>Ga0180429_10000391_pt1 | contig 39168 bp, 27 predicted proteins | sample SS_ome_FD_132428 | JGI IMG/M metagenome (GOLD analysis project Ga0180429, IMG submission 132428) | Hypersaline lake sediment archaeal communities from the Salton Sea, California, USA - SS_1_S_1 metaG | ecosystem: Environmental > Aquatic > Non-marine Saline and Alkaline > Hypersaline > Sediment ...
GATCTTGCCGAAGCACAGAGGAGGGACCGCGAGTGGATCGAGGTCCTGGTCGCGGAGGCGGCGAAGGAGCGGATCGAAGTTGGCCCGGGCGGAGTACGAATGGCGATCGATGGCTGGGCTGCCCTTCCCGAGGCGCTGGCGCGACGGCTCGCGCGTCGGGCGATGCGCGAGGCCGGCCTCGAGCGCGACGTCCGACGGGTCCACCTCGAGCGGATGCTGGCGTTCCTGCGCCGCGGTCGATCCGCCGGGCGCGATCTGCGACTCGAGTTGCCCGCGGGGAGAGTGCTCTCGCGGCTCGATGATGCATTCCTGCTCTCGGGACCGGACGCGCCCGGACGGGTGGGTCGGGCCGGGAATGCTACTGTCCCCCTGCGGGACTGAGCGGATCGCCCGCGTCGCCGGCGGACGTGCCCGGTCGGGCCGGCCGGACCACGGCGAAGGATCCGCCTGGGAGCTGAAGAGACATCGAGAGCGAGCTGGACGCGTGAGCGAGGCGAGGGGCCCGCGCCCCGTCCCCGAGCGAACCCGTCCGCGGGGGCCGACGTCCCATCAGGGGGAGGGGGCCTTCCGCCCGCCCGGACGACACGGACTCGGCGCTGAATCCACCCCTCATGACCACGCGCCCCGTGGACCCATTGCGAGCGGCTTCCCGATCCCGGAGATCGGGCCCGGCTCGCACGAAACGCCCGTCGATCGGAGCAAGGTGTGAATCAGCAGTTCTACAAGAACCTGGCCCTCTGGGTCGTGATCCTCGTGGTCATGCTCCTGCTCTTCACCACGTTGAAGCAGAACGAGAGCCCGGTTCCGAAGATCGCCTTCAGCGAGTTCATGGAGCAGGTCGAGACCAACCAGGTCGAGTCCGTCGTGATCGAAGAAGGCAGCATCGACGGCAAATTCGCCGACGGCCGCAAGTTCACCAGCTATGCGCCGCCGACGTCGATCGACGGCGAGTTCCTGAAGAACCTGAACGACCGGAACATCGAGGTCGACGTCAAGCCCCGGGACGAAGGCGGCTTCTGGCGTCAGATCCTCATCATGTGGTTCCCGCTCGTCCTCTTCATCGGCCTGTGGATCTTCTTCATCCGTCAGATGCAGAGCGGCGGCGGCAAGGCCATGAGCTTCGGCAAGTCGAAGGCCCGCCTGCTGACCGAGAACCAGCACCAGGTCACGTTCAAGGACGTCGCGGGCATCGAAGAGTCCAAGACCGAGCTCGAGGAGATCATCGAGTTCCTCCGCGAGCCCAAGAAGTTCACCCGCCTCGGCGGCCGGATCCCGAAGGGCGTGCTGCTCGTCGGTCCGCCCGGAACGGGCAAGACCCTGCTCGCGCGGGCCGTCGCGGGCGAGGCCGGCGTGCCCTTCTTCTCGATCTCCGGCTCCGACTTCGTCGAGATGTTCGTCGGCGTCGGCGCGAGCCGCGTCCGCGACCTCTTCCTCCAGGGCAAGAAGCAGGCGCCCTGCATCATCTTCATCGACGAGATCGACGCGGTCGGCCGCCATCGTGGCGCCGGCATGGGCGGCGGTCACGACGAGCGCGAGCAGACGCTGAACCAGCTGCTCGTCGAGATGGACGGCTTCGAGTCGAACGAGGGCGTGATCATGATCGCGGCCACGAACCGGCCCGACGTCCTCGATCCGGCGCTCCTCCGCCCCGGTCGCTTCGACCGCCGGGTGGTCGTGCCGCGCCCGGACCTGAAGGGACGGCTCGAGATCCTCAAGATCCACACCCGCCGCGTGCCGCTGGCCGACGACGTCGACCTCGAGCTCCAGGCGCGAGGCACGCCCGGCTTCGTCGGCGCGGATCTCCAGAACCTCGTGAATGAAGCGGCGCTCCTCGCGGCCCGCCGCAACGCCAGCCGCGTCGCGCACGAGGACTTCGAGAACGCGAAGGACAAGGTCATCATGGGCACCGAGCGGCGCAGCATGATCATGTCCGACGAGGACAAGCGGATCACCGCCTATCACGAAGCAGGCCACGCGCTCGTTGCGCTGCTCACGCCCGAGGACTCGGACCCGGTCCACAAGGTGACGATCATTCCTCGCGGCATGGCGCTGGGCCTCACCCAGACCCTTCCGGTCGAGGATCGACTCAACTACACCGAGTCGGAGATCTACGCGGTGATCCGGTACGCGATGGGCGGACGCGCCGCCGAGGACATCGTCTTCGACCACTTCTCGACGGGGGCCTCGAACGACCTGCAGCAGGCGACGAACTGGGCCCGGCGCATGGTGACCGAGTACGGCATGAGCAAGGAGCTCGGTCCGGTGTCCTACGCAGGGGACGGCGGGGACGTCTTCCTCGGTCGCGACTTCGCGACCCGCAAGGACTACTCCGAGCAGAAGGCGCGCGAGATCGACGAAGAGGTCTCGGGCATCCTCGGCAAGAAGTACGACGAGGCCAAGCAGCTGCTGCTCGACAACCGGGCGCTGCTCGACGGGGTCGCCGAAGCCCTGCTCGAGCGGGAGACCCTCGAAGGGCCGCAGCTGCAGGCGCTCCTCAAGGGGGAGCCGCTGCCCGACCTGAGCGCCGAGGCTTCGAACGGCAAGGCGCAGCCCGCGACGGGGACGCGCGAAGACGATCTTCCGGATGGGAATGCCGGCAACAACATTCCGGACCCGGAGCCGATGCCTGGCTGAGACGTCGGGCATGGAGCGGGTCGGGCGAGCGAGCTGAGGGGCGAGCGCGTTGCTCGAGTATCTGGGGCAGCTGATGTCGGATCTGGTGGAGTTCTTCGACTCCCGGTTCGATCCGTTTCGCGACACGCTCGACATCCTGCTCGTCGCCGGCGGGATCTACTGGCTGCTGCTCCTGATCCGGGGCACGCGCGCGATCCAGATCCTCGTCGGGCTGATCGTCCTGATCGCCCTCACCCTCGTGTCCCAGCTGCTCGAGCTGGCCGCCCTCGGTCTGATCCTCGAGCGGCTCCTCGAGCCTGCCGTCGTGATCATCGTGATCCTCTTCCAGAACGACATCCGGCGCGCGCTGGCGCGGGTCGGTCGCGGGATCTTCCCGTCCTTCTCGAACGCCCAGGAGATCCAGGTCGTCGAGGAGATCGTGCGGGCGGCGGGATCGCTGTCCCAGCGGCGCCACGGTGCGTTGATCGTGCTCGAGCGGGAGAGCAACCTCGGCGACCTGATCGAGGCCGGCGTCTCCGTCGACGCGTCGCTGTCGAAGGAGCTCCTCTCGAGCATCTTCCAGCCGTCGTCGCCCATGCACGACGGCGCGGTCGTGATCCAGGAGGGAAGGGTCGCGAGCGCGGGCTGCATCCTGCCGCTCACGCTCCGCACCGACCTGCCGGAAGGGCTCGGGACGCGGCATCGCGCCGCGGTCGGGATCACCGAGGAGACCGATGCGCTGGTCGTCGTGGTCTCGGAGGAGACGTCGAGCATCTCCGTCGTGCTCGGCGGTGAGATGCTGAGGGGCCTCGATGCGCCGCGCCTCCGCGTCGTGCTGCGCGACGTCCTGGGCGGCGAGCGCAAGGAGCTGCCCGAGGCGAGCGAGGTCACCGGTCGTCTCGAGGTGGCCGAGGAGCCGGGCTCGGGGCAGGCGACCGCGAGCTAGATCCATCTGGCCGCCGGTCCTGCCGACCCGGCCTTTCCGTCCCCATCTCGACCGGTGCGGGCACGACAAGGAGTGCGGCGAAACGTGGCGTCGCGATTCGAGAACCTCCGGCCGGGCGTCTTCGTCCTGGCCCTCGCCATCAGCATCTTCATCTGGTTCGTGGCCCAGGGCACGTCGAGCGTGATCCAGTCCTTCGACGTCGAGGTCGAGCTGGTCGGCGTGGAAGACGGCCTCGTGGTCACCGACCAGAGCTCGGACGAGGTGAACGTCCGCCTGCGCGGGAGTCGCGCGGCGCTGCGGAACCTCGACACGGACCAGCTCAAATACCGGATCGACGCGGGCGGCGGAAAACCGGGCGTGGCCGTCTACGACGTCGACGTCGACACCATCGACCACCCCACGGGCACGCAATTCGTGGGTTATTCCCCCTCCAGATTGCAGGTCCGATTCGAGAAACGAGGACGCAAGGCGGTCGCCGTTCGTGCCGAATACGAAGGAGAGCCTGCGCCTGGATTCCACGTGGCGGGGGTCGACATCGAGCCCCAGAAGGTCTGGCTCGAAGGAGCACGCAGCCAGGTCATGCGCCTCAACGAGGTCGTGACCGAATCGATCGACATCGCAGGCCTCGCCGCCGACGCCCGCAAGGAAGTCCGCCTCGTCCTCGGGGCGGGCACCGTCTGGGCCGAGGACAACGCCCCGGTCCAGGTGACCGTCCGGATCGAAGCCGATCCGGTGCCGGAGCCGGTCCTCGACCTGGAAGACGCGGATCTCGAGGACCCGAGCCTCCCCGCCGAGGACGGCGCGGCGGAAGAACAGACATGAGCGGCCGGCAGGTCGCCTCGGAAGCAGCAGCATGAGCAACGACGAGACCTCCGGACAGACGCGCAATCTCTTCGGGACCGACGGCATCCGTGGGACCGCCAACGTCCATCCGATGACGCCGGAGGTGGCGCTCGCCCTCGGCCGCGCCATCGCCCACGTCTTCCGCGAAGCGGAGGGCGAACGCAAGCGGATCCTGATCGGCAAGGACACGCGACTCTCGGGCTACATGTTCGAGGACGCGCTCGCCGCGGGCATCTGCTCGATGGGCGTGAACGTGATCCAGGTCGGACCGGTGCCGACCCCGGCGCTCGCCTTCCTGACCCGGGACATGCGCTGCAACGCCGGCGTCATGATCACCGCGAGTCACAACCCCTATCAGGACAACGGCATCAAGTTCTTCGCCGCGGACGGGTTCAAGCTGCCCGACGACGAAGAGGCGCGGATCGAGCGGCTGATCGAGACCGGCGAGGTCTCCCGCATCTCGGTGCCGCCGGACGAGATCGGTCAGGCGCAGCGGATCGAGGACGCCCGGGGCCGATACGTCGTCTACCTGAAGAATGCCTTCCCGCGCGACCTCACCCTCGAGGGCATGCGCATCGTCCTCGATTGCGCGAACGGGGCCGGCTACCGGGTCGGGCCGACGGTGCTCGAGGAGCTCGGGGCCGAGGTCTTCTCCATCGGGGTCGAGCCGAACGGCCGCAACATCAACGAGGAGTGCGGCTCGCTCCATCCGGATCGGGTGGCGGCGAAGGTGAAGGAGCTCCGCGCCGACGTGGGCATCGCGCTCGACGGCGACGCCGACCGCGTGATCATCTGCGACGAGCAGGGCGAGATCTTCGACGGCGACATGCTGATGTGGATGTGTGCCCGAGCGATGAAGGACGCGGGGACCCTGGCGAACGACACGCTGGTCGCGACGGTGATGAGCAACCTCGGCCTCGAACTCGCGCTCGCGGACATCGGCGTGAAGCTGCTGCGCACGCAGGTCGGGGACCGCTACGTCGTGGAGGCGATGCGCGAAGGCGGTCACAACCTCGGTGGCGAGCAATCGGGACACATCCTCTTCCTCGATCATTCGACGACCGGCGACGGCATGATGTCGGCGCTGCAGGTCCTCGCGCTGATGGCGCGGACCGGTCAGCGCCTGAGCGAGCTCAATCGGGGATTCCAGCGCCTGCCGCAGGTGACGGTGAACGTCGGCGTCGCCGAGAAGCGACCACTGGAAGAGCTGACCACGTTCCAGGAGCAGGTGGCCGAGGTCGAGGACGAGCTCGGCGAGACCGGGCGCGTCCTGATCCGCTACTCCGGAACCGAGAACAAGGCGCGCGTGATGGTCGAAGGCCGCGAAGAAGGCCGCGTCCACGAGATCGCGAACACGCTGGCGAGCAAGCTGAAGGCTTCCCTCGCCGGGGCCGGCTGACGTGCGCGTCGTCCTCTCCCTCGACAGCTGGGCGGTCCTCCGGGACTTCGCCGCGAGCGACCGGAGCCAGCTCGGCGCGGCCGCGAGCCTCGCGGAGCTGGCCGGTGTGGACGCGCTGCGACTCTCGATCAACGAAGACCTCGTTCCGGTGCGCGAGACCGACGTCGATACGCTCCGTCGGGCGGCCGGGGCGATGGAGCTCCGGATGCCGGTCTCCCAGAGCCTGCTCAAGATTCCGCTCGAAGTCCGGCCCGACCGGGTCGTCCTCGTCGGCGAACGCCACGCCGAAGCGGGCCAGGCGCCGCCCGTCGATGCGCGGGTCGCGGGGCAGGCGCTGGGCAGCGTGTTGCGCTCCCTCGACGATGCCGGCATTCCCGCCAGCGTCCGGGTCGCGCCCGATCTAGACGCGATTCGCGCGGTCCATGCCCAGGGCGTGACGGACGTCGAGCTCTTCACGGGGCACCTCGTGGACCTGCCCGACGCGGAACGCCGCGCCGCCCTCGTGACGCTCGGCGACACGGCCCGGCTGGCCAGCAAGCTTCGCCTCGGTCACGCGGTGGCCGGGGGCCTCGACGACCGCAGCGCGGGGGAGGTCCTGGCGGCCGCCCCGTCGGTGGAGCGGGTCGTCTTCGGTCGGGGACTCGCCCGTCGGGCGCTGCTGGTGGGGCTCGATCGCGCGATCCGCGATTTCCGCGAACGCATGCGCTAGCCCGTCGCGCGCGGGGCCGCGCGTGAACGCCGGACCTCGGATCGCACGACCGGCTACCCTGGAGGGAGCGCTTCCGGTCCGCTCGGGGCCCGGACGCGCCGGAGGTGCGAACCGTGACGGCAGGCGAGAAGAGCGAGGGGCCGCCCGTTTCTCTCCGTGACAGCGGCGTCTGGCGGCTCGTCTCCGCGGAGGAGATGCGCGGGCTCGATGCGGCGACGATCGAGGGACGCGGGGTTCCCGGCGAAGTCCTGATGGAGAATGCCGGTCGGGCGCTGGTGGCTCCGTCGATGCGCCTTCGTGATCGCTCTTCGCGTCCGGAGGGCCCGGTCCTCGTCCTCGCCGGGGCGGGAAACAACGGAGGCGACGGGTTCGTGGTCGCCCGGCACCTCTTCGGCGAGGGGGTCCCCGTCGAGGTGGTGCTCGTCGGGTCGGCCGAGAAGCTCCCGCCGGACGCCGCCGCGAACTGGCGCCGCCTCGAGACCTTCGGCGTGCCGGCCCGTGCCGTGGCAGCCGGCGAAGCGGCCGAGGTCGTCCGCGCGCGACTCGTGGTGGCGAGCCTGGCGGTCGACGCGCTCTTTGGGACCGGATTGCAGCGGGATCTCGAGGGCGGATACGCCGAGGTGGTCGCGTCGGTCAACGCCGCGCGCGCCACGGGGCTCCGGGTCCTCGCGGTCGATTCGCCCTCCGGAATCGAGAGCTCTACGGGCGCGGTACTGGGCGCGGCGATCGTCGCCGACGAGACGGTCACGATCTCCTTGCCCAAGCTCGGGCTCGTCCTCGAGCCCGGTGCTCGCCACGCCGGTCGGATTCGGGTCGCCCGGATCGGCATCGTGGATCCCGACCCCGAGGACGCGTCCCGGGTCGAGCTCTGGAACGCGCGCGCCGCGGCGGCGCGCTTCCCCGATCGCGGGGCTGCCGGACACAAGGGCACCTTCGGACACGTGCTGGTGATCGCGGGCTCGACCGGCAAATGCGGGGCCGGTGCCCTCTCGAGTCGCGCCGCGGCGCGGGCCGGGGCGGGGCTCGTGACGCTCGCCCATCCCGCCGGCCTGGAGGCGGAGCTGGCGGCCTTGCCCGTCGAGGTGATGAGCGCGCCGGTGGCTTCGACCGACGACGGCGGCTTCGCCCTCGCGGGTGAGAAGGCCGCGCTCGAGCTCGCTTCGGCGCGGGACGTCGTGGCGCTCGGCCCGGGACTCGGGCGTCACCCCGAGACCGACGCGCTGGTCCAGAAGCTGGTGGTCGAGCTCGACCGGCCCCTCGTCCTGGACGCCGACGGGCTGAATGCGATCGCGAGTGCTCCGGAGCGACTTCGGGAACGAAGGGCGCCCACGGTGATCACGCCGCATCCCGGCGAGGCGGCGAGGCTGCTCGACGTGCCGACGCGGACGGTGAACGCCGACCGCCTCGCGGCGGCGCGTCGGTTGAGTGAGCGGACGGGGGCGGTCGCGGTCTTGAAGGGCGCGCGGACGATGATCTCCGCGCCGGAGGGACCGACGATCGTCACGCCGACGGGTGGCCCGGCCCTCGCGACGGGCGGAACGGGCGACGTCCTGACCGGGATCATCGCCGCGCTGCTGGCGTCCGGCCTCGCGGCTCACGAGGCCGCGGCCCTGGGGGCCTGGTGGCACGGGGCGGCCGCGGATGGACTCCCGGCCAGCGAGACGGGGTTCGGTCTGCTGGCGAGTGAGGTCGCCGATGCGCTACCCGCGACCGCGAGCGCCATCCGGGAACGCGCGCGGGGCGCTTCGATCGAGCAGGAGGGCGAGCCGGGTGACATCCTGGACCTTCGTTTCCCGGGACCCTGAAGAGACGCGCGCGATCGCGCGAGAGCTCGGCCGGGCGATCGGGGCCGACGGGGCCGTTCTCGCGTTGGTCGGGCCGCTCGGCGCGGGCAAGACCGTCTTCGTGAAGGGGCTCGCCGAGGGGCTCGGCCTCGATCCGCGTAGCGTCTCGTCGCCGACGTTCGTGATCGCCCAGCAGTACCCGCTGCCGGAGGGGCCCGAGGTCCTCCACCACGTCGACCTCTATCGCCTCGATGACGAGGACGAGCTCGTGAACATCGGCTTCGAGGACATGCTGGCGCCGGGGGGCGTCCTCGCGGTCGAGTGGGCGGACCGCTTTCCCGGTGTGCTCGGCCGCGACCACGTCCGGATCGACTTCGAGGGGCCGACCGCGAGCGAGGCGGAAGGCACGGAGTCGGTGGGCGAACGAGCGACGGGGCCGGGACGTCGCGCCGCGGTGACGGCAGTCGGCACCTTCAGCGAGCGGGTCGCCGCGGACTGGTTCGATCGGGTCGAGGCGAGGGCCGACGGGGGCGCGGAGACCGGTGGCTTCGAAAGGCTGGCGGCCCTCCTGATCCTGCTCGTCGCGGGGATGGGAATGCTCGTCGGCGCAGGCGAGAGGCTCGGGCCCGTGCTCTCCACGGGGGGCGCGCCGTGCGCGGTGCTCGTCGAGCGCGCGGCCGACGACCACGGCACGACCCACGCGGTCTGCGCGGGAGCCGCGTCCCTCGATGCGCGCCCGACCGGCGTCGCGCGTCTCGTGAACGGCGACCGGATCGACGTCAATCGTGCGCCCGGGCCCTGGCTCGAGGCGCTTCCCGGGGTGGGGCCCGCGCGGGCCGCCGCGATCATCGCCGCCCGGAGCGAGTCCCCGTTCCGCTCGCTGCGGGAGCTCGAGCGCGTGCCGGGGATCGGACCCGTGACCCGCGAGCGACTGTCCGCGTTCGTCGAGGTCGTCGGGGAAGAGGAGGTCCGCGATGGCCGAGGGTGAGCGGATCGAGGCCGACTTCGAGCCGCCGAAGGGCGCGGGCCCGACGCTCTCGGAGCGTTGGGCGGCGATCGAGCGGTTCTTCGAACGCGAGCTCTGGTACGCCGACCCGGAAGAGAGCGTCCTCCACCGGGGGCTGCGCTCGACCGCCCAGCTCGTGGCGCTGACCGTGCGCGGCTTCTACGCGGATCATCTCCTGCTCCGCGCGAGTGCGCTCACCTACGTCACGGCGCTCTCGATCATCCCGATGCTCGGCGTGGTGATCGCGATCGTCGGGGCGGTCGGTGGCGACGAGACCCTGGTCGAGTTCGCGATCGAGCAGCTGACGCACGTCGCGCCCGAGGTTCGCGAGACCGTGCGCGAGTTCGCGGGCAAGCTCGACTTCGCGAGCTTCGGGACGGTCGGCGGGGCCGTCGTCTTCGGGACGGCGATCTTCGCCCTGCGCCATCTCGAAACGACCCTCAACGACATCTGGGGCGTGGCCGCGGCCCGGAGCTGGGCCCGCCGCTTCTCCGACTACCTCGCGGTCCTGGTCGTTGCGCCCGTGTCGACGGGCGTCGCCGTCAGCCTCGCGACGACCCTTCAGAGCGGTCGTCTGGTCGGCCGCCTCCTCGAAGACCCCACCTTCGCGTGGCTCTATGGCGTAGGCCTTCAGCAGGTGCCCGTCTTCGTCCTGTTCCTGGGATTCACGTTCCTCTACTGGTTCTTCCCGAACACCCAGGTCCGGATTCGCGCGGCGGCGCTCGGTGGACTGGTGGCCGCGATCCTCTTCTCCGCGGCCCGAACGATCTACGTCGACTTCCAGGTGGGCGCCGCGACCTACGAGACCGTCTTCGGAGCGCTCTCCGCGATCCCGCTGATCCTGGCCTGGCTCTATGCCTGCTGGGCCGTGCTGCTGCTCGGTGCGGAGGTGGCTTTCGCGGCCCAGAACCTGGCCTTCGCGCGCCGTGAGATGCGGTACGGGGAGGCGGGCGTGGCCGAGCAGGAGGCGATCGCCCTCGAGATCGCCGTGACGATCGCGCGCTGCTTCCAGTCGCGGGCGAAGCCGCCTGCGGCCGAGAACCTCGCCGATGCCCTCGACGAGCCGGTCCGGCTCGTCCGGCGGCTGTGCGAAGGGCTCGAGGAGGCGGGGCTCGTGCTCGCCGTCGCGACGGAGGACGGGGTGGATCCCGGATACGTGCCGGCGGGGCCGATCGCCGAGATCTCCGTCGGCGCGGTGCTGCGCGCGGCGCGGGGAGACGTGTACGGTTCCGGTGAGCATGCCTTCGCGCGGACGGCCGCGGTCGCCGGCGTGATGGAGCGCCTCGAAGGTGCCTGGGGGAGCGTCGCGGACGAGACGAGTCTCGCGATGCTCTGCGAACGACCCGGAACGGAGTCCCGAGAGTGAGGATCTACCTCGATCACAACGCCACCACGCCGGTCCGCGAGGAGGTCGTGGACGCGATGACCGACATCCTGCGCAGCGGCTACGGCAATCCGTCGAGCGTCTACGAGGAGGGCGCGGCGGCACGCGCCCGGCTGGAGAACGCGCGCGCGCAGGTCGCCTCCCTGCTCGGGGCGGAGGCGAACGAGATCCGCTTCACGAGCGGTGCGACCGAAGCCAACAACACGCTCCTGCTCGGGCTCCTCCAGCCTGGTGATCACGTGGTGACGACGGCGGTCGAACATCCCTCCGTGCTCGCGCCCCTCGAGATCCTCGAATCGCAGGGCGTCGCGGTCACGCGCGTGCCCCCCGACGCGGACGGGTGCGTCGCGGCGGACGCGGTCCTCGAGGCGATCGGTCCGGCGACGAAGCTCGTGAGCGTGATCTGGGCGAACAACGAGACGGGGGCGCTGCAGCCCGTCGAAGCGATTGCCGAGGGCGCGCGCGCGCGTGGCGTGCTCGTCCACTCCGATGCGACCCAGGGCGTCGGCAAGCTCGTCATCGATCTCGCTCGCGTCCCTCTCGATTACCTGTCGACCTCGGCGCACAAGCTCGGCGGTCCGAAGGGCGCGGGCGCGCTCTTCGTGCGGGACGGGCGGGCCGCGCCGGCGTATCTGCTCGGGGGCGGTCAGGAGAAGGGCATGCGAGGGGGGACCGAGAACGTCGCGGGGCTGGTCGGCTTCGGGGTGGCCTGCGCCCTCGCCGAGGCCGAGATCGACGATCGGCTGGCTCGCTATGCCTCGCTTCGGGATCGGCTCTGGCAGGGGCTGCAGGAGACGCTCGACGGCCTGCGGTGGAACGGCGACCCGAAGCGCGCGCTCGTGAACACGCTGAACGTCGAGTTCGAAGGCGTGGCGGGCGAGGTACTCGTCCAGGCGCTGGACCTCGAAGGCGTCGCGGTCTCGGCAGGCGCGGCCTGCCACTCGGGATCGATCGACCCGTCGAAGGTGTTGACCGCGATGGGCCGGACCCAGGAGCAGGCCCGGGCGAGCCTGCGGCTCTCCGTGGGGCACGGACTCGACGAGGCCGCGGTCGACGAAGCAGTGGCCCTCTTCGCGCGGCTCGTCCCGCGGGTCCGCGAGATGGAGAACGCGTGAGCAAGGAGGGCGGAGGGCGTGTCGTCGTCGCGATGTCCGGGGGCGTGGATTCGTCGGTGGCGGCGGCGATGCTGGTCGAGTCGGGGGCGGACGCGATCGGCGTGACGATGAAGCTCTCGGAGAGCGAGTCGCGTTGTTGCTCGCTCGAGGATGCGGACGACGCCCGTCGCGTGGCCGAGCGGATCGGCATCAAGTTCTACGTGGCGAACTATGCCGACGCGTTCACGAAGGAGGTCGTCGAGCCCTTCGCGGACGCCTATCTCGCCGCGCGGACGCCGATTCCCTGCGTCGCCTGCAATCAGTCCTTCAAGTTCGACCACCTGCTGGATCGGGCCCGGGTCTTCGGGGCCGAGCGGGTCGCGACGGGCCACTATGCGCGCCTGGAACACGATCCCGAGACGGGCGCCGCGCGGCTCTTCCGGGGACGCGATCGACAGAAGGATCAGAGCTACTTCCTCTTCTCGTTGACGCAGGCGCAGCTGCGCGCCGCCTCGTTCCCCGTCGGCGATCTGACCAAGGAGCAGGTGCGCGAACGCGCGCGGGATCTCGGACTCGGCACGGCGGAGAAGCCCGAGAGCCAGGAGATCTGCTTCGTCCCGGACGGGGACTATGCGAAGGTCGTCGAGCGGCTGCGCCCCGAAGCCGGAAGGCTCCGAGGCGACATCGTGGACGAGTCCGGTCGCGTGCTCGGCGAGCACCGGGGGGTCCATCACTTCACGGTCGGCCAGCGCCACGGTCTGGGCATCTCTTCCGACCGACGCCTCTACGTCCTGCGGCTCGATCCTCGGGAGCAGAAGGTGGTCGTCGGCGGGGTCGAGGGGCTCGATTGCGGAAGGGCGCAGGTGGACCGGGTGAACTGGATCGCGGGGACGACCCCGCCGGAGCCGGTGCACGTGCGGGTCCAGGTTCGGCACCGACACTCGCCGGCGCTCGCGCGTGTCACGCCGGGTCCCGGGGAGACGGCGGAGATCGCCTTCGAGGAGCCCGTCCGCGCCGTCGCGCCGGGGCAGGCGGCCGTGTTCTACGACGCCGAGAGCGACGCGGAGGTGATCGGCGGGGGTTGGCTCACGTGGGGGAATGCGTGAACGACCGGGAACCGCGCGGCCGTGCCCAGGACCGGGCGCCTGACGAAGCGGCCCGTGAAGCTGCCGTGGTCGAGCTCGAGGCCGCCCTCGGACATCGCTTCGCCGACGCCTCGCTCCTCGACACCGCGCTGCGCCACGCGTCCTATGCCCACGAGCGGGCCCGGGACGCGAGCGACGCCGCGGACGGGGAAGCCGAGAGCAACGAACGCCTCGAGTTCCTGGGCGACGCGGTGCTCGCCCTGGTCGTCGCAGAGGCGCTCTATGCCGCGAAGCCCGATTGGCGGGAAGGAGAGCTCACGCGGGCGCTCCACTCGGTGGTCGAGGGGCGCAGCCTGGCGTCGCTCGCGGCCTCGCTCGGCGTCGGCGACGTGATGCGTCTCGGACGAACCGAGGAGAGCTCCGGTGGCGCGTCGAAGCCGAAAGTCCTCGAAGACGCGATGGAGGCGCTGATCGGTGCGATGTATCTCGACGCGGGGCTCGATCCCGTGCGGCGTTTCGTCGGCGACCGCTTCGCGGAGACCCTCGCCGTGGACGCCGCCCCCGTCGAGCGGGACCCGAAGACCGAGCTGCAGGAGCGACTGATGCGGGACGTCGGCGAGTTTCCGTCGTATCGCCTGACGGCGGATACCGGGATCGAAGGCGACGAAGCCCGTTTCTCGGTCGAGGTCGTCTCCAAGGGCGAAGTGCTCGGTCGCGGAACCGACCGGACCAAGCGCCGGGCCGAGAAGGCCGCTGCGCGCGAGGCCCTCGCGCGTCCCCCGGAAGACGTGGAGGCTCCTCGAGATGGAAGGTGAAGGATTCAAGGCGGGCTTCGTGGCGTTGCTCGGCCCGCCCAATGCGGGCAAGTCCTCTCTCTTGAACGCCCTGCTCGGGATGCGCCTTGCGATCGTGAGCGCGAAGCCCCAGACCACGCGCAGCCGGATCCTCGGGATCCTGCCCCGGGAAGGGGCGCAGATCCTCTTCCTCGACACGCCGGGTCGACACCGGAGCGAGAAGAAGCTGAACGAGGCGCTCAACGAAGTCGTCGACGAGGTCGCCCGGGACAGCGAGGTCGCGCTCCTGCTGGTCGATCGGGCGACGGGCTGGAGTGAGATCCACGACGAGATCGCCACCGCTCTCCAGAAGCTCGGCCGGCCGACGATCGTCGTCGGGACCAAGGAAGACCTGGGACGTGCGAAGGACGCGCCGTGGCCGATCCCCGAAGCGCCCACCGACTGGCCGCAGCTCTCGGTCTCGGCGAAATCGGAGAGCGGTCTCGACCCGCTCCTCGACGCGATCGTGGAAGCGCTTCCGGAGTCGCCGCCCCTCTACGGCGAGGAGGAACTCACCGACCGGCCGATGCGTTGGCTCTGCGGCGAGATGATTCGCGAGGCGCTCTTCGAGCTGCTCGACCAGGAGCTGCCTTACTCGATGGCGGTCGACGTGCTCCGCTACGACGAGTCGGGCCGGAAGGCGCTGAAGATCGGGGCGAATCTGCTGGTCGAGCGGGAGTCGCAGAAGCGGATCGTCGTGGGCAAGGGCGGGGCGATGATCAAGAAGATCGGGATCCGGTCGCGCCGGGCGATCGAGGAGTGGGTCGGTCGTCAGGTCCACCTGGAGCTCTTCGTGAAGGTCGATCCGGGCTGGCTCAAGAACGAGCGGCGGATCAAGGCGCTCGGGTACCACTGAATCTGCCGGCTGCGGGCGCTCGCCGGCGTGCCCGGGGCCGGGCCTGCCGGTCGATCAGGGCCCCGTGGGGGCTCGTTCATCTGGGGCTATCTGCCGCAATTCACAGTTGACGTGAGCTGGCAGATCGATGAAGAATTGCGCCATGTGGAGCATCGCCGAGATCTGTGAGCGCGCCGGCCTCTCGGCGCGGACCGTCCGCTACTACGAGGAGATCGGGCTGCTGCCCGGCGTCCGTCGGAGCGAGGGGGGACGCCGCGTCTACGGCGAGGACGAGCTCGAGCGGCTCGCCTTCATCACGCGGCTCAAGACCCTGGGCCTCCCGCTCAAGGAGATCCGAGCGCTGAACGCGGTCTACGCGATCGGCGGATCGACACAGGCGATGCTCGAGCACCTGCAGCCGTTGCTCGATGCGCATCTCGCCGACGTCGACCGCCGGCTCGACGAGCTGCGCGCGTTGCGCGGTCAGCTCGCGCTCTACCGCGATCACATCGATGCCCGGATCGCCGAGGGGGGCGGCTCGCTCTCTGCCTCGGACGCCGCGCAGTCCCCCGACCCGACCGCCGAGAACGAAGCCGGACACGACGTGTCCAGCCCGAGGAGTGCCACGGCATGACCGATTCCGCTTCCCGTCCCCCGATCCGCGTCGTGACGGCCGCCTCGCTCTTCGACGGCCACGACGCGGCGATCAACATCATGCGGCGGCTGCTCCAGGGCCTCGGCGCCGAGGTGATCCATCTGGGCCACGATCGCGGCGTCGACGAGCTCGTCGAGGCGGCGCTCGAGGAGGACGCGGACGCGATCGCGCTCTCGTCCTACCAGGGCGGGCACATGGAGTATTTCCGGTACCTGGTCCAGCGACTCGCCGAGGTCGGTCTGCCGCACGTGCGCGTGTACGGCGGGGGGGGCGGCACCATCACGCCCGAAGAGATCGAAGCGCTCCACGGGATCGGGGTCGCCCGCGTCTTCAGCCCGGAAGACGGACGGATCCTCGGGCTCGAAGGCATGATCTCGACGATCGTCGACGAGTGCCTCGAGGCTCGGGTCGCGCGCGAGAACGAACCGGCCAGCGGACTGGATGCGGTGGCGGCCGACATCGGCGCGGCCAGCGCTCGGGACGTGGGCCGCCTGATCACCTTCTTCGAGAGCTACGCCGACGCGCACAAGGAAGATGCCGAACGACTGCGCGGGCTCGTGGCCGAGCACGGGCGCGAGCGGGCGCCGGTCATCGGCTTCACCGGCACCGGCGGGGCGGGCAAGTCGAGCGTCGTCGACGAGCTGGTCATGCGGCTGCGCCGCGATGCGCCGGAGCTCCGGATCGCCCTCCTGCTGGTCGACCCGACGCGTCGGCGGAGCGGAGGGGCGCTTCTCGGCGACCGCATCCGCATGAACGCGATCGGCGGCGAGCAGGTCTTCGTGCGTTCGATGGCGACCCGCCGCGCGAACCTCTCCCTCGCGGCGGCGGTCGGCGACGCGCTCTCGGTCCTGCGGGCTGCGGATTTCGATCTGGTCTTCCTCGAGACGGCCGGGATCGGCCAGAGCGATTCGGAGATCGTCGACCAGGTCGATTGCTCGCTCTACGTCATGACGCCCGACTACGGCGCGCCTTCGCAGCTCGAGAAGATCGACATGATCGACTACGCCGACCTGATCGTGCTGAACAAGTGCGATCGACGGGGCGCGGCGGACTCGCTCAGGGACGTCCGTAAGCAGTGGCGACGGAACCGGAACGCGATGACCACGCCGGATGCCGAGGTGCCGGTCTTTCCCACGGTCGCGCGGAACTGGAACGATCCGGGAACCGAGCATCTCGCGCGGGCGCTCGAGGCGCGGCTCGGCACGCTCGGGATCGCGGCGTTCGAGGGCGTGGAGGCGCCGGCGCTGGGCGGAATCGAAGTGCCCGAGGCGAGCGGGCTCGTGCCCGCTTCGCGGCAGCGTTACCTAGCCGAGATCGCGGAGTCGATCCGTGGCTACCGGGCCCGGGTCGAGGCGGACTGCGCCGCCGCCGCGCGCGCGGACGGCTACGCACGCGTCCTGGCCAGCGAAGGCATCGCGCCGACGGCGCCTCTGGCACCGATCGACGCGCCCGACGACGACGACGTCCTCGCGCGCCTGGCCCGCGGCTATGCCACCGCCGCCGCCGAGGTCGACCCGGGGCTCGCGGCGGCGCTCGCGGCGTGGCCGCAGCGGCGCGAGCAGTATCGGGCCGAGCGCCAGAGCTACGCCGTGCGCGGGAGGGAGATCGAGGTCGAGAACCGGACCGCGACGCTCTCCGGGAATGCGATTCCGAAGGTCGCGATCCCTCGTACCGACGACTGGGGCGACCTCGCGCGCTATCTGGCCCTCGAGAACGTCCCCGGCTCCTTTCCCTTCACCGCGGGCGTCTTCCCGTTCAAGCGGAGCGGCGAGGATCCTGCGCGGATGTTCGCGGGGGAGGGGGGACCCGAGCGGACGAATCGGCGCTTCCACTACGTCTCGGCCGGCCAGCCCGCGGCAAGGCTCTCGACGGCCTTCGACAGCGTGACGCTCTACGGACGGAACCCGGCCGAGCAGCCCGACGTCTTCGGGAAGGTCGGCAACTCCGGCGTGTCGATCTGCACGCTCGACGACGCGAAGAAGCTCTACTCGGGCTTCGATCTGGTCGCGCCGACCACCTCCGTCTCGCTGACGATCAATGGCCCGGCGCCGACGGTCCTGGCGTTCTTCCTGAACGCTGCGATCGACCAGCGCGTCGAGCGCCACCTCCGGGAGACGGGAGCGCTCGAGGGCGCGGTCGCGCGCTTCGCGGCAGAGCTCGAGGCGAAGGGGAGCTCGCTTCCGACCTACGAAGGCGAACGGCCCGAATCCCACGACGGGCTCGGCCTCGGCCTGCTCGGGATCCCCGGCGATCGCGTCGTCGACGGCGAGACCTACGCGCGCCTGCGGAGCGAGGTCCTCCAGTCCGTTCGCGGCACGGTCCAGGCCGACATCCTCAAGGAGGACCAGGCCCAGAACACCTGCATCTTCTCCACCGAGTTCTCCCTCAAGCTCCAGGGCGACATCCAGGAGACCTTCTGTCGCGAGAGGATCTCGAACTTCTACTCGGTCTCGATCTCCGGCTACCACATGGCCGAGGCGGGGGCGAACCCGATCTCCCAGCTCGCGTTCACGCTCGCGAACGGCTTCACGTTCTGCGAGTACTTCCTCGCACGCGGCATGTCCGTCGACGACTTCGCCTCGAACTTCTCGTTCTTCTTCTCGAACGGGCTCGACGCGGAGTACTCCGTGATGGGGCGCGTGGCGCGGCGCATCTGGGCGGTCGCGATGCGCGAGAAGTACGGGGCGTCCGAGGCGAGTCAGAAGCTGAAGTATCACATCCAGACTTCGGGGCGATCGCTCCACGCTCAGGAGATGGACTTCAACGACATCCGGACGACGCTCCAGGCACTGACCGCGCTCCAGGACCAGTGCAACAGCCTGCACACGAACGCGTACGACGAAGCGGTCACGACGCCGACGGAGGAGTCCGTCCGAAGAGCGCTCGCGATCCAGCTGATCATCAACCGCGAGGCCGGGCTCATGAAGAACGAGAACCCGATCCAGGGCGCGTTCGTGATCGACGAGCTGACGGACCTCGTGGAAGAGGCGGTGCTCCAGGAGTTCGAGCGGCTGTCGGAGCGCGGCGGCGTTCTCGGCGCGATGGAGACGCTCTACCAGCGCGGGCGGATCCAGGACGAGTCGATGCACTACGAGCAGCTGAAGCACACGGGCGAGCTGCCGATCATCGGCGTGAACACCTTCCTGCCCGACCAGCCCGCCGACCCGGTCCTCGACGAGGACAGCCTGATGCGTTCTTCCGACGCGGAGAAGCAGGCGCAGCTCGATTCTCTCGCTGCCTTCCACGCCCGGTGGGCCGAGGAGGCCCCGGCCGCGCTCGCCCGTCTCCAGGAGAAGGCGCGAAGCGGGGAGAACCTCTTCGACGAGCTGCTCGAGACGGTCAAGGTCGCGAGCCTGGGGCAGATCAGCGAGGCGCTCTTCGAGGTCGGTGGGCGCTATCGGCGGGCGATGTAGGACGCCGGCGATCCGCCGTGCCCGGCTGCTAAGTGACCGGAAACGAAAAAGATGTCGGGTCGGGCGGGGCTGCTAGACTCGCCGCCCGCGTGGCCCGGAAGGGCCTCTGAGCGTGACGCGGACCCCGGATGGTGGGGCCGCGATCCAAGAGAGGAGCCGACGAGATGGCCGATTCGAAGGGCGGCATGCGCGCCGCCGATCAGCTTTCCGAGTGGAAGGAGCTCGCGAGCAAGGAGCTTCGCGGCAAGGACGTCGACGAGCTGGTCTGGACCAGCCCAGACGGAATCGACGTGAAGGCGCTCTACACGGCCGCCGACCTCGAAGGCCTCGACCACGCCGACACGCTCCCGGGCATGTTCCCGTTCCTGCGCGGACCGCGGGCGACGATGTACGCGAACCGTCCCTGGACGCTTCGCCAGTACGCGGGCTTCTCGACCGCCGAGGAGTCGAACCGCTTCTACAAGGCGAACCTCGCCGCGGGTCAGCAGGGCCTGTCGGTCGCCTTCGATCTCGCGACCCACCGCGGCTACGACTCGGACCACGAACGCGTGACTGGCGACGTCGGCAAGGCGGGCGTGGCCATCGACTCCGTCGAGGACATGAAGATCCTCTTCGACGGAATCCCGCTCGGCGAGGTCACCGTCCCGATGACCATGAACGGGGCGGTGATCCCCGTCCTCGCTTCGTTCATCGTGGCGGGCGAGGAGCAGGGCGTCGATCGCAAGGACCTCGCCGGAACGATCCAGAACGACATCCTCAAGGAGTTCATGGTTCGGAACACCTACATCTATCCGCCCACGCCGAGCATGCGGCTCGTGGCGGACATCATCGAGTACACGGCGAAGGAGATGCCGAAGTTCAACTCGATCTCGATCTCCGGCTACCACATGCAGGAAGCGGGGGCGACGACGGTCCAGGAGCTCGCCTTCACGATCGCCGACGGCCTCGAGTACGTGCGCGCCGCGCTCGGCAAGGGGATGGACGTCGACAAGTTCGCCGGCCGGCTCTCGTTCTTCTGGTGCATCGGCATGAACTTCTACATGGAGATCGCCAAGATGCGCGCCGCGCGCCGGATCTGGGCCGAGCGCATGCAGAAGGAGTTCAAGCCGAAGAACGCGCGCAGCATGATGCTCCGCACCCACTCGCAGACGTCGGGCGCGTCGCTGACCGAGCAGGATCCGATGAACAACGTGATCCGGACGACGGTCGAGGCGATGGCCTCCGTCTTCGGCGGAACGCAGTCGCTCCACACCAACGGTTACGACGAGGCGGTCTCGCTCCCGACGGATACCGCGGCGCGCGTCGCCCGGAACACCCAGCTCATCCTGCAGGAGGAGTCGGGGATCCCGGCGGTCGTCGATCCCTGGGCGGGCTCCTACTTCATGGAGAACCTGACCCAGCAGGTCTACGACGCCGCGAACGAGCTGATCGACGAGGTCGAAGAACTCGGCGGGATGACGCAGGCGATCGAGCAGGGCATGCCCAAGCTCCGGATCGAGGAGTCCGCGACGCGTCGCCAGGCGCGCGTGGACTCGGGCGAGGACGTCATCGTCGGCGTCAACAAGTACCGCCTCGCGGAAGAAGACCCGATCGAGATCCGCGACATCGACAACACGGCCGTCCGTGAGTCCCAGTGCCGCCGGCTCGACGACATCCGCGCGAGCCGCGACCAGAGCGCCGTCGACGCGGCGCTGGCCCACATCACTGAGCTCGCGGAGAGCGGCGAAGGCAACATGCTCGAGGCTGCCGTCGCAGCCGCACGAGTGCGGGCGACCGTCGGCGAGATCACGGAGGCGATGGAGAAGGTCTACTCTCGCCATCGCGCCGAGGTCCGCTCGGTCTCGGGGGTCTATCGCCAGATGTACCGTGACGAAGATGCGTTCGAAAAGGTGTCGAAGGACGTGGCCGCGTTCGGAGAGAGCCAGGGGCGTCGACCGCGCATGCTCGCGGTCAAGCTCGGCCAGGACGGCCACGATCGCGGGATCAAGGTGATCGCGACGTCCTTCGCCGACCTCGGCTTCGACGTCGACGTCGGCCCGCTCTTCCAGACGCCCGAGGAGGCCGCCCAGCAGGCGATCGACAACGACGTGCACGTGATCGGCGTGTCGAGCCAGGCGGCCGGGCACAAGACCCTCGTGCCCCAGCTGATCAAGGCCCTCGCCGACGTCGGCGCGTCGGATATCGCGGTCATCGTCGGCGGCATCATCCCGCCCCAGGACTACGACTTCCTGCGCGAGGCCGGCGTCTCGGCGATTTTCGGTCCGGGGACGCCGGTTCCGGACGCCGCCGCCGAAGTGCTGCAGGTCCTGAAGGATCGCGCTGCCTGATGGCGGCGTCTTCCGATCCCGCCGAGGTCGCTCGCGCCATTCGCGCGGGCGACCGGCGGATGATGGCCCGCGCCATCACGAAGCTCGAGAGCACCCGCGACGACGACTACGCCGCGGGCCAGGCGATCCTCGAGAAGATGATCACGGACGCCGGCAACGCGATCCGCGTCGGCATCACCGGTCCGCCGGGCGTCGGCAAGAGCACTTTCATCGAAGCGCTCGGCCTCTACCTCGTGGAGCAGGGCAAGCGAGTGGCCGTGCTCGCGGTGGATCCTTCGAGCCCGGTGACGGGGGGCTCGATCCTCGGTGACAAGACCCGAATGGAGCGGCTGACCGTCAGGCCCGAGGCGTTCATCCGACCTTCGCCGTCCGGCGGCTCCCTCGGCGGCGTGGCCCATCGGACCCGCGAGGCGATGTTGCTGTGCGAGGCCGCGGGCTACGACGTGATCCTGATCGAGACCGTCGGGATCGGGCAGTCCGAGGTCACGGTCGCCTCCATGGTCGACTTCTTCCTCGTGCTGCTGCTGCCTTCGGGCGGCGACGAGCTCCAGGGCATCAAGAAGGGGGTCATCGAGCTCGCCGACGCCCTGGTGGTGAACAAGGCGGACGGACCGATGGAGCAGACGGCCCACCGGACCCGGGTCGACTACGCGAGTGCCCTCGACCTGATCCGCTCCGGCAACGACGAGTGGCGTCCGGTCGCGCTCGCCGCGAGCGCGCTCAACGAGGAAGGGATCGCCGCGGTCTGGAACACGATCCTCGAGCACCACGAGCTCTGCGTGGGCAACGGCGGGTTCGAGCAGCGCCGCCGCGATCAGGCGAAGGACTGGATGTGGAAGCTCGTGGACGAGGGGATCGCCCGGGAGTTCCGCGAGCAGCCCGGCATGGACGCCCGCATCGCCGAGCAGGAAGCCTCGGTCGCGGCCCAGAAGGCGACGCCGGCCGCCGCCGCACGGGTCCTGCTCGACGCCTTCCGCGCGCGCTGAACCGAAGCGGGTCGGCTGGGGGAGGGCGCATCGACCGGGCCTTCCGGGCGCCGCCTGCGGGTACGGCTGCCGATCGTGCGGTGCCCACCCGGGCATTTCCCTGATCCGGACTCAACCCGGCCTCCGGGGCCGCCGATGAGGCCAGGACCACAGGCGTGCAGCGCGTCGGCAGGAGTCGCGGTCATGGTCCAGATCAACATGAACAGCAAGGAGATCACGCTCAAGGTCGTGTACTACGGCCCGGCGCTCTCCGGCAAGACCAGCAATCTGCAGATGCTGCACGAGATGATGGATGAGTCGACGCGCAGCCACATGCTGACCCTCGACACCAAGGACGACCGGACCCTCTACTTCGACTTCCTGCCCGTCGAGTTCGACACGGTGGGCGGCTTCTCGGTCAAGATGAAGCTCTTCACCGTCCCCGGTCAGGTGATGCACAAGTCGACGCGCAAGGTCGTCCTCGCCGGCGCCGACGCGATCGCCTTCATCGCCGACAGCCAGCGCAGTGCGGCCTCCGCGAACGCCTACTCCTGGCGCGACATGGAGGCGAACCTGAAGGCCCACGGCATCGACTTCGATTCGCTTCCGAAGGTCGTGCAGTTCAACAAGCGCGACATGCCGGACGTGAAGGACCTCGCGGAGATCAAGAAGCAGTGGGGCGACACGCCGACCTTCCCCGCGATCGCGAATCGGGGCGAGGGCGTCGTGGAGACCTTCCGTGAGCTGATGAGGGTCCTCTATCGCGGACTCGAGGATCGCCACGACTTCTCCGCCAAGTTCGCGCTCTCGGAGGACGAGTTCCTCAAGGGCGTGATGAAGAACTTCAAGGGCACTGCGGTCTGAACCGAAGGCCTCGAGGGCCACGCGGACGTCTTCTCCGCGGCCTCGTCGGCGCATCCGGATCTCGTCGCTCCGACGGGAACCGCCCGTCGCGCCTCGCGATTCCCCTGGACGCCGAGTCCCCTGACCTGCGGCGCCGCGTGATTGACACCCCAGTCAACCATGCCTATCGTCCGCGCACCGTCACCCCCGGGTATTCCGCCCGGGTGCGCCCTCCAACCGCCGCCGGAACCCTCTGAGAGCCTTCGCTCCTCCTCGGTCTGGACGGCGGGATCGCAAAGGTGAGTCCCCGCCCATGTCTACTTTCGATTCAGGGTCCCGGACGCCCGATTCAGGGTCCCGGACGCCCGATTCAGGGTCCCGGACGCCCGATTCCGACGCGCGCTCCGGGCGCGAGATCCGGGAGAACGAGCCGGCGCCGGGCCTGTCGACCATCTCCGAAGCGATCGAGGACATCGCGGCCGGGAAGATGGTGATCCTCGTCGACGACGAGGACCGCGAGAACGAGGGCGACCTCGTGATCGCCGCCGACAAGTGCACGCCCGAGGCGATCAACTTCATGGCCAAGTACGGTCGTGGCTTGATTTGTCTTCCGATGGAGGAAGAGCAGCTCGAGCGGCTCAACCTGTCCATGATGGTGCCGGACTACGAGAACACGACGCCCTACGGCACGGCGTTCACCGTCTCCATCGAGGCCCGCGAGGGCGTGACGACCGGCATCTCGGCGGCCGACCGATCGGCGACCGTGCTCGCCGCGGTGAACCCCGACGCCCGGCCGACCGACATCGTCCGGCCCGGCCACATCTTTCCGCTCCGCGCCCGCAAGGGCGGTGTGCTTAGACGCGTCGGTCAGACCGAGGGCTCGGTGGACCTCGCGCGGCTCGCCGGCTGCCATCCGTCGGGGGTGATCTGCGAGATCATGAACGACGACGGGACCATGGCGCGCCTACCGGATCTCGTCGAGTTCGCGAAGGAGCACGATCTCAAGATCGTGACGATCAAGGACCTCGTTGCCTACCGCCTCCGCAACGAGCAGCTCGTCCACCGCTCCGCCGTAGCGAAGATGCCCACGAAGTTCGGCGAGTTCGATGCGATCGTCTTCGAGAACGAGATCGACCACGTCGACCACATGGCGCTGGTCATGGGCGAGATCGACCCGGAAGAACCTGTCCTGATCCGCGTTCATTCCGAGTGCCTGACCGGAGATGCGTTTGGCTCGATGCGCTGCGATTGCGGTGAGCAGCTCGACGCGGCGATGCGCATGATCTCGGAAGCGGGCGGCGGGATCATCCTCTACATGCGCCAGGAAGGCCGCGGGATCGGTCTCAAGAACAAGATCAAGGCCTACGAGCTCCAGGACAAGGAAGGGCTCGATACGGTCGAGGCGAACAATCGGCTCGGGTTCGGCGCCGATCTGCGCGACTACGGCGTGGGCGCGCAGATCCTCGCGGACCTCGGCGTGACGAAGATCCGGATCCTCACGAACAACCCCGGCAAGCGGGCCGGGATCAGTGGCTACGGGGTCGAGATCGTCGAGCGGGTTCCGCTCGAGATCGAGCCCAACGCCAGCAACCTGAACTACCTGAAGACCAAGAAGGAGAAGCTCGGGCACGTTCTGAGCTTCCGGTCGCAGGGCGAGTAGAGAGCAAGGAAGAGAAGATGTTCAGTTCCGTAGAAGACGTGATCCAGCAGCTCGGCGACCAGGAGTACATCTGCGACAAGCAGATCGCGACGGTCGTCTTCCTTGCGCAGCAGCTCGACAAGCCCGTCCTCGTCGAGGGGCCGGCCGGCGTCGGCAAGACCGAGCTCGCCAAGGTCGTCTCGAAGGCCCTCGGCCGCGAGATGATCCGGCTCCAGTGCTACGAGGGGCTCGACGAGGCGAAGGCGCTCTACGAGTGGGAGTACTCGAAGCAGCTGCTCTACACCCAGATCCTGAAGGACAAGGTCTCCGAGACGATCGCGGACGCGGGCAACCTGACCGAAGCCGCCGATCGCGTGGGCGCCGAGGACTCGGTCTTCTTCTCGAATCGCTTCATCGTGCCGCGCCCGCTCATGCAGGCGATCACGTCGGAGCAGCCGACGCTGCTGCTGATCGACGAGGTCGACAAGTCCGACCCGGAGTTCGAGGCGTTCCTGCTCGAGGTCCTCTCGGACTTCCAGGTCACGATTCCGGAGATCGGTACGATCGAGTCGAAGACGAAGCCGCTCGTCTTCCTGACCTCGAACGACGCCCGCGAGATGAGTGACGCGCTCAAGCGTCGTTGCCTCCATCTGTGGATCGACTACCCGAGCGAAGAGCTCGAGGTCCAGATCCTCGACCGCAAGGTCCCGAACATCGACAAGCGACTCGCGGAAGAGGTCGTGCAGCTGATGAACAAGATCCGCGATCTCGATCTCAAGAAGACGCCGTCGATCTCGGAGACCCTCGACTGGGCCCGGGCGCTGCTCGCGCTGAACGCGGACGAGCTCGAGGATCAGATCGTGGGCGACACCCTGAACGTCATCCTCAAGTACGAGGGCGACGTCCAGAAGGCGCAGAACGAGCTCGCGAAGCTGATCGAGAAGAAGACGGCGAAAAAGAAGGCGGAGGCTCCGCAGCCGGCGCCCGCCGAGACGACCAAGAAGGGCATCCTGCACTAGTCGCGCATGTCCTCGCGGGCCCGCCGCAGACCGGACCGTTCCTGTGCGCGTCGCGCGCGGCCTGGCAGACCGGCAAGCGGGCTCGGCTCTCTCGAACCGGGCGCGTGATCGTCCGAGGCACCCATGCAGAAGAAGATCATCGAGTTCACGAATCTGCTCAGAAAGAGCGGGATCCGGGTATCCGTGGCCGAGGGCATCGACGCGTTCAACGCGCTCGACGAGCTCTCACTGGACGACCGGGAGGTCTTCCAGGACGCGCTGCGATCGTCCATGGTCAAGCGCGGGGACGAGATCCCGACCTTCGACGAGCTCTTCAACCTCTTCTGGTCCGGCTTCTACGACAACCTGAAGGGCGCCTTCGGTGACATGGAGGGCGACCTCGCCAACATGGGCATCGATCTCGAGCAGCTGCTCAGTCAGCTGGCCGAGATGATGGAGAACATGGACGGCGACCTGGACATGAGCGAGCTAGCCCAGGCGCTGCTCACCCAGGACCTCTCGGAGCTCGAGAACATGATCCGCGCCGCCGCCGAAGAGGCGGGAACGGGGCGGATCGAGAACATGCTCCAGGTGGGCTTCTTCTCGCGCCGCACGACCGAGCAGCTCGGCCTCGAAGGCGCCCAGCAGGACCTCGAGAGCCTCGTCGAACGCATGAAGGCGATGGGGATGGGCGACGAGCAGATCCAGCAGATGCAGGAGCTGATCCGCAAGCTGATGGAGACGGTTCGCCGCACGGTCCGGAACTTCACCGAGCGGGAGCTGCAGCAGCAGAACCACAACTACATGGAGAAGTTCCGTCGCGAGATGCTGACGGAGAAATCCTTCTATCATCTGACGGAAGAGGAAATCCAGAAGATGCGCGAGGTGGTTACGCGACTCGCGCAGCGGATCAAGAACATCCTCTCGATCCGAAAGAAGCGGCTCAAGCGCGGCAAGCTCGACCTCCATCAGACCCTGCGCCGCAACATGGCGCGCGGCGGCATCCCCTTCGAGGTCGTCTACAAGACCCGCCGCAAGGACCGTCCCAAGCTGATCATCATGTGCGACGTCTCGTCGTCGGTGGCCAACGTCTCGCGCTTCATGCTGCAGTTCATGTACAGCCTGCAGGAGGCCTTCACCAAGATCCGCTGCTACGTCTTCGTCGCCGAGCTCGGCGAGGTGACGGACGTCTTCCACGACGGCGACGTCAACAGCGCGGTCGAGAAGGCGCTCGACGGCGGTGACGTGATCAACGTCTACACCCGCAGCAACTTCGGCTTCGCCTTCCACGAGTTCTGGAAGAACCACCTGGCCGCCGTCGACAACAAGACGACGGTGATCATCCTGGGCGACGCGCGGAACAACTACAACGACGCGAAGGCCTGGTGCATCCGCGACATCCAGAACAAGGCCAAGAACGTCGTCTGGCTGAACCCCGAGAGTCCCTCGGCCTGGGGCTTCGGCGATTCGGTGATGGACCGGTACATGCCGTACTGCGACATCGTCGAGGAGTGCCGGAACCTTCGGCAGCTCTCCAAGGTCGTCGATCAGATCGTGCTGTAGGGCTCGGTGCTTCCTGGCGACCTCTGAGCCCATCTCCCCGGTGTTCGACGGCGCCTGGGGCCAGCGCGGACTATCCTTGGACGGACCCGCCCGACTGGAGGGCGTGACGTCGCAGGAGCGTCCCATGAGTGCATCCGAAGCCCCGATTCCCGAAACCGAGGGCCGCGAGTCGATCGCGGACGATCTGTCGAAGGCCGTAGGCCGCGGCGTCGCCGCAGAGGACGAGGCCTCGCTCCTGCTCGTCGCCCTGCGCGACGTGGCGATCCTGTCCGGGCTGCTATCGCTCTTCGCGGCGGCGGAAGCCTGGGCGACGGTATCCGGGCTCGCCTTCGCCTCGCTGCTCGCGACGATCGACGGATTCCTCGTCGGTGCGCTCACCACGGCGCTCGCCCACGAATGGGGACACTTCGCCGGGGCCCGGCTCGGGGGAGGGCATGCGCCGCTCAAGCCGCTGTCCGGCTTCCTCCCGCTCTTCGATTTCGACTACCGGAACAACGACCGCAAGGCCTTCGAGTGGATGAGCTTCGGTGGCAACATCGCCCACGTCGCCGTCCCGCTGGTCTACTTCCTCGCGCTCCCGACGAACGGACCGGGAACCGCCGCCCTGGTCGCCGGTGCAGCGGGCTTCGCCGTCTTCTCGAGCCTCGTCGAGTGGCCCGTCATCGCCCGAAGCCGCGAAGGCAAGCCTGGCCTCGAAGCCCTCGGCACCATCCCCCGCGACTTCGTCCAGCGCTACACCCCCTGGGCCGTCGGCGCCGCCTTCCTGCTCTTCCTGGTCCTCTAGCCGAACGCCGCCCGCGCGCGGCGCCACGGCTCACGCCCGGGCGCGTCTCGAGCGCCCGGCTCGAAACGAGCAGGCGGATACGCCCGAGCACCGAGCCCAGTACAGGCACCAGAACGCCCTGGTATCCCCAAGCCCGGCGCCTGCACCGCAAGGCATCCCGAAGCCCCAGACCGGGCCCCCCCAAGGCCACGGGTGAGCGCGAAGCCCCAGACCGGGCCCCCCAAGCCGCATCTGAGCGCAAGTCCCCCGACGGCGCCCCCCCGTCCCCCCACCGCAAAAAAAACGACCCGCTTCGATCTCTCGAAGCGGGCCGTTCGTCAGGGGGAGAGGCGGCGGACTCATTCAATGGGGGGTGAGAGGTTGGACATCTCAGAAGAAATGGCCAATCCGCCGCCACTCCGAAACCCGATGACTTGTGGGCATTATGGCCGGCTTCGGTGTGTTGTCAATCACGTTTCGACACCCGATCCAAGAGAAGTTGAAAACGCTTCAAAAACGTAGGTTTTTGTGATCTTTCGAGAGAAAATCTGAGAAAAACGAGGGGGTTGCCCCGGCCCGGGATCCCCACCCTCCCGTGATCGACGGTGGCAGGGGCCTCGGGTACGTTCGCGGCCGCTCGAGGACGCGATGTCCGTCCGCCTCGATGCGGAAGCCTCCCCTCCGAGACGGCCCGATCCCAGGCCGCGAGTACGAATCCGTGGACCCGAAACGCTTCGCCATCCGCACCTACGGCTGCCAGATGAACGTGCACGACTCCGAGAAGGTCGCGACGCTCCTCGAGGACGCGGGGCTCGCGGCGGCGGGGGGCGAGGGCGACGCGGACGTGCTCGTCATCAACACGTGCTCGATCCGCGACAAGGCGGAGCACCAGCTCTACAGCGACCTCGGGAAGCTGCGGGCGTGGAAGGCGGAGAAGCCGGGCCGGGTGGTCGGCGTCGGCGGCTGCGTGGCGCAGCAGGTCGGCGACAAGCTGCTCGGCCGTTTCGACCACCTCGACTTCGTGTTCGGGACGCACAACCTGCGCAAGGTGCCGGCGATGCTCGATCGCGCGGAGCAGGGACAGCGCGCCGCCTGGGTCGACGAGGAGAAGAGCCAGGAACGCTTCGACCTCCCGATGCGGCGTCCAGAGGCGCCGGTCGGGAAGCGTCACAAGGCCTTCGTCACGGCCATGGAAGGCTGCGACATGTTCTGCAGCTTCTGCATCGTCCCCTCGACCCGCGGCCGCGAGATCAGTCGCGTCGCGAGCGAGATCGAAGCGGAGGTCGCGGCGCTCGCTTCGCAGGGGATCCGCGAGGTCACGCTGCTCGGCCAGACGGTGAACGCCTACGGCCGACACGACGTGCGGCGCGGGAAGGCGGCGGCGGCCGGGACCATGCCCTTCGCGGAGCTGCTCGCGCGGCTCGATGCGATCCCCGGGATCGAGCGCATCCGCTACACGAGTCCCCACCCGCTCTTCTACGACGACGCGCTCATCCGCGCCCACGGTGAGCTCGAGCACCTCTGTCCCCACGTCCACCTGCCGGTCCAGAGCGGCTCGAACCGGATCCTCGAAGCGATGCGGCGCCGCTATACCCGCGAGCGGTACTTCGAGATCGTCGACGCGCTCCGCGCGGCCCGGCCGGACATCGCGATCACGTCCGATCTGATCGTGGGCTTTCCGGGGGAGACCGAGGCGGATTTCGAGGACACCCTCGGACTCGTCGAGCGCGCCGCGCTCGTCGACAGCTTCAGCTTCAAGTACTCGCCGCGTCCGGGCACCACGGCGGCCGATCTGTCGGGAGAGGTGCCCCCCGACGTCGCCCAGGACCGGCTCGAACGTCTGCAGACCCAGCAGAAGGCTCAGACCCTCGCGTATCACGAGACGCGGGTGGGGCAGCAGGCCCTCGTCTTCGTCGACGGCGAGAGCCGTCGGGGGCAGGGGCAGCTCTCGGGCCGCGACCCCCAGCATCGGGTCGTGAACGTCGATCTGAGACCCGGTGCCGGCCTCGCGCCCGGAGAGGCGCTGACGGTCGAGCTGGTGGAGGCGACGCCGCACAGCCTCCTGGGGCGCCCCGTGGATCCGGTCCTGCGCGCCTGAGGCCCGCGCGCCCTGCGGACCGGCGCCGCGAGAGGGCGGGGGCCCCTCCAGGCACCCGCCGCCGCGGCTCGGGACCCCCGCATTTCACCCGATCCCGGCTGAAGTCACGCCCCCGACCTGCCGATGTGCAGAGGAGTGTCGACCGCGCCCGGAGCCCGGTCGAGGGCGCATGCCGTGTCCTCGAGCCCTCCGCCGCGGGGTCGTCCCACGAGCGCAAGAGGGGTCATGGGCAAGGCGCGCATACTCGCAGTCGACGATCAGCGGTATTTCCGAGAGCTGATCGAGGGGCTGCTCGACGACGAGGGCTTCGAGGTCCAGACGTGTGCCTCCGGAGAGGAGGCGCTGCACGTCCTGGAGCGCGAGGACTTCGACGTCATCCTGACCGACCTCGTGATGCCGGGGATCGACGGCGCCGAGCTCGTCCGCCTCGTCAAGGAGCGCCGTCCCGAGCAGGCCGTGGTGATGGTCACCGGTGTCGTCGACGTCGAGACCGCCGTGCAGGCGATGAAGCTCGGGGCGACCGACTACATCCTCAAGCCCTTCGATGGACCGACGCTCGTCGACGCCCTCGACAAGATCCTCTCGCAGCAGCGACTCGAAGCCGAGCACGCCCGTCTGATGGAGGAGAACCTCGAGTTCATGGGCGTGCTCTCGCTGGTCGAGCGCGCGAGCGGGCTCTTCTCGACCCTGGCCGTCGAGCCCCTCGCCGAGCGGATCATCGAAGGCCTCTGCCTGGAGACCCGGGCGCAGTCCGGCGTGCTCTGGGTCGCCGAGGATCGGGGTCGGGAGAGCTTCGATCTCGTCGGTGCGCGGGGGCTCGTGCGGGTCGACGGGGAGCCCGAGCGGCTCGAGCTCGCGGACCTCGAATCCGAATGGTGCCCGGGGCTTTGCGAAGCGCGTTCCGTCCTGGCAGCGATGCCCGAGGACGTCGAAGGCGTCGAGGCGCTCTACGTCCCGCTGCGGGTCGGCGCGACGACCCTCGCCGTGGCCCGACTCTCCGACAAGCTCGACGGAGAAGCCTTCGACGCGAACGATCGCGTGCGCGCCGAGAAGTTCTCCGACTACGGCGGCATCGCGATCCAGAACGCGCTCCGCTTCCGGGCCCTCGAGCGGCGCTCGCTCCGGGATCCCGAAACTCGCGCCTACTCCCACGCCTATCTCTCCGATGCGGTCCGTAACGAGATCCAGAAGGCGAACCGCTTCGGTCACCGCTTCTCGCTCCTGCGCGTCGAGGTCGACGGCCTGATGGCCCCCGACGCCAACGGGGCGCCGGCGATCGTCGATCGCGAAGCGGTCGAGGTGGCGCGCCGGATCGAGGGGGCGCTCCGGGCGACGGACCTGATGGCGACCGCTTCGGACGGCGCCTTCGTGCTGCTGCTGTCCCAGACCGACGCGCTCGGGGCCGGGGTCCTGGCCCAGCGCATCCGCACGGCCTTCGCGGCGCTCTGGGACGGAGGGGACGCACCGGCTGCGCGCTTCGCCGCCGCGACGTTCCCGGTGGACGCGACCCAGCTCGAAGGGCTCGAGCGCGTGCTCGAGGAACGGGTCGAGCAGGCCCAGCAGAGCCTGCTCGTCCAGCATCCCGAGCTCTGCCGGTCCCAGCCCCTCGACCCGCTCTTCGATCGCATGCTCGAGTTCGGCAGCGTCGAGGACGCCGACGTCGAGGGTCAGATCCTCCGCTTCGTGCTCGAGGACGTCGTCCGACGCCCGGCGGAGCGGGGCGTGCTCTTCCTGTCGCCGGGCGTTCGCTGGCTGCCCGAGGTGCTCGAGACCCTCGAGGAGATCGGCCGCAGCCCCTCGAAGACGGAGATCGTCCTGCTCGCCGAAGGAGAGCCGCGCCAGATGCATCCGCAGCTCACCTGGGTGGCGAAGGCGGGACTCGACTCCCGGCGACCCTTCCTGGTCTACTACGGCGACGGTCCCGCCTACGCGATGGTCGGCCAGGTCACCCTCGCCGCGGCGCGGGCGGCGATCTTCCAGACGGCGGACCGCGCCCTCGTCGAACACCTGGCCTTCGAGCTCCAGCGCGAGCTCGAGATCGTGCTGTCGGTCTAGGGGAGGGGAAGCATGTCCAGTGACCTCGTCCTGATCGCCGACGCCAACGGAGGCCGCGCTCGCCGCGTCGCGACGGCCCTCGAGGCCGCGGGGCGACCCTGCGCGACGGCGTCCCACGGCGCCGGGGCCCTCGAGGTCGCGCTCGCCGAGCAGCCCCGGGTCATCGTCGCCCACGTCGATCTCCCGCTGGTCGAGCCCGGCAAGCTCGCCGAGATCCTGCGGGCCAACCCGCGGACCCGCGCGGTCCGGTTCCTGTTCCTGGGCGCCGACGGCGCGCGCGAGGCGACCCTCGGCGGGGTCGGGGACGCGTGCCTGCCGGCGGACGCCGAGACGAACGACATCCACGACGCCGTCGAGATCCTGCTCGACCGGCAGGCGCGGATCGAGGCGCTCGAAGAGCGGGCGAGCTTCGAGCGCGAATTCGAAGGCTCCCTGTCCGAGCTGCGACCGGCCGAGCTCCTGCAGCTGCTGAACGTGCGCCGCTCCACGGGGCGCCTCACGCTGACCCCGGAGCTCGAGGACGGCTCGACCCCCGACGGCTGGATCCTTCTCAACGAGGGCGAGATCCACTCGGCATGCGCCGGCCCGGCCGAAGGGGAGAAGGCGCTCTTCCGGATGCTCGACTGGGGCCTCGGGGATTTCCACTTCGAGCCGACCGGGATCGATCGCCCGGCGACCCTCAAGGCACCGACGCGCTCCGTCCTCGCGGAGGGCCTGCGGCAGCTCGACGAATGGAACCGGCTCGCGCCCAAGTTCCCGCCGCTCGAGTCCCCCGTGAAGCTCCGGGTGGAACGCGGGGAGCTGCCGACGACGGTGCATCCGCTGACCCAGGCGGTGCTGGCCGAGCTCGAGGAGGCGGACCGCGTCGGTGACGTGGTCGACCGCTGTCCCCATCCCGACTACCAGGTGCTGAGAACGCTGCACACGCTCTCCGAGCGGGGCATCGTCGAGTTCGGCCGCGCCCGCATCGCGCCGCCGGAGCCGGCGGCAGGGCAGGCCCTCTTCCACGAGGCCCAGGTTCGCCGGCTGCGCAGCTTCGCGGGGCAGGGCGTGGCGCGGGACGTCGTGCCGCCGAGCTGCAAGCTGCTCGTCGTCGGAGCGAGCCAGGGGAGCGTCGAGCTCTTCACCTCGCTGATCGCGAAGGTGCCGGGGGCCGAGCTCGCCCCGCGCTTCGAGCGCGGCCAGGTGGGGCGGGGCGACCTCGAGGCGATCGCGCGCATCGGTGTCGACGGAGACTTCGGCATCGATCTGATCCACGTGCCGACCGCCGAAGGCTATGCGCCGCTCTGGCAGTTCGCGGGCCACCGTGCCCTCGGCACCGTCTTCCTGCTCGACGCTGCCGTCGGCGCGTCGGCGGCGGAGCTCGCCCAGGTGGCGGCGGCGCTCGGCAGTGTGCCCGGCGCGCGCACCTTCCACGTGGTGATGCTCGCCCAGGGCGAGCGGCTCTCTCCCGACGATCTGCGCGACAACCTCTCGCTGATCGACGAGGCCAGCCTCTTCCTGCTGCCGATCGAGCCGGACAAGGATCCGAGTTCGCTGCTGCGCAGTCTCTTCGCGAGGATCGTGCCGTGAGGTCGACCCCGGTCACGGAACGGAGTGCCCGTTGAAGGCATCCCAGCTGAAGCAGTTCGTGCTCTTCGCCGAGTTCACCGAGGAGGAGCGCGAGGTCCTGACCGACCTGCTGGAGGAGCGCACGTTGCCCGACGGCAAGAGCGCCTTCCGGGAGGGCGCCGAGTCCGAAGGCATGCTGCTGCTCGCCGAGGGCCGGCTCAAGCTCAAGAGCAAGCGGACCGGCGCCGTCGTCGGCGTCGTCGAGGCGCCGGCGCATCTCGGGGCCGCCTCGCTCTTCGCCTTCGGCAAGCGCGAGGTCACCGCCCTCTCGGACGGCGGCGCGACGATCCACCTGCTGCCCCGCGTTGGGCTCCCCCGGCTGGCCGACGACGCTCCCCGAGCGGCCTTTCGTCTGGCCGAGGCGGTGGCGATCGAGCTCGCCGGACTGGTGCGCAGCCGGCTCGACGTCCTGGCAGAACACGATCTCGGAGAGACGAAGTAGCGCCGAGAGCGGCTTCGTCGTGCGCTTCGTCCCCCCGGTTCCTTGAAACCGGACCGACCGCCGATTATCCTCCGGCATCGTCTCGCGGGGGTGACGCGTCCGGTCGATCGCCGGTCCGATTTTCCACCTGCACCCCTCGACCCGCCGGCCCCTCGCGCTGCGATACCCGTCCCACGACGCGCGCGCGAGGAGAGGCCCCATGCACCATTCGGAGCACCATTCGGAGACCCGGCCGGCGATCCGCGAAGGTCTGACCTTCGACGACGTCCTGCTCGTCCCCAACGCCTCGGAGGTGCTGCCGAACGAGGTGGACCTCCGGACGAAGCTCACGTCGACGATCGAGCTCAACACGCCCCTGATCTCGGCGGCGATGGACACGGTCACCGAACACGAGACCGCGATCTGCATGGCCCGCAACGGCGGGATCGGGATCGTGCACAAGAACCTCTCGGTCGCGGAGCAGGCGGCCGAGGTCGACAAGGTCAAGCGCTCGGAGTCGGGCATGATCGTCGACCCGATCACGATGCGCCCCGAACAGCCGATCCGCGAGGCGCTCGAGGTGATGAGCCGCTTCCGGATCTCGGGCGTGCCCGTGACCCGCGACGGCAAGGCGGTCGGGATCCTGACCAACCGCGACCTGCGCTTCGTGAAGGACGTCTCCGCCGAGATCTCGACGGTCATGACGAGCGAGAACCTCGTCACGGTCGAGCCCGGGACGACGATGGAGCGCGCGCGCGAGCTGCTCCATCAGCATCGGATCGAGAAGCTGCTGGTGGTCGACGCCGCCGGCGACCTCTGCGGTCTGATCACGATCAAGGACATCGAGAAGACGGAGCGCTATCCCGACGCCTGCAAGGACGATCTCGGACGCCTCCGCTGCGGCGCGGCGATCGGCGTCGGCCCCGACCGGCTCGAGCGCTGCCAGGCCCTCGTGGACGCCGGCGTCGACGTGGTCATCGTCGACACGGCCCACGGCCATTCCACGGGCGTGCTCGAAACGGTTCGCGAGCTGAAGGGCCACTTCCCGGAGCTCTCGCTCGTCGGCGGCAACGTCGCGACGGCGGAGGGGGCCGAGGCGCTGATCAAGGCCGGGGTCTCCGCCGTCAAGGTCGGGGTCGGGCCCGGCTCGATCTGCACCACCCGCGTCGTCGCCGGCGTCGGTGTGCCCCAGTTCACCGCGATTCGCGACGCCGCCGAGGTGGCGAGCCGTTCGGGGATCCCGGTGATCGGCGACGGCGGGATCAAGTTCTCCGGCGACGTCGTGAAGGGCCTCGCCGCCGGTGCGTCGACGATCATGATCGGATCGCTCTTCGCGGGGACCGACGAATCGCCCGGGGAGGTCGTGCTCTTCCAGGGACGCTCCTACAAGGTGTACCGGGGCATGGGCTCGCTCGGCGCGATGGCCGCCGGCAGCCGCGATCGCTACTTCCAGGACGAGGTCACCAACGACAAGCTCGTCCCGGAAGGCATCGAGGGCCGCGTGCCCTACCGCGGCAGCCTCTCGCAGTCGCTCCATCAGCTATACGGCGGGCTCCGCTCGGGCATGGGCTACTGCGGCGCGCCGGACCTGGCGGCGCTCCGCGCCAACGCGAACTTCGTGCGGATCTCCTCCGCCGGTCTCCACGAGAGTCACGTCCACGACGTGATCGTGACGAAGGAGGCGCCGAACTACCGGCTCGAGTAGAGCGCAGCCAGAACGAATCTCCGGCGCTGCTACCCCCCCACTCGTCACGGGCAGCGCCGCAGGGCCCCGCGAAGGGACCCGACCCATCGACTCGTGCGGGCGCCCCACCCGAGCGACCCCATCCGGAACCCCCTCTCATGTCCGATTCTTCTACCGGTCGCGACGCCCAGTCCTCGCGGATCCTGATCCTCGACTTCGGCGCCCAATACTCCCAGCTGATCGCGCGCCGCGTTCGGGAGAGCAAGGTCTACTGCGAGCTCGTCCCCGCCGACGTCTCGCTCGAGCGCATCAAGGACTTCGCACCGACTGGGGTGATCCTCTCGGGCGGCCCGTCGTCCGTCCTCGATCCCGACGCGCCGGACATGGACGAGGGCGTGCTCCAGCTCGGCGTCCCGGTGCTCGGGATCTGCTACGGGCTCCAGCTCCTCGTCCAGAAGCTCGGCGGCCAGATCGAGTCGGCGGACGATCGCGAGTACGGACGCGCCGAGCTCGAGATCGTCGAGGACGATCCGCTCTTCGAGGGGCTCTCCCGCGACGACGCGCAGGTCGTCTGGATGAGCCACGGCGACCGCGTGCTCGGCCTGCCGGACGACATCCACGTGATCGCGCGCTCGGGTGGCTCGCCCTTCGCTGCGGTCCGGTCGACGCGAGGTCCCTACTGGGGCGTGCAGTTCCATCCCGAGGTCGTCCACACGGACAACGGCGTCCGGATGCTCGAGAACTTCGTCCACGGGATCTGCGGCTGCTCGCCGTCGTGGACGATGTCGAGCTTCGTCGACGACGCGGTCGAGTCGATCCGTGCGCAGGTGGGGGACAAGCGCGCCGTGTGCGGTCTCTCCGGTGGCGTCGATTCCTCGGTCGCCGCGGCCCTCGTCCACCGTGCGATCGGAGAGCAGCTGACCTGCATCTTCGTCGACCACGGCATGATGCGGAAGAACGAGCGCCAGGAGGTCGAGGCGCTCTTCGCCGAGGCGCTCGGCGTCGAGCTGATCTCGGTCGACGCGAGCGAGCGCTTCCTCAAGGCGCTCGAAGGTGTTTCCGAGCCCGAGAAGAAGCGCAAGATCATCGGCAACATGTTCATCGAAGTCTTCGACGAGGTCGCCGCCCGGATCACCGAAGAGCGCGGAGACGTCGGCTTCCTGGTCCAGGGCACGCTCTATCCGGACGTGATCGAGAGCGTCTCGGTCAAGGGCAAGTCGGTCACGATCAAGACCCACCACAACGTGGGGGGGCTGCCCGACGACATGAAGCTCGATCTCGTCGAGCCGCTGCGGGAGCTCTTCAAGGACGAGGTCCGGGCCGTCGGGCGCGAGCTCGGCCTGCCGGCCCGCGCGCTCGGGCGCCACCCCTTCCCGGGCCCCGGCCTCGGGATCCGGATCCTCGGCGAGGTCACGCCCGAGCGGCTGGCCCCGCTTCGCGAGGCGGACGCGATCATGGTCGAGGAGATCCGCGCGGCGGGGCTCTACGACGAGATCTGGCAGGCCCTCGTGGTCTTCCTGCCGGTCCAGAGCGTGGGCGTGATGGGCGACGACCGGACCTACGAGAACGTCGTGGCCGTCCGCGCGGTGACGTCGACGGACGCGATGACCGCGGACTTCGCCCACATCCCCTACGAGGTCCTGGGGCGGATCTCGAACCGGATCATCAACGAGGTCCAGGGGATCAACCGCGTCGTCTACGACATCTCGAGCAAGCCCCCCGCCACGATCGAGTGGGAATAGGGGAAGGGTCAACGGATGCCCAAGCCCTTCGTCCACCTCCATCTCCACACGCAGTACTCGCTCCTCGACGGCGCGATCAAGCACAACCCGCTCTTCGAACGCGCGAAGTCGGCGAACATGCCGGCGGTCGCCCAGACCGATCACGGCAATCTCTTCGGGACGATCGAGTTCTACGAGAAGGCCCGCGCGAACGGCGTGAAGCCGATCATCGGGTGCGAGGCGTACTTCGCCGGGGGCTCCCGCTTCGACCGCGAGCGCAAGCAGCGCGAGGAGACCGGCTACGACTCGGTCAACCACCTGCTGCTGCTCGCGATGAACAACACGGGCTACGCCAACCTGATGAAGCTCATTTCGAAGGCGTATCTCGAGGGCTTCTACTACAAGCCGCGGATCGACTGGGAGCTCCTCGAGAAGCACCACGAGGGGCTGATCTGCACTTCGGGCTGCCTGTCCTCGCCGGTGTCCCGGGCGATCACCGCCGGCGAGCTGGACAAGGCGTGGACCCTGGCCGAGGACTTCCATCGGCTCTTCGGCGACCGCTACTACCTCGAAGTGATGCGCCACGGCATCCAGGACCAGGAGATCGTCAACCAGGAACTCTTCAAGATGAAGCACGACCTGGGGATCCCGCTCGTCGCGACGAACGACTGCCACTACCTCGAAGAACACGATCACGACGATCACGACGTGCTGCTCTGCGTGGGTACGGCCGCGAACGTGTCCGACGAGAAGCGCTTCCGCTTCGACGGGAAGGGCTTCTACGTCAAGGACGGCGACGCGATGCTGGAGGTCTTCCACGATCATCCGGATGCGGTCGAGAACACTCTGGAGATCGCCGAGCGGTGTGACGTCGAGATCGACATGGACACCTATCACATGCCGGACTATCAGGTCCCGTCCGGCAAGAGCCTCGAAGAGGTGATGGAGGAGCAGGCCTTCTCCGGCCTGCGCGAGAAGCTCGGGATGGCACCCGACGAGCCCTTCGAGGGCGACAAGGGCAAGGCCTACGTCGATCGCCTCCACCACGAGCTGGGCGTCATCAACAAGATGGGCTTCCCCGGCTACTTCCTGATCGTCGCCGACTTCATCAACTACGCGAAGCGCAACGGCATCCCCGTCGGACCCGGGCGCGGCTCCTCCGCCGGGAGCCTCGTCGCGTACGGCATGAACATCACGAACGTCGACCCCATCGAATACGACATCATCTTCGAGCGCTTCCTGAATCCGGAGCGGATCTCGATGCCGGATATCGACGTCGATTTCTGCATGCGGGGCCGCGAGCAGGTGATCCGCTGGGTCGCCGACAAGTACGACGGCGAGGTGCCGGAGCGGGACGAAGACGATCCGCGCCACGAGCTCGACGGCAAGTACGACGAGATGCGCGTCGCGCAGATCGCGACTTTCGGGACGCTGCAGGCGAAGGCGGCGATCCGGGATGTCGGCCGCGTGCTCGGCATGACTTTCGGCGACGTCGATCGGATCGCGAAGCTCGTGCCCGACGTCCTCGGGATCAAGCTGGAGAAGGCCATCGAGCAGTCCCCGGAGCTGCGGGCCCTGATGGACTCGGACTCCCAGGTCAGGCGACTCGTCGATACCGCGCAGAGCCTCGAAGGTCTCACGCGACACGCCTCCAAACACGCCGCCGGCGTGGTGATCGGCACGAAGCCCCTGATCGACATGGTCCCGCTCTACAAGGATCCGAAGAGCGGCGACGTCATGACCCAGTACAACATGGTCAACGTCGAGCAGGTCGGGCTGATCAAGTTCGACTTCCTGGGGCTCAAGACGCTGACGCTCATGGCGGACGCCGAGAGGATGATCCGCAAGAAGCCGGGCTTCGAGGAATTCGACGTCAACGCC
>Ga0180429_10000392_pt1 | contig 39164 bp, 30 predicted proteins | sample SS_ome_FD_132428 | JGI IMG/M metagenome (GOLD analysis project Ga0180429, IMG submission 132428) | Hypersaline lake sediment archaeal communities from the Salton Sea, California, USA - SS_1_S_1 metaG | ecosystem: Environmental > Aquatic > Non-marine Saline and Alkaline > Hypersaline > Sediment ...
CAGCAATAATCCCGGAAATACGACGTTCACGCCATACCTGCCGACTGTCCCCAGGCTCCCGGATGAGATCACATGCGATGTTGCCGTGATCGGCGGCGGGCCGAACGGACTGATGACCGCAGCCTATCTTGCCAGGGCAGGCCTCCAGGTCGTCCTGCTGGAGAGGAGGTATGAGGTGGGAGGAGGACTCGCAACGGAGGAGATCCTGTTTCCCTCCTACTATGCCAACACCCACGCCACCTATCACCTGATGGTCGACTACATGCCTGCCTTATCCGACTTCGATCTCTCCGGATATTCGCTCCGGTTCGTAAAGCCGAACCTGCAAACCGGAATCGTATTCAAGGACGGCTCGTCCCTGATCCTTTCGAACAAGATACAGGAGACGGCGAACCAGCTTCTCAAGTTCTCCAGGGAGGATGCAGAGTCCTTCGAAAAGCACGCGAGACTGTTCACCGAGATGATCGATGAGATTCTCGCGCCCGCCACCTATTACAGGCCGATCCCGCCGGTCGAGCTGGCCGTCAATTCGGAACGGACCGCCATCGGCAAGGAGCTGATGCAGATCGCAGAGTGCAGCCCGGTGGAGATCATCGACGGGATGTTCAAGGATGACAGGATCAAGGCGCTCTTCCTGTACGTAACCTGCATGTGGGGACTGGCGCCGAAGGAGCCCGGACTCGGTTATCTGGTTCCGCTCCTGATGATGCGAAGCGGTATGAACAAGTGCATCTGCCTTGGAGGTTCACACAAGCTGGCGAGCAGCCTGGCCAAGGAGGTCGTGATCAACAAGGGGCTCATCCTGGAGAATGCGGAAGTCACCAAGGTCCTGCTCGAAAACGGCAGAGCGGCAGGTGTTGAACTCTTCGACGGCCAGATCGTCAAGGCGAAGACCGTCGTATCGAGCCTCGACCCTCAGTCGACCTTCATGGGACTCGTGGGAAAAGAGAACCTCCCGAAGAACCTGACCGCCTATGCGAAGAGATGGTCGTGGGAGCATTCGAGCTTCTTCACGACCCACATCGCCACAAAAGAGCCGCTGCAATACAACTCCGACGACCGTCGCATCAGCGACACGTTCATGAACATCCTGGGAGTCGAATCCACGGATGACGTCGTCGACCTGATCGAGGGAGTGCGAGCCGGACGGGTGGACAGGGTGGCCGGCCATTCTACGGTGGAGACCTTGTATGACAGAACCCTGGCCCAGGTGCCGGGGCATCATACAGGCTTCTTCCAGATGCTCGTCCCCGGCCAAATCGAGGGGGACTGGGAACAGAGGAAGCAGGAAATCGAAGACAGGGTGATGACCACCTGGGGCGGTTATGCGACGAATGCGAACGGAAACAACCTCATCATGAAGTCCTCCGAAACACCGGCCGACATCGAACGCCGGATTCCCTGCATGAAGCACGGCTCCATCAAGCACGGCGACTACAATCCGCTGCAAATGGGCTACTTCCGGCCGAACGACATGTGTTCCCGGACCAGCACACCGATCGAGGGCCTCTATGTGTGCGGCGCCTCTACCTATCCCGGCGGCCTGATCATCGGAGGTCCCGGCTATATCGCCGCCAACAAGATCGCCGAAGACATGGGTGTGCAGAAATGGTGGTCAACCCCGGAGAGCATCAAGAAATACGCGGCCGAGTACATTGAAGTGTGAAAAGGCCTGCAGAGGAGCAACAGGAATGAAGATGTGGTCAGAGGGGTTGGGGAGGATGGAGCTGGTTGTGGATTTCTCCCACTACAAGGTTGTGGGAGAAGAAGGCGATACGGTCATAAAGGGAATCACGGACGAGCCGATCAAGTGGGAGTTCACGGCAAGATTTCGTGACGACGATATCCCGGGCTTGCTGAACATTCTTTTCAAGCCGACGACGCTCCTTTTCGTCCTGAAGAACGTGAAAGTTCTCTTCCGTTTCGTGTTCGAAAAGATGTTCATGCGCGAGAAGTACCGGGAGGTGTCCGCAGAATGAAGATCTGGTCAAAGGGCCTGGGGACCATGGTTCTCCTCATGGACTTCAGGAACTACTACGTCGAAACGGACGAGGCAGGAGATTTGCTCATCAAAGGGCAAATCACGGATCCCGTCTTCTGGAATTTCGTGATTACCGTCAAGAGAGAGGATATCAAAGGACTCGCAAACATCGCCCTCAAGCCCAGATTTGTGCTCTACCTGTTGAAGAACCTCCATTGGGTGGTGAGGTTTCTCTTCGAGAAGCTGTTCAGCAGAAAGAAGTTCCTTTGTCCCGAGCAGAATATCGAGATCCTCAGAGACTGAACCGGGTTTCGCCCGAATCATCCTACCCGATGCATCCCTCTCAAGCGCCGGGCTGTTCATATTGACAGCCGGGCCCTGCTGTGAAAAACTCCGTCACGAGCCACCCGTCCCAGAAGAAATCTCCTGCATATTGGAACCATCATGATCTTCCCCCAAATACTTCTCTGAGCAAGCGAGACAACCGACCGGAGTGTTCGGCCGTTTCGTTGCCTCTCGAATCTTCGAACAGGGGAACGCCGACCTGAGGGGATCATCGAAGGCATTGATTTCTGTGAACACCATCTATTTCTGGAAGGATCCGGATGCAACCATCTCCAGAATATGTCGACTTCTAAAACCCGGGGGCAGATTACTTGTAGGCTTTCATGACGCGAGTGAAATGAAGAAGATGCGGCACACGACCGACGTTTTTCGGTACTATACCATAAGGGACGTCACCGAACTTCTACCTATTAACCGAAAACCTGCTATTGCGCAATCGGCACCAAGTGAAAGAATGTGAATCCCCATGCAGGTGAGCTATCTCGAAGATCATCCGGAATTCATTCCCGTACTTGCCCCGGCGATTGTCGCCCATTATAGGGACATCGTGCCCGAAGAGAACATGGAGAGCCGGATTGCGAAGCTTCGATCGCACATGAACAAGGACAAGATGCCCATTGCGTGGGTGGCCCATTCCGACGGCGAGGCACTTGGAATGGCGGCTCTCCGTGTGCATGATCTGGAGGGCAGAGAGGCCCTGACCCCCTGGCTTGCAGGTGTCTTTGTCCGGCCGGAACATCGACGATGCGGCGTAGCTTCCACTCTTTGTCCAGTTGTCGAGGAAAAGGCTTGGTCGCTAGGGTTTGAGACCCTCTTTTTGTTCACGACAGACCAGCAGTCGCTTTATTCAAGGCTCGGTTGGGAGTTCTGGGAGAAGGGAACCTGGCGAGCCAACCCGGTGGATATCATGGTGAAGACGAGATGAAGACAGAGCTGAGATTCGGGACGACCGTACTTGATTGGAAGGATATCTGCCGGGTCTTCGAGCTTGCCCCACTGGGCATGCGAAACCCGGACAAGCTGCGCCGGGCCTCCGAGAACAGCCATGCCGTGTGCACCGCATGGCAGCGGGATACCCTCGTCGGCTTCGGCAGGACGATTTCGGATGGGGAGTATCAGTCTGCTGTCTATGATGTAGTGGTATTGCCGGAGTGTCAGGGTCAAGGCGTCGGAAAATCTATCGTGCAAGCCCTTCTGGATCGGCTGCCTGAAGGGACGACCGTCCTGATGTATGTGGTCCCTGGCAAGCAGGAGTTCTACCGCAAGCTCGGTTTCGGTCTCCTCAAGACCGGAATGGGAATCTTCCCTGATCCCACACGGGCCAGGACCGCCGGGTATCTGGAATAGAGACTCATCAACCACGTTGCTTGCAGTTATTCCCCTGATTCAACAATCGAGTACAGAACAGGCAACACGATCAAGGTCAGCAGCATCGAAGAGACGAGTCCGCCCAGGACGACCGCTGCCAGGGGCCGCTGGATCTCGGACCCGCTTCCGCTCGCATACAGGAGGGGGGTGAGACCGAGCAGCGTGGTCAGCGCGGTCATCAGCAGAGGCCGGAATCGCAGGTCGCACCCCCTCTTCACCGCCTCCACCGCGTCCATGCCTTCGTTCCTGAGCTGGTTGAAGAAGGCGACCAGCACCGTTCCGTTCTCCACGGCGATGCCGAAGAGCGCAATGAACCCCACCACAGAAGAAACGCTGAGATTGATCCCGGCGAGTAAAATGGCCAGCACACCGCCGACCAGGGCAAAGGGAAGGTTCAGGAGCACGAGCAGGGCGCTCCGCGCGGAGTCGAAGGCGGAGAAGAGCATCAGGAAGATGAGCAGGATGGAAACGGGCACCACGATCGCCAGCCGCTGCATGGCGCGTTGCTGGTTCTCGAACTGGCCCCCGAAGTCCATGAAATAGCCGGAGGGCAGGCCTTCGACGACCGGTCCGATCGCTTCTCTTACCTCCGCCACAAAGCTCCCCATGTCCCGCCCCCGGACATTGCACTCCACCACGACGCGCCGCATTCCGTTTTCCCGGCTGATCTGTGCCGGGGCCTCCACCTCGCGGATCTCGGCCAGTTGTCCGAGGGGCACGCGCGGCCCCTCGGGAGAAGGCACGAGGATTCGCTCGATGGACGGTATGTCGCCGCGCTTCTCCTCCGGGAAGCGAACCAGCACGGCAAAGCGCATCTGTCCGTCCACCACCGTGGTGGCGACCTTGCCTCCCACGGCGGTCTCGATGATCTCGTTGATGTCCGACACGTTGATCTTGTGCCGCGCGATCGCCTTGCGGTCCACCACCACCTCCACCTGTGCGAATCCCGCGATCTGTTCGACCTTCACGTCCTCGGCCCCCTCCACCGCGCCGATCGCGGCCGCCATCCGGTTCGCGTTCTCCCGGAGGATCTCGAGGTCCGGCCCGAAGACCTTGACCGCGAGGTCGCTCTTGATGCCCGAGATCAGCTCGTTCACCCGCAGGGCGATGGGCTGTGAAAAGGAAAACCGCAGGCCCGGAATTTCGCTCAGTTCCTCCTGGATGGCCGCAGTCAGCTCCTTCTTGCTCCGCCCCGTTCCCCATTCCTTCCCGGGGCGGAGCATGATAAAGACGTCGCTCTGCTCCGGGCCCATCGGGTCCTCGGAAATCTCGGCCCTGCCGGTCTTGGTCACCACGGTCTCCACTTCCGGGAACTTCTCCAGGAGGCGACGTTCCATCTCGATGCCGACCGCGATCGAGCCCCCCAGTGAGGCGGACGGCAGCCGCACCACATTGACAGCGATCGCGCCTTCATCGAGGGGCGGGAGGAATTCCGTGCCCACGAAGGGAACGAGCAGCAGGGAAGCGGCCAGGATGCCGGCGGCCACGAGAAGGGTCGTCCAACGGCGGCGCAGCGCCAGGGCGAGCAACGGGAGGTATCCCCGCTTGAGGGTTCGGACAATCCTGTTGTCCCCGGCTTCCTTCTTTCCCCGCAGAAAGAGCGAGCAGAGCACCGGCACGATCGTGAAGGAGACGACCAGAGAGCCAAACATGGCAAAGCACATGGTGAGGGCCAGGGGCCGGAACATCTTGCCCTCCATCTGCTGGAGCGTGAACAGGGGCAGGAACACGATGACGATGGTCAGGATGGCAAACAGGACGGGCCGGGCGACCTCACGGACCGCCTCATAGGCAATCTCCACCCGGGAGACGTCTGTACCCGCCTTTTCGTTGAGGTGCCTCGCGATGTTCTCGGAGATGACGATGGAGGCGTCCACGATCATGCCGATCGCAATGGCCAGTCCTCCAAGGCTCATCAGGTTGGCCGTCACGCCCTGCCGGCCCATCAGGAGGAAGGCGACCACGGCGGTGAGCGGAAGCGAGAGGGCCACGATCAACGACGCCCGGAGATTTCCAAGGAAGAGAAAAAGGACCAGCACAACCAGGAAGCCGCCCTGCAGGAGAGCGTCGGACACGGTCTTGATACAGGCCTTGATCAGGGCCGTCCGGTCATAGAACGGATGGACCTTCACATCCTCCGGCAGCCCTGCCCGGATGTCCGGAATGGTCTTCTTGACCTGGTCCACCACGACCTTCGAGTTCTCGCCCTTCAGCATGATCACCATCCCTGCGACTGCCTCCCCCTTTCCGTCCCGCGTCACCGCTCCCTGGCGCGTTTCGGGCCCGGCCTTCACGACGGCCACGTCCTTCAGGTAGACGGGGGTGCCGTCCTCCGCCTCGAGAACGATATTCTCCATGTCGGAAATCGTTTGGATGAGCCCCAGGCTGCGGACATAGGCCTGTTCCCACCCCTTGACGATGAAATTGCCCCCTGCGTTGGCGTTGTTGTTTTCGAGCGCTTCCAGCACGTCCTGGAGAGTGACCCCGTATTTCAGGAGCCGGTTCGGATCGACGAGCACGTGGTACTGTTTCACGAACCCGCCGAAGCTGTTGACCTCATTGACGCCGGGAAGCGCCCTGAGCTGCGGCGCGATCATCCAGTCCTGAATCGTTCGCAGCTCCATGGGCGAGCGCTCCCGGCTTTCGAGCGTGTACTGGTAGATCTCCCCCAGGCCCGTGCTGATGGGGCCCATTTCCGGCTCCGCCCACTCGGGCAGGGCCTCCTTGGCGGACTGAAGACGCTCGAACACGAGCTGGCGGGCGAAATAGGTGTCCACCCGGTCCTCGAAGACAATCACCACTTGCGAGAGGGCGGCCTTTGACAGGGACCGTATCTGCCCCACGTCCGGCAACCCCTGCATGGCAAGCTCCAGGGGAAAGGAGATCTGCTGCTCCACATCCATGGGTGCAAGTCCCGGCGCCTCGGTCAGGATCATGACCTGAACGTTCGTCACGTCGGGGAAGGCGTCAATCGGCAGCGTTCTCCAGGCATACACGCCGGCCCCCGTCAGTACGACGGCGACGACGATGACAATCAGGCGGTGGTTCAACACAAAGTGGTTGATCTTGTCCAACATGGTTTCATCTCCTACCCTTACTTTTCGCTTCCATCTCGTCCTCGAGCCTGGCTGTTAGGTATTAGCAGTTAGGTATTAGCCCACCCATCCGCCCTCCCAAAGGGTACGCATCTGGAGGGGCTGTGGCGGGGAGCTAATACCTAATACCTAATACCAGATCGCCGGTGTCTCCGCTCATATGCTCGAGGACCAGGACGACGGCGATCGATCATGGGGCAACCTCCAGAACAACATTGAACAACTTCTGAACCGCGGTACTAGTCCGCGCAGCCCGCCCCCATCTTCTCCCGCAGTATGTCGGACTTCAGCAAAAAGGAGCCGTCCATCACAATCCTGTCCCCGGGTTGCAGACCTTCCATGATCTCCACACGATCCGGGAATTCACGGCCCTTCTTCACCGGAAGACGGACGTAGTAGTCCTCCTTCCAGTGTCCGAAAACGAAATCATGCCCCTCATCCGACAGCAGGGCCCCCTCGGGTATGGCGAGCGCCTCCTCGCGGATACCGATGCCCATCCGGATTTCGCAGAACATCCCGGGCCGAAGGAGTCGCTCCGTGTTCTCAACCGTTGCGCGAACCTTCACCGTGCGGGTTCGTTCCTCCATCGTGGCCCCCACATAGTCGATGTTTCCTTCGAAGGGCTGCCCCGGAAAGGCTCGCACGAACACGGTCACCGGGATCGGGCCCAGGTTGCGGGCCTGGATCAAGCGAGGGAGGTCCTGCTCGTAGATGTCTGCCCAGACCCAGACCGTCGTGAGGTCCGCAAGGAGCATCACCTCGCCCCCCGGCTCCACAAGCTCCCCCACCACGGCGTGCTTTTCGATGATCGTGCCCTCCAGGGGCGCCCGAACCGGCAGGCTCCCTGTCCGGACACGGCTCTCGCCCCGATCGACCGACGCCAGGTCTTCATCCGTGAGACCGAGAACACGCAGCGCCTGCCTTGCCGCGTCCCGCTCCGTCTTATGCTGTTGGTAGGTCATTTGCGCGTCGATCATCTCCTGCTCGGAGGAAATCCTGCGCTTGAACAGCGATTTCTCCCGATCGAAATTCTTCCTGGAAAGAGCCGCCAGTGAGCGGCTTCGCTCGTAGTCACTCAGGGCCCTGCCCAGTTCGACGCTGTCGATGTCGAAGAGCACGTCCCCCTCACGGACGCGTGCGCCCATATCGACCTTCACCGACTCGATGATCCCCGGGATGCGCGGGCTGATGTGGACGGCCGCGTTTTCGTTCAACTGCACCTCCCCCGTCACGGTCAGCCCGTCGATGACCCGGATCTCTTCAACGAGTCCTGTCAGGATCAGGCCGCTGCCGGCCTGGGGGTCTTCTTTCAGGAGAGAGGGAGGAACCTTTACCACCCCCACTTCATACCTGCAGGAAGCACACTGATAGGCAGGGATGTCGTGCTCGCAACGTGCCTCGGAGATTTCGTCCAGCGAAAGAAAATGGCCCGCCCCGTGGGCTTCCTCACCGCGCCCCTCGTGGTGGTCGTGTCCCTCGTGCGTGTCGACCTCCGTGTGTCCGTGCTGTTCCGCGCCACCCTGCCCGTTCGACGATTCCGTAGCGGAGTCCGTCGAACAGGAGGAACACACCCAAAGAAGCAAGCTCAGGAAGGCCCCGTACAACGCAACATTCCAAATCGACTTCTTTCTTTCTTTCATTCTTTTTCTCCTCGCGTATCCCTTCAGGCCGGGTCCTCGATCTCGATCAAGGGTTCACCGAGCAGGCCCTCTGCGTCGGCAATCGCCTTCTGCAGCACCCCCACGGCATTCGTGTATCGAGCCTGTGCTTCGAAAAAGGTCCGTTGGGCGTCCAACACTTCCAGGTAGCCGAACTTCCCCTGCTGAAACCCTTCGCCGGTCGCTTCAAAGGCACTCCTGGCTCCGGGCAGCACATCGTTCTTCAAAGAGGTCGCCTCGTTTCGTGCGGAGGAAAGCCTCTGGTAGGTGCCGACCAGGGCGGCCTGGACGCGTGCGTGCAGGGCTCTGCGCTGCTCCTCGGCCTTGGCCAGCCTGTACTGTGCTTCCAGGGTTGCTCCCTGATTCCGGTTGAACACCGGGATCGGAACGGAAAGCCCGGCCACAAAGGCCCAGTCGTCCGTGGGGTTGATATATCGCACACCTCCACTCAACCTCACATCAGGGAACCGCCCGGCCCTTTCCGCCTCCAGCGAGGCCCTCCGCCTTTCGATCTCGACGAGCCAGCGCGCCATCTCCGGATTGTCGGCCACCCGCTCACTCAACGCCTCGAAAGAGGGCACCTCCGGCGAACGTTCCAGGTCTCCCCGGGCTGCGCTGAACATGGGTACCGTCCCGCCCCAAGTGGCTGTCAGAACCTTTCGAGCCGCCGCGAGCTCCTCCTCTGCACTTCTCTTGTCGATGAGACGGCCGGCAAGCGCCACCCTCGCCTTGACCTCTTCGATAGGAGACACCTTGCCCGCCCGAACGCGTTCGGCCACCACATCGAGGACCTGCTCGGCCAGTTGGACGAACTCTTCGTTCAATTCCTTCCGCTTCTGTGCAACGAGCACATCCACAAAGGCCTTCGAGGTTTCGGTGAAGACCTGAATTCGCCCGATTTCGTAGTCCCAGCCGGCCAGATCCTGGTCGAGTGCGGCGGCCCGCTTCCTCTTCGAGCGTTTTCCTCCCAACTCGACCAACTGGCCGAGCTGAACGGTCGTCTCCGCCTCGTCCAGCCCTCCAAAGGACCCTGTCCCGCCGAAATTCTCCATCTCTACGTCCAATTCCGGATTGGGCAGTAGCCGTGCTTGTAGGACCTGCGCCTCCCTTGCCCTTGCTTCCCATGAGAAGACGGCCAATTCCGGGTTCTTCATCAGGGCCAGGGCCAGGGCCTGGCGGAGCGTGACGACGCCGGTAGGTTCTTCAATCCGGACCGATACCGAATCGTCGGCCTGCGGCTGCCCGGGAGGTTGGAAAGACGCAAATTCCTTACCCAATGCGTGCGGCTTCGGCCGGGAAACGTCCGCATGGGCCCCGGGAGCACGGCACAGCACAAGGGCCAGAATGACCCCAAAAGCGGTTGGGAGTTTCGATCTCATGCAAGACCTCCTGCACATGTCGGTCTGATTATCCCGTTTCAAGGTTCTTACTGAGGGGTAGCTGCGCTCCGCGCGAAAGACGAGGAACCAGGCGCACATCCGGAACGGCGGAACACTGCGATGGAAGATGCTGAGGGGGCTTTCAGATCAAGAGGACAATCGAGGAGAGAAAGGATGTCGCGCTCTTGTGAGCGCAAGAGGCAGCCCATGGGATGGCCTCTGTTGAATCCGGGAAGGTGGGCGCGAAAGAACGACCGCACACCCTGGATTCGGCCTGGACCGCCAGATCACGGACCCCGCCGTTGGCAGGAAGGAGGAACGCTTCACCACTACCCAAGGGGAGAGGAATGTCGAAACAGGATCCGCAGCGGTGGCTGAACTCGCCAAGGGCGTCGCGCGAGGGGCATTCACAACAATGCTCTTCAGCAGCCGACACCACTTCGATGTGGCCGTCCGCTCCAAAACACACGACCACGGCCCCGGCATTCCCGATGCCAAGGATAAGCCCGATCAGGGCAAGGGTTGCAGAGGATTTGTTCATCTCGGATTACCCATCTCCATGGTCATGCTCCCATGAACTTATAGATGCGGGTCAAATGCAAGAGGTTGCCCCCTTCTCCTCAGAACCAGTTCATCAGCTCTTCCACCACATGGTCCGTCCACCCGACAGGGATCGGCTCCCGCAACTCGTGGGACTTTTCGAAATCCACTTCAAACAACTCGCGCCGCAACCTTTCGACCGTTTCCGGGTCGGACGTCGCCACGTTCACCTCCTGGTTCAGGCGGAGGCTGAGATGATTGAAATTGGCTGACCCAAGACACGCCCAGCCGTCGACGATGAGTGCCTTCACGTGGGTCATGCCGGGATAGATATAGACGCGGACGTCGTTCTCTATCAAGTAGTTGGCCGTCACGTAATTGCTGCTGTTTCCGCCCGGGATGTCCGTCCCTCGGGGAAGGACGACTCGCACATCCACCCCCCGTCTTCGCGCCTCCACCAGGGCTGCCGCCACCGCGTTCTCGTACAGATAGGGGTTCTCCAGGTACACGAGGCGCTCGGCGCGCCGGATCCCTTCGAGAACCGCTCTTCGGATCTGCAATGCACCCGTTTGCGTGTAGAGCCGGCGGAGTTCGATGCAGTTCCTGCCCGTGTCCCGCCACCGGGGCTCCGGCCGCAGGGGTCCGCTCGCCGCACTTCCCGCATAGGCCAGGTCCCCCAGGACACTCGCATGGGCCCAGGCACGCCGGAAATCGCGCTCCAGGGCGCTCACGATCGGCCCCTCCAGCTCCACCATCATGTCATGCCACTCATAGCGGTACTCCCGGCCGATGTTCATCCCCCCCAGGTAGGCGAATCGCCGGTCAATCAGGAAGACCTTCACGTGATCCGAACTGAGCCACGGATTCAGGAACGCCCTGACCCGCACGCGGGAGTCCCGCCGCATGTACCTGGGCATGGACTTGGGCGGCGTGAACCCTTCGGGGAGTGTGGTCGGAAGAGCGCGGGCTGCGGTCTGGGTACTCAAACGGTCGGCCAGGACCCTCACCTTCACCTCTTCCGAGATCCGTTTCAGCAAGTCGGCGACGTCTACCGCAACATCATCGTTGTCGAAGATGCAAACCCTCAGATAAACCGACTCCCCGGCCTCCTCCATTCGTCGACGGAACAAGGGGAAGAAGTTCTCGCCGTCGATGAGCAGAGACATGGACCCGAGATCCCTCTTCGTGCCGGTCACCTTGTCCAGATAGGTTTCCCACTCGACCAGATCCATCCCCCCCGTTCCGGTCAACGCAGGAGCCGAAGTGCTGAAGGAAGGCAATCGCGGCGTGGTCAATCGTGCAAAGGACTGAACCCCGGCGTTCAACAAGCGGCCCACGGTTGAAACCGGATTCTTGAGCAGGGCATAGACGTGGCTTTCCAGGATCAAGGAGGTCAGAATCGTGAGCTCTGCGGAGAAGGGAATCGTCCCGTCCTCGATACCCATCTCCAACGGCCCGTGGAGGACCACGTAGGCACCCCGGGAAAAATCGAACAGAATGAAACGGGGTGCGAACGAAACCGAAAGGTACACCCCCAGGAAATGCGTCTGCGTAGGGTATCGAGAGGTGAGATCCGCTATCACGAATCGCGCGATCTGGGTGGCGAATTCGTGCGCGTTGTAGCGCCTCAGAATATTCACTTCCTCAGGCTTTTCCCGCAGAGGATAGGACTGAACCCGTCCCGTCGAATCGCGGACCAAGACGCGCTCCCCGTCCATCAACTGGACGTACACGCCATGCCCCGGCTCTTTCGGCACCAACCGTTCTCGAACCCTCTGGGAGTACCCGCGCCAGGACTCCAGGTCAAGAACCGTCACCTCGTGCCATGCGCTCCTCGAACCAGGTATCCGCGGCGGTGTCTTCTCCCGTTCCAGCTCGGCGGTGTAGTAGGAGTGGCCACGGTCGTCCAAAGGGCCCCGTTTCCAATGGGCCTTGAACGTCACCCCGGGGCCTTCCGCCTCCCAATACAGCCGAATACGACTACCCTTGACAAAGGCGCGAATCGTTCCTGTTGCCAGGGTTCGGCGCAGGGCCCGGTCCGTCTCCTCGTCCTCATCACCCGCCCAGACCGGGCTTGCCAGGAGACAAAGGCATGCTACAAGTCGAAAGAGCCGACCTCGCCTCAAGAGGCGCCAAATCACTTCCTGGTTCACCTTTATTCCCCGCTTGACACGATCGGGGCCATCCCCGCACACCGTGCCCGGCACACCAAAGAAAAGGGCCGTCAAGACTCATCTTTCGGTCTTGACGGCCTCATTTGCGCTTAGAACCCAGAGCATATGTGGGCTTTCCGTGGAAAGACCTTAGCAAAATCCAGGGGGTTCGACAAGAACCGGACCGTTTCCGGCTGCATTCCGGACAAGGAACTGCTAGAATTCATTGAACACATCCAACAGAATCAGGGGTGACCTATGCTGAATGTAGGCGTTGTACAGATGCTGGCCACACCGCTCCAGGTTGGAGAGAACCTGGCCCTGGCGGAACGCTGTATAGAGAGAGCCGTTGGTGAGGGTGCGCAGTTGGTCGTTCTGCCGGAGATGTTCAATGTGGGCTTCTCCTTCAGCGAAGAACTGATGACGGTTGCCGAAGAACTGGACGGCCGGACGGTCGACTGGCTCAAGGCACAGGCCCTCCGGCACGGCATCTACATCACGGGCAGCCTCTACGAGCGCTTCGAGGGGTACTTCTACAACACCATGTTCATGGTGGGCAGTGACGGAAGCCTCCAGTACTACCGCAAGCGTAACCCCACGTGCCAGGAGACAACCGTCTGGCGTCGCAGTGACGAGCCGGGACCCGGAATCTTCGACACCCCCTTCGGCCGCATTGGCGGCGTGATCTGCTTTGATTCCTTTGCCCGCGAGACCTTTGAGGGATTCAAGCGGAGCGCAGTTGAACTCGTCGTCATCGTGGCCCTCTGGGGCACGGTTCGTCCCGTCTTGCGGTTCCCGGAAACACGGCTCTTCAGCGACCTTCTCCGAAGCTGGTCCCACCTGGCGTCGGAAGTGGTGCCGCACCAATACGCCACAAGCCTCAATGTGCCTGCCCTCTTTGTGAATCAGGCGGGAACAGCACGCTTTCCATTCCCCCGTCCCCGTTTCTGGCCCCTACCTTCAAGACAAGACGTTGCGTACGACTTCTGGGGATCCTCCAATGTGCGGAGCCCTTCGGGAGAGGTTATCGCCCGGGCCGCCAACCAGGAAACCGACTTCGTCCAGGTCGTGCCGGTGGATGTCCGTCGGGAGGACCAGAAGCCCGAAGCAACGCGTGTGGATATTCCCCCTCAGTACCTGAACGCAAATTATTACTTCGTCCAACCCCCTCTTCAGGCCAAGCTCTTTCAGGAGTGGTGCTTCAGAGGATTTGTGGGGGAGTACGAGGCTCGATGTGCCCGCCACAGGAGCCCTGATACATGATCCCGGTCTCTTCCCTGACGGCAGTCCTTGTCGGGCCGTATCGTCCGCCGCTGCCCTGCGACTCAAGGGAACCGAGCACAACGAATCATGCGGATGATGAGGTTTCCCGCCCTTGTCCGTTACCACTTTATTGAAGGATCCGGAATCACCTCAACATGCTCGAGAGAGAATTCTCCTTCCGAGAGCTCGAGAATTCCACAGGTGCTGCGCTTGCAGCCATAGACCATTTCACCTGGATTGAAGAACAGAATCTCATCAACACAGAACTTTGCTGCAAGGTGATCGTGTCCATAGAGAACCAGCCGGGCTCCCTTCTTTCTGGCAACCCTGGCCAACTTTTCGAACTTCTTCTGCCTTTCTTCGGGCGGATCATAGGGATTCACATCCTCCAGGTGACCATGTGTGGCCATGATCTTCGCGCCATCGATATCCCAGAAATCGACATCAGGCACTTCTGCATTCCAATCCTTGTTGCCACGAACAGCCTTGTATGGCAGTCCTGTTAGCGCATGAATGTTCTTGGCGTCTACATAACAGTCCCCAAGGTGAACAAAAAGATCGACGTGATTCATCTCACGTATTGCCTGTACAGATAACGGCACAAAATGGTGGGTATCAGCAAGCACACAAATTCTCATTTCTTTCCTTCCGAATAAACAGCATGTCGATCATATCCAAGATAGCATGTTACAGAAGGATTTAAACAGAGATGTGTACCCCTGGGGCAAGGTTGGCGATTGTCACGTTCTGCGGCTTGTGTTGATCTTTCTGCCTGCCCTCCCGCCGAGTGAGGGCCGTTGATACTTGCCCCGTGGTTGTTTCCGGACACATGATGTTCTGTATTGGCACACAACTTTATCAAACGTTATTCTATCCCGCTTGACTGTCAGCAAGAAATCCTTCTATACTTGATTTACCAAGCAGAAAGGAGTCGGTGAACAGTCCTGATTGGAAACAGGGGGAGATGCTTTGCAGAAGCAAGACACAAGAAGACGCTTTGATCTGAGAACCCTGAAGATGTGGAGATTAATACAAATCTCTGCCCTACTTCCCCTTACCTTGATCGGCAGTCTCATGATCTATTTCGATCAAGTCTCATCATTCGGTATCATCACCTTCTTTCTTATTCTTGTCATTGGAGTAATCATCCCACAGATGCGGGGAGACATGATCCTTTCTCACTTTGTCCTCACCAAGGAATTGGAGGCGAAAGTGGAGGATCTCGAAGGAAGAGTAGTGCAACTACTGAACGAACGGAATTAATGGGCGCAAACGAGTAAGCCAGTGAAATGCTCATCCGTTATCCTTGTTGAGATTCTGAAGGAAACTCTTGAGGGCAATGACAGACCATACACATGTCCAGATAACGCTCCTCTCTTTGTCGCCAGGCGAGCCAATGCGCCGTGGACTGGAATCCCCATGCCTCGCGCCGGTCGAATTCAGCGATGGCCCGAAGGAGCCTGTAGGTGGCCACGCCGCTCCTTCGAGGCGATGCTCGTCTTTGCCCGGATCCGGCTCATGAATTCACGGAAGATCGCCTCTTCGTCATCAAAGCGGATCTCAATGGCTGCCTGAGGACAGACTTCGGCACATCGACCGCAGGCCTTGCAGTCCTTTCCGGGCACAGCCACCCCGCCCTCGAGCTTCATCTCCGCCACGAAACAACTTTCGACACACGCACCGCACCCGTCGCACTTGGCGCTGTCAACCCAGACAGAAGCGCCTGGGAGTTTCTTGTAAGTCTTGTTCAGGTTCGGTCCACGTTTCTGCATGGACCCCCGGTAAAAACACTTGTCGTCGCAAAAACAGACAAAGAGCTGCTGGTCGAAAGGCTGGGTGCCCCATGTGTAGGGATCGACCCAGACCCAGGCAACGTCTGCGACCAGCCCTGCTCGCGCTGCCTTTCGGACGTGTTCCCCAGCCTCTTGTTTGTCTATGAAGCGACCGTGGGACGGATGGATTTTTTTCGTCCCCGGGCCGAAGGCCATGCAGCCGATATCGACGTACTCCTCTTTGTGCTTGAACACCTCCCGGCAGTAGCAGGTATCCATCACGAAGATCTCCTCCGCCTCCTGGATCAGTCGCTCCATGATCCTTCTCGGAACGGAAACGGTCTCCGATGCTGTGACCTCCACATTGATCGGAACGGCCGTCACCTCCCAGCGACGGGGAGACCAGATCGGATTCAGCAACCATTTGACGACCGGATAGGAACTGATCCTCTTGTACCGGTCGTATTTGGGCAGGGATTTCTCCGCCTCTCGATGCGTCGCTTGCCTGGGCGGGCCATACGTTCCTCTTGACTGTTTCATGAGCGCCTCCTCTGCTACCGCATCCCGAGAACCTAGGTGACTTGCTCTTCGTAACGCTCGATCTCCCAACGGCCCTTCTCCTCGTCCACGAAGTACAGGAGCGTCCCGCCTGCGAGGAACAGGATCATCAGAGATCCGATGCTCCACCGGGAAGCCGCTTGCTCGACCACAGCTATCTGTTCCGGGGACGGGGCCATGGGCATGAGCCGGCCCTTCGCAACGATCCCGACCAGGCCGACCAGTGCAGGGCCCAGAATGGCGGCGAACTTGCCGAGCATGTTGTAGAACCCGTAGAACTCACCCGCCTGCCCCTTGGGGATCAAGCGGGAGTAGTAGGATCGGGACAGGGCCTGGACGCCCCCCTGAACTGTTCCGATCAGGATAGCCAGGACGTAGAACTCCGATTTCTCCGTCATCAGGATACCCCAGACCGTGATGAACATGTAGACCCCGATGGCCAGGAAAATCGCCTTGCGGACGTCCCAGCGCTCGCCCAGGCGGCCGAAGAGGAGTGCCGAAGGAAAACCCACGAACTGGGTGATCAGCAGGGCCAGGATCAAGTCGTTTGAGGCAAACCCGAGGGACAAGCCGTAATCGACCGCCATGCGGATGATCGTGTCCACGCCGTCGATGTACAGCCAGTAGGCCAAGAGAAAAAGGAAAACCGTCTTGAGGTGACGCCTCTTCCGGAAGGTCTCCGTGAACTGGCGGAAGCCGGCGGAAAACATGTTGGTGGTCCCGGCGGCATCGGGGGCTTGCGGCGCCTCTTTCACCCAGAAAAGGGTGAACAGGGTGAAGGAGCCCCACCAGACGGCCACGGTCAGGAACGAGAGCCGGACCGCTGTCGAGGGCGTGAGCCCGAACAACTCCGGCTTCAAGACCATGAAGACGTTCAGGGCGAACAGGACGCCTCCGCCCAGGTACCCCATGGCAAAACCGAGCCCGGAGACAAAGTCGATTTCGTCCTCCCCCGCCACCTCGGGCAACAGGGAATCGTAGAACACGTTGGCCCCGGAAAAGCCGAGGAGCCCCACCGCGTAGACAAAGATGGCCATCTCCCAATGGCCCTGCCCGACCACGCAGAGGGCCGCCGTGGCCAGTACGCCCAAGTAGGCAAAAGCCAGGAGGAACTTCTTCCTGGCCGTCCCCCGGTCCGCCACGGCGCCCAGGAACGGAGCCATCACGGCAACCGCCAGGCTCGCAAGGGAGTTCCCGATGCCCAACTGGGCCGTGCTCGTGTTCACGTCCGTGCCGGCGCTCCAGTAGGACTTGAAGAAGACCGGGAAGAACCCCGCCATCACGGTTGTGGCGAAAGCGGAATTGGCCCAGTCGTACAGGGCCCATCCCCAGACCTGCTTCGATCTCCTCATGGGCATTCAGTATAGAATGATTTCTTTTCATAGGAAACCGCCTGGCCTCTGTTGTGAAAATCCGGTCCCGGCACTATAATCCGTGAAACCCTCTGAAGACCCGAAAGGAGACATGAAAAATGAAAAAGGGACACTTTCTCCCGCTTCTGTGTGCCCTGGCGGTCTTGCTGCTGATTGCCGGCTGTGCGGGCAAGGGCAAGTATGCCGACGCGAAGAAGGTAAACAAGCAATACATGACGCTGGTCCAGGGATATATGAACGATCTGGACAAAACGGAGAGCGCACAGGACGCCGCAAAGGCGATCAACCGCTTTGCCGACGGCATGCAATCTCTGTGGCCCAAGATGAAGGCACTGTCAGAGAAGTATCCTGAATTGAAGGACCCGAACAATATTCCCGAAGAGCTGAAAGAAATGCAGGCAGAGGCTGCGGAAGTCGGCAAGAAGATGGGCGGTTCCATGATGAAGCTCATGCCCTATATGCAGGATCCGGAAGTACAGAAGGCCCAGAAACGCCTTCAGGAAACCATGATGAAGCAATAGGCACTCCCGGGAGGCTGCCCGGCCTCAGATGTGCTCCTTCACGTACGCCCGGTACAGGGCCAGGTTCTCCTTGAGCAGGTCCGGTATGGGAAGCGCATAGGGGCACTTCTCGACGCACTCTCCGCATTCGATGCAGGTTTCCGCCTTCTTCATGTTCTCATCGGCCATGGCGATCGTGGCCAGCGGAGGAAGCCTCTTCACGAATGCCCTGATACCGAGGGCCGTTGGGATGTGGATCCCCTGCTGACAGGGCATGCAGTACTCGCACCGCCGACAGAATCTCGTCCCCAGCTCGGACCGGATCTGCTCGATCTCCCTGCGTTGCTGATCTGTGATCGCCTGTGGCGTCCGGTAGAGCTGGACGATCTCATCTACCTCATCTCTTGCCCTCATGCCCGGAATGGGAACCACCTTCGGGTACTGCTGCAGAAAACCAAAACAGAGATCCGCCCGCTCCAGCACACCGCCCGCCAGGGGCTTCATCCCGATGACGGCCGTGTCCATCTCCTCGGCCACCCGGAAGAGTTCCCTTGAAGCGTCCTGTTCGATGAAATTGAACGGAATTTGGAGGGTGTCGAAACGGTCCGTCCGGCAGGCTTCTATTGCGGTCCGGGTATCGTGCGAGCTCAAGCCGATGAACCGGATTCTTCCCCCGGACCGAGCCTTGTCCAGGGCCTCGTAGGCTCCGCCGGGGGCCAGCACTTGATCCAGGGTTTCCTGATTGGCCACCTGGTGAAGTTGGTAGACGTCGATCACCCGGGTCTTCAGGGCCTCGAGGCTTTGGTCCACATGCTTCTCCGCCCCCTCTGCATCCCGTTTGAGCGTCTTCGTTGCAAGCACGACCTGGTCCCGAACCGACTCGAGGGCGGCTCCGATCTTCTTCTCGCTGTCACCGTACATGTTGGCCGTATCGAAGAAGGTAATGCCCCGCTCGAAGCAATGGCGAAGGAGGAAAATCCCTTCCTCCATGCTGAGATTGATGATCGGAATTCCTCCGAATCCCACCTCCGAGACCATCAACCCGGTCCTTCCCAGTCGAACCTTCTTCATCTTCTCCTCCCTATCGTCCCAACCACTCGCGTGGCACAAGTCCCCGAAACAAAACCTTTATTTTTCCAGGATACGTTCTCGGGCATTTCTTGTCCAATGTCCTCTCGCGCGAAACCCACCAATATGTTAAAAGTATTTCTCTTATGGCAAACGAGGAATAACCTTGCAGAAGAAAGGAGAAGGAGTAATGAAGACGAGCGATGTTGTTGCGGTTGTGACGGGCGGAGCCTCGGGACTAGGGGAGGCCACGATTCGTGCCCTGGCCGAGGGGGGCGCAAGGGTCTCCATCCTGGACCTGAACGAGGAGAGGGGGGAACAGCTGGCCTCGGAACTGGGCAAGGATGCCGTCTTCTGCAAGACGGATGTGACCAACGAGGCGAGCGTTCAAGCCGCAATCGATAAGACCATGGGCGCCTTCGGAGCGATCCACGCAGACATCAACTGCGCCGGGATCGGGGATCCCTGCAAGATCCTCGGCAAGGAGGGGCCGATCCCCCTGGCCACCTTCAACCGGGTCGTCCAGATCAACCTGATCGGCACGGTAAACGTGATCCGTCTCGCATCGGAGCAGATGGCCAAGAACACCCCGAACGAGGAGGGGGAACGGGGCGTGGTGATCAACACGTCGTCCGCTGCCTCTACCGAAGGACAGATCGGGCAGGCCTCGTACAGCGCCTCCAAGGCGGGGATCAACGGAATGACCCTGCCCATCGCCCGTGAGTTCGCCAAGATCGGCATCCGGGTCATGACGATCGCTCCCGGGCTGTTCCTCACCCCCCTGCTGATGGCCCTCCCGGAAAAGGTGCTCGATTCTCTGGGCCAGATGGTCCCCTTCCCAAACCGGCTGGGCAAACCCGACGAGTTCGGCATGCTGGCCAGGCACATCGTCGAGAACCCGATGCTCAACGGTGAAGTCATCCGCCTGGACGGGGCCATAAGGATGCAGGCCCGCTGAGCCGGTCATCTTGAATCGGCATGGGCGGACCTGGCACGCCCATGCCGATTCTTCATGCCGGAGAACCAGGCTGCGCTCGCCTTCCCGCCAACGCTCGGGCCGCACAAAGGAGACTCCGATGGGATTTTTTGAGCAGACACCTTCCATGAGACTTCTCGCCATAGCGGTTGCGATCGCCCTCGTGTCGATTCAGTGCGGGAGCGACGACGACCCACAGACGGGGAACGGGGGACAAGAAAAGGTCTGCGCTCCCTTTACTTACTCCGGGTTCAGCTCTCCGGACTTCCACGGCTACACGAAAACGTCCCAGTACGTGACCGTGTCCGACGGTACGCAGTTGGCCGTGGACGTCTTCCTGCCCGCAGGAGGCCCGAATCAATCCTCCTTCCCTGTCGTCTTCGAGTACACCCCGTACGACCGGGCCCAGGTCGACCCTGCCACGGGTGAGGTGACCACCGATTTCTCGATGACCTCCCTGGGCGAGTTGCTGCTCTCTTACGGGTATGCCCTGGTGGCGGCAGACATGCGCGGAACCGGGGCGGCCACCGGCGAACAAGGCCCTTTCACGCCCATCCTCGGACGGGACGGCAAGGAGCTGGTCGACTGGATGGCCTTGCAACCCTGGTGCAACGGCAACGTGGGCATGACAGGCGGCTCGTATGTGGGGTGGAGCCAGTTCGCCACGGCCAGGAATTTGCCCACGGCGCTCAAGTGCATCACGCCGGAGGTGATCCTGACCGAGGGATACACCGAAGGCTTCCGTCCCGGCGGGATCGCCGCCATCAACTGGATCTCGAGCTACAGCCAGCTCCTCCAGGCCTTCAACATGAACGTGCAGTACCCGGATTTCGGCCTCATGCCGGCGGCGCCCGCCTTTGATGAGGACGGAGACGGCGAGTTCGCGGATGAGGTCCCCACGGGTGATCAGGGCGATCCGTCGATGTTCTTCGATGATTTCATCATCCCCCCCTTCGGGATTCATTATCCGGATGGGGTCACACGAATCCAGCACAAGTACTTCCGGGCCACCTTCGAGCACCTTTTCAACCCGGTCTTTCAGCAGCTCGGGGACACGATGCCCTACTTCGACAGCAACTTCCTGCCCCCCTGGGAAAACGTAACCTTTATGGACGGCAGCCCAGGCTACATGATGAACGAGATCAAGGACTCCGGAATCGCGATCTACCACATCGGCCGATGGTACGACGCATTCTGCAAGGGTGCTCCCATGACCTATGCCACCTCCCGCGAGATGGTCCCGAGCAAGCTGATCATCGGGCCCGGGTATCACCAGGGGATTCCGGACGCCTATATCGAGTACTTTTCCTATTCCGGCGACTTTCAGGAGCAGAACAACGTGGAGCGGCTGCGGTTCTTCGACCGCTACCTCAAGGGCATCGACAACGGGATCGACAGGGAGCCGCCTGTCTACCTCTACGTGATGAACGACGGCTGGCGCGCCGAGAACGAATGGCCCCTCGCGCGTCAGGCGATGACGCCCTACTACCTGGATCAGGCCGGACAGATCGGAACCACAAGAACGGCGGACGGAGCGGACGACTACGACGTGGACTTCAAGCACAGGTCCAGTTACGGCTCCACGGTCTCGGACCGGTGGATCATGATCGGGTATCCGGACTCCCTGATGATGAGGACCGACAAGGACGCGCAGTGTCTCGTCTACGAAACCGAACCGCTTGCCGGGGACACGGAAGTCACCGGCCACCCGATCGTGGATGTGTGGGTCACCTCGAACCAGCGGTACGGCGATGTCTTCGCCTACCTCTGCGATGTGGACCCGCAAGGGGAATCGATCTATGTGGCAGAGGGGCAGCTCAGGGCAGGATGGCATCGACTCTACGATGACGACGACCGGGTGAACGGGGTCCTTGACGTGAAGCCCGAGCTTCCCTGGCACGGATACAAAGAGGCGCAGTGGGTCGACGGGGCCCTGGATTCCGAGACCCCTCTGAATCTCAGGTTCGAGATGGTCCCTGTCTCCTGGGTCTTCAAGGAGGGACACAAGATCCGGGTCGCCATCGCCGGGGCGGACCACGTCAACTTCGAATTGAACCCCGGCCTCGCCCCGAGCGGAAACCCGGAAGACGCGCCGCCCACGACGATCACGGTCCACCGGACAGCCGAGTATCCTTCTCACGTGGAGTTGCCCGTCATTCCGAGGTAAGGAAGATGCAATGACACAAAAGGCCACGGGAACGCTGACGGTCGGAAACATCGCTCGCGTTGCTGCGGTGCGGTACGGAGGTCGAGAAGCGATCTACTGTTCGTCCACGGGCCGGCGATTCTCCTTCCGGGAGGTAAACCGCCGCACCAACGGCCTTGCCAACGGGCTCATGTCCCTGGGGCTCAAGAAGGGGGACGTGGCCGCCTTCCTCTGTACGAACCGGGCCGAGATCGTAGAGATCTATTTTGCCCTGGCCAAGGCCGGCATCATCGGGATTCCCCTGAACTACCGACTGGCCCCGGCAGAGATGATCGAGCTGATGAGCGCTTGCAGGGCCCAGGCCCTTGTTTTCGACCCCTGGTTTCCAGAGGTAGCGGGTCAGATCCGTGATGCGCTTCCAAGGGTCGCGCACTTCGTGGGCATGGGCGAAGAGGTCCCCGGATTCGCCGTGAGCTACGAGGAACTGGTCGGCAAATCGTCCCCTGAGGAACCGGACGTGGAGACATGGGAAGAGGATATCCAGTACCTGAACCTGACCTCCGGGACCACGGGCCTGCCCAAGGGCTATTTCCTCACCCACTACAACAACGCCAACGCCCTGGTCATGGCCATGCTGCACGACGTGACCCGCGAGGACGTGATCCTCACCGCCTTCCCGATCTTCGGGCGGGTCGGCTTTGCCTGGTGCGGTATCGGCATGTACACCGGCGCCCGGAACGTGATCCACCAGTTCCAGGCGCAGAAGATGCTCGAGCTGATCGAGTCCGAGAAGGTAACGATCTCCAACTGGGTCCCCACCATGGCAAGCTTCGCCCTCTCCTTGCCCGACGCGGACGAACGCGACCTGGGCTCGCTCCGTGCGCTGGTCTTTGCCGCGTCGCCCCTTGCCCCAAGCCTTCAGCAAGAAGTAAAAAGGCGCATCTGTCCGAACATCTACGAATACTACGGCCTGCAGGAGACCGGGATCCTCACGCAACTTGGGCCCGAGGAAAAAGAGAGGAAGCCCGACTCGGTAGGCAAGGTCATCTTCTCCGCTGAAGTACGGATCGTCAACGCCCAGGGCAAGGACGTCCCCGTGGGAGAGGTGGGCGAGATCATCGGCAGGGTGCCCACCACCACGGCCGGCTATTTTCAGAACGAAGAAAAGACAAGGGAGGTCTTCCGGGACGGGTGGGTCCACACCGGAGACCTGGGCAGATTCGATGAAGAAGGGTTCCTGTATCTCTCCGGCAGGGTCAAGGACATGATCATCTCCGGCGGCCAGAACGTGTTCGCCGTGGAGGTGGAGGCGACGTTGCTCAGCCATCCGGGCGTAGCGGACTGTGCGGTCATCGGGCTGCCGCACGACACCTGGGGAGAAATGGTCACGGGTGTGGTGGTCAAGGCGCCGGAGGCATCGGTCACCGAGGAAGAGCTGATCGCCTACTGCAAGGAGCGGATCGCAGGCTTCAAGGTACCCAAGAAGATCCTCTGGATGGATGCACCCCTTCCCAGAACCCCCACCGGCAAGGTGACCAAGTTCGTTCTGGTGGAGCAGTATTCCGGCAGGTAGCTTAGGAGTCTTTATGTCTTCCGAACATGTAATTTGCGAGACCAGGGGCCCTGTCTCGTGGATGACCCTCAATCGGCCCGAGGTGCTGAACGCCTTCAGCACGGAACTCGGCAGGGAGTCCCTGGAAGCCCTTCGCCGGGCTCTGGCGGACGACCGGACCCGGGTCGTGGTCATCACGGGAAAGGGAAGGGCCTTCTCGGTGGGGGCGGACGTGAACGAGCCCGGAGCCGACGCCGACCCGGCGAAGCGCATCGACATCATGGCCACCATCGCGCACAAGGCGATCGCCGAGATCCGGCAGGCGGACAAGCCGGTCATAGCGGCGATCAACCAACTGGCGGCCGGCTACGGCACGGCACTGGCCCTGGCTTGCGACATCCGGGTGGCCACCGAAACGCTTCGTCTCCACTATGCCTACTCCCTCATCGGCCTTACAGGCGACGGAGGCGTCAACTATTTCCTCCCGAAGATGGTCGGGGTCTCCAGGGCCCTCGAGATCGCCCTCACGGGAGAGCCGATCTGCGAGGAGGAAGCGAGGAAGTTCGGCATGGTGAGCAAGTTCTTCCCGCAGGAGACCTTTCTCGAGGACACCCAGGCCCTGGCGGAAAAGATCGCCGCGGTCCCTCCAAAAGCGGCGGCCGCAATCAAGGCGATGATGTACGCGTCCCAGAATGCGGATCTTCTCACTCATCTCGCCACAGAAAAGGCATTCCTGACCGAGATGGCCGGGGCGCCTGAGTTCCTGGATCTCATCCGGAGATTTAAAAAATGACACGGCGAAGCAGGGGCATGGTTCTTGCTTTGTTCATGCACAGAAGGTAGTCTTTCGGAATTCCGGGAACTTTCGAGAATCAGCTTCTTCTAATCAATTTAAATCTTTAGCTCGGAATAGAGGCAGGCGATGGACTCACCGGATTACAAAACGGTTCCCCAAGAACGTCACATAACACGAAGACGCTTTCTCCAGTGGGGCGCTGCGGGCCTGCTGTCGGCCGCCATCCCGGAAAGGGGATTTGCTGGGGTTCGGGAATTCTGGTCGCCGGAAAAATCCCTCTCCTTCTACAACACCCACACGGGCGAAGAACTCGAGGTGGTCTACTGGTCTCGTGGCAGGTACCGGAAGCAGGCCCTGGCCGACATTGACAACATCCTGCGGGACCACAGGTCGGGCGAAATCAAGGCCATCGACACCCGGCTCCTGGATCTGGCGTATGCCCTTGGAAAGCGTCTCGGGAATCGAGGCCCCTTCCACATCATCTCCGGATACCGCTCTCCGAAAACGAACGCTCTGCTGCGTGCCGGCGGCCACGGCGTGGCCAGCAAGAGCCTCCATCTACAGGGCAAGGCCCTGGACATACGAATACCGGGCACCGACCTTCCTGTGTTGCACCGCGCGGCCATTGACCTCAAAGGCGGTGGGGTGGGTTACTACCCGGGCCCGAACTTCGTTCACATCGATGTAGGGCGGGTACGTTACTGGTAGAGGAGCGGCCCTTCCCCGAGAGCTCTGTCCAGCGGCCCATCCCGATCGTACACATCAAGGCGAAAATGAAGGCCCCCCTCCCGATCAACCCAGGCTGTCCAGTAGAGGACATGAACGGGAATCGGCTCCGGGAGCCAGACGATTCGGTTCTCCCCACTGTCAATCACGGAGAGGATTTCTTCTCGCGTCCACTCCGGATCCCCCCGCAGCACGTACATTGCCAGATCGATCGGGCCCTCCACCCGTATACATCCGGAGCTGAAATCGCGCTGGTTTCGCTTGAACATGTGGCGCGAAGGCGTGTCGTGGAGGTAGACGGCGAACTTGTTCGGGAACATGAACTTCACGCGACCCAGTGCGTTCTCGGTCCCTGCATCCTGGCGAAGCTTGAAAAAGAAGTTGTGCTCCGTGATGCTCGACCAGTCGATCGTTTCCCGTGGGATCTCCGGGGCGAATTCCTCCCAGCTCTCGAAGACACGGATCCCCTGCCGATCCAGGTAGCCGGGGTCTTTCTTGATCTTGGGCAGGATGTCCCGGACGGCGAGCTTGTGCGGGATGTGCCAGTACGGGTTCAGGACCAGGTAGGTCATCTTACCGCTCAACACCGGCGTACGTCTCGCCTTCTTGCCCGCCACGACCCGCATGGCGAGCACACGCTCCCCCTCTTCCACAGTCTCCAGGAAGAAATCGGCCGTGTTGACCAGGATGTATCTTCTTCCGAGATCGTCAGGGAGCCAGCGCCATCTTTCCATGTTGATCTCGATCTGGCGGACCCGGTCCTCCACGGGCACGTTGAGTGCAGCCAACGTTGCGGGACCGACCACGCCGTCCACCACCAATCCGTGTCTGCCCTGAAACCGGCGAACCGCTTGCTCCACGTAGCCGTCGAGAATCTCCGGTTCCTCTCCCTCGTTTTCACCCAGATCTCCCGAAGCGATCAGCCGGGCACGCAACGCGGCCACGCGCGGGTCCCGTTCGTCCACGTGCAGGGTCGGCCCCGCCGGTACGGTCGGCCAGCCGTTCCGCTCGGCAATCGCCTTGTATTCCTGGAGGGCCTCTCGAAGGCTCGCGTACGCAGGATGTTCCGGCAGGAGCCCTTTCAGGCCATGGTGCACCTCCTTCTTCTCCAGGGCTGTCTGCAGGATTCCGGCCAGGTCCGCTTCCCGGCTCTCGAGCAACCATCTCGTGTGGATGGTCTCCGGATCCACACGACCGGACAACAGGTGGGAACCATAGAGAAGAAAGGCGTCCGTGAGCAGCAGGTCGAGATCGCAAAGAATCCCGAGTTCCGCCGGCCCTCCGGCCGCGCGGGCCTCCTCGGCAGACGCCATCAGGGCATCGATGGCTCCGAGATGGTAGACATCAGGCTTCAGACCTTCGAGGGAACTCGCGCGAATCGAATCCACCAGATCCTTTGCCTGCAGGAAACGGCCCTCCCCGTCCATCCATGCGGGCTGAAAGGCGCGGTTCCGGTAGAAACGGGCAAGAACGGCCTGCCCGCAGAGAGCCTCCCTCCTGCAGAACGACTGCCCCTGCCGTTCCTGCTGGGAGAGTCTTCTCTTCAACTCGCCGCTCACTTGTTCCGTCAAGCTCTCCGCCCAGGCGCCTTCCCACCCGGCAGACAGCCCCAACCCGGCGAACAGAATCGAGAGCAGAGCGATCCAGGCCCGGGCAGGTCTCGCAGACAGCAGCGACATCTCCACCTCGAGAAAATCAAGAAAAATAGAGTCTTACCTTTCATGATCCTATCAGATCTAGGACTTCAAGGCGATTTGTGATAGTAGAAAGAACTTCAGTCTGATACTAGAGGGTCTTATTTTGGCAAGCCAGGTGAACAGAGATACGCTGACGGAGTGCTTTCGTGGCGCCCTGCTCGGCACCATGGTGGGAGATGCCCTGGGCATGCCGGTCGAGGGCATGTCCAACTCGGTGATCCGGGCCCGCTACGACCTCGTGACCGAGATGCTCCCGGCGCGGCTGGGGCGAGGCACGTACACGGACGACACGGAGATGATGATTGGGCTCGCCGAGGCTCTGCTGGACACGCCTGGGCGGCTGGACGCGCATCAAGTAGCTGCCCGCTTCAGCGAGAACTTCAACCCGGATCGCGGGTACGGAGGAACCGCGCAGAAGATCCTCCTGGCAATACGCGAAGGTATGCAGTGGCAGGATGCTACCAAGACACACGGCCTGCCCGGAGGCTCGTATGCGAACGGGGCCGCCATGCGCGTCGCTCCGATTCCCCTCGCCTTCTATGGAGATGCCAAAGCCACGGTCCAGGCCGCGGCACAGCAAGCGGCCATCACCGGCCACACCCACCCGATCGGACGAATCGGGGCTTGCCTACAGGCCATCGCGGTTCGCTGGGCGATATCGAGCAAGGTTCAAGGGGCGGAACTGGATGCGAAGTCCTTCCTGAAAAACCTCAAGCTGGCCGGCCCAAAGGAGTTCGTGGACGCCCTCGGGTGGATCGTGGAAAACCTTGCCGCGTCCCCGGAGGAGGCGGCCAACCACCTGGGAACGGGCGCCCAGGCCTCCTGCTCTGTTTCCGCCGCCCTCTGGGCGGTCCTCTCCTCGCCACAAGACCCCGAAATGGCAATCATTCGCGCCGTGAGCCTGGGAGGCGATACAGACACCATCGGGGCCATGGCCGGCGCGGTGGCCGGCGCCTACCACGGAGCCGAGGCCCTTCCCCGGCGTTGGACGCAAGCACTCGAGGAAGGGGACAAGGGAAAAGGGTATGTCCTCGAACTCGCAGACCGGCTCCTCGACATCGCAACCATAGAATAGCCCGGACCCATCCCCGAGAAAATCCCGAGAAAGTCCTTGACAGAGAGGGCTCGTTCTACTAAAGTATTTTGATCTAAAAACAAATGTGTACCAATTGTTTTAGAAAGAAGTTGTTGTATTCTTTTCAGCCAAACCAGCGCGGACGAGCAAGTCCCTTGCCCGGTCCGGGCGGCCGGGGTCTGGACGATCATGAAATCAGACAATACGCCTGACCGCATCCAGGAAGTAATCCACCTGATGCGCAAGCTCATGCAGGCAGGGGAACGATACACCAAGGAACTGAACAAGAAGTACGGGGTGAGCGCGCCCCAGGTCGCCTGCCTCATGGCTCTGCTCGACAACGGGCCCATCTCCCCGTCGCAGATCGCCAAGAAGATCATGGTGGAATCCAGCACGGTCACGGGCATCATTGATCGCCTGGAGCAGAAGGGGCTCGCAACGCGAATGCGCGTTTCGCAGGATCGAAGGGTGATCACTGTTGAGCTGACCGAGACGGGCCGGAGACTGGCCGAGAATGCCCCTCCACCGATCCAGCACAAGATCGTCAAGGGCCTGAGAACGATCGAAGAGGCCGACAGAGCGCAGATCATCGAGGCCCTCAGCCGACTCACGGAAATGATAGACGCAGAGGACATGGACGAAGAGGGTGAGGCCGGTTTTGTATAGGGCGCGAGCCTTCGAGGAGACCGATTGATGAAGACGGAGCAGGTGGAGAGATCCAAAGCATTGTTGGGCAGGGAAACGGTCGAGATGCTCCAGCAGGTTCATCTGGACGCATTGTGGATACTCGAGAACCTTGGCGTCGGCTGTAAGGAGCCCAGAATACTCGAAGCTTTCAAGAAGCTGGAGGGGGACGGGCTGGCCGTGGTCTACGAGAACCGGGTCTACGCGATGTCCGGGCTGGTCGAGAAATGCCTCCGGACGGTCCCGGGAGTGGATGCTTTCTTCGTACCCAAGGAGAGCTTCTTCATCGGAGGCACGGCCCCCTATGTGTACGATGACAAGGCCGGAAAGGGAGGCCTGATGCCCACGCCGGAACACGCGACCCGGATCGCCCAGATCGCCGATAGAAGCAAGGTGGTCGGCGGCATGGGAAGAGGCATCAAGCTCAAGGACGAAGTCCAGCAGATGAGCATCATGGCCGAACACTGCAGCAAGCCGCTTTACTTCGCGGTGACCTCGGATGCCGCCCTGGCAAGGGCAAAGGAGATCTACGAGCAGAGAAAAGACATCATGATCGTGTTCGCGGTCACCCGCCCTCCCCTGGAGATCAACGAGAACTTCTCGGAAATCTTCGTCAAGGTGATCGAGGCCGGGCTACCCCTGTTCATTTCCGCCATGCCCATGGCGGGCATCAGTGCCCCCTTCTGCTACAACGGCGTGCTGGCCATGACCCACGCCGAGGTGCTCTTCAGCATCTGCACCGCCCAGCTGATCAACCCGGGCATGACCTGTGTTCACGCCGGCTATCCGACCGTTGCGGACCCGCGGATCGAGTACAACCCGAACTACGGGCTGATCAGTCACAACTACCTCAACATCCTCATGACACACCTGAACCTGATGCTCGATATACCCACCTTCCAGAGTGCAGGGGCGACCCACGAGGAGCACTTGACGGAAAAGGCGTATGAAGACGCCCGCATGGGACAGGCTCTCTGCAAGAAATATGGATTCCACATGATCCGCCATCCCTTCGCCTTTCTTCGCTACCTCATCGATTTCTCCTTCGAGAAACTCGAAAAGGCCATACAAATCGCCGAGGAGGTCACGGCAGACGACGCCCCCGAAGTGGAGGCGGCCGTGTACGACGAGAGAGGCATGGAATCGATCCGGAACTTCGGACTCCGGATGTACATGGAGGACCCGTTGACCACAGCCAATCTGGGGAAAATTTTCGTCAAATAGATTTCGTTCTCGAAAGAAAGGGGAGGAAGGAAAAATGGCAGCCATAGCAGGCATCGTTTCATCGAACGGAAAGAGTCCGGAAACAGGCTCCAGGGAAATGGGGGAGATCCTCGAGCAGATGCGCCATAGGGGGCCAGACAATACCATTGTCCGGTCTCTTCCCAACGGCCAGGGAACGCTCGGCGCCAACGAGATCAATCTCACACCGGAACGAACGAGCTGCACTGCTGTCTCGAAGCCCCCCTTCATCCTCTTCGACGGGGAGCTGTTCAACAAGAGGGCCCAAGGACAGAGTGACGTCGAATTGTTCGAGGAGTACTACCTGAAATACGGGAAGGACTGCTTCAAGCACCTGGACGGGGGGTTTTCCTGCGTCATCGTTGAAGAGAAGGAGACCATCCTTGCACGCGACCCCGTGGGGGCGAGGCCCCTGTTCTACGGTGCAGAGAACGGCTCTCTCTGTTTCAGCTCCGAGATGAAGGGACTGAGGGACTATGTCCGGTTCGATGTGAACGAGCTCCCCCCAGGGCATTTGTACAGCACCCGGGAAGGAACCAAGCCCTTCGAACCGTACGCCCCGGGAATCCCTGAGATCGGGAGCCTCACCGAGACCGCCCAGACGGTCCGGGAACTCGTGATCGAGGCGGTTCGGAAAAGGGTCAAGGGCGTGGGCGGGGTCTCTCTGAGCGGCGGCCTGGACAGCTCGATCGTCGCGGTGATCGCCAAGGAATTCAACCCGGACCTGAAGCTCTTCACCGGTGCCATCAAGAAAGCACCCGGACCGGACCTGGAAAACGCCAAGCTCATGGCCGACTTCCTCGGTCTGGACCACCACATCTACCTGATCACGGATGAGGACATCATGGACTTCATCCCGGAAGCCGTCTGGTACCTGGAGAGCTTTGACGAAGACTGCATTTCCGGGATCATTTCCAACTACTTCGTTTCGAAGTTGGCAAAGGAATTCACCGATTCCATCCTGGTCGGAGAAGGGGCGGACGAGCTGTTCGGCGGGTACCGCATGGTTCTCAAGAGTCCCAAGGTAACCGGTGACGAACACCGCGAAGAGCTTGCGCAAAGGCTGCTCGACATCTCCTACAACACCGCGCTCAGGCGTCTCGACCGGGGCTGGATGGCCAATTCGGTCAACTATCAGACCCCGTTCCTGGACCAGAAGGTCGTGGCCTTCAGCCAGAAGATCCCGATGAACTGGAAGATCTACGGGGAGAAACAGGTGGAGAAGTACATCCTGAGGGAGGCCTTCCGGGACATGCTGCCCGAGAAGATCGCCAACCGTGAGAAACTGCGGTTTGCCATGGGCGTGGGCACCGACGACGTGATGGACGATCTGGTCTCCGACGTGGTCGACCCGAAGGAAATCCAGGACAGGCCGAACGCCGCCTACGGGCTGCCTTACGCCTCTTTCAAAGAGATCTACTACTACGACGAGTTCCTGCGACTCTTCCCGCCTGCCTACGAAAAGCAGACGGTCCGGTGGGACCCGTTCAAGTAGGAGAGACGAAACGCGTCGAGACCTGAGTTCCTATCATGCACCTGACCGTCCTCGGATCCGGGGGATGCGCGGTGATACCCAAACCGCTCTGCCCCTGTTCCGTCTGTGAGCAAGCACGGAAGCAAGGCAGCCCCTACGCGAGGACCGGTCCGGCCCTGTTCATCCACGACGAGAACCTGCTGATCGACACACCCGCAGAAATCTCCTATCAGCTGAACCGGTCGGGGATAAGGCGTATCGATCATATCGCCTTTACGCATCTCGACCCGGATCATACCGAAGGATTTCGCGTGGTCGAGCAGATCGCCCTGGACTTTCGGTCGTGGGAGGCCTATCCGGAAAAGCAGCTTCGCCTGGTTCTGCCTGCCGAGCTTGACGACCTTTTGGAAAGGATCCAGACGGCGTATGGCCCGTCCATCACGTTCTATGAAAAGCAGGGCTTTGTGAAACGCGTACCCTTTCGTTTCAACGTGGAGATCGGGGAGATGAAGTCCACCGCCATCCCCATCGACCGCGACGGACTGGCAAGCTTTCTGTACGTTTTCGAAAGGGGAGGCAGGAAAGTGGTCTACGCCCCCTGCGACATCAAGCCCTTTCCCGAAGACCGAGAAGAAGTACAGGGGGCGGATCTCCTGGTCATCCAGCCCGGCATCTTCGAGGATGGCCTCAAGCACGGATTCGTCTACGGAGAGGATCACGTCTCCCGGACAACCCTATACACCTTCGAGGAAAGCGTGGCCCTGGCCAGGAGGCTTCGGGCGAAGCGGACCCTGTTCGTCCATCTCGAGGAATACTGGAACAGGAGTTACGACGATTATCTCGCCCTGGAAAGGCGGTTCACAGACATCCGGTTTGCCTATGACGGCATGGAAGTGGAAATCTAGCAAGGAGAGAAAATGGATCTGGAAAGCAGCGACCTTCTCGAGAAGATACACCGGGACGCACTCACTGTGCTCGAAGAGGTGGGCGTGTTGTGCGAATCCCCCCGAATCCGTCAGGTTTTCGAAGACACGGGCCTGGCCGCCGTCGACGAGTCGACAGGGCACATCCACGTTCTGACCCCTCTCGTCGAGCAAGCGCTCACGACTGCGCCCAAGAGGGGCCAGTACTGGATTCCGGAGAACGCCTTCGGGGTAGGAGGCACGGCTCCCTTTGTGCACGATGACGAGACCGGAGATCTCGTACAGCCGACCTTCGAACATCTCGTCAGGATTGCCAGGATCGTGGAGGAGGCAGACGTTGTCGATTTCATGGCCCGGGGCGTGCTGATTCGCAAGGAAGAAGTGAAGGTGATGGACACGATCATCGAGAACTGCACGAAACCGATCTACGTGGCCACCCTGACCGACGCGGGGATCGCCCGGGCCGAGGAGATTCACAAGACCAGGGGAAACCTCACGATCCAGTTCTCCATCATCAACAGCCCGCTCAAGATCATCGAAAGCATGGTCGACCCGTTCTTTTCCTGTGTCGAAAAGGGCCTGCCCATTTATGTGTCCACCATGCCCATGGCAGGGCTGTCGGCGCCGAACAGCATGTCCGGCCTCCTCACCCTGACCCACGCGGAGGGCCTGTTCGGCATCACCCTGGCCCAGCTCATCAACCCGGGAATCACGGTCGTCCACGCAGGGCTTCCCTCGATCGCCAACATCCAGAGGAACTACGCCGTGGACCTGGGACTCGTCTCCCACAACGTGGCCAACCTCCTCCAGGAGAAACTCAACAAGAGACTGGACATCCCCTCCATCCAGACCGCATGCACCACGAACGAAGAGCGTCCGGGCCCGAGGGCGGAGGAGGACGGCGTCATGGGCTTTGCCATGATGAAGAAGTACGGCTTTCATCAGATGCGACACTCCTTTGCGTTTCTGCGGGAGCTTCTCTCGTTTTCCATCGGCAAGCTGGAGAGGCACATCGATCTCTGCCGGGAAACCGGGGCAGACCAGGCGCCGGAACTCGAGCTGGACCCTTATGACACGGAAGGGCTGGACGCCATCAAGCGAAACGGAAGCCAACCCAACTACATGCGAGACGACCACACCCTGCGAAACGTTGGAAAATCCTTTGTAGCATAGAAAAAGAACAGGGGTTTGGGATCAGGGGTCAGGGGTTAGGCCCCGCCACACCCCATAGAAGCCATGACATGGATGGATCGTCTGCGGTCATGATCAATCTGGACAAGGTCTCAAAGAGCTTTGACAACGGGCGGACCCATGCGGTTCGTGATGTGTCCTTCCGGGTCGCGGCCGGGGAGCTGCTCGTTCTGCTCGGTTCCTCGGGCTGTGGAAAGACCACGACGCTGAAAATGATCAACCGCCTGATCGAGCCGTCCTCCGGCACGATCGAGGTGGGGGGGACAGAGGTGCAGGCCCAGGACACGATCCAGCTTCGCCGCTCCATGGGCTACGTGTTCCAGGGTATCGGCCTCTTCCCGCACATGACCGTGGAACAGAACGTTTCCGTGGTCTTGAGGCTTCAGGGGCGCCCGCAAGACGAGCGTCGGGACCGGGCACGGGAACTCCTGGAACTCGTCGGCCTCGCGCCCGATGACTTCGGGCCCCGATACCCGACAGAGCTCTCCGGGGGGCAGCAGCAGCGGGTCGGCGTCGCCCGTGCCCTGGCTGCGGACCCTGCGTGCCTGCTCATGGACGAGCCCTTCGGGGCCCTGGACGCCATCACCCGTGACGGGCTTCAGGAGGAACTCCTGCGCCTGAAAGAGAAGCTCCTGAAGACCATCGTCTTCGTGACCCACGATATCTTCGAGGCGCTGCGACTCGCCGATCGGATCGCCGTGATGCATGCGGGGAGGCTGGAACAGGTCGGCCCCTCGAGCGAGATCCTGCGTGCCCCGGCAACCGAGTTCGTGAAGGAACTCTTCGAGAAACCGGCCCAACAGCTCGCGGCCTTTCACCACCGGGAGTAGGAAAGGACAGCCCGGATGGACCTGCTGATAGACAGGGCACCGGAACTCTACGTCAAGACGATCGAGCACCTGGTGCTCACGGGCATTTCGACCGGCGCGGCCGTGTTGATCGGCCTGCCCCTGGGGATCTGGGTCACTCGGCACGCCCGGTCGAGGGGACCCGTACTGGGCGTTGCGGGCATCGTCCAGACCATACCGAGCCTGGCCATGCTCGCCTTTCTCCTCCCTTTCCTCGGGATCGGCGTACGGCCTGCCCTCGTCGCCCTGACCCTCTACGCCGTCCTGCCCATCGTGCGGAACACCTACACCGGACTCTGCGAGGTCTCGGGTGAGGTCGTCGAAGCCGCCCAGGGCCTGGGGTTCACGAGGCGACAACGTCTCTTCCTGGTCGAGATGCCGCTGGCCCTGCCGATCATCGTGGCCGGGATACGCACGGCAACGGTCATCGGAGTGGGTATCGCGACTCTTTCTGCATTCATCGGCGCGGGAGGCCTGGGGGACTTCATCAACCGGGGACTCGCCCTCAACAATACCCGGCTGATCCTTCTCGGGGCGATCCCGGCCGCCATGCTCGCGCTTTTCCTCGACTTCGGAATCGGATTCGTGGAGGCACTGCTCCGTCCGGGCCGGCTTCCGGCGTCTGTGAAACGCCGGGCCGTCCTGTTCTTCAGTATATCGGCCCTCCTGGTCGCGCTGGCCGCGGGTCTTCTCTTGTCGTCGGGTGCAAGGAAGAGCGTACCCTCGAAGACCTTGCCCATCCGGGTGGGATCCAAGAATTTCACGGAGCAGATCATCCTGGGCGAACTGTTCGCCCAGAGCATCGAAGCACACACCGGGCTCGAGGTCATCCGGCGATTCAACCTCGGGGGAACAATCCTGTGCCATAGCGCGCTCGTAAACGGTGAGATCGATCTCTACCCTGAATACACGGGAACGGCGCAGACCGCTATCTTGAAACTCGAAAGGCTCCCTTCCGAGGGAGACGCTTTCGAGATCGTGTCCTCTGCATACAGGAACCGATTCGCCTGTGAGTGGCTCCTTCCCCTGGGCTTCAACAGCACCTACGCGATCACCGTGCGGAAGAGCGAGGCAGAAGAAAAGGGATGGAAGGCGATCAGCGACCTGGCCGTGGATGCCTCGGGGCTTCGAGCCGGTTTCACCGCGGAGTTTTCCGAACGGCCCGACGGCTATCCGGGCCTTCAGGATGCGTACGGCTTCGGGTTCGGCAAGGCCTTTGACCTCGACCCGGGGTTGATGTACAAGGCAGTGGCCCAGGGAGAGGTCGATGTTATCTGCGCCTTTGCCACGGACGGACGAATCGATGCTTACGACCTCCTGGTCCTGAAAGACGATCGGGGCTTCTTCCCGCGATATCTTCCCTGCCCTGTGGTCCGCGAGCAGGCCCTCGAGGCCCATCCCGAGCTTCGCCGCGCCCTCGAGCCTTTGGCCGGGCTCCTTCCCGACAGGGCCATGCAGCGGCTCAACTTCGAGGTCGACGAGAAGGGCCGCAGCCCGGCCGATGTGGCCCGGGAATTCCTCGAGAAGAAGGGGCTCCTGTAGAACCCGGTCCTCTCCCCGGCTTCCCGGGGCTTATCCACCCAAAAACTCATGAAATCCGGGCATTTGTCCGATGAAAGGAAAAAGCGCCGTCCGGCATGGACTTCGCATTTCATCTCGATCCCCAGAGGATGAGCCATGAGGGTTTTTCACTGGCTGGCAAGGGCAACCTGTACCACCTTTGCCGTGTCACTGATCAGCGTGCTCGGCGGACAGATTGCGTCCCTGTACGGGTACTTCTACTTCTACGGCTACGCCTACATCCACCACGACACCTCGATCCTGGAAATCCTGCCGAACGCGATTGTGTACGCCCTCCTCTCGATTCTCGTCCTGACCTCGACCACCCACTATTTCCTTTTTGGTCTATCGAGGGTCTTCGGGCGTCGTTGGGAACTGAGCAGGCTGCACATCATCAACGACAACGTGCACGGGATGGACCTGGCGAAGCCCCTCTCTTCCGAGAAACTGTCGGGCCTGCTGCACGCCCTGTCCAGGTTCCCCTTGTGGAATACCGTCACAGCAGGGATCCTGGGCCTCGTGCTCTTCCTGGCCCTCCTGGGTCTCGTGATGCTCCACGGAGCCGGACTGGAGCAGGCGTTCCTGGGAATCCGGGCGGGCTTGATTGCCTTGCTGGTCTATTTGTACATCACGTACGTGATTTCGGACTTCCTGACCCTGGCGCTGCGGTCCCAGGCAAAGAAGACAATCTATGAACTCGGCGGGAGATTCGAAGCGACCCCCCTGTTTTCCCTCAGGGGCAAGTTCGCCTCCTTCGTGGTCTTCATGCTGATCACCCTCGTGGTGATCAACTCCTTTACCCTCGGGTCACACGAGGACCCTGTGGAGAGCAGGATCATCACCCTGTTTTCGATCCTGAGCTTGCTCATCTGCAGCTTTCTCGTGGCCCTCTATTTCAATTCCATCTACCGCCACATCGAGGAAGCCCGGGCGGCCTCTGAAGACCTGGCTTCGGGCGGACCCGGCTATGTATTCTCGGGCAGCCTGGACAGGGAGTTCATCCTGCTCAACCAGAGCATGCTAGCTGCTGCCGGCGAAGTGAACCGGTACCGCACAGAGATGGAGAGCCTTGTTCAACAGAAGACCCGGGACCTGGAGAAATCCCTCGAGGACCTCCACGAGAGCGAGCGGCGCTTCCGGTCGATGGTGGAGAACGGATCCGATGTCATCTCGATCCTGAACGGAGACGGAAGCAGGCGTTATGTAAGCCCCTCGATCGAACGGATCCTCGGATACAAGCCGGAAGAACTCGCCGAAACGAGTGTTCTTGAAATGATCCACCCGGACGATTTCGAGCGTGTTCGTGACGCATTCACCGAGGTGGGACAACTTCCGGAAATGACCTTGAAGATGGAATACCGGGCACGTCACAAGAACGGCACCTGGCGAAATATGGAGACCATAGGGAAGAACCTTTTTCAAGACCCTGCCGTCGCCGGCGTCGTCATCAATTCGCGGGACGTTACCGAACGGTATCAGGCAGAGGCGGCATTGCGGTTCACCCAGTTCTCGATCGATTACGCTTCCGACCCGGTCTTCTGGATGGGCAAGGACGCTCGTTTCACCTACGTCAACGAGGCGGCGTGTCAATGCCTGGGCTATTCACAGGAAGAGCTCCTCACGATGACCGTTCACGACATCGACCCGGACTTCACGTCCGAGGTCTGGCCTGCACACTGGACGGAGCTTCGAGAAAGAGGCTCCATCACCGTCGAATCCCGTCACCGTACCAAGGACGGACGGGTCTTTCCGGTGGAGCTCACGCTCAATTACACGCAGTTCGAGGGCAAGGAGTACAACTGCGCCTTTGCTCGTGACATCACCGAACGGAAGCTCGGCGAGACAGAGGTGCTCCAGGCCCACAAGGAAATGGGCAAGACGAACCGGCGGCTCGAGGAGGCGATCGAGAGCGCCAATCTGCTGGCCCTGCAGGCCGAGGTCGCCAACGTGGCGAAGAGCGAGTTCCTGGCCAACATGAGCCACGAAATCCGCACCCCCATGAACGGCGTGATCGGCATGACCGGTTTGCTCATGGAAACCGAGCTGTCGCCGGAGCAGCAGGAATACGCAAGAACGATCCACGCCTCAGCGGACGCGCTGCTGAGCCTGATCAACGATATCCTGGACTTCTCCAAGATCGAGGCCGGACAACTCGAACTGGAGGCCCTCGACTTCGACCTTCGAACGACCGTCGAGGATGTGGCCGACATGCTCGCCATGCGGGCGAATGACAGGGGCCTGGAGTTCTCCTTTCTGATTCATCCGGACGTCCCTGCCCTGGTCCGGGGTGACCCGGGCCGCGTCAGGCAGATCCTGATCAACCTGACGGGCAATGCCATCAAGTTCACCGAACAGGGAGAGGTTCACGTTCGGGTAGCCGTGGACGAAGAAGCGGAGCACCAGGCAACCATTCGCTTTTCCGTAACCGACACCGGTATCGGTATCTCCCTGAACCACCAGGACCGGCTGTTCAAGTCCTTTTCTCAGGTCGATGCCTCGATCACGCGCAGGTACGGGGGCAGCGGGCTGGGCCTTGCCATCTCGAAGCAGCTGGTCGATATGATGGGCGGCGAGATCGGGTTCGAGAGCGAGGAGGGCAAGGGCTCCACGTTCTGGTTTGCCGTGGACCTCGAGAAACAGCCGAAGTGCCGGAAACCGCAGAGGGTATTGCCCGAGGACATCCGGGAGGCCCGGATATTGGTCGTAGACGACAATGCGACCAACCGGTTGGTGTTCCGGGAGATGTTGCGTTCCTGGAACTGCCGTTTCGACGAGGCGATAGACGGAGTCCAGGCCCTGGAGATGCTGGACCAGGCCCGCGATGGCAAGGACCCCTTCCGGATCGCCCTGATCGACATGCAGATGCCCGGCATGGACGGAAAGACTTTGGGACAGAAGACCAAGCAAGACCCGGGTCTCTGCGACACACGGCTCGTCATGCTCACCTCTGTGGGAAGCCGTGGCGAGTCCGCGGAACTGCAGCGAATCGGCTTTGACGCGTACCTGACCAAGCCGATCAAGATGTCACAACTCTATGACTGCCTCGTCACGGTCCTGGGCGTAACGTCTGGAGGGACCGGACAAAGCGGTCAACAGACCATCACGCGACACACGTTGCGGGAGGAAAGAAAGCGCAGAATCCGGATCCTCGTGGCCGAGGACAACGTGGTGAACCAGAAAGTGGCCCTGCGCATCCTCCAGAAGCTTGGCTATCGGGCCGA
>Ga0180429_10000395_pt1 | contig 38961 bp, 27 predicted proteins | sample SS_ome_FD_132428 | JGI IMG/M metagenome (GOLD analysis project Ga0180429, IMG submission 132428) | Hypersaline lake sediment archaeal communities from the Salton Sea, California, USA - SS_1_S_1 metaG | ecosystem: Environmental > Aquatic > Non-marine Saline and Alkaline > Hypersaline > Sediment ...
AAACTCTTTGATATCAGTTGTTTATGTATAGCGATTTGGAGTAGATCTTGTTCGAAAACGGATTTGGAAACGATTCTACCCGGAGTCCAGCCATTGACGTGCTCACAGCCGAACATCGAACGACGTTCATAGCCCACCCCTCCACTATCGCCGAGGATACCATTGCCAGTGGAAATTGTCCATACGCACGCCTCGGAACATGTCAAACCGTTTGATGAGACACCTCCTGTTTTCGGCCGACATTCTCGGCGACGAGCAGACTCAGCCCGATCCCTAACCGAAGTTCGCCAGTTCGGGATCAAAACGGCGATTTTCCGAAGGACTTTTCGGGGTTTTGACGGTTTTTTTAGACGTAAGTCGTTTGCCGTCGGTTAGGGAGATCGTTCAAACCATGGAGAAGCGGTACGGCAAGGCCGATCACATCTAGGTCGGCGATCCGACAAGGCCTAAGAGAGAAACGACGTGAGACATCCGGCTTCCGCTCTTCGCGGTCATCCGACGGCCCCCGGCCGGCCGTCACGCGATCCGCCGGCCGAGGGCTCGGATGGGTGCTCCTGCTACTTCTTCTTGGCCGCCTTCTTCTTGGCCGGCTTCTTCCGCTCGGGCTTGGCAGTCATTTCCTCCAAGGTCAACGCGCCGTCGCCGTCCTTGTCCTTGGCCTTCAGCAGCTTCTCGGCTCGCGCGGCGGCCTCGGGCTTCTTCGCCTTGCCCTTGAGCTCTTCGAGCGTCAGTTTGCCGTTGCCGTCCTTGTCCTTCGCCTTGAAGGCCTTCTGGATTGCCTCGGCCCGCTTCTTGGCCCGCTCGGCCTTTTGCTCCTCGGTCAGAGGCGGTTTCTTGGCCTTCTCTTTCTTCTCGGCAGCCGGCTTCTTTTGCCCTTCCTTCTTCGCACAATCCTGAGCGGTAGCCGTACTCAGCCCAACGAACAACGCCAGGGCCACACTCAACAGTACTCTCAACATCGCATCACTCCTTATAGAAAAGGAACCTGAAAAACACACGGCCGACATCGACGCAAGTGCTCGTAAGCAAGTCAAGCGGCCGGCCGTACCTTTGCCTCGTAGATCATCGAGTCGAGTTCCGCGGTGGGTATCAAGGTATGGGGTTGCAGACAGCCCGACGACCATCCGGAGGACTAGGGACTAAACCCCGCATCTCGTTTGAAGTGTCGCCGAGGGCTGGCGTTTTTTGGAAGAATAAAATGTGACAGGTCTAATTTCCCGTTTCAAAACACTGCGACGGATCGCGTCCAACTCCGCCTCCGTTTGAGCTTCGTTGACCAGAGCCAGCCAACTGCGAGGGCGAGGCACCGGCCAGTCGCTGAGCCAACGGCGATCTTCCGCCTTTCCGTAAACCCGACGCCAAAGACTCGACCAACGCCAATCTTCAGCCTGCGCTACCGCGTTGGCCCGTAACGCATTTCGCTCGACATACCGGGTAAGTTGATAGAAATAGTCGTCCGACTCGACGGGAAACGACTTGTAGCGGCCCTGATAAAGATGACCGTAACCGACGCGACGACGATTCTCCTGCCAATTGCGAACGTGCGTGATGGTGAGCTTCTGCATGAAAGTACCTAGGTCGCCATCGTGTTCCGGCCAAAGCACGAAATGCCAATGATTCGGCATCAGGCAATATGCACAAATGCGCATCGGGCAGCTTTTCAGCGTTTTCTCGATCATTCGCTCGAAGGCTTCGAAGTCTGCCGGTTTCAGAAACAGACGCATCTTGCCCACGCCTCGGTTCAAGACGTGAAAAACGGTTCCACCAGGGGCTATTCGTGCGGTGCGTGGCATGACTGAAGTCTACTGGAGAGCACCACCTATGTCAATAATTAGACCCGTCCCGTTTAATTGCCTCCGAAGCTGACGGAGTTGCTCCTCTTGCTCGTTGCTGAAGGAGCCCTGCTGCTGGGCGTAGGTGTCCATCCACACGACCAGCCGGCTGTGGCTGTCGGCATCGAGCCGGACGCCCTCGTGGCCGTCGCCTTCGGTCAATAGGGCCAGCAGTTTGCTCTTGCGGGCAGCGCAGTCGCCGACGATCGAGCGGTCGCGCTCGAAAGCCAGGGTGCGCAAATCGTTGCCGCCGTAGGCGAGGAGGTTCGCGTAGGACTTCGCCGCCGTGAGATCGAAACGGGCGGCCTTGGCGTCTTTGCCATCCGGACCGTGGCACGATACGCAAAGACGATCCAACGCCGGTTGAACCAACTCGTCGAAACGCAACGGCCAACTGCCGTCGGGCTCCAGCGTGAGTTTCGACGGCTCGCGCGCGGCCGCCATCGGCAGACGGCTCGGCAGCGGCGCCGAATCGCGATGCTCGTGACAGCCGATGCACCCCAGCGTCTGGTTGGGCTGCACGTAGGTCAACGATCGCATCGTCTGCAACGCCAGCCCGTCGCCGTCGATCGCCTGGAACAAGACGGAAACGCCCGAGGGTACGCGGAAGTAGGCCGAACCGTCCGGCTCGACCGGAACCGTGCCGAGAACGAACTTGCCGGGGTCCTCGCGCGAAACACCCAGGCTGGGGGAGTTCATTTGCGGCTGCACCTTCGGCGGCACGGCGATGATCCGCAGCCGGGCGATCGTGCCGCGCTCGACTGAGGCCATGCCGCTGTAGACGTCTTGCAGTAGGAACTTCCCTTCCTGCGGGCCGTTCCAGTCGACCATGTCGGGCAACGTCGGCGGTTTGTGGCGCGGGCGGATCGGGATCGGATTCATACTGGAGATCCGCGGATCGCGATGCAGCAGGTTCAGGTTGCCGAAGGCGTCGTAGAGGTAAATTCCCGACGCGTTGCGAGGGTTGTTCGGATCGTCGGGCTTCATCAGCCGGTGCTTCGGCAGCGGTTTGTCGGCCCAAGAGCAAAGGAAGTGCTCCTCGCTCAGCGGCCAAGGTCCCGCGTAGTACGAGTCCGGCCAGCCTTCCGTTTCGGGAAAGCTGACCTCGGGTGTCAGCCGCGTGATCGGCCGATCGAACTCGGTGCCGAACGTGCGGTCCAACAGCACCAACGACCCGCCGGTAATCGAGTGATGGGCCGTGGCCGTGAAGACCAGCTTGTGCGAATTGGGGATCGCCCGGGCCTCGAACACGGCCTGCGGCTGCTTGGTGTAGTTGCCGTAGACGAGTTGCGGGTTGGTGCCATCCGGATTGGTCGACCAGAGGCTGAAGAAATGGCCGTTGAAGCGGTCGATGTAGTCCCAGCGGGCGTAGACGATACGTCCGTCCCGGGTCACGGCCGGGGTCCACTCGAAATTCTCGAAGGCCGAGATCGCGCGCAGATCGCCGCCGTTGCAGTTCATGCGGTGCAGCGTAAACACGGCCACCGGCCGGTGGTTCCCGCCGCCGCAGCGGACAAAGCTGTCCGGTTGGGTCGCCTCGCAGGTGGTCGCCGCGCTGTGCTTGCCGGCCTGCAGTGCGGTTCCCTTGCGGGTGGAAAGGAACACGATGTCGCCGCCGGGGAGATAACGGGCGTCGAAATCGTCGTAGTAGCCGCGCGAAAGTTGCCGCAAGCCGCCGCCGTCGACGTTCATCTCGAAGATATGATAGAACGCGTCTTGCGGCAGTTCTTCCTTCTTCGTCTTATCGCGAACGTCGGCCAGGTCCGGATAGTGCTTGCAGTAGGAGAACAGGACCTTCTTGCCGTCGTACGACAGGTCGGGGCGCAGAAAGTTGCCCTCGTCGAACAACCCTTCGGTCAAACACCGTAGCTTGGGGCCGTTGCCCTTGAACCCTGAAAGAACGAAAATCCCCCCACCCGACCGCGACCACCAACCGTAGTATTGATCGGAGACGTGCGGGAACAGGCCGGGCGCCCGCTTGACGAAGAGGACCTCGTCGAAATCGAGCAGCGGGTTGGCCAGCGCCATTTTTCGCACGGCCCAAAGGGCTTGCAGATACATCTCGCGTTCGGCGTCGCCGGAGAACGTCGGCCCGTGAATCCGCAGCCGCTGGGCGACCTGGTTCAGTGCAGTCTCATGTGCCTCGACGTCGGCTCCGAGAAGCTTCAGGTTCTCGGCCAGCTTCAACCCTCGCTCGATGGCTCCGGTGATCGGGTAGGTTTGCGATACGAGCGCCGGCGCGACCGTTTTGTCGTGCCGGGCCGACCACTGGCTGGTGCTGCTTTGCGTGGCGGGCTTGCCCAGGGCGATGTTCTTCTTGTCGCCGGGCGAGTAGATCTCGACCTCGTCGAGGTGGAACCAATTCTTGCCCGGCTGTTGCAGACGGACGTATCGGGCCCTAGCGCCGGCCAGGTCGACCGTGCCCGGTTTCTTATCGGTCTGGCCGTAGAAGGTCGTGCCGTCGTGCTGATAGACTTGTTTGAAGCTCTTGCCGTCGTCGGAGAGCAACACCACGACACGCGATGCCCGGTCGGCCATGCCTCGCTCGCAACGATTGTAGAGCAGCATCCTCTCCAGCGGTGTCGGCGCGCCTAGGTCTACCTGCCACCAGGGGTCGTTTTCGTTGTTGGTGTGGAATCCCCAGTTGCCGTTCTTCACACCATCGACAGCGCCGGCGGCGTCCTGCTCGACCGAGACGTTTTTATCGCCGGCGGGCCTTGCGGCCGACGAGCGATTACGCAACTCGTCTTGCCGCAGCCAATCGGCCTCGATCTGCTCGGCTGTGATGGGTGCCGAGGTGTCCGCCCGGACAACGCCAGGCGTCGGTAGGAACACGAAAACCGTGGAAAGAAACAGTAGCTTCCGAAGAACCTTCACGATATTGTCCTCCCCGAGGTGGCTAACTCCCCCTAACAACAATAGTCTACACGAAAAAGCCCTCCTCGCTAAACCCCCCACGGATTCGCGTGAGATTGTATACTGCCGCCGGTACGGGAGTTTCCGGGGGGGTCAGAAAATCTGGCGAAGAACCTAACGGGTCAACCAGGAAGAAAGCATCCGCCTCGACAAAACTTCCCGCCGCTTGCAGGGTTTGTTATCATATAGATGGTGCAGTATCAAGTGTCATAGCTTAGGACAGGATTTCATCCTGTCCAGACAGGTTGAAAACCTGTCCTACAACAGTCATGAATGCTTCGGTCCTAAATGGCCGTGGCACCACGCCTTCCATCCCGCAATTGTCTCCCTTTCCCCTTCATTAAGGAGTGCTGCGATGACACGAATGTTTGTGAGTATGGCGTTGACGTTTGCCGTGGCAACAAGCATGGCTTTCGCCCAGGATGCGGACAAGAAGAAAGAGCGTCCGAAGAAGCCCAAAAAGACCTTCGAAGAGGTCTTCAAGGCAAAGGACGCAAACAACGACGGCAAACTGTCGTTTGATGAGTTCAAGGGCAAGGCCACCAAGCCCGAGATTCTCGAAAAAATAGAGAAACGCTTCAAGAGGTTGGACAGAGACGGCGACAAGGCCTTGACCATCGAAGAGGCCAAGGCGAAGCCGCAGAAGAAGTCCGGGCCAAAGAAGGGGACGAAGAAACCCGCCGCGAAAAAGCCTGCCGAGAAGAAGCCTTGCGAGAAAAAGCCTGTCGAAAAGAAGCCTTGCGACAAGAAACCGGCCGAAAAGAAATAGGATAATCTATCTGCCGGACACCCCAATGCCGACGCCGGCCCTGCTAATCTACCCCACCCAATAGGGGTCAGACGCCGGCTTGGGTATCGGCGGGCAATGCCCGTCATCAGGCCGCCGAACACGTTTCGGCGGCCTTTCTCATGGATTCACCAGGTGCCACTTCCACGACTTGGCGGTCCGCGCTACAATAGGGGGTTGAACGTGCAAGATGCAAAGTCCTTACGCAAGGACGGTGGTCTCGTGAGCAAACACATCTTCGTCACCGGGGGGGTAGTCAGTTCCCTCGGCAAGGGGCTAACCAGCGCTTCGATTGGCATGCTGCTGGAGCATCGCGGGCTGACGGTCCGCTTGCAGAAACTCGACCCGTACATCAACGTCGACCCCGGCACCATGAGCCCCTATCAGCACGGCGAGGTCTACGTGCTCGACGATGGCAGCGAGACGGACCTCGACCTGGGCCACTACGAGCGGTTCACCAACAGCGTGCTGGACCGCGACTCGAACTATACGACCGGACAAATCTACCAGTCGGTAATCAACAAGGAGCGGCGGGGCGAGTTTCTCGGCAGCACCGTGCAGGTGATTCCCCACATCACCAACGAGATCAAAGAGGCGATCACCAAACCGGCCGGCGACGACGTCGACGTCGTGATCACCGAGATCGGCGGCACGGTCGGCGACATCGAAAGCCAGCCGTTCCTGGAAGCGATTCGCCAATTCGCGCTGGATATCGGCAAAGAGAACTGCCTTTACATCCACCTGACCCTGATTCCCTACCTCCGCGCCGCACACGAGTTGAAGACGAAGCCGACGCAACATTCCGTCGGACAACTACGCGGGATCGGCATCCAGCCCGACGTGCTCGTATGTCGCACGGAACGCTCGCTTTCGCACGAGGAGTGCTCGAAGATCGCCCTGTTCTGCAACCTGCCGCTCGAGGCGGTGATCGAGGAAAAGGACAAGGAGTTCTCGATCTACGAGGTACCGATGAGCCTTGTCGAGCACGGGCTCGACGAACTGATCGTCAAGAAGCTTGGCCTGCCGCCCGGCGATCTGGAACTCGACGATTGGCGCGACCTGCTGCACAGGCTGCGAAATCCCGAACGTGAAATCAGTATCGCCGTGGTGGGTAAATACGCCGAGCATCGCGACGCCTATAAATCGATATACGAATCGCTCGACCACGCCGGCATTGCGAACAAGGCCCAGGTCCGCATTCAGCGAATCCACAGCGAGGCGGTCGAGCGGGAAGGACCCGAGCGGCTGCTCTCGGGCGTCGACGGGTTGCTGGTGCCTGGCGGATTCGGCGAACGGGGGATCGAAGGCAAGGTAGAGGCGATCCACTTCGCCCGGAAACGCGGAATTCCCTTTTTCGGCATCTGCCTCGGAATGCAATGTGCCGTTGCCGAATTTGCCCGAAACGTGGTCGGTCTCGAAGGGGCCAATTCCACCGAGTTCGACAAGGACAACCCCCATCCGGTCATTTGCCTGCTCGACGAACAAAGAACGATCACCGACAAGGGCGGAACCATGCGGCTCGGCGCCCAACCGGCAAAACTGCAAGCCGGCAGCAAGGCGGCCGAGCGCTACGGCGCGGTTGAAGTCTCCGAGCGACACCGACACCGCTACGAGTTCAACAACTCCTACCGGCGGCAGTTCGCCGCCCACGGCATGCAAGTCACCGGCACCAACCCGGACGGCTCGCTGGTGGAGATAATCGAAGTTGCCGAGCACCCCTGGTTCTTGGCGGTTCAGTTTCATCCGGAGTTCAAGTCGCAGCCGACCGCTTCGCATCCGCTGTTTGCCGGTTTTGTCCGGGCGGCCGTCGAGCACGGCCTGGATCGTGCGGAACGATCGTCGGAAGTTGGGAGATAGTGGATACTGGATAGTGAATAGTATTGGTGCAGATGAGTCGAGTTTTGTAGGGTTCAGGATTTAGGGGTAGAGGTCAAACCAGAAATTTTGGACCCTGACCACTATCCACTAACCACTATCCACTATCCACTGAACCCTCCCCGTGGCCTGAAGCGTCGCCTCGTTAGAATTCCAACATTAAACCCCGAGTTTCAAATCATGCCAGACGAACCAAAACCGGAAGAACAGAAGATTGTTGTCGACGAAGACTGGAAAAGTCAGGTCGAAGCGGAGCGAGAGCAGGCCCAACATGGCAAAGAGCCGGCTGAAAAACCGGCGGAATCGGCCGAGCAACCGGCCGAACAGATGCCGCCGCCAAACCTGACCTTCCTCACAAGCAGCCTGTATTTGCAGGGGACGATCGCGCTGGGTATGTTGCCGGGCCCTACCTCCGACAAGCCCGAGGTCGATCTCCTGCACGCGAGACACGTCATCGATCTGCTCGGAATGCTTCGGGAAAAGACCGAAGGCAACCGCACTGAGAACGAGTCCAAAGAGATCGACGCCATGTTGCACGAACTGCGGATGTCGTTCCTCTCGCTTCAGCAGAAGCAAGCGGACGCCGACGCAGTTTGACATTGACCCCCGCCCGGCTTCGACTACAATGCCCCGACTTCGTAGTCTGCAAATCAACCTGCACTGACAACGACGCTGGGCAATGACGAAACCGGAACAAAATGAAGCGGCCGGCGGTGGCGCACACCTGGAAGCCTCTCGACGCGATAAGTTGCGTAAAATAGGCGAACTGGGAATCGACCCCTGGGGCGGTCGATTCGACGACCGCTCGCCCATCGGAGAAATCCGCGATCGCGAGGACGAGATCGTCGTCCATCCCCTCAAGCAGGGGCAACGCTCGCCCGAACAGACCGGGCCGAAGGTCCGTGCAGCCGGCCGCATCGTCTTGCAGAGGAAAAAGGGAAAGCTCATCTTCCTCGACATCCACGACTGGACCGGAAAGGTCCAGATCTTCGCCGGCAAGAACCAGGTCGGCGAAGAGGGCTGGGCCCTGGCCCAGTGTTTCGACCTGGGCGACATCATCGGTGTCGACGGCACGCTGAAGCGGACCAACACGGGCGAGTTGACCATCTTCGCCGAGCAGCTTCACTTTCTGGCCAAGTCGATCGAGACTCCGCCCGCCAAGCACAAGGGGCTACAGGACCCCGAGTTGCGGCAGCGGATGCGTTACCTCGACCTGATACACACGGAGGGCGTGTTGCAGCGGTTTCTGCGACGCACCAAGATCATCCATTCGATCCGCAACACGCTTGCCGGCGAGCAGTTCGTGGAGGTCGAGGGCCCCACGCTCCACGCAATTGCCGGCGGGGCGGCCGCGCGGCCTTTCACCACGCATCACAACGCGCTGGACATCGACCTCTATCTGAGGATCGCCCTGGAGTTGCACCTGAAGCGGCTGCTGGTTGGCGGCATCGAGCGGGTCTACGAACTGGGACGCGTGTATCGCAACGAGGGCATCAGTCCTCGCCATAACCCCGAGTTCACCATGCTCGAGGTCTATCAGGCCTACGGCAACTACGAGACGATGATGGACCTGACCGAGAAGCTGATCACCGAGGCGATTCGCGCCACCGGCCGCGGCCGTGATTCGCAATCCTGGTCGTTGCCCTGGGGCGAGGCCGCGATCGACTTCACGCCGCCGTTTACGCGAAAGACGTACGACGAGCTTTTCGCCGAGCACACGGGCGTGGGGCCCCACGACGCGCCGGCCATCGCGGCGTTGGCCGAGCGGTTCGACTTCAATCCCGCCGGGAAACACCCCGACGTGGTCAAGAACAAGGTGTTTGAGGAGAAGGTCGAAGATGCCTTGGTGGGACCGGTCTTCGTTACCGACTACCCGGCCAGCATTTGTCCTCTGACGAAACGCAAGGCCGACAATCCGGCCATCGCCGAACGCTTCGAGCTGTTCATCCAAGGCATGGAAGTGGCCAACGCTTATACCGAGTTGAACGATCCCGACCTGCAGGAGGAGCTGTTCAACAAGCAGTTGGAGGGCCTGCCGGACGAGGACTCGATGGCGAAAATGGATCGCGATTTTGTTCGTGCATTGCGACACGGCATGCCCCCGGCCGGAGGCCTGGGGATCGGCATCGACCGGCTGGTGATGCTGTTGACCGACTCGCAGACGATTCGCGACGTGATATTGTTTCCCCTCTTGCGGCCGGAGGCCGAATAGACCATTACTCACGGACGAGTACCACGATGTACAAGCTTCTACTCTGTTTGCGGTATCTCCGCACGCGCTATATTGCCCTGGCGTCGATCATCAGCGTGACGCTCGGCGTGGCCACCATGATCGTGGTGAACAGCGTGATGGCCGGCTTCACCACCGAAATGCAGAATCGCATCCACGGCATCATTGCCGACGTGGTCATCGACTCGCGCAGCCTGGAAGGCATGCACGACGCCGATTGGCACATGCAGCAGATCGAGCACATGGCGGGCGATCGGATCGCGGGCATGACGGCCACCGTGACGGTGCCGGCGATGCTCAGCTTCCAGTACGGAGGCGAGTGGATTACGCGGCAGGTCCAACTGATCGGGATCGACGAGGAGACCCAAAGCAACGTAAGCGATTTCGGCCGATATCTTCAGCACCCCGAGAACCGCCGGCAGATGAGCTTTCTGTTGCACGAGGGCGGCTACGACGTGCGCGATCACCAGACCGGCCCCGAGGCACCCGAGCGAAAACAGATGAACGACGCCGGCTGGCCGCATCGCCGCCGCGTGGCCCGGGCCGAGCAGTTCAACCGACAACTGCGGCAGTCGAGCCGTCGATCGCGGCAAGTGCCGGCCGCCGAAGCGGTTTCCGGCGACGCGACTCCCGTGGCCCCGTTGCCCGACAGCGTGGTGGCCGTATCATACGAGGAGGAGTCATTATACGAGGAGGAGCCGGCCGATCCGTTTGCGGCCCGCGGCGAGCCATCGGACCCCTTCGCCGCCCAACGGGCCGAAACGAACCAGTTCGACGCGGCCACCGAACAACACACGGGCTGCGTGCTGGGGATCGCGCTTTCGAGTTTCCGCACACCCGACGGCGAAGACCGCTTTCTTGCCCTGCCCGGCGACGACGTGAAGCTCACCTTTCCCACCGCCGGCACACCGCCGAAGGCCATCAGCGACAACTTCACGATCGTCGATTTCTACGAGAGCAAGATGAGCGAGTACGACTCGAGTTTCGTCTTCGTACCGATCCGCAAGCTGCAAGAACTCCGCGGTATGATCAACCCCAGTTCGGGGATTGGAATGGTCACGTCGATCCAGATCAAACTCGAACCGGGGACCGACGGCAACGCGGTCCGCGACAAGCTCCGCACGGCCTTCCCGCCGGAACTGTATTCGATAAACACCTGGCGCGACAAACAGGGCCCGCTGCTGGCCGCCGTGCAAATGGAAACCGCCATCCTCAACGTACTGTTGTTCCTGATAATCGCCGTGGCCGGGTTCGGCATCCTGGCCATTTTTCTGATGATCGTAATCGAGAAGACCCGGGATATCGGCATCCTCAAATCGTTGGGGGCCTCCGGCGGCGGCGTGATGGGGATCTTCCTGGCCTACGGGCTGTCGCTGGGGATCGTCGGTTCAGGCGTGGGCATGGCCATCGGGCTGCTGTTCGTGAAGTACATCAACGAGATCGCCGACGCCCTCGGTTGGATAATGGGACGCGAGGTCTTCAGCCCCGACATCTATTACTTCTACAAAATCCCCACAATCGTAAACCCAATGACGATCGCTTGGATCGTGCTCGGCGCGCTGGCCATCGCCGTGTTGGCCAGTGTTCTTCCGGCACTGCGAGCGGCACTGCTGCATCCCGTGGAGGCGTTACGCTATGAGTGAGAAACTCGAAGAACTGCTCAGCCGAAGACCCCGGACGGGTACCGAGGCGATTCGGCGTCGGCAGCGGGCCGGATCCAAGTCGCGGGTTGGTCCACACCTGACTCTTACGCCGGCAGTGGAGGACTGCAAGGCAAAGCCGGATCGCACGACCGCCGGGAACTCGAACCACCTGTCGGCCGTCAACCTGGCGAGAATCTATCGCAAGGGCGAACTCTCCATTCCCGTCTTGAGGGGGGTAAACCTGGATGTCGGCCGGGGAGAGTTTCTGGCAATCGTGGGTCAGAGTGGCTCGGGAAAGAGCACGCTGCTTCACCTGTTGGGTACGCTCGACGCCCCGGACCGTGGCAAGGTCTTTTTCGAGGGCCGGCGGATCGACAACCTGCCTTCGAGAAACCGCGACGTCCTGCGCAACCAGCGTTTCGGGATGATTTTCCAGTTCTATCACCTCCTGCCCGAGTTGACCACGCTGGAGAACGTGCTTGCCCCGCTGATGATTGCCCACGGCACCTGGGGATTCTTTCGGCACCACCGTCGCTTTCGGGAGGTTGCCGCCGAATTGCTGAAGATGGTTGGCCTGGGGCACCGCCTGAAGCACAAGCCCCGGGAGCTATCCGGCGGCGAGATGCAGCGGGCGGCCATCGCCAGGGCACTGGTCGCCGGCCCCGATCTGCTATTGGCCGACGAACCCACCGGAAACCTCGACCGCGATACGGGCGAGGAAATCATCAGAATACTGCGAACCTTGAACCGCGGGCAGAACCTCACTATAGTGATGGTTACTCATGATCTGGCCGTCGCCGCACAGGCCGATCGGACCGTTCGGCTCGTCGACGGCCGGATTGAGTAATCCAATAGTCGTTGTTCGCTCCGCGAACAAAACGTTGGTTTGTGGAATACACAAAACGCTTGTTCGCGGAGCGAACAACGACTATACGACTCAGTTCGGTGGTCAACCTCGGGCCCCTAACCCCCAACACCTAGCCCCTAACCCCCAACACCTGCCATGTCCCTGAAAGTCCACGTCAACGGGAAGCTCTACGACAAGGAAGACGCCACGGTCAGTGTTTTTGATCATGGCTTACTGTACGGCGACGGGGTCTTTGAGGGCATCCGCAGTTACGCCGGCAAGGTCTTCAAGCTGAGCGAACACATCGATCGGCTCTGGGACTCGGCCAAGGCGATCTGGTTGGAGATTCCCCTTAGCAAGCAGGAGATGGCCAAGGTGATCGAGGACACCCTGGCCGCGAACGGAATTGAGGACGGATACATCCGAGCGATCGTAACCCGGGGACGTGGCACCTTGGGACTCGACCCGAACAAGTGCAGTGATCCCCAGGTGATCGTCATCACCGACCGCATCGAGTTGTATCCCCCCGAGTTGTACGAGAAGGGTCTGGAGATCATCACCGTCAGCACATCTCGCAATCATCCGGCGGCGCTGAATCCGCGGATAAAGTCGCTGAACTATCTGAACAACATCCTGGCGAAGATCGAGGGCCTTCAGGCCGGGTGCATCGAGGCGCTAATGCTCAACAACAAGGGCGAGGTGGCGGAATGCACCGGCGACAACCTGTTCTTGGTTCGCGACGGCCGCATTCTCACCCCGCCAATGGAAGCCGGCATCCTCGAAGGCATCACCCGCGATACGGTCATCGGCCTGGCTCGCGATCGGGGGATCGACGTCCGCGAAGTCCCCCTGACGAAGCACGACGTCTACATCGCCGACGAGTGTTTCCTCACCGGCACGGCGGCCGAAGTGATACCCGTGGTGAAGGTCGACAGCCGCGGAATCGGCAACGCCACCCCGGGAGCGATCACCCGCGACCTGATGGAGCGATTCCACGAGTTGACACGGAACTAAGGTTGCTAATGCACGAGATACTTGATCGCCACGAATCCGCCCACCAGCAACACGAACAGAACGAAGGTAACGATGCCGAAGTACTTGTCCAGCAGCATCTTCACGCTGGGGCCGAAAAAGTAGATGCACGTGCCCACGGCGAAGAATCGAGCGAATCGCCCCAAGGCGGAAGCTCCAATCAGCACCCACAATGAAACGTTGAAGATACCGGCCGCAATCGTGAATACCTTGAACGGGATCGGCGTAAACGCCGCGCCGATGATGGCCAGGAAGGCGTTGTCGTGATATGCCCGGCCGACGAAGTCGATGTTCTCTTGCGAACAGCCGGGCACATAGGTCGTGAAGAAGGACCCCACGGCGGCCCACAGCCCGTAGCCGATCACCCAGCCGAGCACGCCACCCGCCACCGATCCCAGCCCGCTGATCAACGCATAATAGAACGACCGGCGCGGTTTTGAGATCGACAACGCGACCTGCAACACGTCGGGCGGAATGGGGAAGAATGAACTCTCGGCGAACGAGAGGACAAACAAGGCGGGCGTGCCGTAGGGCGTTTCCGCCCAATGCAGCACCCAGTTGTACAGGGATCTCATCATCCCCGGCGATCTGATCATCCCCGGCCGCCCGGCCGTTTCGCTGGGACATTCGGATTTGCTGCTGTCGGGCATCAAGATTTCCCCAAGGGTCGATTCGGCATCCGGTATCAGCGACGATCGCGCGGGCATTCTAGGCCACGGTCTTCGCCGGCGGAAGGGGAAAAAAGGGGCCAGGACCCTATTTGGCAAGACAGGCTATTTGAGTGGCCGCGAAAGTCTCCTTCACGCGTAATTCAGGGCATTAGCCGGCCATAAAAGGTTGCCTATAATGCCAAATAGGGTCCTGACCCCTTTTTTAAGGTTGACGACGTTTCTCCGGAGGGATAGAATTCCCCGAGGCATTGTGGTTTCGTGTCTCCTGATGAGGTGGCATCAGGCCCCTTGTTTTGGAGACAGCCGTCGACGATGAGACATAGGGGGAGGCATACGGGCGGATGCTGATCCAGCGATTCGCGGCGGAGTTGGCCGTTCAGGCGCCGGCGAAGTTGAACTTATTTTTCGAGGTACTGGGAAAGAGAACTGACGGGTACCATGAGGTGGAAACCCTCATGTGCCCTATCGATTTATACGACACCTTGTACTTCAAAGAGGAGCCGAGCGGGCAAACCGAATTAGAATGTGAGAGGGTTTCCGGCGTTTCGACGTCCCGCGGCCCGGGCCTGAACGCTACGGGTTTCGACGGCACTGGTTCCGATGTCACGGGGCCAACCGGCAACCAGCCGACCGAGTTGCCGCAAGGGAGCGACAACTTGGTGGTGCGGGCGATCGAACTGCTTCGCAAACGCGCCGGTGTCACTGCCGGCGTGGCGTTGCGTTTGGTCAAACGCATCCCTTTGGGGGCCGGTCTCGGTGGGGGTTCCAGCGATGCGGCGGCCGCGCTGATTGCGGCCAACGAGGGCTGGAATCTGGACCTTCCTCAAGGTCAACTAGCCGAAATGGCTGCCGAGTTGGGCAGTGACGTGCCGTTCTTCCTGGCCGATGGCCCTGCCATTTGTCGTGGACGCGGAGAGCGCGTGGAGACGCTGGCGGGAGTTGGGTCGTTCAGTTTCGTGCTGGCCTATCCTCCTGCCGGATTGTCGACCGCCGAGGTCTACGCCAGTTGCCGCCCCGCGCGGCAACCCCGTAGCGTGGCGGCCATGTCGGACGCCTTCTCCAGCGGAGATATTGATCAGGTGGGTCGCCTGTTGTTCAACCGATTGCAGCCGGCCGCCGAAACGCTGTCACCTTGGGTTAAACGACTACGCGAGGAGTTCGCCCGCGAGGATTTCTTGGGACATGCTATGAGTGGAAGTGGCACGTCTTACTTTGGGCTTTGTCGTCACGCGCACCATGCTCGACGTGTTGCGAGACGTCTGGAGGCAAACGGCGTAGGTAGCGTCTTTGCAGTGAGAACCTGCCGCTAAATCGCCCGCAAAACGTAAGGAGAACGGCCGTGGAAATCACCGAGGTTCGCGTCAAGCTCATGGACGAAACAGGAGAGCGACTGCAGGCGTTCTGTTCGATCACGTTCGACGATGCGTTCGTCGTGCGCGATCTGAAGATCATCGAAGGAGCCACGGGCCCCTTCGTTGCGATGCCCAGCCGCAAGTTAACCGCCCACTGTCCGCAATGCGGCTGCAAGAATCATCTCCGGGCAGCTTTTTGCAACCAGTGCGGCTCGCGATTGAAGGAACAGCAGGCCGTCAAAGACGACGACGGCCGCGCCAAGCTGTACGCCGACATTGCGCATCCGATCAATTCATCGTGCCGCGAGATGATCCAACAGCGGGTAATCGAATCGTTCGAGGCCGAAAAGTCGCGGGCCAAGTTGCCCGGTTACGTTCCCAGCTACGACGATTTCGACCAACTACCGCCAACGCCGGTCGAAACGACGGTGGCGGAAAAGCCGGAGGGCATGGAGCCGGCCCAAGTGCAAGGCGCCGAAAAGCCGCGCGGCCCGCACCAGGCACCTTCCCACAAGCCACAGGTGAAGGAAGCCGACAGCGACAACTTCGGAGCGGGAATCTTCTAGTGGCCCGTCCAGGTTGAATGTGTGGGTGCCATGGTTGGCTTGTCCAACCGTGTCTTCGTCACTGCTGGGCAAACCACCAGTACCACCCTCTCTACAAGCTTCCCAGGGCCCGCTCCAACGCCCAGCGCACGTACATCGCGTTGTTTCCCTTACCCGGTGCGGCCCGGGCTTTCTTCATCGCGGCGGTTGCCGCGGCCGCCTTGGGGCCCAGGGCCGAGAGCACTATCGCCGCCTGTAGCCGGACGCGGTCGTCTCCCCCCTGCAAAGCGGCGACAACTACCGGCAATGCATGTTGCTCACGACCGATTCGGCAGAGTGCTTCGGCGGCAGCCAGCCGCACGTTGGGGGCCGGATCGCTCAGGGCTCGTTGCAGCGGCTCCTCGACCGACCGCGCCCCGGGCCCCAGTGCAATCAATCCGGTCGCCGCCCAACAGCGCACCGCGCTGTCGTGATCGGCCAGCAGGCCGGCCAGCTTCGGCGCAGTCGCCGGACTGCGGCCGACAAGTTCGGCCGCGTCGAGAATCCGCTCGATATCGTACGCGCCCTCCCGCCGGGCCATCTCATAGGGCGATCGCCCGGCCGCGCGGCGACACATCTCCGCCTCGGCCAGCAAGCCCGTGTCGCGAGTGTCGATCATCCACCGCCGCAATGCAACGCGCAGTCGGGCAAGGATCTCTCGGTGTTCGGGCGAGTCGGCCAGGTTGTGTATTTCGTGGGGGTCGTTTTGGGTATCGTAAAGTTCCTCGGGCGGCTTGGTCGCGTTCATCAGCCACGCGGCGTCACCCCGCAGTCGGCCTTCGGCCGCCAGTCGCCGCAACTCCTGGCGGATGGGAGTTCGCTCGGAGAAGTTGCTGTGTTGCATGCGAGGCCGATGCGGCATGTAGTTGCGGATGTACTGATAGCGATCATCTCGCACCGTGCGGCTGGTCTCGTACACCTCGTCGACCCGATCGCGGATCGCGAACACGTATCGCCGCGGTTCGGCCGACTGTTTTCCCAAAAACGCGTTGCCCTGCATGTAGCCGGGAATCTTCAGTTCCAACAGGCTCAGCACGGTGGGCGCGAAGTCGACGAAGCTGACCAGCCGATCGAGCGTCGTACCCGGCTTGCCCGGGGCCAGGTGCGCGAACTTCTTTGGGAAGCGAACGATCAGCGGCACGTGAATGCCCGAGTCGTGCAGCCAGCGTTTGTGTCGCGGCAGTCCGGTTCCGTGATCGGAGTAGTAGAAGACGATCGTGTTTTCGGCGAGCCCGTCTTCCTCTAGTTGAGCGATTATCTCTCCCGCTTGCTGGTCCATCTTGGTGATTTGCACGTGCAGTTGCGTCTGGATGCGGCGCACTATGGGCGTATCGGGATAGTACGGCGGCAACGGCACCTTGGCCGGATCGCGCCGCAGGCGTGGCGGCGCTTGAGCGTTGATCTGCTCGAACTTCTCCTGCGAATACCGCACCTGGCTCTGATGTGTGGTCATGAAGTTGAACACGCTGAAGAAGGGCTGTCCCGGCTTGCGGCCGCGCCAATGGGCCGTTTTGCTCGATTCGTCCCACGCGCCGGGCGGCGTGGCGAAGTTGTAGTCCTCCTTCACGTTGTTCGAGCAATAGTAGCCCGCCTCGCGCAGGTACTCGGTGAAACAGCGAACACCCTCGGGCAGCGGCTGCTCGCCGCGGAGGTGTTGGGTGCCCAGCGAACTGGCGAAGATGCCGGTTATCAAACTCGACCGGGCCGGCGTACACACGCTGGCGGTGGCGAACGCCCTGCTGTAGCGCACGCCCTGCTCGGCCAGCTTATCCAGGTTGGGCGTGATCGCGAACGGGTCCCCGTAGCAGCCCAGGTGAGGGCTGATGTCTTCGCAGGTGATCCAGAGCACATTGGGCTTGTCGGTGTCGCCGTTCGCTACGGGGGCGGCCCCCGCCATCGGCGCTAGGATGGCAGCCAAAACGACGGTTTCGAGAAAGATGCGGCGGTTCATGATCGACCTCCCGGTGAGTTTTGCTGGTTTCAATGCTGCAGGCGGTTTTTCATGATAGCAGAACGGATGGACGGGTGAAACAATCGTTAGTATCTCTAATACCTCATGCCAATCGAGTTTGTGGGTGGCCGGCGGATGGTCCGGTTTCTCACTACAGCAAGGCCCGCTCTGCTGCCTCGAAATCCCGCCGGCTTGCACCTCGTCGTCTATTGAATTAGAGTTTCATGGTGAGGAGTCCGTCGCCGCATGAACAGGAATCGACACGCGATTATCCGGCTCCGAGTCTTGACCTTCTGCGTCACGATTGTCTCGCCGGCGGTCGACGCGGCGGAGCAAGAGAAATACCTGGGGCCCGGCGCGATCGCTGCATCTCGCGACGGCACCGTTGCGTACGTTGCCCACGCCGACGCCAAACAAGTTGCCTGGGTCGATCTGTCCAACGGCAAGGTGATTCGCTCGCTCGACGTGCCGGCCGTTCCGACCGGACTGGTTCCGAGCCTCGACGGCTCCAGGCTGTACGTCACTTGCGCCGCACCGCGAAGCACGGTCGTCGTGCTGGAGGCCGCTTCCGGCAATGTCGTCGCGTCGATTCCCGTCGGCCACACCGCCACGGGCGCGGCGATCGCGCCCGACGGTTCGCGGCTTTACGTCTGCAATCGGTTCGACGACGATGTCTCGGTAATCGATTTGGCCGCCGGCCGGGAGATTGCCCGAGTGGGCGTTACACGGGAACCGGTCGCCGCCGCGATCACTCCCGACGGCCGGTTGGTCGTGGTGGCCAATCACCTTCCCCGCGATCGGACCGACCTGTTCTACACGACGGCGAGCGTGACGCTGATCGATACGCAGTCGCACGAAACCAACGACGTGCGGCTCCCCAACGGCTCGACGGGCGTGCGCGGCGTGTGCATATTGCCGGACGGCAAGTACGCCTTCGTTACGCACATCTTGGGAAACTTCGAGTTGGTCGCCTCGCAGGTCGCACAGGGGTGGACGAACACAAACGCCGTGAGCGTGATCGATCTGCACGAGCAGAAGTTATTCAGCAACGCATTGCTGGACGACAACTATCTGGGCTCGGGCAACCCCTGGGGAGTGGCCGTTTCGGGCGACGGGAAATGGCTTTGCGTGTCCCAATCGGGCACGCACGAGTTGAGCGTGATCGATGCTCCGGCGCTGCTCGAGGTGCTGACCACCGCCACGAAAACACGCGGCCCGATGGATGGACCAAGCATTCTAACGGGGATTCGCCACCGGATTCAACTCGCCGGCCGGGGGCCGCGCGGCGTCGTCGTGGCCGGCTCGAAGGCGGTGGTCGCCGAGCACTTCAGCGATACGCTGGCCGTGGTCGATCTTCCCGCCACGCCCGACACCTTGCCGCCCGGCACGTTGCCGCGCAAGATCGCCTTGGGGCCGGAACCCCGTTTGACGCCGCAGCGGCGCGGCGAGATGCTCTTCCACGATGCCACGATCTGTTTCCAGCACTGGCAGAGTTGCGTGAGTTGTCATCCGGACGCACGTGCCGACGGTCTGAGTTGGGACCTGCTGAACGACGGTGCCGGTACGCCGAAAAACGCCAAGAGCCTGTTGCTGTCTCACGCGACGCCGCCGTCGATGGTATCGGGCGTTCGCCCCACGGCGGAAGCGGCCGTGCGGGCCGGAATCCGCCACATTCTTTTCAGCGAGCGGCCCGAGGCCGACGCCGCGGACATCGACGAGTATCTCAAGTCGCTCCGTCCGGTTCCCAGCCCGCGGTTGGTCGACGGCCGGCTGTCGGCGGCGGCGCGACGCGGCAAGAGGCTCTTCGAGAGTCGCCGGGTCGGCTGCTACAAATGCCATCCGGCGCCGCTGTACACCGATCTGTTGATGCACGACGTCGACACCCGCAGCATGTACGACTTTCAGCAGTCGAAGTTCGACACGCCGACACTGATCGAAGTGTGGCGAACGGCCCCGTACCTGCACGACGGCCGCCACCTGACGATGAAGAAGTTGATCGCAACCGGTAAGCACGGCAAGCAGCGAGGTGATCTCGACAGTCTCACCGAGGAGGAAATTGACGATCTGGTGGAGTTCGTGTTGTCGTTGTAGGTGGGGGGGGATTAGGGGTTGGGGGCTGGGGATTAGGGATTGGGTAGCTGGACGTGTGCCACTGCTGGCTTGTCCAGCAGTGTTGCAAGGCGGTAGAATAGCCACCATGCGCCATTGATCCGCCGTCCATGCTCCGCAGTGTCTCACGTTCAACGGAACCGGTAATCTTTGGCCGCTCAGCACTGCTGGACAAGCCAGCAGTGGCACCCGGTGATTCGCAGGACAATGCAAGCGCTTACCCGGGATATTCATGGGCGTGGTTTGGTTTCTTGCCGGCGTTGCCGCGCCCTTAGCCGGTTCCGATTCAGTGCGTAGACTAACTCGCCCCAACCTCCTGTTGCGGAACCACACCGATTCAAGAATCGGTGCCACCCGGGTGGGCATGGCACCCGGCTAGCCGACACGGATCACACGAACGCCGCCGCGATGCAGGATCTCCCCTGCAACTGCATCGCGATCACAGGACGGACTGCCGCTCTTGAGGTATGCACGATTGGCGCCGACAATCTGTGCGATTTCGAGCGTGTACTCGGCGCCCCTGACGTGGTACTGCGTTACATCCTCGCCGGTTTCAGGCGCAATCATGCGGAGCCCTTCATCAAGCACTTGGGCGCCTGTTCCGTTGAGCATCTCCGAGGTCCGCGGAGTCGGCATCCCGCCGAGTTGCTCGGGACAGACGGGCACCAGGACATACTTCCTCTTGAGTCGTTTAATCAGTTTGTCGCGTCGCTTCGCACGACGGCCGTGCCAGCGACACGGGATTCCTAGAAGACACGCGCTGATCAACACGGGCCCGCGTTCCCCCGGCCCATCGAAGAGCATTTGTTGTGTTACTTGAACGTCGTTAGTCATTTCCCTTTTCCTCCACGATCACTCGTCGCCACTCGTACCAGCGAGCCGAACCCCATCGCCAATCTGTTGCCCGTTCGACGAGTCCTGCTCGCAGCGGATTGTCGTGCATGTATTGGAGTGTCTCTTCCAACTTGAACGTGGTGTGGATCTCGAACGAGTAGTATTTCGGCTGCCGGAAACGTTCCCGTTCCCCGAACCGGTCGAAGTATCGTGGTGATGATCCAAGAGTCGACGACGTCGATAAACGGAAAACGTGACAAAGTGGGCGTACAACCGGTCATCAATGATCCGTCGACGACCGTTCATGACACCATTCTGCCCGACCGTTCCGCTCAACGCAACCTCTTGGGACTTCGTTCCACCGGTTCAAGAACCGGGGCCACCCGCGGAGATGTGAACCTCGCGACTATCATCGGTCCGGTGCAGTAACGGGGAAAGCACAGAGATAAAACAGGCCGTGGGCTCCGCTGTGACCGAGGGCGAAGAATCCGGCTAGTCTTTAAGCCCTCCGCTTGCTTCGTGAAGAACCAACGCCTGGCGAACCGCCGCCACGTCGTGAATGCGAAGGACCTGCACGCCCTTTCGGGCAAGCGCCAGCGAGACGCCGACGGTGCCGGCCGCGCGGTCCGCCGCGTTGTCTCCGAGCACCTCGCCGATGAAACGCTTTCGCGAATGGCCAACCAACAACGGACAACCCAAGTCGTGCAGCCGTGCCGCCCGGCGCAACAAAGTCAGGTTGTGCTCGGTCGTCTTGCCGAAGCCGATGCCCGGGTCCAGCGCGATTCGCGACTGCTTCACGCCGGCGGCGATCAGCGCGTCGCGACGCTCATGCAGGTACGCGAAGATCTCTTCGACCACGTCCTCATAGACCGGCTCTTGTTGCATCGTTCGCGGTGTGCCCCGCATGTGCATCGCACACACGCCGCAACCGCTCTCGGCGGCAAGCCGTATCATCGCCGGGTCACCGCACAACGCCGTAACGTCGTTGATTACCTCGGCACCGGCCGCCAGGGCCTCTCGGGCAACGGCCGACTTGTCGGTGTCGATCGACACGGGCAAGAAAGTCCGCCGGCACAGTTCGGCCACAACCGGCACCACGCGGCGCAGTTCTTCGTCGGCGTCGACCGGCTCAGACCCGGGCCGGGTGCTCTGGCCGCCGACGTCGAGCAGATCGGCCCCTTCTTCGGCCAGCCGCAGACCGTGTTCCACCGCCGCGTCCGCCTCGAAGAACTTTCCCCCGTCGGAGAAGCTGTCGGGCGTGACGTTGACGACGCCCATCAGCAGGGGGATTCTCCCCGCGGCGAGCGTTCGGCGGCGGAGTTGCCAGCGGTCGACCGGTTGCATGATAGGCAGTCTACCACGGCGCTTCCATCAACGCCACAATCTGTTCGGCCAGATGGGCGACCGCCTCTTGATGGCCCGTGGCGACCGACTGGCCGACTTGCGGAACGATGTTGCCGCTGCCGCCGACGTCGACAAGCTCGGCCGGCAGCGCGATCGACTGCGCCTGGCGGATGTAGTCTCCCCGCCGGTCGATCCAACTGACGCGGACCGCCAGATTGACCTGTAGTTCCCGCGGTTCGCCCGACCGGCTGCCGACCAACACACGTTTGGTCTCGCCGACGATTTCGCCCGAGAGGACGCTGTCGGCACCGGGGTCGCCGGTGACTTTGTAAGGGGTCTTCAGTTCGATCTCTTTGGCCACGGCTTCGGTGAGCCGCTCGCCCAGACCGCGACGGAAACTGTTGGAGTGGAACACCGGCACGTGAACGGTGCGGATGTGGGTGGGATACAGCGAGTGGTTGCCGATCTGGTAGCCGGCACAGCCGGAGAGGATGGCGAACGTCAGCATCGCCAGGCCCATTGGCGGGATGTGGAGGATATGGTGCCTCGTGGGGGAGGAGAGGAGAGAGGAGAGAGGAGAGAGGAAAGAGGAGAGAGGAGAGAGGAGAGATGCCAGACGGACACGTCCGCTGCATTCTCCTCTTTCTTCGCTCTTCTCTCCTTGCTCCCTTCTCCCTTCTCCCTTCTCCCTTCTCCTCTCTCCTCCACAACAGCCGGCTCCCATCGTCGACGCCGCGCCGGCAGCGGCTTCGATCGGCGGCTGGAGTCGCCTCCTACAGAATGTGGGTCGTGCCGTTTTCACTGGGTTGTTAGTCATCTTCAGGTTCAAACGTATCGGTCAACCACTTGAACCGGTTCGAGGGTTCGTTCGGCTCGTTGCGTATCTCGTCCAGCCTGGCTCGAGCCTGGTGTGCGGTCTGCGTTCGCGGATAGTCTTCGACGATCGAGCGATAGTAATGTCGGGCGGCGGCGTAGCACTTTTTCTTGTCGTAGTATCGGGCCATGCCCATGTCGCGTTCGGCCTTTCGCTCGACGATCTCGTTTCGCGTTTGTGCCAGGTTCTGCTGCTCGGTGCCCAACTCTTGGCGAAACTGCCGCATGGCCTGTTCGGCGATCTCGTCCGCCTCGCCGAGCGGCGTGCCGTCGTACAAGTGCCCTTGATACACTTGCAGCTTACTCTGAACTCCCAGCACGTGGGCCTGCGCCTGGTGCTCGCTGCGCGGATATTGATCTCGCAGCAGGTCGTAGTGATAGGCGGCGTCTTCGAAGCGGCCCTTGCGAAAATAGGCGTTGGCCGTGGCCATGATGCTATCGTCGGCCAGCGGACCGATCGGGTCGCGCATCCTGACGCTCTCGTATGCCTTTATCGCGTTGCCGAACGTGTCGAACCTCGGCCGCGTCTTGTTCGTCACGTTGGGTGTGATCGGCCAATGGTGTTCCGACTGGTCGAGGTTTTCCCAGTACTGGCCAATCGCAAACAGCCGCTTGCAGATGGTGTCGAGGTGCCGCGAGTTGTCGTACTTCTTCAGCGCCTCGTCGTAGACGTCCTGGGCTTTGGGGTACTGGTCGGAGAAGAACAGGCTCTCGCCTCGCAGGAACATGGCGTCTTCTTCCAGGGTCGAGTCGGGCCACCGGGCAGCCGCCGATTTGAACTTGGCCGCCGACTTCGAGTAATCCCGCTGACGAAACAGGCTCTCGCCTTGCTGCATCAGCGATCGGGCAACCGCTTCGTCCGGCCCGTGGCCGGCGGCCTTCTTGATCGCGTTGCCGATGTTATCGGGGCTGAGGTCCGAGATGTCGAAGCCGGAATCATCGTCCGCCTTGTCGTCGGCCGCCTTGTCATCGGCCGCCGTCGACGGGATGGGACTCGCCGCCGATGGGGACTGCGAAGCACCGACCGGCTCGGTGGCCGAGGCCTGCACTACCGGTGAGAACGGGTCCTGCTCGGGGGGCTTCGTGTCGCGGCCGGTAAGCTTGTTCCACAGCCAGCCATCATCGTCATCATCGCTTTGGGTGGTGTCCGACGGACGCACGTTGGCGTGACCGGGTACGGGCGGAACGGCGGAACATCCGGCCGACAGATAAAACGTACAGGCGAAGAAGGCAGCGAGTCTCAATCCGTGAATTGACATAGTGGACGTCCTTGTCCTTGGTTTACAACAGACCCAAATCCCCGTGCCGCCCTAAATCTCAGTGCCAGAGCTTGCCCAGGTACTGGTGCATGCGGAGTTCTCGGCCCAACAGGTTGGTCAGGTACCTATTCAATACGCCTCGGACCTCCCCCAGTGTTCGTGGGTCGATCGAGATTCTCTGCCAGGACGGGTCTTGCAGGTCGGCCAGTTGCGTCATCGTCCACAGCGCCCCGGCACTGACCGAGACGATCCGCCGCTTTCCCGGCCGACAGTTCTTGCACAACACGCCGCCGTCGAGCAGCCCGAACGATACCCGGGCCGACGGTGTAATCGGTCGGGAGCACTCTACACAGGCATCGAACGACGGCAAGTGCCCCAGCAAGCGGAGCGAGCCGAGTTCGAATCGCACCACCCTCGGGGGGACCGGTTCTCCAGCAATCAGCATCTCCAGGGTTTCATCGGCCAGGTCGAACAACTGCGGATGAGGATCGTCTTCGTCGGTCAACTCGCGGAGCAACTCGGCAACGTAGTAGCCGGCGTAAAGGCTGAAAAGGTCAGGTCCGGGGGGCCGAAATGTTCGCAGCAGCTTGGCTTCGGTCAACAGATCCAGGGCATCCGACGATTTGTGGAGGAAGACTATTCGACAGAGGGCCAGCAGGTCAAGAGCAGACTCGAAAGGGCCCTTGGGTCGCCTTCCTCCTTTCGCTATAGCTCCTATCTTACCGAATTCGCGGGTAAACAACGTCACTACCAGGCTGGTCTCGCTGAAATCGACCGTTCGCACGACGATGGCAGTGGCTTTTTCGCTAGACATTTTGATCGCTACCTGTTATTGACACACAATCTCAATGGGTAACCAGCATCGAACCGAACATAGCTGAAATACGGCCGTCTGGCAACGATTCTCGCCACGCCCGGCCCAAGCAGTTCTTGTCGGGAACGGTTGCAGGCGATATAATGATGGATTCTCCGCTACTGCCGTGAGAGGTAGTACAGGTTTGACACAAATACAACGACATTCCGACACATTCCTTCCTGCTAATTGATCGAGGAGACTACCCGTGGAAAGAAGACGCTTTGTAACCGTCGACGGCAATGAAGCCACCGCAAACGTGGCCCACATGTGCAACGAGGTGATGGCGATTTATCCGATCACCCCGTCGTCGGGGCTGGGCGAGATGCCGGACGCCTGGGCGGCGGCCGGACGCAAGAACATCTTTGGCGTCGTACCTCACGTTGCGGAAATGCAAAGCGAGGCCGGCGCCGCCGGTGCCGTACACGGTTCGTTGCAGGGCGGAGCAGTGACGACCACGTTTACGGCCTCGCAGGGCCTGTTGCTGATGATTCCCAACATGTTCAAGATCGCCGGCGAGTTGAGTCCCGCGGTGTTTCATGTAACCGCCCGTACGGTAGCCACACACGCCCTGTCGATCTTCGCCGACCACAGCGACGTGATGACCTGCCGCACGACCGGTTGGGGGATGCTGGCCTCGGGCTCGGTGCAGGAGGCCCAGGACCTGGCGCTGATTTCCCACGCGGCCACCTTGGAATCTCGCGTGCCGATGATCCACTTCTACGACGGCTTCCGCACCTCGCACGAGGTGAACAAGATCGAGCAGGTAACTGAAGACGATGCCCGCCAGATGATCGACATGGATTTGGTCGCCGCCCATCGCCGACGTGCGATGAACCCGCGGAATCCGGTGCTTCGCGGCACGGCCCAGAACCCCGACGTCTTTTTCCAGGCCCGCGAAGCGTGCAACCCCTACTACGAGGCGGCGGCCGGCATCGTCCAGAAGGCGATGGACAAGTTCGCCGCGTTGACGGGCAGGCAATATCGTCTGTTCGATTACGTCGGGGACGAGGACGCCGATCGCGTGGTCATCAGCATGAGTTCCAGTATCGGTGTGGTCGAAGACACGGTCAAGAAGCTAAACGCCCAGGGCGAGAAGGTCGGCATGATCAAGGTCCGGCTGTTTCGGCCGTTCGACACGGGGGCGTTGATCGCCGCGTTACCGAAGACGGTCAGGAGCATCGCCGTCATGGACCGCACGAAGGAGCCGGGAGCCAGCGGCGATCCGCTCTATCTCGACGTGGTTGCCGCCGTGACCGAACAGTGGGGGAAGATCAATCACGGGGCCCCAACGCCGCAGATCATTGGCGGGCGATACGGCCTGGGGTCGAAAGAATTCACCCCGGCGATGGTCAACGCCGTCTTCCGGGAGTTGGCCGAGGACCAGCCCCGGCTACGTTTCACCCTTGGCATCAACGACGACGTGTCGAATCTGAGCCTCGACTACGACGAGAGCTTCACGACCGAGGGCGACGGCGTTACCCGGGCGGTCTTCTACGGCCTCGGCAGCGACGGCACGGTGGGGGCGAACAAGAACTCGGTGAAGATCGTCGGCGAGAACACCCCGCTGCACGCCCAAGGATATTTCGTCTACGACTCGCGAAAAGCCGGGGCGTTGACCACTTCGCACCTGCGGTTCAGCCCGCGCCCGATCAACAGTTCCTACCTGGTCTCCTGCGCGAACTTCGTGGCCTGTCACCAGGCGCACTTTCCCGAGCGGCTCGACATGCTTTCGATCGCCGAACCGGGTGCCACCTTCCTGCTGAACAGTTCGTACGGGCCGGACGAGGTCTGGGACCATCTTCCGGTGGAGATGCAACGGGAGATCATCGAGAAGAAGTTGAAGTTCTACGTGGTCAACGCCTACCGCGTCGCCCGCGATGCCAAAATGGGCGTACGCATCAACACGATCATGCAGACCTGCTTCTTCAAGCTGTCGAACATCCTGCCGGAAGAAGAAGCGATCGCGCGGATCAAGGATGCAATCAAGAAGACCTACGGCAAGCGCGGCGAGACCGTGTTGCAGCGGAACTACGCCGCGGGCGACGGTGCCCTGGGAGCCCTGCACGAGGTGAAGGTGCCGAGCGAAGCTTCGTCGAAGTTGCACCGGCTGTCGCCCGTGCCCGAGGCGGCGCCGGAGTTCGTCAAGGACGTGCTGGGGACGATCATTTCCAACCGCGGCGACGAGTTGCCCGTCCGCGCGTTTGAGGCCGACGGGACCTTTCCCACCGCCACCACTCAGTACGAGAAACGCAGCGTCGCCCTGGACATCCCGATCTGGGACTCGGAGGTTTGCATCCAGTGCGGCCGCTGCTCGCTGGTCTGTCCTCACGCCGCGATCCGCATGAAGGTGATCGACCCGGCCAAGCTGGACGGCGCGCCGGAGGGCTTCAAGACGGTCGAGAGCAAGGGGGCGGACTATTCGGGCATGAAGTTTCGGCTGCAAGTCTTCCCGGACGACTGCACCGGCTGCGGCGTCTGCGCCGACGTCTGTCCCGGGAAGAACAAGAAGGTGGCCGGCCGCAAGGCCATCAACATGGAGAACAAGCTCGATCACCTGGAGCACGAGCAGGCGAACCTCGACTTCTTCCTCGAACTGCCCGACGTCGACCGTACCACGGTGAAGATCGGCACGGTAAAGGGCTCGCAGTTGCTCCGCCCGTTGTTCGAGTTCTCCGGGGCCTGTGCCGGCTGTGGCGAGACGCCCTACGTGAAGCTTATCAGCCAGTTCTTCGGCGATCGGATGATGGTCGCCAATGCCACCGGCTGCTCGTCGATCTACGGTGGCAACCTGCCCTGTACTCCCTACGCGATGAACGAGCACGGACACGGTCCGACCTGGTCGAATTCGCTCTTCGAGGATTGCGCGGAGTTTGGCATGGGATTCCGCCTGGCCGTCGATCAACAGATCGACTACGCCAAGATGCTGCTGGGTAAGCTGTCGTCGGAACTCGGCGATGAGTTGATCGGCGCGATCGTCAACAACAAGCAGGAAACCGAGGAAGAGATCGCCCGGCAACGGGCAAACGTGGCCGAATTGAAGAATCGGCTCCCCAAGAGCAAAGATCCCCATGCCAAGAACCTGCTGGCGTCGGCCGACTACCTGGTTCGGCGGAGCATCTGGAGCTTCGGCGGCGACGGTTGGGCCTACGACATCGGGTTCGGCGGACTGGACCACGTTTTTGCCTCCGGCCGCGACGTGAACATCCTGGTGATGGATACCGAGGTCTACTCGAACACCGGCGGCCAGGCCTCGAAGGCCACGCCCCGCGGCGCGGTCGCCAAGTTTGCCGCCGCCGGCAAGCCGAGCAAGAAGAAGGACCTCGGCATGATGGCCATGTCGTACGGCAACGTGTTCGTCGGACAGATCGCGATGGGAGCCAACCCGGTTCACGCCATCAAGACGATCCTCGCCGCCGAGTCGTTCCGCGGCGCGTCGCTGATCCTCGCTTTCAGCCATTGCATCGGCTGGGGGATCGACATGACCACGGGCATGAACTACCAGAAGGAGGCGGTGGCCTGCGGCTACTGGCCGCTCTTCACCTTCGACCCGCGTAATGAAGACCGTCCGTTCAGCCTCGACAGCAAGCAGCCGAAGGGCGATTTCAAGGAGTTTGCTTTGAAGGCGCACCGCTTCGGAATGCTCGCCCGCAGCAAGCCCGACGAGTCGGAGCGCCTGCTCCAACTCGGTCAAGGGGACATCGACGAGCGCTGGCACTACTATCAGCAGTTGGCGGCCGTGGAACACGGCGCCGGCGAAGCGTCGGAAGAAGCCGCGGCCGCGTCGGGCAATGGCGGCGGAAACGGCGAGGGCAAGGCCAAGGCCGAGAAGGAGGCGACAAAGTGAACGTCCAACTGAGCACCCGCTACCTGGGGCTGAAACTGAAGAATCCGCTGGTAATCGCCTCTTGCCCGTTGACCCACAAGCTCGACCGGCTCAAGCGGCTGGAAGAGGGCGGGGCCGCGGCGGCAGTTCTCCCTTCGTTGTTCGAGGAACAAATCGTTCACGACGACAACGCCATCAGCGACGCGCAGGATTTCGGCACCGAAAGCTCTGCCGAAGCGTTGACATACTTCCCCGAGCCGCAGGATTATCGCACCGGGCCACAGGTCTACCTCGAGTACGTCGAGCGGGCCAAGAAGGCCGTGTCGATGCCAATCATTGCCAGTATCAACGGCACTTCCGAAGGCGGATGGACCCGCTATGCCAAGCTGATGGAAGATGCCGGGGCCGACGCGGTGGAGTTGAACATCTACTTCGTCGCCACCGATCCGGAGACGTCGGGCTCCGACGTTGAACGGCAGTGCCTCGATCTGGTCGCCGCGGTGAAACAGTCGGTTTCGATCCCCCTGGCGGTCAAGGTGGGGCCGTACTTCTCGGCGATGGGCAACATGGCCAAACGCCTGGCCGAAGCCGGCGCCGACGGGCTGGTGCTGTTCAATCGCTTCATCCAGCCCGACGTCGACGTGGAGGAACTCAATACCTCGTCGCGACTGGTTCTCAGTTCGCCGCACGAACTGCTGCTTTCGTTGCGTTGGATCGCCATCCTTCGCGGCAAGGTACCCGCCTCGTTGGCCGTCAGCAGCGGCATTCACGACGCCGCCGGGTTGGCCAAGGCCTTGCTTGTCGGAGCAGACGTCGGCATGATCGCCTCGGCGATCTACTTGGACGGCTTCGAGAAGGTTGCGGAGATCCTCGCCGGGCTGGAAGAGTGGATGGAGCGGAAGGAGTACGAGTCGGTCGATCAGCTCAAAGGCAGCATGAGCCGCGAGAACTGCCCCGACCCGGCCGCCTTCGCCCGTGGCAACTACATGAAGGCGCTGGTCTCGTACACCGGGCCCGCGATTTGAGGCTGCCTTTGGAGTGCGGTGACTCGTCACCGCTTTGGATTTCTTTCTGCCTTCGCTGCCAAAACGGTGTTTTCGTGAAGGAATCGTCCTTTGAAAGAGAAGGCGGTGACAAGTCACCGCACTCCAAAGGGCGATTTCTTCACAACCTCTCCGCAGGCCGGCGTTTGTTCGCGGAGAGAATGATCCCGCACTACGGAACGGCGCCCAACCCACGCCCGCCGACACGAGTGGCAACGATCTATCGGGTTCCGATTCAACGGGCAGACTGACTCGCCCCAACCTCCCGTGGCAAAGCCACACCGGTTCGAGAACCGTTGCCACCCGCGTTCTTCATCATTTCCCCCGCTTTAGATACGGACGGAGTGCTTCCTCAAATTCGCTGACCGTTCGTTCTGTTTCTTCGTCGAATCGGTCATTTTTGCGACCATAGCCGTCACAGATGGCATTCAACTCTTGGTGCCGAGTCTCTGTGAGCTCGAATCCATTTTTTTCATCATACCGGTCACTCAACGCAAGACGGAAAGTCGAAACGCGTTCTTTCAATGATTCCTTCGGGCCGTGAAGTGTATCGCCCCAAAGGACTTCGGCCTCGAACAACTCAGAGTCCAATTCACCAGCCTTACTGTTGAAACGCTCGTATCGTGTCTCGAACGATTCCGTAGAGACGACGGTTCGCATTTGTCGTATCCGGTTGCGCACTTCATAGACACTACGCATCACGCGGCGCGCGAGTTCAAAATCGGCCCGCCCATGAAGCTCGTCACGCCATCCCCGGAGCCCAAATAGTGCGATGACGACACCAGCGACGGCTGCTGTTGCGGTCACTATGTTACCGAGATCGGAGATAATGTTAATGCAGCTCTCCATTATTTCTCCCCTATTCACCTTGTTTACTCTCTGCGCCGTCGCCACGACAACAGCCTCACCATCCCTACTGCCAACATCAACATTGCTCCTGGTGCCGGCACGACGATCAGCCCGCCGACGATGGCATCCGGTGCGACCGCCAATAGAGAAAGGGTAATCGCTTGCCAATAGGTAGAATCGGCCGTGGGGTGGGTGCGGTGGGTGGCTGGGACATAGTGAAGCGGTGCCACCCGCGCAGTTAACTTGTTAACAGATTCTCCTCATGTATCGTGGGTGGCGAAGACAATTTCCCGGAGAAACTCTTGCCATTCTGCTTGGCTTCCTCAGGAAATTGTCTGGGTGACGCAGTCATTTCTCTGACCTCGCACAGTCTGCCCGCCCCGCAACACTCTGGGGACCCAACACCCAGGGGCCTATTATACTACTTCTTCAGATCGTGTCAATCGACCCGCAGCGTGCGAGGGGCGGACACTGCTGGTAGTGCAAAATCATCCGCTCCACCGAGACAAGCTCGGCGGGGGCGTGCGGTAGCTTTAGCGATTCCCCTCAGCTTACGCCGGGTGCGTGCAACTCATTGAGGCCGTTGATCCTTCAACACTGCTGGACAAGCCAGCAGTGGCACCCGCGTCACTCGGCCTCAAAGCGTTCGGCCATGGAACACTTCTGCTCAACGCCGATCAGGTCGTTGAATCGCTCAAAGGGCATGATCTGTTCTTCCATGCCGAGCGTGGTGCCGTCGTCGCGGAGTTTCTGATAGACCGACTCCATCGCCCGGGCCGCCGAGAAGAGGCCGGCCAGCGGATAAAGGATCAACTGAAACCCCATCTCGGCGAGCCTTGCGGATTCCATGACCGGCGTCTTGCCGCCTTCGAGCATGTTCGCGACGTTCGGCCACGGCGAGCGGCGGCCGATCTCGGCCAACTCGTCGATCGAGTTTGGGGCCTCGACGAAACTGGCGTCGGCGCCGACCTCGCGCGCGGCCGCCACGCGAGTAATCGCCTCGTTCATGCCGGAAGTCGCCAGGGCGTCGGTTCGGGCAACGATGAAGAAATCTCGTCCGGCCCGGGCTTCCACGGCCGCGCGGATCTTCTGCACGTACTCCCTGCGATCGATAACACGCTTACCCCGCATGTGGCCGCATCGCTTCGGCCAAAGCTGATCCTCGAGGAAACAACCGGCCGCCCCGGCGGCGATCAACTCGCTGACCGTGCGGTACACGTTCAACGGGTTGCCGTAGCCGGTATCGGCGTCGACGATAACGGGAATCTCGACGCTCATGCAGATGCGTCTTGCCCGCTCTATCATCTCGGTCTGCGTCAACAGGCCCAGGTCCGGCTCGCCGATCGACGTGGCCGCAACGCAATAGCCGGAAACGAAACTCATCGGAAAGCCGACCTGCTGGCAAAGCCTGGCCGAGAGCGTGTCGTACACGCCCGGAAAGGCGATCGCGCCGGCTTGCTCGAGGATCTGATGGATGCGTGTGTTGCTCATGGAAGGCGCCCGGTTGCGTGGTGATTAGTGCCGACCGGACAATAAATGTCGGGCCTTTTCGTTTAACCTTCATCATAGCCACACTAATCAATCGCGAACAGTGGGTTTGCGCCTGCTGTACCGGGCGGCAAAAGAAAACGGCCGCGCCCCGCGGCCTCTCGGCAATACGGGCGCGGCCTACATGTCTCACCTCCGAGTGCGCTTTGGCTTTATGGGTGATCTCGGAGGGGCTTTTAGAGACAGTTGTAATGATTGTACTAATAGTCAAAGTCGCCGGCAACCCCCGTTCGGGCTATTGGCTCGACATGCACGACAGTCGAGCGCGTCCGCGGACTCGGTAGCCAGTGTCGCCAAACCGTGGACAAATTCCTTCGAAAACCACGTTCTGGCGAGCGTGGCTACGGGTTCGGCGAATGCTCTCCCCCAGCCTGCCATAAGGTATTGTGTACGAGAGGGTTGTCCCCTTGGAGAGTTATTCATGACAGACGTCTTGGAAATCAATCATCTCGACGACCTTGATGCCTACCGCCCGGCCTGGGACGCGTTGCTGGGGCAGACCGCCGGGACCTCCTTCTTTCAATCGTTTCGCTGGTTGGAGATCTACTGGAAGCACTTCGGCGCGGGCCAGAAACTCCGTGTGCTGGTCGTGACCGCCGGCGGCCGGCCCGATGGCATTCTGCCGCTGGTAGTCCGAACCGAGACGAGCAAGGTGGGACGCCTGCGCGTGTTGACGTATCCGCTGCACGACTGGGGGTCTTTCTACGGACCGATCGGCCCTGATCCGGCTGCTACCTTGGAGGCGGGCATGAAGCACGTTCGCCGCACCCGACGCGACTGGGACATCGTCGAGCTACGATGGCTCGGCCGACCGGGTACCGATCCGGTCCAGACGCGGCGGAGCATGCTGGCGGCGGGTTTTCAGGCATACCAGACACTCTGGAATCGCACGGCAATCGTCGAACTCCACGGCACCTGGGACGAGTACTTTGCCCGCAGAACCAGCCATTGGCGCAACAACTTCCGCCGCGCGGAGAAACGGCTCGCCCGGCGGGGCGAGCTCTGCTATGTTCGCCATCGTCCCGCCGGCAAAGCGGCCGGAGACGGCGATCCACGTTGGGACCTCTACGACGCCTGCGAGCAACTCGCCCGTGAAAGCTGGCAGGGCTCGGCCACCGACGGCACGACCTTGTCGCACGAAAAGGTCCGGCCTTTTCTGCGTGAAGTCCACCTGGCGGCTGCGGAAGAGGGGACCCTCGATTTGAACCTCTTGCTGCTCGACGGACAACCGTCGGCGTTTGCCTACAACTACCACGATCGCGGGTACATAGACGGGTTGCGGGCGGGATATGATGCCTCGCGGCCGCGCGACGGCATGGGCGGCCTGCTGCAATCGTACGCCATTCGCGACAGCTTCCGGCGCGGCGATTGCGTCTATGATCTGGGGGTCGGCTCTTTGCGCGGCAAACGCTATTTCACGACGAGCATCGCCTCGATCGTTCGCTGCGGCCACTATCCACCCGCATCACCACGCACGCAGATCCTCCGGTTGAAACGCTGGCTGGATTCTCGCAGCATGGCCCCGGCGCGGTCCATCGCGGCCGGCCGCGGTCAGGATGGCGCGGCCGGTACGCGATGAACTTGCACTACCGGGGGGAGATAGAGTGTGTGTTCCGGGCGGCTATTGGGCGGGAGCCATCGTGTAGGGCCCCGGGCCCGGTGTGATTGTCGGTGGCGTGGCGCACGGGTCGCACGGGTCGCAAGGGTTGCACGATGCACAAGGATCGCAAGCGTCGCCATACGTGACCACCGGTGTGCACGGATCACAGGCCGATCCTCGCCACAACCAACTCCCGCAACGGCAACCCACCGCGCTACTCGCTAAAATCAATACCGCCGTCAGGATAAAGAGCTTCTTCATGACTGGAATCTCCGATCGATACCTACGCGTTCCGTCTGTTATCTCATGCCAAGTCAACTCTACACCACGATTGATGATGTGCAAATGCAACCGGCGCATTTTTTCCCAAACACGGCCTTTGTCTTTTCGCTACGCTTGACGTTCAGGAAAAGCTACACTAGGCTACAGATGTGGACTGGGTTGACGTTGACCGGATTGACGTTGACCGGATTCATGGGGAATGCCGAACGTGAGGTTTCACTCATCAGTACCAGGTAGGAGTTTCACCGTGTTCTCGCACACCACCGTCTCAATGGGACGATGCGGTTCGGCTGCGGCGGATAACCGAATCCGCCGTCGGTTCAGGGGTCTGGGCATTGCGGTGGTTGCCTTGACGGCCCTCTTTCCGCCGGCCGCGGCAACCGCCGACGATTCGACGGGCGACGATTCGAGGGCCGATGTCTGGCTGGTCAGTACCAGGCGCGCTGCGAGGTGCGGCCAGGTGGATTTTGCGGCAGAGAAGATCGATTTCCACCAACTGGGGGATGACCATCGGTGGCACCCGGCCGATCTCGACTCCTTTCTGCGAAGCGACGATCCGGACGTACCGACCGCGGTTTTCGTCCACGGCAATCGGGCAGGTGCAAACACGGCAATCCGCGACGGCGAACAGGTCCTGCGCCGCATGAAACGCCACGCCGGGCAACGCTCCTTTCGACTGGCAATTTGGTCCTGGCCCGGTGATCGCATTGCAGGCCGGCAACGACGTGACGTCAAGGTAAAGGCCGCGTACAGCGACGTGCAGGCCTATTATCTGGCCGAGTGTCTGCATCGCATCGAGCCCGAGGTGTCCGTCGGTCTGGTCGGATACAGTTTCGGCGCCCGGGTCATCACCGGCGCTTTGCAGATGCTCGGTGGAGGGACGGTGGCGGGACGTGGGCTGTCGGCCTCGGATCTTTCCGAGGAGCAAGATGCCGGGCGAACGCCTCTTCGTGCCATGTTGGTGGCCGCCGCATGCGACGCCGGTTGGCTCCTGCCGGGACACCGCCACGGTCTGGCGACCTCGCAGGTCGAGCGAATTCTAGTCACCCGAAACGGCTGCGACCCGGTGTTGCGCTGGTATCCCCGGCTGTACGGCCGTCGCGGTCCACAGGCCATGGGCTACACGGGGGCCTATTGTTGCGGAGATTCTTGCGAGAGAATCGAGCATCTCGGCGTCTCCTGCTCCGTAGGCCGCAATCACGACTGGAACTGTTACGTGCGAGCGCCGGCGATTGAGCGGCAGTTGGCCCGGTACACCTTTCTCAACGCGCCGTAGCCACCCTACGGTTGATTCGGGACTTTCTGCAAACCGGCCGTTTGTGGATTTGACACACCCCGATTCGTGACGTAGATAACCTAAGAGGGTATGACTCTGCACCGCAACCGCGTGTGCGGAGCCGAAAACCGAAACGGCAAACCGATCGCGAGGTCGGGGCGCAAAGCCGTGGGACTCCTTTGGGAGTCTGCCAGGCTGCCGAAGTTTGCAACCTTGGCCTGATGGGGGTTGTTGCGTCGGTGCGCGTCTCGTCACTCGCATTTCTGTTTCTTGGCGGAAGGCTTTCGCCGAGATCAACACTTGACGCGACACGGTTCCTAATCAAGATTTGTTGCGTTACGGTCGTGTTCACAGATTAGCAACTACGCGTAGGGAGGTTTGCCATGGGAAATCGATCTTGCAGACGGGCAGGGCAGTCTCGTCGAGGAGTGACCCTTGTTCTGGCGGCATTGTTAATAATTGTGATGCTTGCGATGCTTGCCTTTGCAGTCGACCTCGGGCACGTGATGCTGGTTCGGACCCAACTCCAGACAGCGGCCGATTCGTCGGCAATGGCGGCAGCCGCCACGATGGGAATGACTCGCAAAGAAATGTTTGCCACCGCCAGCCAATTCGCCGGCTATCACAAGGCCCAAGGCAAAGCCGTCGAACTGCTCGATGAAGAAGTCGAGTACGGCACCTGGGACGTCCAGACGCGGACATTCACGCCTTCGGCCGGGCCGGGTAACGCAGTGAAAGTTACCGCCCGCACCGACGACTCCACCACCGGCGAGTCGCGGTTGTTCTTCGGAAGAATATTCGGCCAATTCTCTTTCTCTCAGAAGGCTTCCGCCGTGGCCATGGCCAATCCACGCGACATCGCCTTCGTGGTCGATCTGTCGGGATCGATGAACGACGACACGGAACCTTGCTGGTCCTCCGACGCGATCAATAGTACGTTCGCCGCCGATGGGTATCCCACCGTCGGCAACGAACTGATGCAACAGTTGTTCGACGATTTCGGGTTCGGCTCCTATCCGGGAACGACACAATACCTGGCCAAGCCTTGGGGTGTTCCCAGCAACAAGTACGCGTATGCCAAGTTGACCGAGAACGGCGGCCCGTTGACCAAGAGCAACGTACCCCAGAAATACCGCATCTTCGGTTCCGATAGCGAGACGGTCCGCAAGCGCAAGGCCTACTCGGCGATCATCGACTACCAGATTGCCAAGGTCATGCCGAAAGCCACACCCAAGCCCGACAGCAGCAAGAACTACGCCTACTGGGAGAAGTATCTCGACTACATCGTCTATTCGGTGAAGATCGAACCTCCAAAGCTACCGAAGCCGCCGGGCGGTGGTGACAAGGGCGGTGGCGACAAGGGCGGCGGTGGCACACCCAAGCCCCCCTCGCTTCCCAAGCCCCCCAAGCCGCCCATCGCCTGGTTGCCGGAGGCTCAGCAGCGGGATTGGTTCGCCGCTTGGGGAGATGCGTCGGATCTTCAGTTGACGCCACGATCGGCCTTGCAGGACCCCGACCGTCTATTGGCCATGGCGCCCGGTACTCTGGAAAACGCATTGCTGCCTCAACTGCTCGGTGCCCCACGTGGCAACAGCAAGGGCAGAGGCAACAGCAAGGCCGGAGGCAACAACAAGGGCGGTGGCAACAACAAGGGTGGAGGCAACAACAAAGGCGGTGGAGGTAGCGGGAGCACCAGCACGCCGGGATCTTCCTCGGATAACCGCGGCCGCCTACCGCCGAATCAAGACCGCGACCGGATCGACTCTTTCAACAATCCCAACAAGACGACGTATCCCGGCGTCAGCAGCAAGGTTTCCAAGTCGTTCCGCAACAAGATCGGCTATCGGACCTATGTGCAGTTCATGGCCGATCACGGCCGGGACCTGAAGCCGGCCGGTGACCAGTATGTACCGCTCTCTACGAACAGCAGTTACTGCCCTTGGCACAACGAGAACACGGCCGGCGGCACGTTCAGCTTTCCGCCGAGGACACAGCCGATGCACGCCGCGCGGCGTGCGCTGATTGCCGCCATCGAAGTGGTGCGAGATCGAAACGCCAGCATTTCGGATCTCAGTCAACGCGATTGGGTTTCGGTTGTTTCCTACGACGTGCTGTCCGGCGGCGGACCGTTCGTCAAGCAGCAACTCACGGGCGACTACGATCAGGCGATGCTGGCTTGCACCGACCTGCAAGCCGTCGGAGACAAGGGCGCGTCGACCGCCACCGAGTCGGGCATGATCACCGCCAGAGAGCACATCCGATGCAAGAGCGAAGGGGGCAGCGGGCGCAACGCAACGAACAAGATCGTGGTTTTGCTGACCGACGGCGTGCCGAACCTCTACAGCAGCAGCAACTCCGAGATCAATCAGTTCATTTCCACCTGCGACGACGCCGGCGAGTTTTATTCCACCGGTGAGTACTGGAAGGACGCACCGCTGATGCAGGCTGCCCGGATGCAGGCGGAAAACTGGTATACTTACGCCGTGGGCGTCGGATTGGGGACGGACTACGACTTCATGGACCGGCTGTCCCGACTGGGCGATACGGCGAACGACGATGGCGAGAGCCCCCGCGGGAGCGGCAACCCCGCTGAATACGAGCAACGGCTGGCCGAGATTTTCGAGAACATCATCACCAACCCGAAAGTCCGAATAGTGCAATAGGAAACAGGGCCGCCGAATTGCGTGCCGTTTTTTCCGAGGAAACAGAGTGGGCCGATTGTGACAACACACACCCCCCATCAACCAAGGAGGAACCTGCCGGATCTTGCTTGACTTGCAGCCCTCGCATACTAGTTTCTCTTAGGCCGTCGCGCGCGTTGCCCGAGCGCGAGGTCCACGGAAACGTCCTGATGGCAACGGTTACGAGGATTGTAGTAGAATTGAGTCGAGCTAGCGAGCCTCGAAGGATAACGCCGCAACCATGCCGGAAGTGTTAATTGATGTCCTGTTCGCGCTTGTGATGTCGACGGCCGGCATCGTCTTGGGATACTTCTTGCGCGCGCGGCGGACCCCACGCTCCGAGCCGACACAAACGAGCGAAGAGAGCGAGGATGTTCGGCGTGCTCGGGAGATTCTGGCTCGCGTGCACGAATTGACCGACAACGTGGCCGCGGACGTCGGCGCGCACACCAGCCGAGTGGAAGAAATCAACGAGGAGTTGAGTTCCGGCGACACCGGCGAGGCGGAAGCGGTTATCAGCGCGATGAACAAGCTGATGGTCGCCAACGAACAGATGCAGCAGCAACTCAACTCGGCCGACGAGAAACTCAAGGAGCAGGCAGACCTGATCGAGTCGACCACGGCCGAAGCCCGAACCGACGCCTTGACCAAGTTGGCCAACCGCCGGGCGTTCGACGCCCTGATGGTTCAACGGATTGCCGAGTTCCAGCGTCACGGCAGGACCTTCTCGGTCATCATGATGGACATGGACCACTTCAAGATCGTCAACGACACGCACGGTCACCAGGCAGGCGACGAAGTGCTTCGCGTCGTCGGCGGCGTTCTTCGCGACTCGGTACGCGAAATGGACGTACCTGCCCGATA
>Ga0180429_10000398_pt1 | contig 38808 bp, 36 predicted proteins | sample SS_ome_FD_132428 | JGI IMG/M metagenome (GOLD analysis project Ga0180429, IMG submission 132428) | Hypersaline lake sediment archaeal communities from the Salton Sea, California, USA - SS_1_S_1 metaG | ecosystem: Environmental > Aquatic > Non-marine Saline and Alkaline > Hypersaline > Sediment ...
GACCTCGTCGGTCATGATCGCCGTGACCGCCGCGATGGGCCTCGCAGGCCACGCCGTGCAGGGGCACTTCGACCCGCAGTGGGCGGTGCCGATGGCGTGCATCGCCGTGGTGGGAGGGCTCGTCGGCAGCCGGTTCGCGCTCAAATCCCGGCCGAAGCACCTCAAGACCCTGTTCGCGGCGACGACCCTCGCCGCGGCCGCGTTCATGGCCGCCAACGCGCTTCTTGCCTAGGCGCCATCCCCGTCGCGCGGTAGACGAATCGGCGGCGCGCTCACGACACTTCCTGCATCAGCAGCCTCTTGACGAGCTTGTCAGGGTTACCGGATACTGACTAGGAGGCGGTGTGAAAACTCATAGGAGAAACGCGCTGACTACTGTGTTCTTCGCACTCGTCCTGCTCGGAGCTGCGACGGAGACCGCTGCCTCGTCTCCTTCAGGTGACGGATACGTCCGGGTCGTCGGCGACGGCTATCGCGGTGCCGTGCTGCGAGTCTCGTCCGAGGAATCCGAAGCGATGTCCGCGCTCGGCGAGTGGACTGCGACGTTCCACCAAGCCGGGCAATTCAAGCACGAATCGACCCTGCTACCTGATGAAGGCGGAGCCCTATCGGCAGAGATCATTGACCTGATGTTCCGTGTCGGTCTTCCGATTGACGTTTCGCTGGCCTGCGTGGACACGGGCGAGACTCGAACCCTGTCGCTCGACCTTGAGCACTACTTCCCTTGGCTCGATTGGATGCTCGAAGAGGCAATGACCTCCGAGATTCCCGACAAGTTCCGATACTGGTGGCCCGAGTGCTACAACGGGCAGAATGCACACTCATCCTGGGACTACTTCACCCGAGCAGGATGTCCCGTTTACTGCTGCACGCCAGGCCAGATCATCTACGCGGTCGACTCGCCAAACGAACGGGAGTGTGACGTGTGCGTGTACAACGCGGATGTCGGGGGAATTCTGCAGTTCGGCCACGTGCGTCCCGCCGCCGGGATACGCCTGGGGATGAACGTGGAGGCGGGGCAACTGATCGGCAACGTGTTCGACCATTCCGGCGACGGTTCCGGATACGGCCACATCCACTTCTCTGTCGTTCGTCCTGCTTGGGAGGACAAGTACGACGGGCTTGATTGGGACTTGCTCGGTTTCCGGCGTGTGATTGCCAATCAGTGCTACTACCAAGATCCGTTCTACTTCCACGAGCCGACCACGTGGGGCTACTGGAGGCTCGAGACGCTTCCACCCGGCGCAGCCTCGCGAATGCGGGCCCTGTTCGAGGGGCGAAATCCGGGAGTTGGCCCAGGGACGGAGACGGCTCTCGTCCGCGACAAGTGGGGCGAGGATCGATGCAACCCGAGAGCCAGCTCATCGTCAGCGCAACTGACGATTCCCATAGACGGGAAGCCTGAGCCGATCTGGGAGGATCTCGGCCGCCGACTGACGGACAAGGCCGGAGATACGGATCGCGCAGGGGCTGACGTGATCGCGGTGCACGCCTACGCCGACGCCGTGCACCTCTTCGTCCGAGTGGATGTGGAGGGCGGTGCATCCGACCCAGCGAACGTTGCCTACACGATCGAGATTTCGGCGCTCAACTACACGCCGCCTGGTCCAGGTCCCGCTTCAATGCGGAACGTATCGGCAACCCGTGCGACCTTCACGTCCGCGAACGGATCGTCTGAGAGCGTAGTCTTCGCGGCGGGCGAAGTTGTCGAGTTCGCGATTCCGCTCAGATGGCTCGGGGAATGCGACTACGCGAAGATCCGGTGCGAGACGAGGGCGATCGGAGACGGATCCACAACGCGATTTGACTACACGAGAACCTTCGAGATTCACTTCCCATCCGCCTGACCCGAGCGCCGGGACAGCCGTGCCAGCGCGTCGGGACGATCCTGCAGATCGCGTCGATCCCTGCGGCACGAGAAGCTACAGCGTCGTTCGAGCCGACACGGATTCCGAGACCGCACGCAAGACGATCAGGCAGTGCTGCGCAGGCATCCCACTCGTCACCATGTTCGCCCTTTCGCGATGTTCGCGTAACGCGAACAACCTCCATCGCCGAACGTGGCGCGCGTCGAGCCACTGCCCAAGAGTGAACTCCGGGATCTTCACGTCAACGATTCGATGAACGCCTTGCACTGGACGAGGCCGAAGCCCGGATCCTGGTGAGACGCAAGCCCACGGACTGAGCCCATCGGCCGTTCCCGGCTTCGGGGTGCACCGTTGGGACTATACTGCTCGCGAGGTGATCCGTATGGTTGCTGTCGGGGATGAGGCACCCGCGTTCGAGCTGATCTCTGATACGGGGGACGTCGTGCGCTTGGCCAACTTCCGCGGCAAGCGCGTGATCGTCTATTTCTACCCCAAGGCGGACACGCCCGGGTGCACGAAGCAAGCCTGTGCGATTCAGGATCTCGGCCCTCAAATCCGGGATGCCGGTGTGACTGTCATCGGGATCTCCCCGGATCCGCCCGAGAAGCTGGCTACGTTCCGGGCGAAGTACGGCCTGGAGTTCCTGCTCCTCTCCGATCCGGATCACGCCGCCGCCGCCGCGTACGGCGCCTGGGGCGAGAAGACGATGTACGGAAAGACGTACGAGGGGATCCTTCGCTCGCACGCTGCAATCGACGAAACGGGAAGAGTCGTCGCGATCAAGAGCAAGGTCAAACCGCTGGAGACCGCCGCACTCTGGGAGACCTGGAAGGAAGGATAGCGGCCGACGCGGCGGGAGTACGGGAGGGCAGGAGGTGGCGCCCATGGAGCGAGCGGAGCGGATGGCGATCGCGGCAATTCCTGCCATCCTCGTTGTCGCGGGCGGCCTTGCGTGGGCAGGAAGCACTGGAGGAGGGACGCTCCTCGGGGTCCCCACGTTCGCCGCCCTGTACGCGCTGGCCTTCGTGATCCAGTGGGTTGTCTTCATCCCGTCGTACCTTCTGCGAAGCGAACGCTTCTTCGACATCACGGGGAGCCTGACCTACATCTCGGTGATGGCACTCGCAGTGGCGTGGAGTTCCGCTGTAGATGCTCGATCGGCGCTCCTCCTGGGACTTGTCATCGTGTGGGCGGCTAGGCTCGGGACCTTCCTGCTTCGTCGTGTTCTGCGCACAGGGAAGGATGAACGCTTCGATCGGATCAAGCGATCCTTCCCGCGCCTGCTGCTCACCTGGACGCTGCAAGGACTCTGGGTCTCTCTCACCCTGGGCGCGGCGTTGGCGGCGATCACCACGAGAGCACGTCTGCCGCTTGGAGTTCCCGGGTTCGTTGGCTTGACCGTCTGGGTCTGTGGATTCGCGCTTGAGGCTCTGGCCGACGCGCAGAAGGGCCGATTCCGGTCAGACCCCGCTAACCGGGGCAGCTTCATTCGGAGCGGGCTGTGGAAGTGGTCTCGGCATCCCAACTACTTCGGCGAGATTCTTCTCTGGATCGGGGTCGCGATCCTTGCCGCACCGGTGCTGAAGGGCTGGCAGTGGGCGACGATGGTCTCGCCCGTGTTCGTGGCTCTGCTTCTCACACGGGTCAGCGGCATTCCGATGCTCGAGAAGCGCGCCGACGAGAAGTGGGGAGGCCGGGAGGACTACGAAGCGTACAAGCACGCGACATCCATCCTGGTTCCGCGGCCGCCCCGACGAACGAGACCGTAGACGGGAGGACACGACATGGATCACCCGAAACCGACCGTCGTCTTCAGCCGGTGCCTTGGGTTCGATCATTGCCGCTACAACGGCAACATCATCCAGGAGCCGGCAGTCGAGCATTTGAAGCCCTTCGTCGAAATCGAGACTGTCTGTCCGGAAGTCGAGATCGGTCTCGGGATCCCGCGCGACCCCATCCGACTGATTGGCGACCCGGACGTTCCAAGACTGGTTCAGCCGACAACCGGGCTCGATGTCACGGACAAGATGAGCCGTTTCGCGAACGAGCGCCTTGCGAATCTCGAAATCCCTGATGGATTCATCTTGAAGTACGGCTCGCCCTCTTGTGGTCCACGTGAGGTCAAGTGCTATGTGAATGAGAAGCGGGGCGCAGCGTCCACCAAGACGCACGGGATGTTTGGGGGCGCCGTGATCGAACGATTCCCCGACGCCGTCGTCGAGGACGAGGGCCGTCTCAAGAGCTTCGACATCCGCCAGCACTTCTTGACGCGATTGTTCGCCACAGCTCGCTTCAGAGCACTTCTGGAAGCGCCCGCGATGAAGGATCTCGTCGCATTCCACGCTGCGCACAAGCTCCTTCTCATGGCCTACAACCAGACGAAGATGCGCGCTCTTGGACGCCTCGTCGCGAATCCGAAGAAGCACTCCATTGACGTGTTGCTGACAGCCTACGCGGAGGGGCTGCGAGAGGCGTTGGGGAAGGCACCGCGCCGGGTCTCCGCGATCAACGTGCTGATGCACGCACTGGGCTACGTCTCCGATTCGCTCTCATCGGCGGAGAAGGCGTTTTTCCTGGACGGCCTCGAGCAATACCGGAACGGACACGTGCCGCTCTCGGTTCCGACGAGCCTGATGCGCTCGTGGATCATCCGCTTCGATGTCGACTATCTCGCCGATCAGGTCTACTTCGAGCCCTATCCGCAGGATCTCGTCGAGGTGCTCGATTCCGGGAAGGGAAGGAAGCTCTAGCGATCGAGCGCTAGAGTCTCCGGCTGTCGTAAGCCCAATGGAGCAGCGCCTGCCGCTGGCGCGGCCGACAGGACAGATCGTCGGGAACGCAGTTCCTCCGGATCTGTGCGATGTGTCGCGTCATCGCTCTCCAACGTTTGATCTGGCGTGCGTCGTCCTCCATCCGCCGGCCCATGTAGTAGCGGCAGTACCACTGGAACCATCCCCGCGGATCATCCGGATGGATCCAACCCTTCTCACGCCAGTACGCAAGAGACTTCGAGGCATCGATGCCGAAGAAGTTGAGCGAAGGGTCCCGGCGAGCGGGTGAAAGCTTCGCGTTCGCGTACCAGGCCTCCGGGAACTCGTCGCGGCAGTCGGTCATGTACTTCCCGCCGAACACACCGAGCGCAAGCATCTCCGGCGGTGTGAGCTCGGGCCGGAACTCCGGATGGAAGCACTCGCCGATCGGCTCCGTAAGGCAATAGCGGTAGTCGTGCTGCATTCGATCATCGACGACGATCTCTGTTGGCCTGGAGCGTTCGATGCTCGACATGAGTGCAGCCTAGGGCGAATCGACCCGGCAATCCAGTGGCCACCTCACCGAACACCCGCTTCCCGCAAGCAACCCTACGGCAACGATTCGATGAACCGGCCGACGAGGTTGTAGCAGGCCTTCTCGTTCCTCCAGGACTCGCCGGTGTGCTCGAGCCAGAACGGATAGGCGGTCGTGACGATCACCATGTCCAGCGCGTCGAGCAGAACGATCAGCTGGCCGCCGTGTCCGGCCGCGTAGTCGACATGGTGATCGCCGATCGTGGCCGACCACCACTGGTAGCCGTACCCGATCTCGCCGAAGTAGCGGCCGACCTTCTTCCCGCTGATCTCCCGATGGGCGTCCTGGGTGTACGCCTGAAGCGACGCGTCCACCCACTGGGCCGGGATGATCTGCTCGCCCTGGTACTCGCCGTCGTTGAGGTAGAGCAGGCCGAACTTGGCCGCATCGCGGATCCTCAAGTGGAGGTCGCCGCAGCCGTTGTTGTGCCCTTCGGCATCCATCCCCCAGTCACCCGGCTCGATCCCGAGCGGCGCGAACAGGTGCTCCTCGGCGTAGGTCTTGAGATTCACGCCGCTCGCCCGATCGACGATGATCCCGAGCCAGTTGGAGGTCAGATTGCTGTAGTGGAACTCGGTCCCCGGATCGGCGATGAGGGGAAACGCTTCGATCAGCGGCGGGTAGTGACCCGACAGCAGGCCCGCCCAGAGGTCGGGATGCGTCTCCTCCCACGGATACCCTGCGCGCATCTGCATCAGCTGGCGGATCGTGATCGTCTCCTTGCGCGGGTCCGTGATCTGGCCGGCGATCTCGGGATAGAACTCGAGCATCTTCTGGTCCACGTCGGTCAGGAGCCCCTGCTCGAGCGCGATGCCGACGAGCGCCGAGGTGAAGCTCTTGGTCACCGACTGCAGGCGCGCGGTCTGGTCGATCGTTCCATCGTTGAAGTACCCCTCGGCGACGAGCCGGCCGTTCACGATGACGAGGAGTCCGCGCAGGGTCTCCATCCGCGCCGCGTAGTAGTACAGCTCGGCGACCCGCGACGGATCCAACCCCTCCGCCTCGGGCGTCGAGACCGCCCAGTCGCCTCCTGCGACGGGCGCGTACACGATCGCCGCCAGATCCTCCGCCGACGGGGGAAGGCATCCCGTCAGGATGACGAGTCCCGCCACAACAGCTGCTCCCGCGACAAGCCAACGCGATCTGCTCATGCTCTTCCCTCTCCTTGCGTGACTGCCTCGAGGGCGAAGCCCGCGCGTGCTTCGCACCCTCAGATCACCTTCCGCACCAGCTTGAGCCGCCGCAGCGCGGCGGTCGCCGCCCAGCAGAGGGCGACGCCTCCGACGAAGACGAACGCGAACTTCGCTCCGGCGCTCCACGCCGTTCGCAGGACGGCGTACTGAAGCCAGATGATGACGAGGTAGTGAAGCAGGTACATTCCGTAGCTACACCGGCCGAGGTGATCGAGAATCCGGATCGGCTTCCGGAAGAGCTTGAGGAAGAGGGCGGTCCATCCGAGCACGACGAGCGCCGCCTCGATCAGGAAGACGTACTTCGCCCAGGGAGACTGCGGCGCCGCAGAGTAGATCCACGTCAGCACACCGTACGAGCCCGCGGCGGCCAGCAACCACGCCCACCAGTGCTTCACGAAGGGTCCGTCGGAACGGAACGCTCCTCGCTCCAGGCCGCGCGCGCCGACGGCGACGCCCATCCCGAAGTAGAGCAGGTACCAGAACCCTCGCACGACCTCCAATCGGAACGGGCCGAGGCCGCCCCACTCTCCCGGGCCGAAGGCCGTGCGCATCGGCAAGTAGGCGGCGAACGACAACGCGATCAGGACACCGGCGAACAGAAGCGGGTTGTCGACGATCGGGCTGCTCGCCCGGGTCGACTTGAGCCCCGTCGTCCGCAGGAACCCGTACCAAGCCGCAGCGAGCAGGTCGAACGCCAGCAGGAGCCAGACGAACCAGAGCGGTCCCGGGGGATTGAGGCCGCCCTTGACGTAGTCGAGCCAGAACGCGCCGAATCCTCGGAGCGGAACCTGGTAGACCAGGTGATTCTCCAGCACCGTCGGATAGAAGGCGACCGGGATGATCACCAGGAGGCCGATCGCAAACGGGAGTCCGAGGCGAAGGAACCGCCCGTAGAGAAAGCGCACGACACCCCTCCTCTGCAGGCTCTTCCAGACGAACAACCCCGAAACGAAGAAGAGAAGCGGCATGAAGAACGTGTCGTTCAGGAGTGCAATCCGATCGAACCCAACCCACTTCGCCCCGTCGACGACCGGACTGAACGTCTGCATGAACGCGTACGGATTCAGGAACCCGAACGTGACGTAGGCGAGCACCGCGTGGTGCAGCAGCACGAGGAGCACGCCGAACGACCGCAGGTAGTCGAACGCAACGGTCCGCTCGATGACCGGGACGCCTTCGTGCTGGACCAGACCCTCCGTCTCCACTCTGCTCATCCCGAAACCTCCCTCGCCAAGATGCACCTCGAGCCCCACCGCACGCGTCGCGATTCAGGCTACTGGCTGGCGCGGGCGGATCCAAACCGCTGCCGCGGCCTGACGTGCGTCGCGATCAACGCCGACGGCGGTCGCGCCGTCGGTGCGCACGCCCGTCGACCGCGGACGGAGCTACAGGCGGACGCGCGAGAGCCGGACGGCGTTGATCGTCACGAGGATCGTTGCCCCCACGTCCCCGACGATGACGGCAAGGGCGAGAGACGACACGCCCCCGAGCGCCAGGCCGGCGACGGCAACCTTGAGGGCCAACGCAACGATCATGTTCCCGCGCGCCACGCGAAAGGCTCTGCGCGCGAGGCGGATGAGCTTCGTCACCCCTCCGAGCCCACCGTCGGAGAGAACGACGTCGGCCGCGTCCGCTGTCGTCGCCGCGCCGAGCCCCATGGCGACGCCGACGTCCGCCGCCGCCAGGGAGGGTGCGTCGTTGATCCCGTCGCCGACCATGCAGACGACGCCCGTCGCACGCAGCCGCTCGATCACGGCCTGCTTCTCCTCCGGCATGAGATCGCTGTGAATCTCCCCGATCCCGACCGTCTCGCCGCACGCCTCCGCGCTCCGTGCTCGATCCCCCGTGACCATCACCGACCGGACGCCGAGCTGCGCGAGATCGGAGATGACGCGCGCGGCCTCTCGGCGAATCCGATCGCGAAGGCGGATCCCGCCGAGAAGCTCCGTCCCCGTGCCGAGGAGGACGACCCGACCCTCCTCCCCGAGCGCCCCGGCGCTCGCGACCACGTCGGGCGCAAACAGGTCCGGCTTCCCGAGCAGGTGCGTCACGCCCTCGATCGTCCCCGTCACCCCGAGGCCGGGGAGGGCGCGGAAGTCGTCGACCGGCGGAAGGTCGAGATCCGCCACGCCGCGAAGAATCGCTTGCCCGATCAGGTGCTCGCTGCCGGCTTCGAGTGCTGCAGCGAGCCGCAACACCTCCTCGGCGTCGTGCCCTTCCGCTGGGAGTGCCTCGATCTCCAGATCCCCGGTGGTGAGGGTCCCGGTCTTGTCGAACGCAGCGACGCGGGTCGCCGCGGCCCGCTCGAGGTGCTCGCCGCCTTTGATGACGAGGCCCGACCGGGCGCCGGCGGTGAGCGCGGCGGCAATCGTCGCCGGCAGCGAGATCACGAACGCGCACGGGCACGAGACGACGAGGAGAGTCAGCGCACGGAGGACCCACGGGCGCACCGGCTGGCCGAGCGCGATCGGAACGACGGCCAGCAGGACCGCCATCCCCACCACAACTGGGGTGTACACCCGAGCGAAGCGGTCGACAGCCCGCTGCACCTTGGGTCGATTCGCCATCGCCTGCGACACGAGTTCGGCGATCCGGGCGAGCGTCGACGTCTCCGCCGTGTGGGTCGTTTCGACTTCGAGCGCACCCTCTCCGTTGAGGGATCCGGCGAAGACGGAATCTCCTCGCTGTTTGGAGACGGGCGTCCCCTCGCCCGTGACTGCGGCCTCGTTGACCCACGAGCGGCCGCTCGTGACCACGCCGTCGAGGCCGACGCGATCCCCCGGACGCACGAGGACGCTCTCGCCGATGTCGACGGCTTCGACCGGAAGCTCGAGTCGTCGCCCGTTCCGCAGGACGATCGCGGTGTCCGGCGTGACGTCGAGCAGGCCCTCGGCCGCGTGGTGCGCGCGCCGCTTCGCTCGATGCTCGAGGGATTCGGACAGACCAAACAGCACGACCAGGCTCGCCGCCTCGAAGAACTCGCCGAGCACGGCCGCTCCGATCGTGGCCACGGCGATCAGGGCATTGACGCCGAGCCGCCCGCGTCGGAGGGATCGCACGGCTCCGCGCAGGATCGGCCACCCGCCGACGACGGCGGCCAGAAGGAGGACGCTGGTCGACACCGGCGCAACGCCGAACAGCGAGACCGACGTCGGCAGGAGCAGGAAGCCGATCCCGGCAACCCAGCACGTCGCAGCCACGGCTTGGAGAATCCCGTCCCCGTTCCCGTGCGCATGAGGGCGTGGACGGTGCATGGTCGCCTCGGCGACTCTCGACACCGCCGCGCGCGCGTCGGCAGCCGGGATCTCGTCCGGGTCGAAGCGAACGATGGCCAGGCCTTCAGGGTGCTCGGTTCGTGCTTCGGTCACGCCGCCGATCCGGCGGATGCGGACCGCGATCTTCGCGGCGCACTCGCCGCAATGGGTGTCGATCGGGATGACGCACTCGGCTGTCGCCACGGGATCTCCTGTCTCGCGCGGTCCGACCGGCTCTTCCGCCCGCAGGGGAACGCCGGGGATTTCAGCGCGTCGTCTAGCGCAACGCGGGCTGCCCGCCTACCCCTTGGACGCCGCCGTCTCGATCGCAGGACAGTCCTGGAGGTACTTCTTGACCGTGCACTGCGACGCCGCCTTGACGATCGGGTCCAGGTACCGGTCAGGGAACGTCGGCGGAAGCTCGATCGTGATGTTGATCTTCGCGATGCGCTTCGACTCCGAATTCCGTTCCACGTCCAGGCCGAGGGATACGCCGTCGAGGGAGAGTTCTCGCTGCTCGCAGAAGTGGAGGACGTAGTAGCTCGTGCAGGTGCCCAAGGACGCCAGCAGGAGATCGACCGGGCTCGGCGCGGAGACACTCCCTCCCGGCTCCGAGGGAACGTCGGTCACGATCGTGAACCCGTTCGTTTCGGCGTGGACGACCTTCTTGCCCGCGAAGCTGATCCTCATCGTCATGCGAACTCCCTCCTCTGGTTCTGAACCACCTTGCGGCGCCCGGTCGAGGCGGCCGCAAGTCTGGCATTCGACTTGAAAACGAGATCGAAAAGCGTACGATGGATACAACATGTGTGCAACATGTCTCCGCGCAACATCTCTCTCGCTCGGAGGGCCTGGCCCCTCCCCTAACGCAGTGCGCACAAGACACCGGGGAGGTGGTAGCGTAGACGCGGCTTCGGTCGTTGCGGGCCAACTGGTACCCTGAGATGGAGGTTTGACGTGAAGAAGCTTTCCCTTGCAGCCCTACTGGTGGCGGGACTCCTGGTCAGCTTGCTCGGAATCACGGCGCTCGCCGAGGACCGACAGGTTTTCGTGATGTCCCAGATGATGCTCGACAACATCAACCCGACGCTTCTGATGGGGCGGCCGGGCAACATGCAGGTCGCAAGTCAGATCTACGACTCGCTCGTAATCCGGCGAGAGGACACGACGGCGGGGCCAGAGATCGCCGAGAGCTGGGAACGGGCGGATGACCTGACCTGGATCTTCCACATCCGAGAGGGAATGACGTGGCAGGACGGGAACGAGATCTGGGCTGAAGGCGAAGCTCGCACCGTCACCGCGCACGACGTCGTCTTCTCGCTCGAGCTGCACAAGAAGTACTCCCCGCCGCTGATGGGCACGCTGTCGCACTGCGTGGAGATCGTCGCACTCGACGACTACACGGTCCAGATCACGACCGACACGCCGATGAATCGCCTGATCGAAGGGATCCAGGTGCTCAACATGGCGTGCATCTTCCCGCCGGAAGCGGCGACGGAGCACGAGAACGGCGTCGACATCCTTCCGATCGGATCGGGGCCGTTCGAGCTGCAGGAGTACGTGCCCGGTTCGAAGGCCGTGCTGACGAAGAACGAGGACTACTGGATTCCTGTCAAGCTCGACGAGGTCCAGCAGATCGTAATGAACGACCCGAACGCACGCGTCATCGCGTTCGAGGCCGGGGAAGTCGACTTCCTCCTCCAGGCGCCGACGCAGGAAGCGCTGCGGCTCCTCGATCTTGGGTTCATCCGCGTCGGGACCTCCGGAGCCCCCTACAACATCGGGTTCAACGTGACGGCCGCTCCGTTCGACGACTACCGCGTGCGCGAGGGGATCTCGCTGTTGATGGACGTCGACACGGCCTACAACGCCATCCTCCCTGCGGAGCTCACTGTCCGGTCGTACGGCCAGCAGGGACCGTGGAACGCGTTCAACTACGATCCGGAGGGTCTAAAGGACTTCGATCGATACGACGTCGACGAAGGCCTCTCGATGCTCGCCGATGCCGGCTGGACGGACAGCGACGGCGACGGATGGCTGGACAAGGACGGCGAGAAGCTCGAGATCAACATCAAGACCTGGGGCGGCGACCAGGTCGCGGTGCTGACGGTCTTGGTGACGCAGCTTCAGCAGGCCGGCATCGACGCGAAGGTGCTTCAGGTCGAAGTCGCGGCGTACGCGCAGGATCTCGTCGCCGGGAACAGCGACATCTTCTTCGACTACATGTACGGGAGCGACACCGGTCTCTACGCCCTGTATCACTCGTCGAAGATCGGTGCGAGCAACGTGCACTTCGTCAATGACCCGGTGATCGACACGCTCCTCGACCAAGCGAACCTGCTCAGTCCGGCCGCAAGCGGCGACTACTGGAAGGCGGCGGCGCGCATCGCGGCCGCGAATCGGTACTTCATCCCGATGTGGTACTCTCTGCCGACCAACTTCATCCCTGAGTACGTGAAGGAATTCGCGTCCCCGCAGGGGTTCCTTGAGCTGGTCAATGTGGAGAGAAACGTCTACCTCGAGCGGTAAACCGACAAAGAACCAAAGACATCGCGAACAGCAGGCCCTCTCGGGTCTGCTGTTCGCCTTGGTCACCGGGGCGTAGAATCCGACGTCGGGAAGGGGGGACCTAGCGCGTGCTGTCGTATCTCATTCGCCGCATCCTGATCGCGATCCCCGTCCTCCTCGGCATCACGTTCATCACGTTTGCCCTCGTCAGCTTCGCGCCAGGCGATCCGATCTCGTCGATGTTGATGGGCGGCGAGCAACTGAATCCCGAGCTGGCCGACTCGTTGCGAGAGTTCTACGGACTCGACCAGCCGTGGTACGTTCAGTACGGTCGGTATCTCGCCAATCTCGTTCGCGGGAATCTCGGGATCTCGATCGCGTCGCGGGCGAGCATCGCGAAGAGCATCGCCCAGTTCCTGCCCAACACGATGCTCCTCGCCTGCTCCAGCATGTTGGTCGCCCTGCTGATCGCCATTCCTGTCGGGATCATCAGCGCCACGCGACGCAACACGTTGGCCGACTACGCCGCGCTGTTCGGCGCCATGTTCGGCGTCTCGATGCCCAGCTTCTGGCTCGGCCTGATGCTGATGCTCCTGTTCGGTCTTCAGTGGCGGATCCTTCCGATCTACGGGATGGGTGATCTGAAGGACGGTCTCTGGGACGTCGTCAGTCACTTGATCCTCCCCTCGCTGACCCTGGGGGCCGCGATGGCGGCGCTTCTGGTGCGGCTGACACGGGCGAGCCTCCTCCAGGCGCTCTCCCAGGACTTCATCCGTACCGCACGGGCGAAGGGTCTTCGCGAGAGCGTCGTCCTCTATCGGCACGCGCTCAGGAACTCTCTTCTTCCCGTGATCACCGCGGCCGGACTGCAATTCGGCCGGCTCCTCGGCGGCGCGTTCATCGTCGAGAGCATCTTCTCGTGGCCGGGAATGGGGAAGTACACGCTCTACGCGATCTCGGTTCGCGACTATCCCGTGATCCAGGCGACGACGCTCGTCTTCGCCGTCTGCTTCGTCGTCGTCACGCTCCTCGTCGACGTGACGTACGCGCTCATCGACCCGCGGATCCGGCTCGACTGACGGAGGGGGAACCCATGCGGCGAAAGAGGAAGACGGACTGCTGCACGACAGCGCCCCAGGAGTGCAGTCGCCTGCAGAAGTCTCTCCGCGTCTTCTGCCGGAACCGCCTCGCCGTGATCGGTACGGTCATCCTGGCGGGGTTCGTCGTCTGCGCCGTGTTCGCACCGTACATCGCGCCGCACCCGCCCCTCGCGATGGATCTGTCGAGCCTGCACAAGCCGCCGGGAACCCCGGGACACCTCCTCGGGACCGACAACCTCGGTCGCGACGTGCTGTCGAGACTGATCTTCGGGTCCCGCATCTCGCTCAGCGTCGGCCTCGTCGTCGTCAGCATCGCGGCCGCCATCGGGACCGCGATGGGGCTCCTGTCCGGATACTTCGGACGTTTCGTCGACGTCGCGATCATGCGGATCGTCGAGATCTTCGTGGCGTTCCCGTTTCTGATCCTGGTCGTCGCCGCGATCGCCCTGCTCGGGCCGAGCCTGTACAACGTGATGATCGTCCTCGGCCTGGTGAGTTGGCCGCTCTACGCACGATTGGTCCGCTCCGAGGTGCTCGCCATTCGCGAGATGCCCTACGTCGAAGCCGCCCGTGCGATCGGCGCGGGGAACATCCGGATCATGTTCCGCCACATCCTGCCCAACTGCCTGTCGGTCGTCCTCGTGACCGCCGCGATGGGGATGGCGGGCGCGATCCTGTCGACCGCAGCCCTCGGCTTCCTCGGATTGGGCGTGCAGCCGCCGACCCCGGAGTGGGGCATGATGCTCAACGAGTCGAAAGCGTTCTTGCGACGCTATCCGTGGGAGATTTTCTACCCGGGCGTCGCGATCATGCTCGTGGTCCTCGCCCTGAACTTCCTCGGGGACGGCCTGCGGGATGCGCTCGATCCCCGGCTTCACCGATAGATAGCCCAAACCAGAGGGCATCCTCCACCAGCAGGGAAGTCCGTTCGCCGTGAGGCGTGCTCCGCGTCTACAGGTCGAGCGCGCGAAGGTAGTGAAGCGCCGCCCCGAGCTGGATGCGGACGAGATCGCCGATCGGGATCGCGCGGTAGTCGAGTTCCGCTTCCAACTCCGCCGTCCATCGGTCGAAACCCTCCTCGACCCGCGACAGCGCCTCTCGGACGACGCGATCGTCTGCGACGCCGAGCTGCGTCTTGAGCGTTCGCCGAACCATCCCGACGAACAACACGCGGTAGAAGCGGTACGCGATCGTGCTGTCGAACGACTGGGCGACCGTCGCCAGCGTGTCCAGACCGGGCGCATCCGTCGCCCACGACCGCTGCACGGCGAGGCTCTGCGGGAGCATCTCGGCGAACTCGAGGCAGGCGTCGCGCAGTCGCGTCGGCTCGGTGAGCCTGTCACGCACCTGCTGCATCGTGTCGCGGATGAGGTCGACCATCGGCTCCGCCCGATCGAGGCCCGCCAGGATCGCTTCGCGCCGCGTGCCGTCCGCCTCCGACGTGTCGCCCGTTCGAGGATCGAAGAAGTACGGAACCTCGACCATCAAATGCGCGGGATCGCAGATCTCTCGCGCGAAGCCGTAGCTCCCCTCGCCCGCCTTCAGCTTCGTTCCGGGATCCTCCTGCGAGTGGGCGGCGATGAAGTCGTAGTGCTCGCGCAGCGTCGGCGTTCGATAGATCGCGGGTGAGAGCTCGACACCCCACGGCATCTCCGGCTCGCCCAGCGCGAGCGGGATCCCGTGACGGGTCACGAGGCTTCGCAGCGCATCGTCCACATCCGGCCGGTGCGGCGTCAGGTAGAAGTACCCGCCGCCCATCCCGGCGTTGTGGAGCGAGTAGATGAATCGCGGGCGCAGCCCGGTGATCGCCGTCATCAGCGCCTTCGTCTCGTCGTTCGGATTGAGGAAGGTGTAGGTCTTGTACGAGACAGGAAACGTCCACTCGGCCTGCGCGCTGGCGCCAGGACGGAAGAAGTGGGTCGCGTAGTTCGTCACCGTGAACGGGCCGGAGAACCAACCTTCGTTCAGTCGCGTTCCGTCCGGATCCATGCACTTGATCAGGTTCCAGGTGTATTCGGTGCCGCGAAGCCGCTCATCGTCGACCAGCAGCTTCGCCAGGGTCTCGAGCGCCATCGCGCCGATCGGCTCGTTCGGATGAGGACAGGCGAAGAAGAGCAGCTGCGTCTTCCCCCCGCCGATCCGAAGCATGCGGATCGTTTGGCCGTCGGTCGATCGCCCGACCGTCTCCACGCGCACGAGATCGGGGTGTTGCTGCGCGAGCGCGTCGGTCGACGCCTCGAGCTCGTCGACCCGAAGGAATCGGTCGATCGTCGGGACGCGATCGAGGACGTCGTTCACAGCCTGGCTCTCATCACCGTTCATTCTTCCGCCTCCCTCGGCGACTCGAGCGCTCTGCACGCCCAACGAGCCCTCACGTGCACCCGCGCGGCGACCACGCGTCCTCGCCCTCTCCCCAGAGATCGCAATCGGCGGGAGCGTAGGCCCCCGTTTCGGGATCGAGCACGTACTCGCCCGCGTACCGCTCCGCGGCGATAACGTCGAGCATGGCGACGAGATCCTCGACTTCGGCAACCGTGTTGTAGATCCCGAAGCTCGCGCGAACGAGCCCCGGAACCTGCGGACGGTCTCCCGACCGCATCCCGCGCGCGATCGTCTCCGAAGCGTCGGCGGACAGTCCGAGGAGCTTCTGGACGTACGTGTGCGCGCAGAAGAGGCCGGTTCGCACGGCGATCCCCCCCTCGTATCCGAGGATCGCGGCGATCAGTCGATGGCTGATCCCCTTCACCCGAAACGTCACCACGCCGAGCCGATCCCGCGACCCAGACGGCTTCGGATCCCCGAACACCTCGACCTTTGGGGCGTCCTCCAACGAGGAGAGCATCTTCGCGGCCAACTCGGACTCGTGGGTCGCGACCCGATCCATGCCAAGGTCGGTCAGCTCGTCGATCGCTTGAGCCCACCCGATCGCGCCGACGATGTTCGGCGTCCCCGCCTCCTCGCGCTCCGGGAGGCGGCTCCACACGACGTCGTCTTCCGTGACGAAATCGACCGTTCCCCCGCCGACGATCTCCGGTTCGCACGCCCGAACCGCGCTCCTCAACGCCACCAGCGCGCCGATCCCGAGCGGGGCATACATCTTGTGCCCCGTGTAGGCGAGGAAGTCGATGTGCCGCGGATCCTCCTCGTCGAGCATGTCGATCGTGCGATGCGGAGCGAGCTGCGCCGCGTCGACGACGATCACGCCCCCCGCGTCGTGAACGAGTGCCGCGATGTCGTGAATCGGATTGATGTACCCGGTGACGTTCGACGCGCCCGAGATCGCGACCGCGCGGACCCTCCCCTGGAATCGCTCGAGCAGCTCGGTCACGTGCCCGATGTCGAGCGAGCCATCGTCGCACAGCCCGATGTGATGGACTTCGGCCGATCTCCGCCAGGGCAGGTCGTTCGAGTGATGCTCCATCAGCGACGTCAGGACCACGTCGCCCTGCGACAACTGCAGGCAGTGCGCGACGCGGTTGAGCGCCTCGGTCGTATTCTTGCCGAGGATGACCGCGTGCGTATCGAGCGACGCACCGACGAACCGGCCGATCGTCGCGCGCGCTTGCGCGAACGCCTCCGTCGACAGGTGGCTCTTGTACCCCGATCCGCGTCCGACGCTCGCGTAGAGCGGCGCGAACTCGTTCACTCGGTCGAGAACCGAGTGGAGAAACGGCGTGCTCGAGGCGTTGTCGAAGTTGATGAACGCCCGCCTCGACCCATCGAGAAGCGTCACCGACTCCTCGGTTCCCACAACGAGTTCCCGCATGCTGTCGAGCGAGGGCGAGGTACTCATGTCAGTCGACTCCTTTGACTGGATCGGGCGCAAGACCGGTTCTCGATGCGAGCAATATAACTTGTACACGACATGTATTCAATGGCTCGACGTACCCGCTAGCGAGGGCCTCTTCGCTGGATCGGCGGACGCACGGGTCTAGCCCGGCGTGCTCGCCGCGATCACGGGAAGCTTGTTGATGTGCTCCCGATACCGGGTGATGTGTGCCTGCAGGAGGCTCGCCACTCTCGTCCCGTCGCGTGCACAGAGCGCGGTGACGATCTCCACGAGCTCCGCCCCGATCGACCGGAAGAACTCGAAGTCTGCCGGCGTGAGCGTCTCCAGTCGGGGCATGAAGTAGCTGAGACGCCGCAGCGACTCAGCGAGCATCGGGTTGTGCGTCGCGCAGTTGAGGTGCGTGTGAAACTCCATGTCCTTCAGCTTGATGTCACGCGGTTCCGATAGAGTCGCAGTCTCGTTGGCGATCTCCTCGAGCGTCGCGAGTTCCTCTTCCGAGACCCGCTGCGCCGCGAGCTGCCCCGCGATCGAAATCATGTGGTACCGCACCTCGAACGCATTCCTGTAGGTCTGATGCGTAATCTCGGTGACGTAGACGCCCTGCTTGGGGACGATACGAACGAGACCGTCCGCCTCCAGCCGAATGAGCGCTTCGCGGATCGGCGTCCTGCTGACCTCGAACTCCTTCGCCAGCGAGTTCTCTTGCAGAGCGCTCCCCGGCTCCACGTCACCGACGAGGATCCGGTTGAGGAGCTTGCAGTACACGTCACTGACTGGCACGTGACCTCCTTCGCCACCACTGGTAGGCATCTTGCATACCACTGGTTCGGAAGTCAACCGCGTCCCGGCTCAGCGCGCTCCGCGCTCCCAGAAAGCCAGATCAGGGCAAAGCGCCAGGGACCTCCCGCGTGTCCGCGGCCACTGCCCGTCGAGCGACTCCGCGCACGCTCGACGCTACTTCGGACAGCACTCGATGCTCTCGGCCAGAAGCCTCTTCACATCCCCCAGCGCGTCGTGGGTCCAGCAGTCGTCCCCTCCTGCGCTCTCGCGGAACGTCAGCGCCATGATGTCCGCGAGTTCCCTCAACGTGGCGCCAGCCTTCATGGCCCCTTGGAAGTGCTTCAGCAGACAGGGCTTCGACCGGTTCTTGATCGCCAGCGCGAAGCAGAGGAACTGGTACGTCTTCTCGTCGATCGATCGCGTGTCGCGATAGATCTCGTCAATCTCTTCGAGCTTCTCGGCAAACTCCGGAGCCCATTCCGCAAGCAGCCTCACATCGGCCTCCTTCTTCGTCACACGTTCTCTCTACAGCACTCGGTACACGTGAACCAACGACAGGTAGATCCCGACGCCGACGAACACGCCCCCCGTGCCCCAGCGCATCCAACGCTCGACGCTGGTCACGCGCTCGAACAGCGCGGCGAGCCGCCGCGCGCCTGTCGCCAACGCCACCGCGAAGACAATCACGGGAACTGCGGTTCCGAGCCCGTAGAGAAGCGGGAGCAACACGCCCGAGTCGTGCTGCACGGCGAGCGGAAGGAGGCTCCCGAAGAAGAGCGCGGCGGAGACGGGGCAGAACGAGAGGGCAAACAGCGCCCCGAGGATCAGCGCCCCGAGCAGACCCCAGCGCTCGATCCGGCGCTGCATTCCCGCGCTCGTCGTCACCCCGGGGAGCCGGATCCGGACGAGGTCGAGCATGATCGCTCCCACGACGACCAGGATCGGGCCGAGAAGCTTGCTCATCCACGTCTGGAGCGTCAGCGAGACCGTCGGCGCCGACAGGAGACTCGTCACCAGGAGCGCGGCGATCGCCACGTAGACGAGCGCCCGCCCGGCGGCGTAGAGAAGACCCGCCAGGAGAATCCCACCGGAGGACCCGGTCCTCCGGCCGACGAACGAGATCGCCGCCACGTTCGTCGCCAACGGGCACGGGCTGACCGACGTGAGGATGCCGAACCACAACGCGGACGCCGCCGCTACGGCCAGGCCGCTCACGGGCACCCCCCGAGGAACTCGTCGGTCTCCGCGACGATGTATGCCGCGAATCTCGACGCACTGCGGATCAGGGCCCACGTCTGTTCGAGCGCGACCCACTCCACCGGCTCCTCACCGATCCGGCGCACGAGAATCACCGTCGGTCTGACGAGCTCGTACTGCTCGACAAACCGCCTCTCGATCTCCATGTTGACCGCCGACCACCGCAGTCGCCCGTCGGCGAACTGATCCTCGAACTCCGCTTCGAGGACGGACTTCGCGGTCGCTTCGATCTTCTTGCACGTGTAGCAGCGGGCGGTGTTGTGGAAGTAGATCGCGTCGACGGCGCAACGCGGCTCGGCGGCGTCCGCGATGGCCGGAGCGGAAGCGAGAAGCGATGTATCTCGCTCGGGCTCATCCGCCGAGGGATTCGTCGGGGATCCCGGAGGAGCTTCGTCCGCAACCTCGTCGATCGGCTCGCTCGTGGCCTCGCCCGGATCCGCGGTCGGCTCGATCGCCGCCTCGCTCGCCGGCTCCTGCGACGGCGCAGGGATCCCATCCCCCGCTCGCTCGGAGTACGTCACCTCCTGGGCGATCAGTGTACCGACGGTGGCCGCGGCGAAGAGCAGGAGCGCCGCGGCGGCGAGTCGCCTCGCCCATCCAGCGCGCGCGCGCCTCACGACGCGAGGAGGCCCTCGAGTTCCTCGACCGCCGCCACCTTCCCGACGAGTTTGATCTCGCCGTCGACGGCAAGCGCCGGCGTCATCATCACGCCGCGTTCGGCGATCTCGACGATGTCGGTCACCTTCACGATCTCCGCGTCGAGCCCGAGCTTCCGAACGGCACCCGTCACGTTCTCGGCAAGTGTCTGGCACTTCGGGCACCCCGTGCCCAGGATCTCGATCTTCACGTCATCCTCCTTCGTCCCTAGCCGCTGACGACGCCGAACAGCTTGCCGGTCAGCGTCGCCGCGACGACCACGAGCGACACGTAGGCGAGCGTCTTCTTCGTCCCCAGGATCTTTCGGATCACCAGCATGTTCGGCAGAGAGAGCGCCGGCCCGGCGAGCAGGAGCGCGAGCGCCGGCCCATCGCCCATCCCCGAACCCATCAACCCCTGCAGGATCGGAAGTTCGGTCAGCGTGGCGAAGTACATCAACGCCCCCGCTAGACTGGCGGCGAAGTTCGCCCCCCACCCGTTCCCACCGACCGCGCGCGCGATCCACTCCGGCGGGATCAGTCCTACGTGCCCCGGCCGGCCGAGCAGAAATCCGGCGATCAACACCCCGCCGAACAGGTACGGCAGGATCATCTTGGCGTACGACCACGTCGACGCACCCCACGCCTGCGCTTCGCTCTTCGAGTACCAGCGAAGCATCAGAGCGAGGAGGACCGCCAGGAAGACCCCTGCGATGAGGAACCGCGCATGGTAGATCGACGTGTACGGCGACGGCGCGTATCGCATCGACACGATCTCGACCTTCGGCACGCTCGTGATCGCGTCGGTTCCGGGGAGCTTGACCAGCAGTTCGTCAGCCGTCTCCCCGGCGCGCGTCGCCACCCACGTCTCTCCGTTCACCGCGTCGACGGAGACGACGCCCGGCTTCCCCCAGTTGGCGAAGACGAGGATCAGGACCATCAGCGCGACCGGGATCGCGGTCTTCCAGATCGGCTTGCCGTCCTCCGCAACAGGAGCCGCCATCGCCGCCTGTTCCCGCTCCGCCTCCTCTTTGCGGAAGAGCACGTGCATCGCCAGGCCGATCAGAACCGCGAAGACGACCGCGCCGATCGCTCGCGCCACCCCGAAGCGGATCCCGAGGATCCGGCCGGTCAGGATGATCGCCAGGATGTTGATCGCCGGGCCGGAGTAGAGGAATGCAATCGCCGGCCCGAGCCCCGCCCCGCGCTTGTAGATCCCGGCGAACAGGGGGAGGACCGTGCACGAGCAGACCGCCAGGATCGCGCCGGAGACGGCACCGACCCCGTAGGCGACCGCCCGGTTCGCCTTCGCCCCGAGGTACTTGAGAACGCTCCCCTGCGAGACGAAGACGGCGATCGCACCGGCGATGAAGAACGCCGGGACGAGGCAGAGGAGGACGTGCTCGCGCGCATACTCCTGAAGGAGGAGGAACGCCTCGAGGATCGCGTTTCGAACCGTCGGATTCGAGAACGGGACCAGAAACGCGAACAGGAAGACACCGGCGATGATCGCAAACAGACGCAGTTCTCTTCTCGCACTCACGACACGCGCTCCGCGGCCATTGCTTCGAGTCGGTCGAGAACGTCGAGAATCCCCGGGTCGGCGAGCGACCACATCACGCGGACGCCGTCGCGACGAGATCGCACAAGACTCGCCCGCTCGAGGACGGCCAGGTAGCGCGAAACGACGGACGGATCGACCCCAAGCTCCGGCGCGAACTCACACCCGCACCGCTCACCGTCGGCGAGCAACCGGAGCATCCGCTCGCGCAACGGGTGCGACAGCGCCTTTCCGATCAGCGTCAGCGGGGTTGAGCCTCTCATTGCGACCCTCTTGGTTCATTGCGCATGTTTGCAATCATGCAACAGGAAGGCCGCACCGTCAAGAGACAGGCGATGGCACTTCAGCCCAGGCACGCGATTTCCGCGCCGCTTCGTCTGCGATTGCCCGACGTCTACTCGGCGAGCGCCCCCTGGGCGGCGGCCACGCCGGCGCCCGGCTCGAACGCGTGCCCGCACGCCGCAAGCCCGGACTCGATCGCGCCGATCGTCGCCAGCACATCCCCTGGCGTCACCGCGCCCATGTGGCCGATCCGGAAGTACTCCGATCGGATCTCCGGGTGGAGACCCCCGGCGACGGTCACCCCGGCCGCCCGAATCCGCGGAAGGAGGTCCGCGCCGCGGACGACGTCCGGATACCGCGGCGCGCTCAGCGTCGACGCCGCATGGGCGCCGTCGGTCGGAACCTGCTCGAGGCCGAGAGCGCGGAGTCCGGCACGGCACGCGGTACCGAGGCGACGATGCCGCCGGAACCGTTCGCCCAGTCCTTCGTCGAGGATCCGGCCGAGGCTGACGTCGAGCGCGGCGATCAGGTTGACCGCCGGCGTGCCGAAGTAGGACGGCCGGCGTTCCTCGTACGCCGCCATGATCGGCAGCCACTTCCCCCAGTCGGCGTAGTAGTTGGCCGTCGGCGTTCGTCGCGCGCGGAACGCGTCGAGCGCTCGCCGGCTGACGACGAGAAGTGCCAGCCCGGGCGGAACGCCGATCGCCTTCTGCGACGCCGTCAGCACAACGTCGAGATCCCACGCATCCTGGCGGATCTCCTCGCCCGCGACCGAACAGACCCCGTCGAGGATCGTCAGCACACCGTGTGACCGGCCGAGGGCACCGAACCGCTCCGCGTCGATCCGCACGGCCGTCGAGGTATCGACGTGGGTCGCCGTCACCAGCTTGTACCCGCCGGACGCGAGCGCGCGATCGGCTTCGTCGAAGTCGATCGCCTCGCCGAGTGGGGCACGAAGGACATCGACTTCCGCGCCGTACCGGGAGAACAGGTCCTCGAACCGATCGCCGAACACGCCGGTGCTGAGCACGAGGACGCGATCGCCCGGCTCGACGAGATTCGCCCCGGCGCAGTCCATCGCGAGGGTTCCCGATCCGGCGAGGACGATCGGCTGGCCCGTCGGCGCGCCCCACACGCGCCGGATCCGCTCGATCGCCCGTCCGAAGATCTCGATGAACGCGGGTGAGACGTGGCTCGTCGTCGGCGCACCGAGCGCCTGGAGGACGGCCGGCTCGAACTCGATCGGCCCGGGAATCATCAGCAGCGTGCGCTCCTTCACTCGGAGACCTCCTCGCTCTCGCCGACGATCGATCATACCCTCGCCATCGCGCCCAGTCTCTCCGCGACGTCTCGACCACCCGCGACGCGGGCGACCCCGCGCGTCAGGCGAGCGATCTCGCGGGCCAAACGAGCGCGCCGGAGTCGACGACGTCGCAGTTCCTCACCGGAACTCGCCAAGATCATCCCTCCAGAGGACATCGGTAAGCATCTTCGCCTGAACCTAGCGAATATCATGTGACTCTGTTGCAGCACCGATCCCGGGAGGGGACCACCTGTGGAATCTTTGCCCCCCAGCGCCCGCAGTCGCGAGGTCGTCATCTCGCTACTCGCGGACGTCGACCGACGATCCCGCCGGGGCGAGAGGATCGTCCGATGACTCGACGTCCGCTTCGCACGCGCCTCAACCTCACGTTCGCCCGCATCCTCGGGACTTCGCACACGCCCAGCGACATCGCACACGCGACGACGATCGGCGAGGGCGAGAGACGCTACCGCGCGCTGTTCGAACGCTCGCGTGACGCGATCTGGAGCGTCGATCACGCCGGCGTCATCACCGACGCGAACCCGGCCGCGGCGGAGCTCCTCGGCTACTCGCTCGACGACCTCGTCGGTCTCGACACGGCGATCCTGATGGCGAACCCGGACGACCGGCGGCGGTTCCGGAACGAAATCGCGGTGGATGGGACGGTGAAGGATTTCGAGCTTCAGCTCCGTCGCAAAGACGGCACCGTCGTCGACTGCATCGAGACCTTCTCCGTCGTCGAGGGCGACGGCGGCCAGGTTCTCGGCTACCAAGGGATCGTGCGCGACATCACCCACCTGAAACGAACGCAGAGCGCCCTCGAGGAAGCGATCGCGAACCTGAAACGCTCGAACGAGGAGCTGGAGCAGTTCGCGTACGTCGCGTCCCACGACCTGCAGGAGCCGCTCCGGATGGTATCGAGCTACACTCAACTGCTCGAGAAGAGGTACGGAGACGCCCTCGACGAGAAGGCGAAGGGATTCATCGCCTACGCCGTCGACGGCGCTCGGCGGATGCAGAACCTGATCAACGACCTGTTGGCGTACTCTCGGGTTCAAACACGAGGTGGCGCGTTCCGAAAGCTCGACCTCAACGTCGCTCTCGGTCAAGCGAGAGCAAACCTTGCAGCCACAATCGGCGAAGCACAGGCACTCGTTACCCACGACGAATTGCCGGTCGTAACCGCAGACGAGGCTCAGCTGGTGTCCGTTTTTCAGAACCTGATTGGGAATGCGGTCAAGTTCCGTCGGGAGGAGACGCCGCGGGTTCACGTCTCCGCGACTGCGCACGACGGTGGCGTCGAGATCGCCGTTCGTGACAACGGGATCGGGATTCGCGGGGACTTCGAGGATCGGGTGTTCGTCATCTTCCAGCGGCTCCATGGGCGCAGTGAGTATCCGGGCACCGGAATCGGCCTGGCTCTCTGCAAGCGAATCGTTGAGCGACACGGAGGACGAATCTGGTTCGAGTCGGCCGAGGGTGAGGGAACGACGTTCCGCTTCACGCTGCCAATTCGGGAAAGCGAGATGGATAATGAATGATAACGCGAAGCCGATTGACATTCTGTTGGTAGAAGATAACCCAGGAGACGCCGATCTCGCGAAGGAGGCGCTCTCAGAGGCAAAGGTGAAAAACGAGCTGTACTGGGTCGAAGACGGGGAGGAAGCGATCGCGTTCCTCGAGCAACGGGGGGAGTACGCGAACGCGCCTCGCCCCGACGTGATCCTTCTCGACCTCAATCTGCCGAAGAAGGATGGTCGGGAGGTTCTCGCCGAGGTCAAAGCGAACGAGGACTGGATGAGAATCCCGATCGTCGTCTTGACCGCGTCCGAGGCCGAGAGCGACATCCTGAAGTCGTACAGCCTTCACGCTAACTGCTACATCACCAAGCCGATCGATCTCGATCAGTTCATGAAGGTCGTCCAGGCGATCGAGGGATTCTGGCTCACCATCGTGAAGCTACCGAACCACTGACAAGGCACGAATCAACTGAGCCCTGAGCCCGTAGCGAATCCACCGAAGTGGAGGATGAGACCCATCGATAGCCAGAGCAGTGCTCTCCCTCATGCAACAGGCAGCATCCTAAAGACTGTCCGCGTCCTCCTCGTTGAGGACAATCCTGGCGACGTGGACCTGGTCCGCGCGTACATGGAGGATGCGCAGCATGCCCTCGGGTTCGCAGTGGACTCGTGCGATCGCCTCGCTGCAGCGCTCAAACACCTTGATTCGTCCAGCTACGCTGCCGTGATCCTCGACCTTGGCCTACCGGACAGCCAAGGCCTGGCGACGTTCGAGGCCATTCACGTCCGAACCCCCGATCTGCCCATCCTTGTCCTCACTGGCAGCGACGACATCGACCTTGGGCTAGCGGCGGTTCAAGCAGGCGCGGCGGACTTCCTGAGCAAAGGGCGCATCGACGAAGAGACCCTCATCCGAGCAGTCCGCTACGCGATCGAGAGGGCGTCGTCCGAGCGCCGCTATCGCCGGTTGTTCGAGGGAAGCTTGGCCGGCGTCTACGTGACGAGCATCGACGGAACCATCCTCGACTGCAACCGTGCGTTCGCCCAGCTGCTCGGGTATCCGTCCCGCGAGTCGCTGCGCGCGTGCCGCGCGCAGGATCTTTACGCGAGCCTGGCTGACCGCGATGCCTTCTTGGCAAAGATCCGCGAAGAAGGCCAAATCGCCAACTACGAGGCGTCGCTCCGCCGGTACGATGGCTCGGAAGTCTGGACCGTCGAGAGCGCAAGACTCCTAGCCGATGCGGACGGGAACCCTACCCGAGTCGAAGGTACGGTCGTCGACTTGACCGAGCGTCGCGAGGCAGAACGGAGGCAAGCACTGCTCGGGAGCGCGCTCGCGATCCTCAATCGTCCCAACGAGTGGGCGTGCCTGATCGAGGATCTCCTCAAGACCACCAAGACGTTCACCCGATTCGACGCCATCGGCATACGCCTGTGCGAGAACGGCGACTACCCGTACGTCGCCACCGAGGGGTTTCCCGACGGGTTCCTCGCCACGGAGCGGTCGATCTGTGCGCGAAACGAAGACGGGCTCCCTAAGCTCGACGTCGCCGGGAAACCCATTCTCGAATGCATGTGCGGAACCGTCATTCGTGGGCGCACCGATCCCTCACTTCCGTTCTTCACCGAGGCGGGCAGCTTCTGGACGAACTCCACCACCGAGTTGCTGGCGGGAACGACCGAGGAGGAGCGTCAGGGAACGACTCGGAATCGCTGCCACGCGTTCGGCTACGAGTCCGTCGGGCTCGTCCCCGTTCGCTCCGACGGTGAAACCGTCGGCCTCCTCCAACTCAATGACACCCGAGCGGGACGCCTCACGCTCGAGGCCATCCACTTCTTCGAGGAACTCGCCGCAAGTATCGGCGTCGCCTACAAGCGACAGCAGGCGGAAACACACATCCGAAGTCTTCTGACCGCCCAGACGCACATCAACCGGCTCTCGCTGGAGCTCGGGAGGACGCTCGACCTGCAGGAGACCTACTCGGCGATCTACGAACACGTGCGCAGCCTGGTCGACGCCGACGCGTTCGTCATCTCCCTCTGCGACGACGAACACGGAGGGCTCACCCCCTGCTACATCGTCGCGGCCGGCGAGCGGATCGATCCCTCCATCCTCGCATCGCAGCCGCAGGACGCAATGGGCAACGGGATGCAAATCCACGTCATCGAAACCGGTGAGCCTCTCTTCGTCGACGACCTGCAAGCGGTTGTCGGGGAGTCCGCCGGGAGTCGCGGTAAGACGGACGGCGAAGACGCCTCGGGATCGGCTCTTCTCGTCCCGATGCACGTCGAGGGCCGCGTGATCGGCGTCATGGAGGTCCGTAGCCGTCGGCGCGACGAGTACGACGAAACCCACGCCGAGACGCTCGGCGGCCTCGCCAACGTCTCCGCCGTCGCGATCCGGAACGCGCAGCTTGTCGCACGGATCGAGGAGGATGCATCCGAAGCCCGCGCGATGCTCGCCGGTACGACCCAAGCGCTGTCGCGAGTGACCGAGACGCGCGACCCCTACACCGCCGGCCACCAGACCCGCGTCGCCGAACTTGCATTCGCGATTGCGGAGGAGATGGGGCTCGAGGCGGACACCCGCGAGACCCTTCTCACGTGCGGTCTCCTGCACGACATCGGGAAGGTGTCCGTTCCCGCCGAGATCCTCTCCAAGCCAACCCGGCTGACGGACACCGAGTACGCGCTTATACGACAGCACGTGGAAGACGGCTTCAATATCCTGAAGTCTTCGCACCTTCCATCGAAGGTCGCCGAGACCGTCGTTCAACACCATGAACGCCTCGACGGATCCGGCTATCCACACGCCGTTCGCGGCGATGGAATCACGCTCGAGGCGCGCATTCTCGCCGTCGCCGACGTCGTCGAAGCGATGTCCTCCCATCGGCCGTACCGCCCGGCACTCGGCGTCGACGCTGCGCTCGAAGAGATCGAGACGCACCGTGGGCGCCTGTACGATGACACCGTCGTCGACGCGTGCGTACGACTGTTCCGACAGCGTGGCTTCGAGTTCGCCGCCTGAAGCGACCCTCTTGGATGCCGGAGATCTCCGGCACGCCCGCAGGACGCCCTCCTCACAACGCCGAGCGACCCGCCGCCAAGACGGTGTCGGCCGGCTCCCAACAGCGTCTGCCGACCCGCGCGTCGACGATCGGGGGCTGAGCACTAGGAAACGACTCTAGCGGCGACCTCTCGGACGGAAGTGGCGCCCGCCGGTGGATCGCGATCGTCGCGCAGACGGGTGGGCGCGCGGGAACTCCCTCTCCGGATCGAACGTCGCGCCGTAGTCGAAGTCCGCCAACCGGCGCCGCTCGATGGAGGTTCCCAGCTTCTTCTCGATCTGCCGCACCATCAGCCAGTCTCTTCGAACCGCCAACGTGACCGCTTCGCCCGACCGCTCGGCTCGACCCGTCCGGCCGATGCGGTGCGTATAGGCGTCGACCGTGTCTGGCATGTCGTAGTTGACGACGTGCGAGATCCCCGATACGTCGATGCCGCGCGCCGCGATGTCCGTCGCCACCAGCACATCGACCTTCCCATTGCGGAATCCGTCGATCGCTTGCTGGCGCTGGTTCTGGCTCATGTTCCCTTGAAGGCCAGCCGCTCGATGTCCCTGCTTCTTCAGATGGAGCGCGAGGCTTCGCGCACGGTGCTTGGTCCGAGTGAAAACGAGGACCCGCCCGGTCGACGTTCGCCGGAGCATCGCCACGAGCAGCTCCTTCCGACGATCCTCGGGGACGGGATAGAGCGCGTGGGAGACCGTCTCCGCCGGCGCCATCGCGCCGATCTGCACGGTCTCCGGCTCGCTGAGGATCCGGTCCGCCAGCGTACGGATGTCTCTCGGCATCGTCGCCGAGAAGAAGAGCGTCTGCCGGTTCTCCGGCACCTGCCGGATGATCCTGCGGATGTCCGGGAGGAAGCCCATGTCGCACATTCGGTCCGCTTCGTCGAGAACCAGAACCTCCACCGAAGACAGGTCGAGGTCGCCGGCGTCGACGTGATCGAGCAGTCGCCCCGGGCAGGCGACGACGATCTCGACCCCGCGCCGAATCGCCGCAAGCTGGGGTCCCTTGCTCACCCCGCCGTAGACGGTGACGCTGCGAACCTTCGTGTCCCGGCCAAGCTTGACGATGTCCTGGTGGATCTGCTCCGCCAGCTCGCGCGTCGGAGCGACAATCAGAGCGCGCACCCGCCCGAGAGGCCCCTTCGTCAGGCGCTGGAGAATCGGCAGCACGAACGCCGCTGTCTTCCCCGTTCCCGTCTGCGCGAGGCCGAGGACGTCGCGCCCTTTGAGGATCGGCGGGATCGCTTCTTTCTGGATCGGAGTTGGGGTGTCGTACCCGACGGACTTCACTCCGGCGGCAACCCGCCGGTCAAACGAAAACTGCTCAAAACTCAATAGAGAACACTCCTTGGCTCCGTTGAGCCAAGTCGCACGCTCAGCTCGGGTTGACTGCAATTCGAAGGTGGGTGGTATGCGAGTGAATTGCCTACGAAACTGATGCAAGTGTACTCGCTATGCCTCACCCAAACCAGCTGCGCACCGGCGCCGCGCCGATCGAGCCCATCCGACATCACCGTGTGCCGCCAGGCTAGCCCGCTGCCAGGTACCCGATCCCGTCCGGATGGATCCCGACGTCGAACCGACCGATCTCCTTCAGCGTGTCCACGTCGAGGATCGAAATGTCGTTCGTCCTGTTGTTGGCGACGTACGCCCGCGCGCCCGCGGGATCGAACACAATCCCCCCCGGCCAACGGCCGACCGGGATCCGCTTGACCTCCCGGTGTCGCTTCGTGTCGATCACCGACACGTCGTGCGATCCGCGGTTGGCGGTGAACGCATACTGCCCGCCCGGCGTGAAGACGAGTCGGACGGGGGTCCCGCCAATCGGTTGACGGACGAGGAGACCGTGATCGTCCGCATCGAGCACGACCAGCGTGTCGTCGTCCTGGTTGGCAACGTAGACGAACGCACCCGACGGATGGACGGCGACCCCTTCCGGCTTCCGTCCGACGACGATGTGGGTCTCGATCTCGTCGGCCTCCGTGTTCAACACCGAGACCGTGTTCGAGCCGAGATTCGGGACGTAGATCCGTTTCCAGTCGGGTGTCGGGGCGAGCATGTGCGATAACCGCTGCCCGGTCGGCACGATCTTCAGCAACTCGTGCGAAGGTCTCCGGTAGATGAACACCCTGTCCGCGTACGTCACCGCAATGTAGAGCTTCCCGCCGTCGGGCGAGATCTTGATGTCGTGCGGGAATCGGAACTCCGGATGCTCGATCCGACCGATCTCCTTCATCGCCGTCGTGTCGAGGATCGAGACGCTGTCGCCGCCCGCGTTGGAGACGTACGCGGTCTCGCCGTCGCGCGCGATCGCGATCTCGTGCGGGTGAGATCCGACCGCGACCTGCCCGATGCACGCTCCTGTCCCAGCGTCGATGAACCAGACGCTGGCCTCGTCCTTGTTCAGCACGATCAAGCGGTCCGACATCATCACTGCGACCTCCGATCCCCGTACGGGGATCGTACGCCATCTGCCGGCGCCGCGCGGCGCAGCCGGCGCCCATCTCTCGGAAGTCAGTGGGCTGGCGTTCGGCTTCGATGTGAATCGTCCTTCTCACCGCGTACACTCCCCACTTCGACGTCAAAGGAGGAAGCAGAGTGAACGTTCTCGTCGGATACTTCAGCGAAACCGGCAACACGAAGCGGATCGCCGAGGCGATCGCGACCGAGGCAACGTCGGGCGGACACACCGTCGACGTCAAGACCATCGGAGAACTCACTCCGAGCGCGCTGACCACGTTCGACGTGGCATTCCTCGGTACGACGTGCCATTCGAGCGACCTCGCCGCTCCGCTGCGCAACCTCCTCGATGGGCTTCCCACTGGGGTGACGTGTCGCATCGCCGGATTCGTGACCCACGCGGTGCCGATGCCCGAGGACGGGACGTGGCGGGCGGAGATGTACGAGAAGTGGGCCGGCCGCTGCCCTCAGACGTTCGAGGCGCTCTGCGCCGCGAAGAACGTCTGCTACCTGGGGTACTTCCACTGCCAGGGCGCGCCAAACCCGCCGATCGAGGCGTTCATCCGCACGTCGATCATCACCGACGACGCGCTTTGGGCCGAGTACAGCGCCGACATGCACGATCATCCGAACGAGGCGGACCTCGCCGCCGCCCGCGCGTTCGCGAAGGACGCGCTGACAGAGGACTAGTCGAGCTCACAGGTCGATCGGCGCCACGCGTTGCGCAGGGTTCTCTCTCACGCTGTCGGCAACCGGACGAGGTGTGCGGTGACGCCGAGCGCGACCGCACCGAGGAGGGCACGCGCCCATGCTGCGTCCACGGCGAAGACGGCCGACAGCACGAGCGTCATCCACAGGAGCGCGAGCGTGAGCACCTTGTGCCGACGGGTCATGCTTCGCCGCTCGACATAACGTCGGAGGTACCCGCCGATCCAACGATTGCCGAGGAGTCTCGTGTGGAGGCGCTCCGAGCTGCGCGCGTAGAGGAAGACCGCGAGGAGCAGGAACGGCGTCGTCGGAAGAAGCGGGACGAAGATTCCGACGACCCCGATCCCCGATGAGACCGTTCCACCGACGAGACACAGGGCCCTCGTCGTTCGAGTCATCCGGCAATCGCCCCCTACGATGCGTGAGCTTCGCCGCGTCAGCGCGCGGCGAGCTGCTCGGCGATCCCGTCCCCGTACGCCGGATCGGCGCGCCGGAAGTGCTCGACCATCTTCTCCTGGATCGCCTGCGGGACGTTCCCGAGCGACCCGGCGATGTTCTCGATCAGCCGACGCTTCTCGTCCGCCGGGAGGAGCCGGAACAGGTCGCCCGGCTGGACGTAGTCGTCGTCGACACCCCGCTCCTGCTCGTAGCGCGCAGCATCCCCGGAGATCTTGAGCGGCGGCTCCGCGTAGGCCGGATCCGCCTTCGGCCCGCCGAACGTGTTCGGCTCGTAGTTCGGTGACGCCCCGCCGTTGCCGTCGAACCGCATCGCGCCGTCCCGCTGGTAGTTGCTCGCGATCGTCCCCCGCGGCGCATTGACCGGCAGCCGCTCGAAGTTCGCGCCAAGCCGGTACCGGTGCGCATCGGCGTAGGCAAACAGGCGCGCCTGAAGCATCTTGCACGGCGAGAACGAGATCCCCGGCGGGACGTTGGCGGGCGAGAACGCCGCCTGTTCGACCTCGGTGAAGTAGTTGACCGGATTGCGATTCAGCTCGAGCACGCCGACCTCGATCAGTGGGTAGTCTGCGTGCGGCCAGACCTTGGTCAGATCGAACGGATTCCACCGGTACGTCTCCGCCTCGACCTCGGGCATCACCTGGACGTAGAGCGTCCACTTCGGGAACTCCCCACTCTCGATCAACTCGAACAGCTGCCGCGTGTGGTAGTCAGGATCGGAACCGGCCAGACGGTCGGCCTCCTCCGGCGGCATGTTCCTGATCCCCTGCTGCGTCTTGAAGTGAAACTTGACCCAGAACCGCTCGTTCGCCGCGTTCAGGAAGCTGTAGGTATGGCTCCCGTAGCCGTTCATGTACGGGATTCCGGCGGGAATCCCCCGATCGGAGAAGAGGATCGTCACCTGGTGAAGCGCCTCGGGGACCTGCGACCAGAAGTCCCACTGCGGCGTATCGTCCTTGACGTTGGTCTGCGGATCGCGCTTCTGGGTATGGATGAAGTCGGGGAACTTGATCGCATCGCGGATGAAGAAGGTCGGCGTGTTGTTCCCGACCATGTCCCAGTTTCCCTCCTCGGTGTAGAACTTGAGCGCGAACCCGCGGACGTCGCGCACTGTGTCCGCCGAGCCCTTCTCGCCGGCGACGGTCGAGAAGCGGCCGAGAACCTCGGTCTCCTTGCCGATCTCGGAGAACAGCCTGACCTTGGTGTACCGCGTGATGTCCTCCGTGACGGTGAACGTGCCGAACGCACCGGCCGCCTTCGCGTGCACGACGCGTTCCGGGATTCGCTCCCGATTGAAGTGAGCGAGCTTCTCCAGCAGGTGGTGATCCTGCAGCAGCGTCGGTCCCCGCTCCCCCGCCGTCAGCGACGTCTGGTTGTCGTCGACCGGAATCCCGGCCGCGGTCGTCAGCCTCTTCGCGCCATCCTCGTCCATCGCGACCCTCCTTCCGCGCCGACGTCGGCCACTCCGCAACCCGGGCCACCCATCCGGCGACCCTCCTCTCGTCGGCCTCCTGCAACCTACACCTTCTTCCCGCTCTCGCCAAACGATCTTCTCAATCGCCCTCGCCTGACGGTATCCTTCGACCATGGCCGAGAACCGGGGGGAGCCGACTGTACAGAGCGTCGGCGGGTATCTGCATCGGGTCGTTCCGATCGTCGATGCCGCGGGGAAGGTCCTCGACTACGCCCTCAAGCCGCTGACGGTTGAGTTTCGCCCGCGCGATCTGATGCCAGGTCATCGTCGGCGCCGCCCTTCTCGCCGTCCCGGTGGCGTTCACCGAGGAGACCTGGCGGCTCGGGGAGACGTTGCCGCTGCGGAACGTCCTCATCCTGAGCGCGATGTCGATCGTGTTCATCGCCCTGTTCGTCTACTTCAACTTCTACCGGTTCTCATTCCGCGGACAGACCGTCGAGTTCGTGAAGCGAACGCTGTCGATCTACCTCTTCTCGCTTCTCGTCATCGGAGGTCTCCTCACCGTGATCGAGAAGGCGCCCTGGGCCTCCGACGCGCTCCTCGCCGTCAAGCGAACCCTCATCGTCACCTTCCCGGCGTCGATGAGCGCGGCCGTCAGCGATGCCCTGAAGTGAGGTGAGATGCACTACGGGATTCTCGCCGCGCTGCTGTTCGGGATCAGCGCCCCGCTGTCGAAGCTCCTCCTCGCCGCAGTCGACCCGCTGATCCTCGCCGGCCTCCTCTATCTCGGCGCCGGCGTCGCGCTCGCTGTCGCCCTCTTCGTCGAACGCGCGCTCGGCCGCGGTTCGACCGAGGCCCGCCTCGAGCGGCGCGACGCACCCTGGCTCGTCGGTGCAATCCTCGCCGGCGGCGTCGCCGGCCCGATCCTCCTCCTGTTCGGACTCCGCCTGACACCGGCCGCCACTGCGTCGCTGTTGCTCAACTTCGAGGTCGTCGCAACCGGGCTTCTCGCGTTCGTCCTGTTCGGAGAGGCCGTCGGCCGCGCTGCGTGGGGCGCGATCGCTGCCGTCGCCGTCGGCGGCGCCCTCCTCTCCCTCAATCCGTCCGCCGGGTGGCAGGTTGCGCCGGGCGCGCTCCTCGTACTCGGGGCCTGCGTCGCGTGGGGACTCGACAACAACCTCACCGGCCGGATCTCGCTCAAGGACCCGAAGCGCATCGTCGCCATCAAGGGACTCGCCGCCGGCGGGTTCTCGCTTCTCCTCGGCGTCGCTCTCGGGCGGCCGACGCCGGCCGCGAGCCGCACTCTCTTCGCTCTCCTGCTCGGATCGGTCAGCTACGGGGCGAGCATCGCCCTGTTCGTCCGATCCCTGCGGTCCGTCGGGGCGGCGAGGACGGGGGCGCTGTTCGGAACCGCGCCGTTCGTCGGCGTCGCCTTGTCGCTCGCCATCTTCAGGCAACCGCCGGGATGGACGTTCTTCGCCGCCCTCCCGTTGATGGCCCTCGCCGCCGTCGTTCTCGCCCGCGAGAAGCACGATCACCGACACGTCCATCGGCCACTCACCCACACCCACCGCCATCGCCACGACGACGATCACCACGAACACGAGCACGACATCAACGCGATCACTCCCGCATCTCACGTCCACGAGCACACCCACCCGGAGCTCGAGCACGGCCATCCCCACCGGCCCGGCCCGCACCACCGCCATAACCACCGTACCGTGACGTAGCTCGCCGACGGGTACTTGCCGCAACCCCGTGGCGCCGGTAGGCTCGTGGGCGTCCATCGAAAGCGAGGCCGGATGAACAGACGTCGAACCCTGATCGCGCTCGTCGCACTCGCGCTATCTCTCTCCATTGCCGGTGTCGCCCAGCGGGCGGCCCGCTCGGTCTGCGACTACTACCCGCCCGACAGCCGCGTTCGCGACCTTGGCGTCCAAGGCTGGCTCAACTGGTACGATGGCCCGTACGCCGACGATCGCGAGCGCGCCATCTCCGCGAGTTTGGTCGCAGACTACGCCGACCTCAGCTCGTCGTCGACGTTTGGTCACACGCTCGACGCACGAGCCGAGGTCCGCGGGACCGCGGAAGGGTGGACGGCCGCGCTCGTCGGTGCGGGCACCCTGCGCTCGCACCTCGACGAGGCCCTGTTCCTCGTCGGTGCGCTCGGCCTCGACGCGGACATCGATGCGAGCCTCGAACTCGATGCGACCGCTGGGATCGGCTCGGGTCAGTTTCGAGACGTCACGCCGCTCGCGCGGGCGATCACGCTGCAAAACGACCTTCTCGACCTCGGCGAACTCCTCGCGCCCGTCGGCGACGACGTCCTGCTCGTCATCGCCCGGATCCTCGGCGAAGTCCGACCGACCGACGACGAGAAGGCAGTCCGCATCGCCGAGACGCTCGTCGCGACCGAGCTGCTCACCGACGAGCAACTCGGCATTCGCGGCCTCCTCGCAGTCGAGGAGGCCGTCGCCGACGACGAACCGTCGCGTCTGTGCGGACGCGACGTCCAGGCCCGAATCGGTGCCACCGCACGTCTTCTCCCCGACGCCAACTTCGCCGCGGCCGGGATCCTCGTCGCGCGTCTCGCCGCCGTTCCGGACCCGGTCTCCCAGTTCGATTCCCGTGCGGAGGCCAAGATCCGCCTCGCGCACCCCGACGAACTCGCGATCGACGCCGAGGTGTCGTACGAACGCCGACTCCCTGACGACTGGACCGCACGCGCCGAGTACCGTCTGGCGATCGACCGGATGTGGACGGCTCCGGAGACTCGCTCCGTCGCGCACGCGGTCTCGGCCAGCCTGACAACGCAGCTCCCCGGGTCGGTCGGCGTCACCCTCGCCGGCGAGGCCTCGTACGAGACCGGCGACGAGGAGCTGTCGTTCACGTTGACCGTTCACCTGGAGGCGGACGTCCTCTGATGTCCGCCGAGCAGGTCGTTCGCGCGACAGGACTGGTGAAACGTTTCGGCCGGCAGACGGCGCTCGACGGCCTGTCGCTCTCGGTCCGGCAGGGGCAGCTGTACGGCCTCGCCGGCCCGAACGGCGCGGGAAAGACAACGCTCATCCGCACCCTGTGCGGACTCCTCCGGCCGGACGAGGGCGAAGCGGAGCTGCTCGGCTGGCGGATGCCGAGCCGCCGCGTCCGCGCGCAGCTCGGTTACATGCCACAGGACTTCGCGGTCTACGACGACTTGAGCGTGATCCAGAACCTCGAGTTCTACGGGTCGCTCTACGCCCTCCGCCGCGCGCAAGTACGCGCGCGCGCGGACGAGCTCCTCGAGCTCGTCCGCCTCGCCGACCGACGCCGCCAGCGCGTCGGGACGCTCTCCGGCGGGATGCGCCGCCGCGTCTCGCTCGCGATCAGCCTCCTGCACCGACCTCGCCTCGCGTTCCTCGACGAGCCGACCGCCGGCGTCGATCCGAAGCTCCGTCGATCGTTCTGGGATCACTTCAACGCGCTCGCCGAACAGGACGTGACGCTCGTCGTCACGACGCACCTCGTCGAGGAAGCGCAGCGCTGCGGTGCCGTCGGCTTCCTGATGGCCGGCCGGCTTCTGACCGAGGGATCCCCGGACGAGATCCTCGCCGAAACGGGAACGTCGAACCTCGACGACGCGTTCATTGTGCTCCAGGAGCGAGGGGAGGACCCGACGTGACCAGCCTCGCCGTCGCTCGAAACGTCCTCCGGCGACTCCTGCGCGACGTGCGGACGCTCGCCCTGATTGTCGTCCTCCCGCTCTTCTTCGTCCTTCTCTACGGAAACTCGTTCTCCGGCTCGTACTCCGGGCTGCGCGTCGTCGTCGTCGATCAGGACAACGGCCTTGCCTCCGTTCGAACCGCCGAGTTGGGCAGGATCACGCTCGAGATGAACCTCGCGTCGGCGTTTATCGACGCGCTCGACCCCGATACCTTCGACGTCCGACTCGTCGAAGACGAGGAGGCGGCAATCGCCGCGGTCGGCGCCGGATCCTGGGCGGCCGTTGTCTTCCCCAAATCGTTCTCGAACGCGATCGTGAACGAGGCCGTTCGCGCCGGCGGCGAGCGCAAGGCCACCTTCGAGGGAGAGACGGTCACGCTCTTGCCGAGCGATCCGCTCGACGCCCCGTCGACGGTGATCGTCGTCGACGACTCGAACCCCCTCCTCGCGTCCGCCGTCCTCGACGGGCTCGACACCGCGTTCGCCGCCGTCCTCGAGACGCAGCGGTCGACCCTCGATGTCGACTCGCTCCTCGACGTGCGCCCGCTCTACGACGGTCGAATCCGGATGCTTGACTTCACCGCGCCGGGGATCATCGGGTTCGCGATGACGCTGATCACCGTCCTGCTGACGGCGATGGCCGTCGTCCGCGAGCGGACCGGCGGGACCCTGACGCGGATTCTGATCGCCCCGGTCAGCGCGTGGCAGGTCACCCTCGGGTACACGCTCGCGTTCAGCGCGATCGCCGCCGTGCAGACCGCCGAGCTGTTCCTGGCGTCCGTCCTGCTGTTCGGGGTCCGGTTCGTCGGCGATCCCGGGATCGTCGCCCTCGTCGTCGTCCTGTTCGCCGTCGGCCTGCAGGGGATCGCGACCCTGATCTCCACCCTCTCCAGGAACGAGGCACAGGCGATGCAGTTCGTCCTGTTCCTCCTCATCCCGTCGATCATGCTGAGCGGCGTTTTCTGGCCGCTGGAGACGATGCCGGCGACGATTCGGCCGCTCTCGTACGCGATCCCGCTCACCTACGCCAACACTGCGCTGCGCAAGGTGATGCTCACCGACGCCCCCCTCGGCGAGCTCACGTTCGAGCTCGCCGTTCTCGCCGCGATCGCGGTCGTCGCCCTCGGGCTGAGCGTCTTCACGATGCGTCGTCAGGCGTACTCCGCCTGAGGCCGCACCGCCGGATCAGACGTCAACGCCGCTGATCTCGCGGATCTTGTCGAGCTGGTGGGTCGCACGCACATGGCGGACCGTTCCCGTCAGTCCCCGCACGACGAGGCTCTCGGTGTCCGCGCCGAGGCCGGAGTAGTCGACGCCGCGGAGGAGCTCGCCGCTCGTGACCCCGGTCGCGGCGAAGAAGACGTCGTCGGAGGCGACGAGGTCGTCGAGAGTCAGAACACGGTCGAGGTCGTAGCCCCGATCCGCCCCCGCGCGGCGGTCGGCGTCGTCGCGCGGGACGAGCCGACACTGGATCTCGCCCCCCATCGCACGCAGCGCGCACGCCGACAGGACCGCTTCGGGACTTCCACCGACGCCGAGGAGGACGTCGATCCCCGACGCCTCCCACGCCGTCATCAGCGCCGCCGCGATGTCGCACGCCGGGATCAGTCGAATCCGGGCACCGCACGCGCGAACGGCGGCGATCAACTCGCGATGGCGCGGCCGGTCAAGGATCACGACCGTCAAGTCGCGGACCTCGTCGCCCTTTGCCGCCGCGACCCGGGCGAGGTTGTCGGCGACCGGGGCGTCGATGTCGATCTTCCCCCGCGCCTCCGGACCGACGGCGATCTTGTCCATGTACATGAACGGCCCCGGATCGAACATCGTCCCTCGCGGCGCGAGGGCGATCGCCGAGATCGCATTCTGGTTCCCATTCGACAGCGGGGTCGTCCCGTCGATCGGGTCGACCGCGATGTCGACCGCCGGTGGCGCGCCCGTCCCGACCCGCTCGCCGCAGAAGAGCATCGGCGCCTCGTCCTTCTCCCCTTCGCCGATCACCACGGAGCCGTCGATCTCGACGGTCGCGAGCACGCGGCGCATCGATTCGACCGCCGCTCGATCGATTGCGTTCTTGTCTCCTCGTCCCATGAACCGACCCGCGGCGAGCGCGGCCGCTTCGGTGACGCGGACGAGTTCCATCGTGAGGTTGCGTGTAGGTTTCGACGACACGGTCGCCTCCTTCGGCCGGATTGTAAGCGAACCCGGCGTCGGCCGGAGCGACTGAGAACCTGCCGGAGCGCGCCCGCTACGCCTCGTCGTGCGCGGTGCGGGCGATGATCTCGTCCTGGAGGGCGCGATCGAGGGCGTTGAAGTAGTCGGAGTATCCGGCGACGCGGACGATCAGGTCCCGGTGCTCGTCCGGAGACGCCTGGGCGCGGCGGAGCGTCTCCGAGTCGACGATGTTGAACTGAACGTGGTGTCCGTCCATCCGGAAGTAGGTGCGAACCAGCTGGGCGAGCTTCCCCAACCCTGCCTCGTCGCGCAGGACATCGGGGAGGAAGCGTTGGTTCAGGAGCGTGCCGCCCGTTCGCACGTGGTCGAGCTTCCCGACCGACCGGATCACGGCCGTCGGGCCGCGCGTGTCGGCGCCCTGAACGGGCGA
>Ga0180429_10000401_pt1 | contig 38770 bp, 37 predicted proteins | sample SS_ome_FD_132428 | JGI IMG/M metagenome (GOLD analysis project Ga0180429, IMG submission 132428) | Hypersaline lake sediment archaeal communities from the Salton Sea, California, USA - SS_1_S_1 metaG | ecosystem: Environmental > Aquatic > Non-marine Saline and Alkaline > Hypersaline > Sediment ...
CCTCCAGGCACCGGACTGGCGGCACCTGGAGGTTATTGTCATACAAGTCACATATGTGTCAGATCAGATGTCAATGCTAGTCGGCAATGATCTTGACATACGGCACTTTCTTGAGGCTCCATTCATTGGTCTCTTTGTCGTAGGTAGAGTTGGTGAAACAGAACCAATCGTCATCATTCTGACCCATGAAGTCACCTCTGTAGTAGAAACCCGGATACCGGGATTCTTCACGGAACTGGATATGACGGGTATGGGCCTGAACCGTATAGAGACGGTGGGTGATCTCCCACGCTCTCATCAGTTCATGCAGATCACCGGCACCGATGTTCTCAAGGTCTTCACGGAACATTTCAAACAGGTCCATGAGTACTTCCAGATTCTTGCCGGAGGTCATGTAGTAAGTGCCGGTACCGCCGCCGTACTCATTGGTCATCTTCATGAGGCGCAGGGCCATGCCGGCGGGTTTGCAGTAGTTGGGGTTGATATCCTGGGCCGTGGTGTAGGCACAGTGATCCAGATAATTTCTCACCGGTTTGTACACATAATCCACCAGTTCCTGATCGGTTTCCTTGAATCCGGCAACCTTGTCGCCTTCGGCTTTCAGGTACTGGACCATGGATTTGGCAACGATCCGGCCTTCTGCATGCGAGCCGGAGGAGAACTTGTGGCCGGAGCAGCCCACACCGTCACCGGCAGTGAACAGACCCTTGACGGTGGTCATTCTGTTGTAGCCCCATTTGTAATCCGCCGGTACCCAGTCTTCATCCGGACCGGAGCACCAGATGCCGCAGCAGCCGGAATGGGATCCCAGCAGGTACGGTTCGGTCGGCATGACTTCCGAGTCTTTTTTCTCAGGCTCGGTGTTGGTGGCGCACCACAGGCCGGCCTGGCCCACGGACATGTCAAGGAAATCTTCCCATGCTTCAGATTCCAGGTGCTTGAGCTCTTTTTTGCTCATGGTCTCACCCAGTTTTGCCAGGGCATCGGAGGTTTTCATGATGATGGGACCGCGGCCCTCTTTATACTCTTTCATCATGAGATGGTTTCTCAGACAGGTGGGGGTCACGGCTGCGGTGCCATAGGGAGCGTATTTTTCCAGCTCGGCCTTGGCTTCGTCAGAGGCTGCATAGTTTTCACCCAATCCGTTAACGGTCTGGGCCTTGAACAGCAGGAACCAGGCACCCACAGGGCCGTAACCGTCTTTGAAACGGGCCGGGGTGAACCGGTTTTCCATCATGGACAGTTCCGCACCGGCACGCAGGGCCATGGTGTAGGTGGAGCCGGCATTCCATACCGGATACCAGGCACGGCCTTTACCCTCACCCACGGACCGGGGCTGGTACACGTTTACAGCACCACCGCACGCGCAGACAATGGTTTTGGCGCTGATGATATAAACTTTGTTCTCCCGCACGGAGAAACCCACGGCACCGGCGATGCGGTTGGGGTCTTCCTTGTCATTGAGCAGTTCGACAATGAAGCACCGTTCGATGATGTTGTCTTCACCCAGGGCTTTTTTCCCGGCTTCGGCAACGATTCTCTTGTAGGATTCACCGTTGATCATGATCTGCCACTTACCGGTACGGACCGGGGTGGCACCGGCTTTCAGGGAACCGAGCTTCAGTCCTTTCTTGCCGTCCATGTTCTTGCCGTCATCGGTTTTCTTCCAGACAGGCAGGCCCCATTCTTCAAACAGGTGAACCGAGTCATCCACGTGACGGCCCAGGTCATAGATCAGGTCTTCACGGACGATTCCCATCAGGTCGTTTCTGACCATGCGGACATAGTCTTCGATTTTGTTATCACCAATATAGGTGTTGATGGCGGACAGACCCTGGGCAACAGCGCCTGATCTCTCAAGGGCAGCTTTGTCACACAGCAGAATCTTGGTGCCCTCATCGGCCCATTTCTTGATTTCAAACGCAGTTCCACAGGCAGCCATACCGCCGCCGATGATCAGAATATCAACGTCTCTTTTATCAACCTCTGGGTCTCTGACTGCTTTAAGCTCTCCAACAGGTTTGTTCGGTAATGCCATTGTATACCTCCAAAATTATAAGTATCAGAATTTTCGTTCGGGTAACGGTTTAAGTTATGCCAGTTCCTGGGGGGTCGGAAATACATATCCGTCTGCTTCCTGGGTGGACAGCAGGCCGGAATTCAGATCCTTGCCTTTCAGATCGTCATAAGAATTGGCTTCTCCTTCAGGAGTGGTCCTGATGGGGAACTTGAACCGTTTTACCACACCATTTCTGAACTTACAGGTCCACATGACATCTTCGGTACCCAGCATGGGAACAACCGAAGCACCCATGGGGACAAAGTCATTGTAGCCTCTGACCTCAATGGCCTGGGACGGACAGATTTTGACACAGGAATAACATTCCCAGCACTGATCCGGTTCCTGGTTGTACGCTTTCATTTCATTGGGATCCAGAACCATCAGATCATTCGGGCAGATGTACATACATGCTGTTTTATCCCCGCCTTTACATCCGTCACATTTTTCTGTGATTACAAAAGTCGGCATTTAGAATACCTCCATACATTAAGTTAATCAAAAAGCACAATACCGTTGTGCAACAAAGTCGTATATCAAATTCAGAACCCGGGGCCGATCCCACGTCTGAAAGATTTTGATGCCTTTATCTTATACAGTTGAAACTGGTCAGATTCAAGCAGGCGTCAAACAAATGTTATGGCAATAGCACTGGCACATAGTTTTTGTCAAGATTTTTTAAAAAAAGATGCCTGTGATTTTTCAATCACTTAAGGTTTTATCATATACATCATATATATCAGCATCCAGCCGGTCTGAACCACCATATATGGGGAAGGCCGCACGTAATAAAATCAGTGTGGCAAAAATCAGGATTTCCTGTTAGGTTGTCTGCGGCAGAAATGACCCTATTCAAAAAAAGCAACAGAAAGGAGACCCGATGACCCAGGACATGATGCCGGTTTCATTGAACGATCCAATGACGTTTGTCTGCGGACCGGGCAATGTGTGCTTCAATGACTGCTGCCGGGATCTGAATCAGGTGCTGACACCCTATGATGTGCTGCGTCTTAAAAATCATCTGCATATGCCGTCCCGGATGTTTCTGCAGACATATACCACCCGGCATTCCGGTCCGGCGTCCGGCCTGCCCGTGGCCACATTCAGATTCAATCCGTCCGCAGGGTATGCCTGCCCGTTCGTGAGAGACACCGGTTGTTTTGTTTATCCGGACCGGCCGGCATCCTGCCGCCTCTATCCTTTGGCACGGGCCATCTCCCGATCCCGGGAAACCGGAGAAATCCAGGAATATTATGCGGTCATCCAGGAAGATCATTGCAAGGGGTTTGAAGACCGGAATCCCCAGACCGTCGGTCAGTGGCTGGCCGGTCAGGAGGTGGAACCCTATAACCGGAACAATGACAAACTCATGGAACTGATCCATCTGAAAAACCGCATCCTGCCCGGCCCATTGACCCCGGATCAGTCAAATGCGGTTTTTCTGGCACTGTATGACCTGGATGAATTCCGCCATCGCATTTTCAGTCAGGACCTGCTGGGCGGGGTGCCTGTGTCCCGGCAACGGATGCAAAATATCGGTACCAAAGATGAGGCCCTTCTGGATCTGGGGGTGAAATGGGTGCGTTACCAGTTGTTCGGCATGGATATGAACGACAGCTGAATTTGATGCGGGAGAGAGAAAATGACAGCGATTGACCGAAAAACCGCGCTGGTTCTGGGAGCGGTGAAAGGCATTGGAAAGGGGATCGGACTGGCCCTGGCAAAACAGGGTGCCACACTCATATTGACCCGCCATGACTGGGAAGACTCCTTTGACCGGATGGAAGCGGATTTTGCCGCAACCGGGGCAGAATACCATATTATTACAGCGGATCTGACCCAGGTTGATCAGGTGGCCCGGATGGCGCGTTTTATTCGTGATCGTTACGGCAAACTGGATATTCTGATCAACAATATCGAACGGGGTGGATGGCCTGTGGTTCACGGGCCGTATGTGGAAGACCAGTGGGACCTTGAAATGGAAACCACCCTGAAAGCCAAGCGCTGGGTGTTTGATGCCGTGTTCTCTCTGCTGAAGGCTTCAGAAGACGCGGTGGTGATCAATCTGTCTTCCGTGGCAGCCATTACCGGTCGATCCGGCCCGGCCGCACAGGTGTTCAATGACGGGTATGCAGCGGCCAACAGAGGGATTCAGGGCCTGACCGAAACCTGGGCCCGCATGGGCGCCCCCAATGTCCGGGTGAACGAACTCATGCTGGGAATATTCGAGACCCGCCACGCCCAGGGAACGCGGGGCTGGGAACAGGTGCTCACGCCGGCTGAGAAACAGGCCCTGGTGGATCATACGCTGGCCGGCCGTACCGGCACCATTGAAGATGTGGTCAACGCCTGCCTGTTCATGATCCAGGATGCCCCGTATCTGACCGGCAGTGTGCTCCGCCTGGACGGCGGATTTGTGCTGGGCGGTGAAAATGTCCCCCCCATGCCCAGGGGCGTTCTGTAAATTTGAATCAAAACGAGATGTCCTGCTGTTTCATGTCTTGCCAATCCAATGAAACGTGGCGGCAAAAAAAACGGTTTTTCAGATGTTCGGATTCAGCAGCATCTGTGCAATGGTCAGCCGGGGGCGTCCGGTCAGGTTGTGCTGGTTTTTGAACTGTTGCTCCCGGGCGGCCAGATCCATATAAAAAGAGGTCCTGTCAAAGGGAATATAGGGTTTGGTGTCAAAGTGCCCGGCATCGCATCCCGGGCCTTTGATTGTCTGTCGTCCGGGCGGATGCAGTTCGTGGGGCAAGCCGTGCAGCCGGCAGATCATGGGTCTGAAGGAATACAGGGTGCAGCGGCCCCGCACATTGAGCGGGCACATCAGTTTCAGGGACCGGCCTTCATGGCCGTCCGCAAAGGTTTGGCTGACATAGTCCGCCGCCCGGGTCCTGACCTCTTGTTTTCCCATGGGGTCCATCTGCAGAAAACCCTGAACCAGAAAGGCTTTTTCAATAAACGTATGATGGAAGAATAAAGAGGTGCAGCAGTTGTCGGTACAGCCGGTACAGTGAAAATCGTATCGGTCCGCCACCCGGTCATAGGCGGCATCCATTCTTTGGTATAAACGGATCAGAGAAGAAAAATCATACGGTGTCATGAATGTTTCAAGCGAAGTTATACCAGGGGGTTTGGAAGAAAAAGTTTGGCGTAGACTTCCAAGGCATAGCGATCCGTCATGCTGGCAATCACATCGCAGACCGATCGTTTCAAGCCGTTTTTATCCATATCCCAGGCCGCCATTTCCATTTTTTCAAGTTCCGCCTGCAGATGATCGGGATGCAGGATAAAATACCGGTACAATCCTTCGATAATTTTTTTGGCTTTGATGAATTCATTGTGAACCCCCGGAGACCGGTAGACTTTTTCATAGAGAAATTTTCTCAGAATGGTCATGGCATTGAAAATATCCTGTCCGATTTCCAGAACGAACCGGCCGTTTTTCGGGCCGCTGTGGCTCACCAGATTTTCGATCATGGTACTGGCCCGGACGGAATGGGTTCTGCCCAGTTTTTTCAGGCAGATGTCGGGCACCTGGTCCATGGTGACCACCCTGGCGCGAAGGGCGTCATCCAGATCATGGTTCAGATAGGCCATGATATCGGCAACCCGGACAATTCTACCCTCCACGGTAACGGCAGTCTCACCGGGTACGGCAGGAATGATGTTGCCGAACCCTTTGGAGTGTTTGAGGATGCCGTCTCTGACATCCCGGGTCAGATTCAGTCCCTGACCTTTGTTTTCAAGGGTGTCCACGACCCGTAGGCTCTGGTTGGAATGGGAGAAGTACGGGGAGTGGATTTCCGTGAGAGCGACTTCTCCGGCATGTCCGAACGGGGTATGCCCCAGATCGTGGCCCAAAGCAACGGCTTCGGCCAGGTCTTCATTCATGCGCATGGCCCGGGCAATGTTTCTGGCGATTTCCGCCACCTCCAGGGTGTGTGTCAGCCGGGTGCGGTAATGATCTCCCAGTGGTGAAAGAAAGACTTGTGTCTTGTATTTGAGCCGCCGGAAAGAATTGGAGTAAACAATGCGGTCCCGGTCCATCTGGAACGGGGTTCTTATGTTGCAGATGGTGGTTTCGGCAAATCGCCGGGTGGCCCCCTGGCTCGGCGTACCGTGTCGGGACAGAAAATCACGCTCACGGTTTTGAAATATTTCCTTGATACTCAAACCGGTCCCGGTTTCAGACAAATTTTTCTGTAAAGCTTTCATAAATCCTTATTGCGGTTTTATCAAGATAGTATAGAATACAACATTTTTATGAAAAAGCAAGTAGAGCGGGAGACGGGAAACAGGCCCAGCGAATTGACGGGTTGACCCACAAAGAAAATGGTTGCCGACAGAGATGAAACTTATATGCTGCTGGCTTTGAGCCAGGCAGCAGCGGCCCTTGAACAGGGAGAATTTCCCGTGGGCTGTGTGATCGTTCAGGACGGCCGGGTGATGAGCCGGGGGGGGCGGAGCGGCACGGTTTTGGAGGCGGACCGTCGGGTCATGATCAGTGAAGTGGATCATGCAGAGATCCGGGCGCTTCGGCAGCTTGAATCCTGTCCCCATCCGGTCGTGCCGGAAAAATGTGTCCTGTACTGCACCATGGAGCCCTGCCTGATGTGTTTTGGCGCCATTATTCTATCCGGAATACAGACGGTGGTGTATGCATTTGAAGACCCCATGGGCGGTGGAACGGCATGTGACCTGTCGTCGTTGCCCCGGCTTTATGGAAACGCAAGAATTCGGATAAAAAAAGGGGTCTGTCGTAGAAAAAGTCTTGATCTTTTTTATGATTTTTTTAATAAAAAAGGCAATCTGTACTGGAAAGACAGCTTTCTGGAGCAGTATGTGCGGGATCAGAAGCACGCGGAGAGTAAATAAATATTGAATTTTTTCAAATTGCCTTCTATAATAGCAAGGTTATGCTTGTTTGATATTAATTTAATATAAACGGTAATGGGTTGAACCCTTAGCAGGAGGTGCAAAAATATCTAAGCAAGGACGACAGGATCAATTGAATGTGAACAAGGGGATCAGGGCTGGAGAAGTCCGTGTGATCGGTGCAGATGGAGAGCAGATAGGCATTATGCCGATGGCGGAAGCCTTGAGAATCGCGGAAGAGCAGACCCTGGATCTGGTGGAGGTGTCTCCGGACGCCAAGCCACCTGTCTGCAAGATAATGGACCATGGAAAATTCAAGTACGAGCAGACAAAAAAGAAACAGGAAGCCAAAAGAAAACAGAAAACCACGCAGATCAAGGAAATAAAAGTCCGGCCGAAAACAGATGACCATGATCTGGCCACCAAGGTCCGGCATATTGAAAAGTTCATCAGCAACAATGACAAGGTAAAAATCACCCTGGTATTCCGGGGGCGCGAGGTGGTGCTCCGAGAACAGGCCAATGCAGTTCTGGAAAAAGTGGTCAACCTGACCTCGGATTTTGCTGTTGTCGAGCAGCTGCCCCGCTTTGAAGGCCGGGTGATAACCATGCTGCTTGCCCCGAAATAGAACGGATTCCTTTTATCTGATCATCCTGCATGAGCCCTTCAATCCATGTTGAAATGGATGGTGATGCATATCGCTTGGACCGGTATGTTTCACTGTCCCTTTTTTTATAATCCAGGAACAGCCAAGCCAACGAACAAGGAGATGTAACATGCCTAAAATCAAAACAACCCGCGCGGCAGCGAAACGGTTCAAAAAAACCGGATCAGGGAAATACAAGTTCAGAAAATCCCATGCCAGTCATATTTTGACCAAAAAGAGCACCAAACGGAAACGGTCGCTTCGTCTGGACCAGATCGTTGCCGAATCCGACATGAAGCAGGTCCGGCGGATGCTGCCCAATGGCTGATGCTGAAGAAAACCGTCTGTGTTCCGCGTCTGTGGCGGCATCTGGCGTGATCACAATGTTTATTGAGAATTTTTGAGGAGTGTTGATACCATGAGAGTGAAAAGAGGATTTAAAGCACGACACCGGAGAAATAAAGTGCTGAAACTGGCCAAAGGGTTCAGGGGCGGCAGGAGTAAATTGTTCAGAACTGCAGCGGATTCGGTGGACAAGGCATTGATGTATGCATACCGGGACCGGCGGGCACGGAAACGTGATTTTCGGAAACTGTGGGTTGTCCGGATCAATGCCGGAGCCAGAATGAATGATCTGTCCTATTCCCAGTTCATTCATGGGCTGAAGCTGGCCGGTTGTGAACTGGACCGGAAAGTGCTGGCTGATCTGGCGGTTTCAGATCCGGGTGGATTTTCCCAGCTGGCTTCCCAGGCAGCTGCCCGACTGAACTGAATTAAAGCCCATCAGGGGGAATGTTTTGCACAATCAGATTCATGACATGGAAAATCAGGCACTGGATGAAATTCAGGCTGCCGGCACCCTGGAAGATCTGGAAATGGTTTCTGTCCGGTATCTGGGCCGAAAAGGGATCTTAACCGCCTTTTTGCGCGGGATTTCTTCTCTTCCCGAAGATCAGCGCCCGGATGCCGGAAAAAAGGCCAATCAACTCAAGGTGAAACTGGAGCAATCGATCCAGCAGGCCCGGTCCCGGATACAGACAGCTAAGACAGATCAAAGACCGGGCATTGACGTGACCCTTCCGGGCCGGCGGCGCGGGTACGGGTCTGTCCATCCCATCACCCGGGTTCTGGATGACATATGCGGTATTTTCATGCGCCTGGGGTTTGATATCGCAGAAGGCCCTGAAGTGGAAACCGATTATTACAACTTTGAGGCGCTCAATATTCCCAAGTACCACCCGGCCAGAGATATGCAGGACACTTTCTATGTATCCGACAACATTGTGCTGCGGACCCATACCTCTCCGTCCCAGCCCCGGACCATGGAAAAAACACAGCCCCCGGTCCGGATCATATCCGCCGGCAAGGTGTTCCGTTGTGACTCTGATTTGACCCACACCCCCATGTTTCACCAGATCGAAGGCCTGATGGTGGATGAAAAGATATCTTTCGGCGATCTGAAAGGGGTGTTGACCACATTTGTTCATCAGTTTTTTGACCGGCAGACCGCGTTGCGGTTCAGACCCAGTTATTTTCCGTTTACCGAGCCCAGTGCGGAAGTGGACATACAGTGTGTGATATGCAAGGGAGACGGCTGCCGGGTGTGTTCGAAAACCGGTTGGCTGGAAGTTCTGGGATCGGGTATGGTCCACCCGGCCGTGTTTGAAAATGTGGGGTATGATACCAAAAAATATACCGGGTTTGCATTCGGTGTGGGGATTGAACGGATGGCCATGCTCAAATACGGTATTGATGATATCCGCAAATATTTCGAGAATGATATGCGTTTTTTGGGGCAGTTTTAATTATGAAAGTCACACTGAGCTGGATAAAAGAGTACATTGCCTTGGATCTTGAATCCGATGAGATCGCCTCGAAACTGACCATGGCCGGCCTGGAAGTGGATGCGGTGGAAGATCTGTATGCCTATCTCCAGGAAATTGTGGTGGCAAAGGTTCTGGAGGTAAAAAAGCATCCGGATGCGGACAAGTTGAGTTGCTGTGTGGTGGATACGGGAAGCGGACATCCGGCCCAGATCATTTGCGGGGCCCCCAATGTCAGGCCGGGTATGTATTCGGCCTGTGCACTGCCGGGCGTGACCCTTCCCGGAGAAATCAAGATCAAGAAAAGCAAGCTGAGGGGCGAGGTATCGGAAGGAATGCTCTGTTCAGGGGCTGAACTTCGTCTGGATACAGATGCCGCCGGCATCATGGATCTGCCCGGAGCGCCTGTGCCGGGGACCCCGTTGACGCGGGCCCTGGATGTTTCCGAGACGGTATTTGAGATCGATCTGACGCCCAACCGGCCAGACTGCCTGAGCGTGATGGGGGTTGCCAGAGAAGTGGGCGCCTTTGTTCAGCCCAATCAGAAGATTGTCCGGCCGGATGTGACATTTCCCCGTCAGCGGATTGGCGGCACATCCATCCATGATCATGCCCGGGTGGACATCAAGGATCCGGATCTGTGCCCCCGGTATTCCGCCGGTCTGCTGTTTGATGTGACCGTGGGACCGTCGCCCTTCTGGCTGCGCCGCCGGCTGGAATCGGTAGGGCTGACACCCATCAACAATGTGGTGGATGTGACCAATTTTGTGATGATGGAGACCGGCCAGCCCCTGCATGCGTTCGACTATGATGAGCTGGCACAAGGCCGGATTGTGGTGCAGAAGGCGGGAAAAGCCATGGAATTCACCACCCTGGACAGCAAGGTGCACCAGCTGGATCCGGATATGCTCATGATCTGTGACGGTCAGCGGCCGGTCGCGCTGGCCGGTGTCATGGGCGGCGAAAATTCGGAAATTTCTTTAACCACCACCCGTGTTCTGATTGAAAGCGCCTGTTTCAATCCGGTCTCCATCCGCCGGACTGCCAAACGGACCGGTATCGCCTCGGATGCGTCTCACCGGTTCGAACGGGGCGTTGATCCGGACGGCACCGTATATGCATTGCAGCGGGCCATGACCCTGATCGCTGATCTGAGTGACGCCGTCATTGCCGCAGATGTCATTGATGCCTGTCCGGCGGATCCGGTACCGCTGTGTATTGAAATGGACCCCGATGCCCTGAATATCCGGCTGGGAACCGAACTGACGGTTGCCCAGATTTCCCGGATTCTGGAATCAGTGGAATTCAGGGTACAGCCGTCTGAAAACGGCAATGTGACGGTTTCCGTGCCCACGTTCCGTGTGGACGTGACCCGGCCCGAAGACCTGTCTGAAGAAGTGGCCCGGTTATGGGGATACAACCGGATCAATACCACCTACCCCCCGGTACCGGCCAGGGGCCGCCCCCTGGACCCCCTGATCCTGGCGCGCCGATTCATCCGCGGCATTCTCAACGGGCTGTCGTTTTATGAAGCGATCAATTACAATTTCATTGCCAAAGATTTCTGTGACCGGCTGCATCTTCTGGAAAACGATGAACGACGGAATGTGGTGCAGATCCTGAATCCGCTGTCTGATCAGATGTCCGTGCTCCGAACATCTCTCGTACCGGGCCTGCTGGAAAACATGCGTAAAAACATATCCCAGCAGACCGACACCCTGCATCTGTTTGAAATCGGAAAAACCTTTTTCAACACGGACCTGAATGCATTGCCCGAGGAAAAGGAGATGGTGGCCGGGCTGATGACCGGCAACCGGATACAGCAGTCCTGGTACGCCAAAAAGCAGGCGCTTGATTTCTTTGATCTCAAAGGGGTGGTGGAGGATCTGCTGGAAGGGCTTGGGATTGATGACGTGAACTTCACCCGGCTGGCCGATGCGGATGCCCCCTATTTTGAATCCGGTTTTGGGGCAAAGATTCATAAGCAGGGAAGTCTGGGGAGTCTGGGGAAAATCAGCCGACCGGTATTGAAACGATTCGGCCTCAAACAGGACGCCTATGTGTTTGAATTGAATCTGGCCGCATTGATGGCTCATATGCCGGATCAAATTCAGTCAAAGCCACTGCCCCGGTATCCTTCCATCTCCCAGGATGTGACACTGATTGTGGATCGGCAGATTCCGGTGGGTGATGTGCTCGGGGAAATGAAAACCGTTGCTCAAAAAGAATTTCTGGTGGAAGACACGTATCTGTTTGACCTGTTTGAAGGCAGCCCGCTGGCGGAGGGGAAAAAATCCCTGTCGTTCCGGATTGTGTATCGGTCTGAAAACAAGACCCTGACGGAAAAACATATCCGCAAGCTTCATACGGCCATTTCCGGTCAGCTGGTCAAAACCTTTCATGCAGATCTGCCGGAATAACGCACGGGGTATTGACAAAGGAAACAGGTATTGCTATACAATGCCGTTGATGCGGGTATAACTCAGGTGGTAGAGTGCAAGCTTCCCAAGCTTGATGTCGCGAGTTCGAGTCTCGTTGCCCGCTCCACCTTGTTTTTTTTACGGGTGCGGACTGGCAGAAATGAGCCACGGATGGGAATGGAATGGGCATAATCTGAGCCGATGGGCAAAAGGCGAAGATTCAGTTGAAAGTTGAACAGGAACGGGCATCTGCCCGTTTTTGTATTTTAAACAAAGGGATGCAGGTGCATATCCGGTGATGAACGTGAGTCAGAGTACCGCACAGTATGTGAGTCTGATAACACAGGTGGCAGATGATCTGTGCCAGGGGGAAGGGTTTGAACTGGTACATGTGGAAATGGTCACCTGGAATCGTCAGACCATCATCCGGATCTATGTGGACAAACCCGGCGGCATCAATCTGGATGAATGTGCGGACATCAGCCGCCAGCTTGGAGACCTGCTGGATGTGCAGCTTCCTGATATGGGCAGCTACCGTCTGGAAATATCCTCTCCCGGGCCTTATCGGCCTTTGAAGAAAAAACAGGATTTTCAGCGGTTCAAGGGCAGCCAGATTAAAATTGAGACCAGGACGGCCATCCAGGGAAGGAAAAAATTTACCGGCATACTTGAACAGATACAAGAAGATGCGGTCGTTATCGAGGTGGACGGTGAACAGGTGGAAATTCCGGATCAGCAGATATACAAGGCAAACCTCACAGGCCGGTAAAATGGAGAACACGTAACAATGATTATCACAGACATTAAACGAGTAATCGATCAAGTCAGCCGTGAAAAAGGCATAGATGCGGAGGTGTTGATCAATACCCTCAAAGAGGCCATTGTCTCCGCAGCCAGAAAAAAACTGGGACCGCGGGCGGATATCGAGGTGCATTATGACGGTAAATCCGGTGAGGTCGAAGTGTTCCATTTCAAAGAAGTGGTGGAAGAGGTGGAATTCCCGGACAATGAGCTGACCCTGGAGCAGGGATATGAGTATGATCCGGAGTGCGAGATCGGTGACAGCCTGGGAATCCGTATCGATACCGAAGAGTTCGGACGTATCGCAGCCCAGTCCGCCAAACAGGTGATCATTCAGAAAATGCGGGAAGCCGAGCGCAATGCCGTGTATGAAAATTTCATTCACAAAAAAGGCAAGATCATCAACGGCATTGTCCAGCGGTTTGACCGGGGCAGCATTATCGTCAATCTCGGGCAGGCCGAAGCCGTTCTCCGGCCCAAAGAGCAGATGCCCAGGGAAAATTACAAACGCGGAGACCGGATCCGGGCCTATGTGATGGATGTTCTGGAAGAATCCAAAGGGGCTCAGATTGTGTTGTCCCGGACCCATCCGGAGTTTTTGATGGAACTGTTCAGAACCGAGGTGCCGGAAGTGGCCGAGGGCATTGTCAAGCTTCAGGGGGCGGCCAGGGTACCGGGTGTCCGGGCCAAAATCGCCGTGTCCTCCACGGATTCCGATGTGGATCCGGTTGGGGCCTGCGTGGGGATGAAAGGAAACCGGGTTCAGAATATTGTCCAGGAGCTTCGGGGGGAAAAGATCGACATTGTTCAATGGAGCCCGGATGTGGCCCGTTTTGTCTGCAATGCCCTGTCCCCGGCGGAAATTTCCCGGGTGATCATCGATGAAGACAACCGGTCCATGGAGGTCATTGTCAATGATGAATATCTGTCCATCGCCATCGGCAAAGGCGGACAGAATGTGTCTCTGGCCTGTGAAATCACCGGCTGGCATCTGGAAGTGACGTCGGAAGAAGAATACAGCCGTGAAGTCAAACTCGGTTATGAAAGCCTGATGAAACTGGACAATGTCGGACTGCCCATGGCGGAAATTCTGTTCAAGTCCGGTTACGCTTCTTTGATAGATATCGTTGAGACCTCACCGGAAGAACTGGCCTCTGTTATGGATATTTCCGTGGATGAAGCCGAGGCAACGGTTGTTCAGGCCAAGGAGCGCTTAAAGGAAGAACAGTCTGCTGCCGATGCCGCGGCCGAACCGGTTTCCGAAAAAGATGAGCTGTCAGCATCAGAAGACGATGCATCAGAAGACGATGCATCAGAAGAAACAGATGTGGATGTCATGGATGATAACGGGGCTGAACCATAAATCGCATACACAAACCAGAAAACCGCAGGCTAGGCAAAGAATATTAAAAGAGGATTACTTGGGGGCAAGGGATGGCGAAACTCAGAGTATACGAATTGGCAAAAGATCTGAATATGACAAACAAAGCGCTGCTCAATAAACTAAAAGAAATGAATATTGATGCAAAAAGTCATATGAGCTCTCTGGATGACAGTGTGGTCAAACAGATCAAAACCAATTTGTTCGGCAAGACCAGACAAAAAGAAGACCTCAAGGTCAGGCCCTCGGTAATACGCCGGCGGAAAAAGAAGGTTGCCCGTGAGTCGGAGGCGGAAACGCAAGAAGACGCAACCCAGACGACTTCGGCACCCGCACAGGATGCGGAGGATTTGAAGACCCGTCAACCCGAAGAGCGGTCCCAAGCAGCGCCTGAAGCACCGGATGCCCCCCCGGTGGCCCAGGACCAGGAACCTGCCGCAGAAACAGCGGATGCCTCAACGCCGAAAAAAGAGTCTCCGACAAAAAAACGCAAAGCCGAAGCTGCCAAAATCATCAAACCGGTAAAGGTTGCTCAGGCCCCGGAATCAGTGGAGGAAGATCCGGCCGTTGCGTCCGGACCCAAGAAGACCGACGCAGATAAAAAACAGGCACGCGTTCCGGATGCTTCACCCTCGGCTGCAGCGGATGATCGGAAAGAAACCGACGCCACAGAACCGTCTGTTGAACAAGCACCTGCGCAGGACAAGGCAGCGTCCCCTTCTGCCGCTGACACTGAAGCGGAAAAGACAGGCACAGCGCCCAAACAGTCGGAAACCCTCGAGAAAGCCCCTTCAGAAACGGAATCCGAAGAACAGAAATCGTCAAAAAAGAAAAAGAAAAAAAAGAAATCCGCCCCGGCCAAGATCGTGAAAAAAGCCGATCCTCTGATAATGGAAAACATTCGGAAAACAAAGGCGGAAGAAGAGAAAAAAGATGTGGATGCAGAGCGCATCTCCAGACCTGCGGCATCGGATCGCGCCGGTGCGGTTTCCGCCGGGCCGGATAAAGGAATGCCTTTTGTTCCGGGGGAACCGGACCCGGGATTCAGAAAAAAGGACCGCCGCAAGGATGAGTCCGGGGGCGATGCCTTTGACGGCAAAAGAAAGAAGCGTAAGAAAAAATCCGTGGTTGAGGGAGAAGAACTCTACCGGGGCCGCGGAAAGAAAAAACGGGGCAAAAAAGATACCCGGGGCAAAAAAGGCGGGTTTCAGAAAACCCAGATCACCACTCCCAAGGCCATCAAACGGCGGATCAAGGTGGATGAGGCTATCGAGCTGGCGGAACTGGCCAAGCGCATGGGAATCAAGGCAAATGAGATGATTGCCAAGCTCATGACCATGGGCGTGATGGCCACGGTCAACCAGACCATTGATTTTGAGACCGCCACCCTGGTGGCAGCGGAATTTGATTTTGAAGTGGAAAAAGCCAGTTTTGAAGAAGAAGTGCTGCTTCAGGTCGAAACCGAAAATGAAGACACGGGCCCTATGATCAAAAGTCCACCCGTGGTGACCATCATGGGCCATGTGGATCACGGTAAGACCTCGCTGCTGGATGTGATCCGGAAATCCAAGATCACCAGCGGTGAAGCCGGCGGTATTACGCAGCACATCGGTGCCTATAATGTGGAAACCCCCAACGGCGGGCGGGTCACTTTTCTGGACACACCGGGCCATGCCGCGTTTACCGCCATGCGTTCCAGAGGTGCCAGGGTCACGGATATCGTCATTCTGGTGGTGGCGGCGGATGATGGGGTCATGCCCCAGACCGTTGAAGCCATCAATCATTCCAAGGCGGCAGGTGTCCCGGTCGTGGTGGCGGTGAATAAAATGGACAAACCCGGGGCGGACCCGGACCGGATCATGCGGGAGCTGGCCGAACTGGGGCTTCTGGCCGAAGATTGGGGCGGAGACGTGATTTTTGTCAAAGTGTCCGCCAAAACCGGTGAGGGGATCGACGACCTGTTGGAAATGGTGCTGCTCCAGTCCGAAGTGCTGGAGCTCAAGGCCAATCCGGATCGAAGCGCCGCCGGGTATGTGGTGGAATCCCGTCTGGATACCGGTCGGGGGGCCGTTGCCACCGTGTTGGTGAAACAGGGGACCCTGCGGGACGGGGACGCCATCGTCTGCGGACTGCATTCCGGGAAAATCCGGGCCATGATCGATGATCTGGGCAAACGTATCGAAGAGGCGGGTCCCTCCACACCGGCGGAAATCGTGGGGTTGACCGGGGTTCCGGATGCCGGAGACGAATTCGTGGCCGTGGCTTCGGACAAGGATGCCAAGCAGATCGCCAGTCACCGCATGCAGAAGCAGCGGGCCAAGGAACTGGCCAAAAAGAGCCGGGCCAACCTGGAGAAAATGTTCGAGAACCTGGGTTCTGAAGAAATCAGAGAACTGAAACTGATCGTCAAGGCGGATGTCCAGGGATCCATTGAAGCGCTGAACGATTCCCTCAAGGATCTGGCCAAAGAGGAAGTGGACATCAAGATCATCCATTCCGGGGTCGGTACCATCAATGAGTCGGATGTGGGACTGGCCAGTGTGTCGGATGCCATTATCATCGGGTTCAATGTGAGACCCACCCCCCAGCTCCGGAAAATGGCCAAAGATGAAAATGTGGACATGCGGTTCTATGATATCATCTATGACGTGATCAATGATATCAAGTCGGCTTTGGACGGCATGATGCCCTCCACGTTCCACGAGAATATCATCGGCCGGGCCGAGGTGCGGGACACCTTTGTGGTACCCAAAATCGGCACCATTGCCGGATGCCATATCGCTGAAGGCAAGGTGATCCGGGGCAAGAAGGTCCGGCTGCTCAGGGAAGGGGTGATCAAGTGCGACACCCAGCTTTCCTCGCTGCGGCGATTCAAGGACGATGTCAAGGAAGTGGACCAGGGATATGAATGCGGCATCGGTCTGGCCAAGTACAATGATATCAAGACGGGCGATATCATTGAGTGCTATGAAGTGGAAGAAAGAAAATATATGCCCCAGAAAGAGAACTGATGAAACCGTATACCCGGGCTGAACGGATCAGTATGAAGATCCAGCAGGCCATTACCGAGCTGTTGATCAAAAAAATCAGTGACCCCAGAATTGAGATGGCCACCATATCCCAGGTCAAGATGACCACGGACCTCAGACTGGCCAGCGTCTATGTCACGGTTTTCGGCGATGAAAACCGGATTGCAGACACGCTGGCCGGGTTTAAAAAATCCAAAGGGTTTATCAAAAAGCATATCGCTCCCCAGCTGGGGCTCAAATACATGCCGGAGCTGCGGTTTTTCCACGATGACTCATTTGACAAAGCCGCCAGAATGGATGCCCTGATCGAATCAGTGGTCAAGGATCTGCCCGAAGATCCGGAATCAGATTCAGATACCGGTGAGCTTACGTAATCATTTCTTTTGGGTGACAAAACGGCAGTATTGATGACAAACGGTATGGTGCTGATCAACAAGCCGGAAGGGATCTCTTCCGCCCGGGTGGTGAATCAGGTCAAAAAGATATTTCAGGTAAAAAAAGCCGGGCATACCGGGACGCTGGACCCTTTTGCCACCGGCCTTTTGCCGGTCGCCCTGGGTCAGGCCACCCGGTTGTCCCGATTTTTTCTGGGCGGTGCCAAACGATACCGGGCCAGGGTTTGTTTGGGGGTTGAAACAGACACATACGACCGGACCGGCAACATTGTCAGGCAAGCTGATCCGGACTGTCTGGCCGCTATCGATCCGGCACGGATACAGAAGACGGCAAACGGATTCAACGGCAAGCAGTTGCAGGTGGCGCCGAGTTTTTCAGCTTTGAAACACCAGGGGCAGCCATTGTATAAACTGGCCCGTCAGGGGAAAATGATTCAAAAACCGGCCCGGCCCATTGAGATTTTTTCCATCCGGGTGACGGAAACGAACCTCCCGGAATTTGAACTGGATATTCATTGTTCCGGGGGAACCTATATCCGAAGCCTGGCCCATGACATGGGGGTTAAGCTGGGATGCGGGGCCCATTTATCCGCCCTGTGCCGGACGGGTGTCAGTCATTTTACACTGGATCAGGCCCATGATCTGGAAGCCTTGTCCGGTCTTCCCCGGACCAAATGGATGGTTTCCATGGCAGACTGTGTGTCATTTCTACCATGGATACAGGCGGATGAGGCCCTGGCGGAGAAAATCAGTTATGGCGGCAAGCTGTTTGAACCAGATATCCGGGCCTGTCAGATGCAACCGGCACCGGCATCATCCCCGGTCCGGGTCATGGATTCTGAGAATCGGCTCATCGCCCTGATAGAGGCGGATCCAACCGGCACGGTATATAATTATTGTTGCGTTTTCAATGTGTAAATGGTAGAAAGGTCTGCCCCTTTGGATCAAAAAGGGTGCTGGTTGCAGCAAAGGCTATCTGGCAGATCATCGGGACCGTCTGAATGGAATATTGGATGGCCCGGTAATGGCGATGCGCCGGCCGGATGAATGCCGGAAATTATTTATTCCAGATGAAGGAGTCTTACAGTGGTTTTATTAGCAGAAAACAAAGAAGAAATGATCGAGCAGTTCAAGCTTCACGACTCGGATACCGGGTCTCCTGAGGTGCAGATAGCGATTCTGACCCACCGCATCAGCTATCTGACCGAACATTTGAAAATGCATAAAAAAGATCACCATTCCCGGCGGGGGCTGCTGATCCTGGTCGGCCGGCGCAGAAGCCTGCTGGATTATGTCAAGAAAAAAGATATCAACCGGTATCGGTCTTTGATCGACAGACTGGGACTCAGAAGATAACATGACGATACACCGGTTTTTGGCTGCGTTGTGGTCAAAAACCGGTTTTTTGCAGTTGACCGGGCGGCAATTCTTGAAAATACGAATAAATAAGTTCGCATCTGTGCCATCCAGCGATTTGTTGGATGATACACATGCGGGTTTATTATTTTAAGTATTTTTCAATGGATTTCCGCCTTTTTTAACCAGTAATCAAGGAGAAATCATGGAAAAAACAGTAACAGCGACAATCGGCGACAGGGACTTTTCCATCAGCACCGGTAAAATGGCCAAACAGGCACCCGGTGCGGTGGTGGTACAGTTGGGTGAAACCGTGGTGCTGGTGACGGCGGTGGCCGCCAAAAACCCCAAAGAGGATGTGAATTTTCTGCCCCTGACCGTGGAGTATCAGGAACGAATTTATGCGGCGGGCCGGATTCCAGGCAACTATTTCCGGCGGGAAATCGGCCGGCCGTCAGAAGACGAAACCCTGCGGGCCAGACAGATCGACCGTCCCATCCGGCCGTTGTTTGAAGAGGGATATAATTTTGAAACACAGGTCATCGCCACAGTGCTGTCGACCGATAAAACCTGTGACCCCGGCATTCTGGCCCTGGTGGGGGCATCCGCGGCCCTGGAACTTTCAGATATTCCGTTCAACGGCCCCATCGCAGGCATCAAAGTGGGCCGGATCAACGGACAATTCGTGGCCAATCCGACCCTGGCGCAGATGGAAGAAAGCGATATCGATCTGACGGTGGCAGGATCCAGAACCGGTGTGGTCATGGTGGAAGCGGGCGCCAATATCGTGTCGGAACAGGATATGCTGGATGCCATTTATTTCGGGCATGAGGCCATGCAGCCGATCATCGATCTGCAGGAAGAACTGAAAAACAGCGTGGGCAAAGAGAAAAGACCGTTTGTTCCGCCGGCCCGTGATCCGGAACTGGCGGCCAGGGTGGCGGAATTTGCGAAACAAGGGATTACCGAGCGGGTCCAGATCAAGACCAAGGTGGACCGCCAGAATGCCCTGAGCGAATTCAAGGATGAGGTGGTGGCACATTTTGCTGAGGCCTACCCGGAACAGGGCAAAGAGATCAAGGAAGCGTTCGGCAAAACCGTCAAGCAGGTCAGCCGGGAGATCACCCTGACCCGGAACCACCGGATCGATGGCCGGGCTTTTGATGAAATCCGGGCCATTACCTGCGAAGTAGGGTTGCTCAAACGGCCCCACGGCAGTGCCCTGTTCACCCGGGGGGAAACCCAGGTACTCGGGGTCATGACCCTGGGCTCCGGTCCGGATGAACAGCGGGTGGAAACCCTGGCCGGAAACGAAACCCGGGCGTTCATGCTGCATTACAATTTTCCGCCCTATTCCGTGGGAGAGGTGAAACGGGCGGGCGGACCCAGCCGCCGGGATATCGGTCACGGCAATCTGGCCACCCGGGCCATTGAGCAGATTTTACCGGCACCTGAACAATTCGAATACACGATTCGTCTGGTGGGCGAGGTCATGGAATCCAACGGGTCATCCTCCATGGGCACGGTGTGTGCCGGGTGCATGGCGCTGATGGATGGGGGCGTGCCCATCAAGGCACCGGTGTCCGGTATTGCCATGGGCCTGATCCAGGACGGGGACAACACCGTGATTCTGTCGGATATCCTGGGAGACGAGGACCATTTCGGGGATATGGATTTCAAGGTGGCCGGTCCCGAGGCCGGTATCACTGCCCTGCAGATGGATATCAAGATCAAGGAGTTGTCCAAAGAGGTCATGGAAAAAGCCCTGATTCAGGCCAGAGCGGGCCGGCTCCATATTTTGAAGGAGATGTTGAAAACCATTGACACCTACCGGGACGACATTTCTCCCCATGCGCCCAAAATTTTGAGCATCACCATCAATCCGGACAAGATCCGGGATATTATCGGTCCCGGCGGCAAGATTATCCGGGCGCTTCAGGCGGACACCAACACCACCATCGAGGTGGATGACTCCGGACTGGTGAAGATCGCCGGGGAAAATCAGGAAGATGCGGAACGGGCCCTGGCCATGGTGTCGGATATCGCCCTGGATCCGGAAATCGGGACCATCTATGAAGGCAAGGTGGTGAAAATCACGGATTTTGGTGCGTTCGTGAATATCAAATCCGGTACCGACGGCCTGGTCCATATATCCGAGCTGGCCGACTACCGGGTCAAGAAAGTCACGGATGTGGTCAAGGAAGGTGATGTGATCAAGGTCAAGGTCCTGGACATCACCCGGGACGGAAAAATCAAACTCAGCTACAAAGCTGCCAAAGCGGATGAAAAAGGATAACTGCTTCTGCATCTGTCCGCTGGCTTCCGGCAGCAAAGGAAACGCATTGCTGGTCTCCACGCCGGACACCGCCATCCTGGTGGATGCCGGTCTGTCCGGTGTGGCGCTTCAGCGGCGAATGGCTGCGGTGGGACAGGACCCGGCTGATCTGTCCGCCATCATCATTACTCATGAACATATCGACCATGTCCGGGGCGCCGGTGTTCTGGGACGGCGGTTCAACATTCCGGTATATATCTCCCCTGCGACACATCAGGCCTGCCCCGGGCTGGGGAGTGTGCCGGAACTGATCTATTTTGACTGCGGCACCCGGTTCGACATTCAGGATCTGATCCTGAATCCGTTTTCAATATCCCACGATGCGTCGGATCCGGCCGGACTGACATTGACCTGGCAGTCGTGCAAGATCGGTATTGCCACGGATCTGGGGGTGGTGACCAATCTGGTGCGGACGCATCTGTCCGGGTCCACCCTTCTTTACCTGGAATCCAATCATGATCCGGATATGCTGATCAACGGCGCGTATCCCTGGCACTTGAAACAGCGGATTCAATCGCGTATCGGCCATTTGTCCAATCACGATGCCGGCACACTTCTGGCTGAACTGCACCATGACCAGCTGCACCACGTCATCCTGGGCCATCTGAGCGAGGAAAACAACCGGCCTGAAAAAGCGCTTGCCGAAGTGGGCAGACGTCTGAACCGTCCGGGCATCTGCTTGTCCGTGGCCGGCCCCGACCGGCCCGGAGAAGTGATTCGAATACCAGGAAAAAAATGAATAATCCTTGACTGTTTTTTTGCAATGGTTTAACCATTGGGGAACACGTATCTGAAATCCAAAATAAGGAGTGTAATCATCATGATAAATAAACTTATCAGTCAGATTCTTCCCCATATGCCCGAGAAGCTGGTCTGGCAGTTTTCAAAGCAGTATATCGCCGGAAAAACCACCCAGCAGGCCCTGGACGCATCCCTGGCGTTGAACCGGAACAATACCCTTGTCACCCTGGACATCCTGGGTGAATTCATTGAAAATATGGATCAGGCCAAAGACAACCGGGATCAGTACATCGATCTGATCAACACGATGGAAGCCACGGAAGTCCAGGGGAATTATTCCATCAAGCCCACCATGTTCGGCCTTCTTCTGGACAGGCAGACCTGTTCAGACTATATGCGGGATATTGTCTCGGCTGCGGCGGCACATGGGAATTTTGTCCGGATCGACATGGAAAACTCACCCACCGTGGACGACACCATCGCGATTTTCAGGCGGATCAAAGCCGAGTTTCCCAAAAATGTGGGGCTGGTGCTCCAGGCATATCTGAAACGGACCCGTTCCGACATTGAAGCCATGCTGGATCTGAAATCCGATGAAGCAAATCTGAATTTCAGGCTGTGCAAGGGCATCTATGTGGAACCGCCATCCATTGCCTACCAAAAATACGAGGAAATCAACGCGCATTATCTGGAAGACCTGGAATTGATGTTTCAGAACGGCATCTATCCGGGGATTGCCACCCATGACAAACCCCTGATCGAGGGCGCGCTGAATCTGATCAGAAAATACGATATTCCCAGAGACCGGTATGAGTTCCAGATGCTTTACGGAGTCACTCCGAAACAGCGGCAGAGTCTGGCGGACGAAGGTCACAAGGTGCGGGTGTATGTGCCGTTCGGGGAACACTGGTTCGGATATTCCACCCGCCGGCTCAAGGAAAACCCGGCCATGGTCACCCATATTGTGAAGGCGCTGTTTGCCAAAGGGTGATGAGATTTCCGGGTCTTCTTTTGAAACAACCGACGTTTTTTGTCTGAACAGACCGGCGTGTTGACCCACTCAGACATCAAAAGGAGGTATCGCCATGAACACCGTCATTGATGCCCTGAACTTCCGTCATGCCTGTAAGAAATTCGACCCGGCCGGACAGATTCCGGCAACGGATCTGAACACGATTCTGGAGGCTGCGCGGCTGTCCCCCTCCTCATTTGGAATGGAAGCCTGGAAATTTCTGGTACTGCAATCGCCCGATATCCGGGAGAAACTGCGGCCGGCCTGCTGGGATCAGGCCCAGGTGACCGACAGCAGCCATGTGATCGTGATCCTGGCCAGACCGCAACAGATGGTCCCGGGCCACCCGTATGTGGCTGAAAGCTTCGGCCGCAGAGGGCTGCCCAGGGATGCCACCACCGCCTATATTGAAAAATACCGGCATCACATGGAAACAGAGGTGCTGCCCCGGATGAGCCTGTATGCCTGGTGCAGCAAGCAGTGTTATATCGCGTTGGCCAATATCATGACCACGGCCGCTTCGCTGGGCATTGATTCCTGTCCCATGGAGGGGTTTGAAAAAGACCGGGTGGAGCAGATTCTGGAAATTGATACCCGGAAGGTGGAAGTGGCGGTACTGGTAGCCCTGGGATACCGGGCGGGCCAACAGCCGCTCCGGCGGCGCCATCCCATGGAGACACTGGTGGAAATCCGTTGACAGCCCGGTGCCGGGATGGCTGAAACAGCGGGTTTTTGGCCGACCCCGGACCGACAGGGCGCAAAAAAGGAGGCAGACATGTCCCAGGCCAGAATTCTGGTGGTGGATGACGAACTGGTGATCCGGAAATCTTTGGCGGGCTGGCTCAAACGGGACGGATTTTACGTGGACACCGTTCCCAGCGGCGAAGAGGCCTTAGAGCGGCTCAAAACACAGGGATTTGACATCATCCTGCTGGATATCCAGCTGGACGGCATCAGCGGCATGGAGGTGCTGTCCCATGTCAAGGAGCAGTATCCGGACATCGATGTGATCATGATCACAGCCTACGGTTCCATTCCTTCGGCGGTCCAGGCCATGAAATCCCATGCCCACGACTACCTGCTCAAACCCTTTGACCCGGATGAACTCGGGGTGATGATCCAGAAGCTGCTGGAACACCGGAAAAAGGTCAAAGAGCATGCATTCCTGAAAGATGTGTTTGAGGAGCAGACCCGGTTTGACAGCATGATCGGCCAGTCCGCCGCCATGCAGCAGATTTTCAAGCTGATTCAGGATATACGGGATGCGGAAAGCACGGTGCTGATCACCGGTGAAACCGGCACCGGCAAGGGCCTGGCTGCCAAGGCCATCCATTCGTCCAGCCGGGTGTCGGAAGGCCCGTTCGTGGCGGTCAACTGTGGATCCATTCCCAAGCATATCATGGAAAGCGAGCTGTTCGGGCATCAGAAAGGGGCGTTCACCGATGCCAGGGAAACCAGAAAAGGCCGCCTGGAGATGGCTTCCGGCGGAACCTTGTTTCTGGATGAGATCGGCGAAATCTCCATGCGCATGCAGATCGATCTGCTTCAGGTGCTGGAAGACAAAGTGTTTTACCGGGTGGGCGGCACCCAGCCACTGACCGCGGATTTCCGGGTGATTGGCGCCACCCATGCCGATCTGACCCGGGCCATTGCCGACCGGCGGTTCAGAGAAGACCTTTTTTACCGGCTCAATGTCATTTCCCTGACCATGCCCCCCCTGCGGGAGCGAAAAGAGGACATCCCGCTGCTGGCAAACCATTTTCTGGAAAAATTTACCCGGGAGGTCAACCGTGGGGTGGAACGCATCAGCCGGGATGCCATGGATGAACTGATGCTCTATCAATGGCCGGGCAATGTCAGGGAGCTGTCCAATGCCATCGAGCGGGCCGTGGTGGTGTGCAAAACCAGTACCATCACCCCCCCGGACCTGCCCATCGGGGCATCTCAGGATTCTTCGGTCACCTCCGGCGGGGTGTCACTGCAAGATGTGGAAAAACAGCATATCCAGGCCATCCTGACCCGGACCGGGTGGCACATATCCCGATCTGCCGGCATTCTGGGCATTGACCGTTCCACTTTGTACAACAAGATCAAGCGGTATGATCTGGAACCCGACTGACAGGTACCCGGTCCATGAAATCATCAGCGGATCTGATTGTGGTGTCCCCGGTGGGAAAGATTGCCAAAGATATCACCGGTGCGGTGGCCCGGAAGATTGAAACCGTGTTCAGGCTGCATACCCGGATCCAGCCGCTGCTGGCGGATATCGAGTTTGCCTATGATGTGAAGCGGAACCAGTATTTTTCCACCCGGGTGCTGGAAAAACTGTCAGAATCCGCGCCTCTGGGGTGTCTGAAGGTGGTGGCCATCACCCGGAAAGACCTGTTCATTCCCATCCTTACCCATGTATACGGTGAAGCCCAGCTCGGGGGAAAAGCCGCAGTCATCTCCACCGCCCGCTTGATGACGCCCTTTGAATCCGTCGGAATGTCGGATATCATTGAACGGATCGCCAAGGAAGCGGTTCATGAACTGGGCCATACCTTTGATCTGCGCCATTGTGAAGACCCCCAGTGTATCATGCACTACTGCCGGAAAATCGAGGATGTGGACCGCAAACTGAACCGGTTCTGCAGGTATTGCAGTATTCTGATGGCTGACAGCATCACTGCCCTGGACCCATGAACGAGTGTATCAGCCGTTTCCGGAGGTCTGCCGGTACATGGTCCAGGATTCCGAATACCGGATCCCCGCCGTCCGCCGCTTTCATTCGGGTGGATTTCTCCATAAGGTCATGAAGTTTTCTGATCTGGCCGGCCATGAAAGAGATCCCTTCCTCCATGAACAGCAGCTGTTTGAGGTCTTTTTTCAGGTCCGGGCAGTGTACCATGCAGATCCATCCTTCGGTATAGGGGGCAGCGGTGATCCGCCCCGGATCTTTGTCGATGGCCGGGTTGACCTGGGTGATGACCCCGGTCACGGCGGATGAGAACCGAATGGGAAAGATCTCTTTGAACAGGGTGAATCCTGTCCGGCCCTGTTGGACGGTCTGTCCCATCAGCGGGGTTGAAACCGCGTCAATTTCTCCCAGCAGCCGTGCCGCAAAATCATCGATGCCTATGCGCACCCTGTCCCGGTCTTCGATCCTGGCCCAGGTATGACCGGCGGACAGGTAATATCCCGCCGGCAGCATCACCCCATGAACGGTTTGAAAATCCATGGGCTGAATCACGGCGTGGACCTTGAAATGGTCGTCAAAATACTGGTCAAATTCACAATCTGTGCAGTGATAGGCTCTGGGACAGGCGCGGAACGATATTTTTCCTTTCATGTGGTGGATGCAGGGACGCTGGGACAGGGGCCGGGTGTTGAGCCGGTCTTTCCAGGACTTTAGCGCGCCTTTTTTTCCAGGCGGTGTGATGCCCTGTTCCAGCAGTTCCCGGTTCTGCCGGCACACCCGGTTCAGGGTGCGGTCAAACCGGCAGGCGGTACAATCATAATCGGTGCGGCAAAATTTTTTTTGGACCACTCCGGCCTGCATCCACAGGCACTGGGGGGTGGTCCGCTGAGCGGTTTTCAATGGTTCCATAAGGCACCCCCTCATAAAAAAAAGATTACAGAAAGGTCCGGGTCAGGCGGTCCCATCCCAGGGCCGGCATCGTGGCAAACACATCCGGCCTGAGTTCGCCGCCGTCTGTGGCCAGAGGCCCTGTGATCTCCTGGATCATGGTTTCAAGGGTGGTGATTTCGCTGTCCAGCCAGGGAACGCTTTTTTCGTCATCCATCAGATTTTTGACCGCGCCCTTGATGTCGGCATTGTGAACCGTGAACAGCCAGCCATCCCCGTAAGGGTGGTCCTGGGACAGGCCGGGGCGGGTCCTGACCGTCTCGTTGACCCGGGTGATCACCCCGTTGACCGGTGACCGGACATCGGCCTGATGGTCCTTTTTCCGGATCCCCCATCCGGGTTCTGCCTGGTTCAGTTCCTCCCCCACCAGGGGCAGATCAAACCTGTCCGGTCCCCCGAGGACCTTGAAGGAAAAATCATCCATGCCCACCCGGATCACACCGCCGCTGTCAATAGCGGCCCAGGTGTGGCCGGAATAAAAATAATAGTCTTTAGCCAGGTCGAATCCCTTGACCCGGGTGAAAGCCGAAGGGTCATGGCCCCGGGTATGGGTCAGGGTGTCTTCGAACATCTGGTCGAATTCACACCGGTCACAGTTGTAATTCATGGGGCAGGTGCGCATGTCGGCACGGCCGGTCATGGCATGGCGGCAGATGCGCTGGGAGCCCGGCTGCCGCCGCATGGCCTCCTGCCAGGAAAGATGCCGGCCTGTGGCGGCTCCTTTTTCCATGGCTGCATCATATCGGCATCCGGTGCAGTCATAATACTGGTTGCAGGTTTTTCTGCCCGTGACCCCGGCCTGCATCCAGATACAGGGGCGGGGAGTGGTGTCTTTGTGACTTTTCCAGACCGGGCGGGTTGTTGAAACCTCTTTTTTGAAAACAGGTCTTGTGGCTGTGGTTGTCATGGCATACCTCCTTGGTATCGGGTGATCATTATTTTTTTGGCCGTTGACAATACAAAGAGCAAAAACGGTACCAGGGGCAGAAAAAAGAGGGTAAAAAAGGGGGATCCCTTAGTCCGGGGGGTGTTCGGCCATTCTGTGTGATACGGCTTTTCTGAACACCGGACCGGGGCCGTTGAAGGATTTTTCTACAATGGCCGGCATCTGGTTGGAGAAAAAACCGCTCATTCCCCGGCCGGTAAAGGAATTCCATAGATTGTTGGATTTCGCCACACCATTGTAGAAATATACCACAACCGATCCGGTGTCATGAAAATCGTGCCGGATTCCCCTTATTGATGGGTTCACGGCGGTATGTATCCGCCGGGGGGGGTGAGAAACTTGCCCTTGTGTTTTGAGCCGGGCCTGTGATAGAAAAAAAGATCGTTTTCATGGACTGGTTGAATCGGCAAAGGGGGTTTTTATGACCGGTATTCCCCAAAATGAATTCAAGACCATTCTCAACGGCATCCGGGATTTTATTCTCATCATCTCTCCGGACCAGAAGATTCTGGAGGTGAATGATGTCTTTTTAAAGCGCATGGGGTACCGCCGCCACGAGGTGATCGGCAAACCCTGCTATGAGGTGTTCCAGCGCGTGACCCGGAAAAGCTCCAACTGCCATGAAAAATGTCCCCTGGATCAGGTGATCCAGAAACGCCGTCACTGCCAGGTGGAGCTTTCCCGGGTGGATCAGAAGGGAAAGACCTGGTACACGGAACTGACCATCTTCCCCATCTGGGAGAAAAAAGGAAAAATTCACAAATTCATTGAGATCAGCCGGGACATTACCCAGCGCAAGGCCGACGAGAAAAAAAACCGGGAACATTTGCAGAAAATGGTGGAAGAGCGTACCCGGCAGCTGAAGGAATCCCATGAAAAGCTGCTGCACCAGGACAAGATGGCTTCTCTGGGCAAGCTGTCCTCGTCAGTGGTTCATGAGATCAACAATCCGGTGGCCGGGATTCTGAACCTGGTGCTGCTGTGCAAACGGATACTCAAGGAGGATGCGGTCACCGAATCTCAGCTGGATCTGTTTTCCCAGTACCTGGATCTGATGGAAACCGAAACCCGGCGGGTCACCCGGATCACCGGCAACCTTCTGGCCTTTGCCCGGCAGTCGAAGATCGAGGTCACCCGGTTCGACGTCAACGAACTCATGGAACAGACCCTGATGCTCAATGCCAACCTGCTGCGCATCAACAAGATCCGGATCATAGAGGACCTGGAACGGAACCTGCCCCTGATCCGAGGCTCGGAGGACCAGATCCAGCAGGTGATCATGAATCTGATCTCCAATGCCGTGGAAAGCATGGCCCAGGCCCCCAGAAAACGCCTCACCCTGAAAACGTGCAGAACCCCGGACAGACAGGCGGTGAAAATACAGATCAAAGATACCGGTGCCGGCATACCCAAAGCATATGTTTCCAAAATATTCGAACCGTTTTTTTCCACCAAGAATAAAGGCAAGGGCGTGGGGCTGGGGCTGTCCGTGGTCTATGGTATCATTGAAGAGCACAGGGGAAAAATGTACGTGGATTCCACCGAGGGCCAGGGCACCTGTTTCACCATTACCTTCCAGACCGACGGTCCGCCCTGATACCTGATCAAGGTGTCAGGGTTTCCTTTTCCAGCAGAAGCCGGTATTCCCCTTTGGCACGCACCAGTTCCAAATGGTTTCCCTGCTCCCGGATCCGGCCGTCCCTGAGCAGGAGGATATGGCCGCACTGCCGGATGGTGGACAGGCGGTGAGCGATGATGATGGACATCCGGCCCGTCATGAGCCGGTTCATGGCCTCATGCACGGCCTGTTCCGATTCTGAATCCATGTATGAGGTGGCCTCGTCAAAAATGATCAGGTCCGGGTCGCAGGCAAATGCCCGGGCAATGCACACCAGCTGTTTCTCACCGGCGGACAGGGGCCGTCCCCCTTCCTTGAGCATGGTTTCCGGCCCCTTGAACCTGTCATATAAAAATCCGCAGTTGGCCTGTTCCAGCACGGTTTTCAAATCAGGGGCCGCCAGCGGCTTTTCCGGCGGACAGATATTGTCTTTGACCGTGCCGGAAAACAGGATGGGATCCTGCATCACCAGCGCGGTTTTCTGCCTGATATCCATGATGTTGATGGATGTCTGGGATTGTCCGTTGATCAGGATCCGGCCGGCCCTGGGCCGGTAGAACCCGGTGACCAGGTTGATGATGGAGGTTTTGCCGGAACCGGTCTGGCCGACAATACCGAGGGATTCCCCTTTTTCAAGAGAAAAGCAGATATCCCGGAGCACCGGGGTTTTTCCGTCATAGGAAAAATCCACATGGTCAAAGGCCAGGTGATCGATCGATTCCAGCCGGGTCCGTTTGCGGGTGATGCGCTGGCGGTCCCCGGGCTGTTCCAGCACCGTGATGATCCGCTCAGCCGAGGCCAGGGCGTTCTGGAGCAGGTTGAACTTTTCGGACAGTTCCCGCAACGGTCGGAAAAACAGCTTCATATAGGTGAGAAACGCCACCAGTTCGCCGATGGTCATCTCCTGGGCTGTGACCTTGAGACCGCCGGCCCACAGGATCACGGCCGTACTGACAATGCCCAGAAATCCGATAAACGGCATGAACACCGCAAAGATCCGGATCTGAAACATGGCCGCCTCAAAATGGTCCGTGTTCAGGCGCCGGAACCGATGGATGAACGCGGATGCGCTCCCGGTGGTCTGGATCGCCCGGATCCCGGAGATCCCTTCGGAAAACCGGTGGTTGATCTCTCCGATTTTCTGGCGGATGGTGCGGAATGCGCTCCGCACCCGCCGGGAAAACAGGACCACGCTCAAAAAAATCACCGGTATCAGACCGAACAGGTATAGTGCCAGACCCGGGTTGAGCTGTGCCAGCATCACGAAAATGGCGGCCATGAGCACCAGGTCCTTGAAGAGAAACACCAGTACACTGGTGAACATCTCGTTCATGTTCTCGATGTCCCCGGCTACCCGGGCCACCAGACGGCCGGAAGCGTTTTTGTCGTAATAGGCCACCGGCAGACCGGTCATGTAGGAGAACAGTTTCCAGCGCAGGTTCAGAATGATTTTCTGGCCGGAAAATTCCAGAAACAGGGTCTGGGTGAAATCGATCACAAAGGCGGCCAGGATCATTGCCCCGAAAAGCAGGCCGAAAGATTTGAATTGGGTTATGTTCAGCCCTAAAAAAGAGGCACCTGTGTCCTGGTCGGATTGGAGGACAAACCCGTCCAGGCCTTTCTGGATGAGCAGCGGAATAGACAGCTCAAAGAAAATACCGGCAAATACCAGCAGGGTGGACACCCCCAGCATCCAGGCATAGGGCCGGATATAGGGCCATAACGCCCTGGCCAGAACCAGGTCCGCCAGGCGAATTTCCTTTTCTTCCGGAGCTGTTTTTTCCGGTGCTGTCATACGTCCTCAAATTGCTGCACATCAAAGGCGTGCCGGTAATACGTACTGGTTTTCAGAAGCCGGCCATGGGTGCCGCCGGCCGTGATTCTGCCGTTTTTCAGAATGTATATGACGTCGCAGGCGGCCAGGGCCGACAGCCGGTGGGAGATAAAGATGCTGATGCGGCCGGACGTAATCCCGAGTATGCCGTCGATCACCCGCCGGGCGGTCCGGGTGTCCAGCTGGCTCACCGGGTCGTCCAGGATCAGCACGGGGGTGTCCTCCACCAGGGCCCGGGCCAGGGCCAGCCGCTGTTTCTGCCCGCCGGACAGGGTCACTCCGCGTTCCCCCACCAGGGTTTCCAGCCCCTGAGGCATGGCATTGATGGTGTCGGAAAGGTCACAGATCCGGATCACCTGTGTCAGATCGTCTTCATTCATCTGCCGTCCCATGAAAATATTGTCCCGGAGAGTGGTGGAAAACAGAAACGGCTCCTGGGGCATGAACGCGATGCTGGATCGCAGGGCTTTTGGGTCCATGTCACGGGTGGAGACCCCGTCCAGCCGGATATCGCCGTCGGCGGGATCATACAGCCGCATCAGCAGATATGCCAGGGTGGTTTTGCCGGAACCCGGGGGTCCGGTGATGCCCACCCGGGCGCCGGCCGGGATGTCCAGGCAGATGTCTGACAATATGGGGGTGTGCCCGTCATAGGAAAACCCGGTGTGGTTGAACCGGATATGCCGGTCGACCCGGGGGACCGGTACCGGGTTTTGAGGGGCGGTGATTTCCGGCCGGGATTTGAGCAGGGTGTTGATCCGGCGCAAAGAGGACATGCCCCGCTGGAACAGGTTGGTCATCCACCCGATGGCGATCACCGGCCAGGCCAGCAGGCCCAAGTACTGGAGAAACGCCACCAGCTCTCCGGGGCTCAGGGCGTTGTGCATCACCAGAATCCCGCCGTAAAATAAAATGATCAAAGAAGAAATGTTGAAGAAAAATCCCAGCAACGGCCGAAGCAGGGCCGTGACCACGGCCCGTTTCAGGTTTTTATGAAAATAATCGGTGGCGGCATGACCTACCCGGTTGGTGACCAGGGATTCAAAATTGAACACCTTGATGATCCGGATGCCGAAAAAGCTTTCCCGGATCATTTCAGTAAGGTGGGAAAACGATTCCTGGGCCGTGGTGTGAAAATCATGCATCTTTTTGCCCAGATACCGGGTAAAAAAGATCAGGGCCGGCATGGGGATCAGGGTCATGGCCGTGAGTTTGGGGTGGGTCCAGATCATGATGGCCAGAATGGCGCCCCCCAAAAGTATCGTGTCCACCAGCACGATGATGCCGAACCCGAAGGCCATGCGCACATGGTTGATGTCCGAGGTGGCATGGGCCATGATATCCCCGGTGTTGACCCGGTCGAAAAACGCCGGATCCAGCCCCATGATATGGGTGTACAGCTGATCCCGGATCCCTTTTTCCAGGTTTCTGGCACTGCCCATGAGCAGCATCCGCCAGACATAGCGCAACACCGCCATCAGCGCCCCCAGCCCCAGGATGAGTCCGCATTGACCCATCAGCATCATCCGGTCCAGGCTGCCCGTATCCAGGGTGTCCACCACGGATTTGACCACCTGAGGCACGATGAGCTGGGTGCCGTCCACGATGATCATGCACACCATGCCCAAAAGGATCTGGGCCTTGAACTGCCGGAAATAGGGGAGGATCAGTTTCAGTGGGCCTGTTTCCCGGCCGGACGAGAAATCCGCCTCTGTCTGGGTCTGAAAGCGCATACCCGCAGCATAGGCCATTTTTCTGCGGTTTTCAATATGGTTCCCGCCGGATCTCTGTCACTTCTTTCCTCCGAACAATCCCCAAAACAGAGCATCCAGTTTTTTTACTGTTATTTTAAAAAGATGATGTTAAAAAGAGGCATACCACTGAATCAAGAAAGGGGACCATACAAAAAAATGGAAAAACTGCTCTGGGTCATGCTGGGCGGCAGTCTGGGCGCAGCAAGCCGTTACGGCATCAGCCTTGTGACGATCAACCTGTGGGGCACCCGCTTTCCCTGGGGTACGCTGGTTGTCAATTTGACGGGATGTTTTCTGATTGGAGTGCTGTTCGGCCTGTCGGACCGGGTCCGCCTGCTGACCCCGGAGATGCGCCTGTTGCTGATCACCGGTTTTTTAGGGGCGTTGACAACCTTTTCCGCTTTTTCCATGGAAACCATCGCCGCCGGCCAGGCCGGCATGAGATTTCAGGCAATGATGAACCTTCTGGTCAACAACCTGGGCGGTCTGGCATTGACTGTTTTCGGACTGTGGATTGCCAGCGTGAAATAGACGGGGCGGAGGCCGGGGTGGATATTTCCGGCCATCGGTCCAAACATGTCAAAGAATTCCAGGACAAACAAATGGATGTGGTGATCACGGTGTGTGACCATGCAAAAGAAACCTGCCCCTATTTTCCGTTGGCCGGTAAAAAGGTTCACCAGGGATTTTCAGATCCCCCGGCCCTGGCAAAAGAGGTCAAAAAGCGGGGTGGTGACGAAACTGAGCAGCTGGCCGGCTATCGGAAAGTCAGAGACGGGATCCGGGCTTTTGTGGAAGCCCTTCCGGACAATGTTCTGTGACAATCAAGAAAGATAAAACAAACAGAGCAACAAAGAAACGAAGAAAGGAGAGGAGCGCAAGATGAATTCCCCTGTTGACAATGACCGGAGAATGACCAGTGTGTTTGAGCGGTACCTGACTGTCTGGGTCGGGTTGTGCATCATCGGCGGTATCCTGCTGGGAAAGATCGCCCCCGGGCTGGCCCGGGCTTTGGACGGCATGGCCATCACCGTGAACGGGGCGCCCGTGGTATCCATTCCCATTGCCGTGTGCCTGTTTTTCATGATGTACCCCATCATGGTGAAGATCGATTTCGCCTCGGTGATCCGGGCGGGAAAAAGCGGTAAACCCGTGTTCTGGACTCTGTTCATCAACTGGTGCATCAAGCCCTTTACCATGTATGCCATCTCTATATTTTTTCTGGGGATTGCATTCAAAGGGTTTATCGGTCCTGACGCCATGGATCTGGTGAAGATTCCCTTCGGCCTGGACCTGCCGGTGGGGGCCGCCCATGGGGACGGGGTGGTGGTGGTGCATGAAGGGGTGAAGATGCTGCAGATCCCGCTGTGGCGAAGCTATCTGGCCGGGTGCATCCTGCTGGGCATCGCACCGTGTACAGCCATGGTCCTGGTGTGGGGATATCTGTCCCGGGGCAATGACGGATTGACCCTGGTGATGGTGGCCATCAACTCGTTGACCATGCTGGTGCTGTACGGGGTGCTGGGCGGATTTCTGCTGGGTGTGGGCAAGCTGCCCATTCCCTGGCAGGCCCTGCTGCTGTCTGTAGGGATCTATGTGGCACTGCCCCTGGTGGCGGGCTATTTTTCCAGAATCTGGATAATCAAAGCCAAAGGTGAAGAATGGTTCCAGGAGAAATTTCTGGGGGTCCTGACGCCGGTGACCGTCAGCGCCCTGCTGGTGACCCTGGTGCTGCTGTTCAGCTTCAAAGGGGATGTCATCACGGCCAATCCGTTGACCATCCTGTGGATCGCGGTGCCCCTGTTTATCCAGACCTTCCTGATCTTTGCCATCGGTTATGCCGGGGCCGTGTTTTTCAAATTCAAGTATGCGGATGCAGCCCCGGCAGCCATGATCGGGGCCTCCAACCATTTTGAAGTGGCCATTGCTACCTCTGTCATGCTGTTCGGGCTGTCTTCGGGCGCGGCCCTGGCCACCGTGGTGGGGGTGTTGATCGAAGTGCCGGTGATGCTGATGCTGGTGGGGTTCTGCAAGAGAACGCAGCACTGGTTCAGCAGCTGATGCCGGGAGTTGCTGTGATTACATGGCCTGAAACGGCCGGTATATTATTCATAAAAAAAGGCGGAAAACATGACAGATAAACAGGCTTTTCTCAAGGTGCTGATGCTGGATGCGGCCAGTGGGTTCTACCGTCTCAAACGGTATGAGGTGGGAGATTTTTTCGGGCCCGTGGACCTGGGCATCCACCTGAGTTTCAAGCACAACAGCCTGACCATCGGCGGCGGCCTTTTTGCCGGCTCCATTTTCCCGGGATCGAACCGGTTGATATTCTGCGGCATATCTCCCTGCTGGCACGGGTTCTATGTCTCCTCCATGGGCGGGGCCGCCCTGGTGTTCGACAACCTGGGGATCAATCAGCTGGTGATCCTGGGCAGGGCTGACCGACCCTCCATTGTGTATCTCAACCGGAATCACGGGGAGGAGATCGAAGTGGAACTGATGCCGGTATCCCCCGAAAAGATCTGGGATAAGGGCCGGGGCGGGGTCTATGGCGTGATGGAAGCCGCCATGACCCGGTTTTCCGGCCGGTATGAAAACGACCCCAGGGTCCTGGCAACCGGACCGGCTTCCCAGTACACCGATTTCGGGGCCATTGCATCGGCCCCGGTGCGCAAGGGAAAGCTGACCCCGGTGGATACCTGGGCCGGCCGGGGTGGTTTCGGGTCCAAGCTTTTCCAGGAACACGGTATTGTGGGAATTGTCTACGGCGGTACCTTTGTGGATAAGGATTTTCGTGAGCGCACCGTGGCGGATCAATGGTTCGAAGACAAATACAACCAGCACATGGCTGCCAAGGATATCGAGGCCACCACCAAATACCGGTATGATCCCGGGGTTGAAACCGGCGGTACCTTTGGGGTGAACTATGCCACCATGTCCGGCAATATCCTGGCGTTCAATTACCGAAGTATCTACTGGAGCGAGGATGAACGAAAAGCCCTTCACCGGGAATTTGTCCGCGATCATTACCTCAAACAGTTCAACGAAGAAACGATCCAGAAAAAACAGCAGAAAACCTGCGGCGAACCCTGTGCGGCCGTATGCAAGAAAATGAACGGATTGTACAAGAAAGACTATGAACCCTATCAGGCCATGGGTCCGCTGTGCGGCATTTTTGATCAGCGGGCCGCGGAAAAACTTGCCGGTCATGCCGACATGCTGGGGTTTGATGCTATCGCTGCAGGCGGGGTTCTGGCCTGGCTCATGGACTGCCTGGATGAGAATCTGCTGAATCCGGATGATATCGGTGTGACCATGACACCGAAATGGAATCTTCAAGCGTTTGATGTGGTTGAAGATTCCATGCACAATGCGGAACTTGGAAAACGTCTGCTGGATGAAATGGTCCGGCCGGAAGGGAAAATCTCTCTGAATAAAGGGGCCAGAAAACTGGCCCGGGGCCTGGCCAGGGAAAAAGGAAAGCCGGTCATGGACCGGTTTGTCCACACGGCATTCGCCCGCCAGGGCTGGATGGTTCCCAACCAGTACTGGACCCCGGGGGTGCTGGCCCCCATGGCCATCATGGGAAAATACTACATGCACTATGGCACTCATTTCATGGCACCACGGACTTTGGGCAGGGAAAACGCCCGTCGCATGATCCAGGAACTGATGCTGGACAATCTCGGATTGTGCCGGTTTCACCGGGCCTGGGCCGAAGACCTGATGCCCGATATCATGGAAAAAATCTACGGGTTGAAAGACCGTTTTCTCGAATCCATCCGCCTGACCGCCGGCCGCATCACCAGCCGGAATGCCTCGGTATTCTGGGAATCGGAGCGCAATATCGACATGGTCCACACCTTCTTGAAAAACAAACAACAAGTGGATAATATACGGAATCCGGACCTGGACCACTGGCTGGACCTGTTTGACAACGACAAACACCGGGCCGCGTTCGAATTCTGGTATGAGATGCACAAAGGCACCCATGAAACCCTTCGGGATTTTCCGATCTGATGGAGCGATGGTCAATCTCCTGGACCGGCGGATCCACAAAAAATACCATTGCCTGAAAGTATTGAACCGTGAGAACACATAACTGCAGCACCCGCAAATTAATCCCCGATTCCCGGAAAAATGAGACCGTTACCCTGATTGTGGTGATCATCACCCTGATCACCATGATAGTGGAAATCATTGCCGGTCTTATCAGCGGCTCCATGGCGCTTCTGTCCGACGGTATTCACATGGGCACCCATGCCATGGCCCTGTTTATCACCCTTGCCGCATATATATTTGCCAGAAAACAGATGGACAATCCATCCTTTAGTTTTGGTACCGGAAAGGTCGGTGTGCTCGGCGGCTACACCAATGCCATTCTTCTTTTGATTGCAGCGGGGGCCATGGCGTTCGAATCCGTTGAACGCCTGATCAATCCGGTCCATATTATGTTCAACCAGGCCATTGTCGTGGCCGTGATCGGCCTGGTCGTCAATATTGTTTCAGCAGTCATCCTGGGCCACGGGGGATCGAACCACAGCCTTGATCACGACCATCTTCGATCACACGATGATCAAGCAGACCCCACCTGCCATCAACACAGTCATGAGGACCACAATCTCAAGGCAGCCTACCTCCATGTCATTACAGATGCCCTGACCAGTGTTCTGGCCATATTTGCCCTGCTGGCAGCCAAATTTTTCGGACTGGCCTGGGCAGACCCCCTGGTCGGGATACTGGGAGCCATTGTGGTGTCAAGATGGGCCATCGGTCTTTTGAAACAGACCAGCAGCGTTCTTCTGGACAAATCAAACACATCAGATACGGTCACCCGGCTGCGGGAATTGATCGAATCCGACACCACATCCATTGAAGACCTCCATATCTGGCAGATATCGGAGAACGAACAGTCTCTAATATTGAGCCTGACCTCCTCAGAGGATAAAGACCCGTCCTTTTACCACGATCTTGTGAAAAAGGCGGGCAGTTTTGATCATATCACCGTTGAAATTCATAAACAGCGCCCGGATGCTTGAAATTTGGATGACAATGTCTATACCCGGCCAGACCCAGTGACAGGATCAAAAACGATATATCACGCACCAGGGTCAACACTGTGATGGGATTTTCATCCGGGGCTGCGGAAAAACACCCGCAGCTGATATCCAGGCCCCGGGTCAGGTTGAAGAGTGTCAGTCCCACAAACAGGGTCATCAGCCCTGCTGCCAGGGCCGATGTCCCGGCCATCCACCGGTTGATCAGCAGACAGGCGCCCAAAGTCAGTTCCAGCCAGGGCAGTATCAGGGCGGTCAGGTTCACGAGATACCCGGGCAGTACCTGGTAGTTGTACACGGCCTGGGCAAACAGGTCCGGGTGGATGATTTTGTCGATGCTGGCATAGATGAACACCCCGGCCATGACGAGCCGGATGAAGTGATAACCTAAAGAGAGTGTGGTATCATGAGACAGTCTTTTTTGCGGCATGGGGCCTCCGATAGATCAGGATGACGGGGTGGTAACGGGCAGATTGTGTTCTTTCCACAGGGTCCAGCCGTTGACCAGCACTTTGACCCGGGTGAAGCCCAGATCCTTGAGAAGCATTGCCAGGTCGTGACTCAACAGACAGGCATCTCCGTCGCAGTAAGTGATGAATGCGGCTTCCGGATCCAGTGTCATGATGACGGTTTCAAAATAAATGTCCACATCATGCCAGGGCAGGTTCACCGCACCCTGGATGTGCCCCTGGTCATATTCGGCAGGTGTCCGGGCATCCAGGAAAACCGCGGCGTTTTCCGCAAACAGGGTTGCCGCGTCTTCGAAAGGAATGGCCAGGGTGTCACCGTCTTCTGTAACCAGTTTGTTCGCCATGGACCAGGAGTCGACAAAAGGGATGCTGTCCGGCCGGATGAGATTCACGGCCGTGCCCAGTGCGGCGGAAATCAGCAGGATGAAAACCATCTGACGAACAGTCACGGTGAGATATCGTCCGGTACAGGTAACATTCATGATTCAGGACTCACTGGATCAGCCAGGATGTGACATCTTCTTTTTTGGGGATTTTGCCCACGCATTTGACATCCCCGTCAATGACCACGGCCGGGGTGCCGAAAA
>Ga0180429_10000405_pt1 | contig 38467 bp, 32 predicted proteins | sample SS_ome_FD_132428 | JGI IMG/M metagenome (GOLD analysis project Ga0180429, IMG submission 132428) | Hypersaline lake sediment archaeal communities from the Salton Sea, California, USA - SS_1_S_1 metaG | ecosystem: Environmental > Aquatic > Non-marine Saline and Alkaline > Hypersaline > Sediment ...
AGGATCTGCAGTTGCTGGGGTTGTTTGTATCCGCCGCCGGCAAAATTGAGCACCACCAGGTCACGGCCGGCGAAGCGCGGGTGGCCGGCGAGCACTTCCGTCAGCCGTGCGCTGCCGTACCAGGTGAACTGGGCTGCCACCGATCCGCCGAAGATGCCGATGATCACTTCGCGGTCGTTATTCCGGGGACGCGGGTAGTTGACCTCGGAAACGAAACCGTAGTTGTTGGTCGATTTCTGCTTGCGCGGCACACGCAGGTTCACCCGCGCCGAGAACCCCCAGTAGGGCTGCATGCGGTACTGCGAAGCCACGGCCCCGCCGGTGCGGTCCATTCTGCCGGTGTCCTTCTCCACCTGCCGGAAATAAAACAGGGACCCCTCGCGGGCGAAATGGACCGCCAGGCCCGCTGCTTCCGCCAAGGCGATAAAGATCAGCAGGTTGCAGAGTACAGTGACGACAGTGCGGATCGGTTTTTTCATCGCTGTTCCCGATCGGGCAGCGATGCGCGTGGTCGCGCCGCCCGGGTGAACCCCAGTATATACCGCCCGTCACACCCCCTTCCACCGGGTGATGAACTTGTAGTAATATATGAGTTTATAACACGTTATCCGGTGCACGTTTCTGAAGGAGAACTCCCATGTCCGGCCACAATAAATGGAGCAGCATCAAGCACAAGAAGGGGAAGGCCGACGCCAAGCGCGGTGCGGTCTTCACCAAGGTGATCAAGGAAATCACCGTGGCCGCCCGGCTCGGCGGCGGCGACCCCGAGGGCAACCCCAGGCTGCGCAGCGCCCTGGCCGCGGCCAAGACGGCCAACATGCCGGCGGACAACATCAAGCGGGCGATCCAGAAAGGCACCGGCGAACTTCCCGGCGTGACCTACGAGGAAGGGACCTACGAAGGATATGGCCCGGGCGGCGTGGCGATCATCATCGAAGTGCTCACCGATAACAAGAACCGCACCACCCCCGAGATCCGTCATCTTTTCGACAAGCACGGCGGCAATCTCGGCGCCACCAACTCCGTGGCCTGGATGTTCGACCGCAAGGGCTACTTCCTCGTCCCCAACACGGCCATTTCCGAGGACGACCTGATCGAACTGGTGCTCGAGGCCGGCGGTGACGACGTGCAGGCCGACGAGGAGAACTTCGAGGTCTTCACCAGCCCCGATGCGTTCCCCGACGTCCAGGCGGCGCTGGAGGAGAAGGGGGTGGCCACCATCGAAGCCGAGATCTCCATGATCCCCCAGAACACGGTGGAGGTGTCGGGCAAGAAGGCGGGGCAGGTGATCCGCATTCTCGAACTGTTCGAGGAGCACGAGGACGTGCAGAAGGTCTTCGCCAACTTCGAAATCGACGAGAGCCAGCTGGATTGACGGCAGTATGACCCTCATTGCGGGAGTCGACCCGGGGATCGCGGTCACCGGTATCGGGGTGATCCGGGCCGCGGGATCGACGCTCGAGCACGTCCACTCCGAGGCGGTGACCCCACCGCGCAAGGGACCCTTCGAGCTGCGCCTGCTGGAGATCTTTCGACGCCTTGGTGAACTGCTCGACGAATATCGGCCCGAGGCGGTGGCCCTGGAAGACATCTTCTTCGCCCGAAACGTCAAGTCGGCGATCAAGCTGGCCCACGTGCGCGGGGCGGTGATGGCCGCCGCCGCCGACCGCGGCATCGGGGTGAGCGAATACCCGCCGCTGTCGGTGAAGAAGGCGGTGGTGGGCGTGGGCCGGGCGGACAAGAAGCAGGTGCAACAGATGGTGAAAATGCTGCTCGGCATGCAGCGGGCACCGGAGCCGCTCGATATCAGCGATGCCCTGGCCGTGGCCGTGTGCCACGCCAACACGTCGGCCACCATGGCCCGGCTGGGCAGCGGCGGCGACGGGCCCACCCGGGGCCGTCGATCAGGCAGCCGCCGGGGGAGGAGACGGTGAAACGATCCCGATGATTGCGCGCTTGACCGGAATCGTGGTGGAAAAGGAGGCCGACCGGCTGATTGTCGATGTCGGCGGTGTGGGCTACCTGGCCACCGTACCCCTGGGCACCATGGCCCGGGTGGGCGAACCCGGCGCCGAGGTTTCGCTCCACATCCACACCCATGTGCGCGAGGACAATCTGGCCCTCTTCGGTTTTCTCACCGGCCTGGAGAAGGAGATTTTCGAGCGGCTGATCACCATTTCCGGTGTGGGGCCCCGGCTGGCGGTCACCGTGCTCTCCGGCCTCAGCCCCGAGGCGCTGGCCGCGGCCGTGCGCCAGGGGGACCTCAAGTCGATCCAGGCCACTCCCGGTGTGGGGAAAAAGACCGCCGAGCGGATCGTGCTCGAGCTGCGGGACAAGCTGGACGGCCTCGGGCTGGAGGGGGGCGGCGGCGAACCGGAGCCCGAACCACTGCTCGACGAGGCGGGCCAACTGGCCGCCGACACGATTTCGGCCCTGGAAAACCTCGGCTACAAGACGGCCCAGGCCCGTGAGGCGGTGCGTCGCTTCCTCGCCGGGCTGCCGGCGAAACGCCGGGACGCTCTCGACCTGGAAGGCCTGTTGCGCGGAGCACTGGGCCGGCTCAATCGCTGATGGAGGCGGGCATCGATGGAACCTGAGGAACGAATTGGCGAGCGGATCATCGGCGGCGACGCCCTGGATGACGATGTCCGCTTCGATCTCACGCTGCGGCCGCGCAGCCTCGGCGAGTACATCGGCCAGGAGCAGATCAAGGAGAACCTCGCCATCTCGGTGGAGGCGGCCTGCAAGCGGGGGGCTCCGCTGGACCACGTGCTGCTCTACGGCCAGCCCGGGCTGGGCAAAACCACACTGGCGCATATCCTCGCCCTGGAGATGGGGACGAACATCCGGGTCACCTCCGGCCCGGTGATCGAGCGGCCCGGAGACCTGGTGGCCATGCTGACCAACCTCGAGGAAGGCGAGGTGCTCTTCATCGACGAGATCCACCGCCTGAGCCCGGTAGTGGAAGAAGTGCTCTACCCGGCGATGGAGGATTTCAACGTCGATATCCTCGTGGGCCAGGGGCCCAGCGCCCGCTCGATCAAGGTCGATCTCAAGCCCTACACCCTGGTGGGCGCCACCACCCGCGCCGGCCTGCTCACCTCGCCGCTTCGCGACCGTTTCGGCATCATCCATCGCCTCAGCTATTACGGAGACGAGGAGATGAAGCAGATCGTCAACCGCTCCGCAGGCATTCTCGGCGTCCCCACCATGGCCGGGGGCGTGGGTGAGATCGCCAGTCGCTCCCGGGGCACGCCGCGGGTGGCCAACCGGCTGTTGCGGCGGGTGCGCGACTACGCCGAGGTGCGGGCCGACGGGGTGATCAGCCACGAGGTGGCCCGCCGGGCGCTCAAAACCCTCGACGTGGATGGCCGGGGCCTGGACGACGTGGACCGCAAACTGCTGCTGACGATCATCGAGAAGTTCGACGGCGGGCCGGTGGGGTTGAACACCCTTGCCGCCTCCATCGGCGAGGAGAAGGACGCCATCGAGGAAATCCTCGAGCCCTACCTGCTGCAGATCGGATTTCTCGACCGCACCCCCCGCGGGCGCTGCGTGACGCGTTTGGGTTACGACCATTTCGGCCTGCAGCCGGGCGGCCGTGTTACGGCCCAGGAAAAACTCTGGTGACATGTCCCATCTCACGCTGGCAGATTTCCACTACGACCTGCCTCCCGAACTCATCGCCCAGACGCCGCTGCCCGAGCGGCACGATTCGCGGCTGATGGTGCTGGAGCGGGCCACCGGACGCTTCAGCCACCGTCGGTTCCGCGACCTTCCCGAACTGCTGGCCCCGGACGACCTGCTGGTGACGAACACCACACGGGTTTTCCCCGCGAGGCTCCTCGGCCGGCGGGAAGGCAGCGGGGGACGGGTCGAGCTGCTGCTGGTGCGCGAACGGGAGCTCGGCCTCTGGGAGGCGATCTGCCGCCCCGCCCGCCGCTTGAAACCGGGGTGCCGTGTGGAATTCGGCGACGGTGAACTGGTCGCCGAAGTGACGGATCGTGCGGGCCCCGGACGACGGCTCTGCCGCCTGGAGCACGCCGGGCCGCTGGGGCCACTGCTCGAGAAGCTGGGCCGTCCGCCGCTGCCGCCCTACATCCATCGCGACGAGGGCCACCCGAACCCGGAAGACCGCGAACGATACCAGACGGTCTATGCCGAAGAGAGCGGCTCCATCGCCGCCCCTACCGCCGGACTGCACTTCACCCCGGAGGTGCTCGGGGAACTGGACGGCCGGGGTGTCGAACGGCTGCCCCTGACCCTGCACGTGGGCCCCGGGACCTTCATGCCGGTGCGCAGCGAGCGGGTGGCCGACCATCGCATGGAGACCGAACGGTTCCACATCCCGCCGGAGACGGCGTCAGCGGTGGAACGGGGGCGGGCGAGCGGTCGGCGGCTGCTCGCCGTGGGCACCACAACCACCCGGGCGCTGGAGTTCGCCTGGTCGGATGCGGATGGCCGCTTTGGCCGGCTGGAGGGGGATGCGGACATCTTCATCTACCCCGGGTATCGTTTCGGCTGCATTGACGGCCTGCTGACGAATTTTCACCTGCCGGGGTCAACCCTGATCATGCTGGTCAGCGCCCTGGCCGGACGGGAAGCCGTGCTTTCCGCCTATGCCGCGGCCGTGGAAGAGCGATACCGGTTTTACAGCTACGGCGACTGCATGCTGGTCATATAGTCCTGTTTGTTAATCCATGGGAATGGGGTATAATTCGACAGCTTTACCAAAATCCGTCATCAGATGCCTGGCCTTCGACCTTGCGGAACAGATGGTCGAGGGGGGATCAGTAACTTGTGGAGGAATCGACCCATGCGCAGCGGAAAATTGTTTTCACTCAAATCCGGCATGACCCTGCTGGCCCTGGTCTTTGCTTTCGGACTTCTCGCACCCGCGGCTCAGGCCGGACTTGATGGATACTACATCGAGTCGCTGGTCAAGACCGGCAGCGTGATGGGACAGCCCCCCAGCGAACAATTGACCAAGATGCACATGACCCCGACGAAGATCAAGATGACCACCGGTGAAGACGGTGAGATGATTTTCGACGCCGGGTCCAAAATGCTGACCATCATCTCCCACGCCAAGAAGGAATACTACGTCGTCGCGGAGGAAGACTTCCAGGCGATGATGCAGATGGGCATGGCGATGATGGAGGGCATGATGGGTGACGGCGCGCCCACTGTGGAGAGGACCGGCGAAAAGAAGAAGATCGGCGAGTGGAACTGCGAGAAGGTGGTGATGACGCTCACCGGCGGGATGGCCATGACCCAGGAGATGTGGGTCACCACCGAGGCCGGCATCGACATGGACGCCTACCTGGAGATGACCGACATGCTCGGCCAGGCCGGGATGATGAAGAAGTTCATGGACGAGATGAAGAAGATCGAAGGCTATCCGATCCTGTCCAAGACCTCGATGAACATCATGGGCCAGAATGTCGAGACGGAGAGCCTGGTGCAGGTGATCAAGAAAGACACCTTTGCCGCTTCCACGTTCGCCGCGCCGGAGGGCTACACCAAGAAGGAAGGCGACATGATGCAGGCCATGCAGGCGATGCAGGCCGGTCAGGGTCAGTAGGCACCTTCACTGAAGCGATCATCGCCGGCCGGCGGCCCGACGGGCTGCCGGCCGGATCGAGCGAAAAGCAGTACCTCCCGGGGGGAGTGCACCGGATGGAACGCCTGGGCTACGAGTTCCCACAGCCGCTTGCTGATCTCCATGACAGGATCTCCGGCCATGAAGGCTGGAAGGTGGAGTATTTCCCGGTGCGCCGGCACCACGGCATCGTCCCCGGTTTCGGGTACACCTTCACCTACTTCAATGCAAAGATCGTCCTGATCTTTTTCAACCCCGAGTTCAACAACGAGAAGTTCCAGATGGCCACCGTGGCCCACGAGCTGATGCACAACTACATCAACATCGTGCTCGGTTTCCCGGGGTTCCGCTTCCAGATCCGCGAGGGCGTGGACCGCGAGGTGGCGATCAAGGTGCGTACGGCGATCAAGAGCCTGGTGGAGCATCCCCGTCTGGACAAGGAATTGCGCAAGCAGAAGATCTCCCAGCGCATCCTGCAGAAACCGCTCTTCGACTACCTCTTCTCCGCCTATTCCGAGAGTGTCCGCCTGCCGGGGAAACGGACGCTGATCTACAAGGGGCTGCAGCTCACCGCGGCAAACCTCTACTATTTCGCCAATGCCCCGCAGCGCCAGACGATCATGCGCTGCCGCAAGGGGGCCCTTCCCAAATTGCGCAAGGAAGGTCGCGAGTGTGTGCGGATCATGGAGCAGCACAAGAACTGCCTGACCAACGAGACCTGCCGTGCCGCTTCGGAAGAGATCCTCGACCTCCTCGGCCTGAACAAGTATCTCGAGATCAAGGCCGGCTTCACCAACGAATAGTTCCCCAACCACTTCACTCCCGGCTGCCGGCGGACGAGGACACCCCCCTTGGCGACTGTTGCTCCGCTCCTTTATGTCGCTGCGGGGGGGCCCCGCCCGCTGCTCATCGACGACTGAATCAGCCCTTTCATTCAAGCCGCCGGCGGACAAGGACACCCCCCTCGGCGACTGTCGCTCTGCTCCCTGATGTCGCTGCGGGGAGTGTCCTCATCCGCCGGCCTCACGATGGTGTGGTGCTCTCGATTTCCATTTCCAGTGTGATGCGAACAGGACGTCCGGGTTTTCGGCAGGTAGACGCAGAGATGATTGTCGGTGGGGAAGGGGGGAGAGATGGTTCCACTCCAGCGACGTTTACAAGCGTAGCGCGCGGAGCTGGAGGGAACCATCTCTCCCCCCCTCATCCTGCTCCTCTTTTTTGCATTGCGTGGCGCCGGTCAGGAGTTCTAGACTGACAGAATGGAAAAATGGGGAGAACAACCTCTGCTCGTCATCAGTGCCGGCCGGACAAAGGACCTCGCCGGCTGGCACCCGGCCCACCTGGCCGACGTGCTCGGCGGCCGGGCGCCGGCACGGGTGGGGCCCCGCTCGCCGGCGGTGACCATCGAACCCGAGCGCGTGGGGGCGGTGGTGCTCTGGACCAAGCAGCCGGAGGCCCTGCTCCACTCGCCGCCGCTGGTGCGGCTGCTCGAAAACCTGGGCCAGCGGCAGGTCCTCGTCGTGCTGCAGCTGTCGGTCACCGGCCTTGGCGGCAGCCCGCTGGAGCCGGGGATCCCCGATCCTTTCGCCGTGGCCGGGACGCTGGAAGCGATCCTCGGCCGTGGTCTGCTGGCCGGGCCGGACTGTGTCAAGCTGCGCTGGGACCCGGTGGCCGAGTACGACCTGGGGGCGGTTGACGGCGGCCCCCACCGGGGGAAACGCCTGGTCCTCTCCAATGCCTCCACCGACCTCTTCCACCCGGTATTCGAACGGTATCAGGCGCTGGGCGCGGCAACCTGGACCTCGTCGGTGCTCGACCTGAAGTACCGCGGGGCCGCCGATCGCCTGAGCGCTGCCGGTATCGCCGTGCGGGAGCGGGGCCCGGAACGGTACCGCCCGTTCTACTCGGTGATGTCGCACGCCGTGCAGAGCGCCGGCGGACGGTTCTCCCTCTGCTGCAGCCCGGCGCTGGAGCCCTGGGTCTCCGGGGACGGGTGCATCGACGGCGCCTGGATAAACGGGCTGCGCCGGACGTATTTCGGGTCGGGGGCGCCGACGGTGGAGACGGTGCTCCACAACCGGAAACGGCGGGGTGGACAGAGGCCCCGCTGCGGCTGCAGCTACAGCCTCGATGTTTCCTATTCCGCCGGGTTCCGGACCTGCGCCACCCAGGTCGAGGAGGGCGGCCTCGGCGGCTGCTGCCTCTACTGCTACAGCTGGCACGGCCGGGCCGGCGCGGCAACGGCTCACCGTGTGGCCTCGGCAGTGGAGGCCCTGCGCGCCAGACCTCCGTTGGAGGGTGTCATCGTCGACGGAGCGCCGTTCTGGCATCAGGCACTTCGGGTGGAGGCGGTGCGGGATGAACGCTGATCGCCCCCTGGTCATCGGCATCGCCGGTCCCTCCTGCTCGGGGAAGAGCGGGCTGGCCCGGGAACTCTGCCGCCTGCTGGCCAATCGCGAACCGGAGATCTTACCCCTCGATGCCTACTATCGAGACCTCTCGCACCTTCCGCCGGCCGAGGCCGACCGGCGAAACTTCGACCACCCGGAGGCCCTGGAGTGGCCGCTCATCGAAGCGCACTTCGAGGCCCTGCGCCGCGGTGAGCCGGTGGCGCACCCGATCTACAATTTCGCCCGCCACGTCAGGGAGAAGGAACGTGTCCGGATGGGGCCTGCCGGGCTGCTCCTCGTCGAGGGCCTCTTCGCCCTGCTGCGCGAGTCGCTCCGTTCGCGCTACGACCTGTCGGTCTACATCGATGTCGGCGAAACGGTTTCCTTCACCCGCCGGCTGGAACGGGATGAGCGCGAGCGGGGCATCGGTTCGGAATACGTGGAAAACCAGTGGCGAGAGACGGTGCTGCCCATGGCCGTTGAGCATGTGGTGCCCACCCGTGTACACGCCGACCTGGTGCTCGACGGTGGCCAGTCGCTGGAACGATCCGCCTCGGCGGTGTTGCACGCGCTCGGCCTGTAACCGGCTGTCGCCTAAGGCCCTGCTGCACCTGCTGCACCGATCATCCGAATCCAGGCACGATCGATTTCTCCTGCCGGTGGATACGGCGGCAGGTTGTACGGTGGCGGTGTAATGTCGATGGCCCTCATGGCGAATTGGTTCACACCGGCGAGGCTTGACCATCCGGGGATGGATTGACTCCATTGCCGGGTGTAGACCTCTCCTGCCTGGAGATTCTGCCACCCCCGGCACCAGTTGGGAAAACGCTGCCCGCCGGCCAGGGTGACATCGATGATGTACTGGAAACGGCGCGCCTGGCCCTCGAAACGGTTGGTCAGTGTAATCCGGAACTGGGTGTCGAAGGGCAGGGTCCCCGAATCGGGTGTGCAACTCAGGTCTGCCGACAGGGTCCTGGGCGTCTGCAGGAAGATCATTACCGCATCCAACTGGCGCGAGCCGGCCGCCAGGTCGGGCCTTCCGTCTTCGTTCAGGTCGCCGGTCGCCAGGCTGGTAGGTTTGTCAATCGGTGTCCCGTAGCAGGCATCCAGTGTGAACGTGCCGTCCCCCCGGCCAAGGAGCAGTGCGATGTTCTTCGTCCTGTAGTTCAAGACGGCCAGGTCGATGCACCCGTCTCCGTCGAAATCATCGGGAACGACGGAGAGGGCGTTCCGGCCGGTCCAGTGGAAGGCCGGGGAGAGAAAGGACCCGTCACCGTTTCCCAGCATCACCGTGACGCCGCCGTCATGCATCGAAAAGTGGGTAACCACCAGGTCGGGGTCCTCGTCACCGTCCAGGTCCCGGGCGATGATCTCGTATGGCCCCGTGCTGACGTCGATGGTGCCTCCGGGCCGGAATGTCCCGTTCCCATTGCCCAGGGCGATCAGTATCATGCTGGAGACATATCGTGTCACGGCCAGGTCGAGGCAGCCGTCCCCATCCAGGTCGGCCATGGCGACATCTTTCGGCTCATTGCCGCAGACGGTGAAGGCCGGTTCGGCAAATGATCCGTCGCCGATGCCCATGAAGACAGCCGCATCATTGCTGCTGGTGTTCACCGTGACCAGGTCCGGGTGGCCATCGTTGTTCAGATCGCCGATGGCCATGCCCACGGGCCCGTCGCCGGTCCCGTACGTGGCAAAGGGCTGGAATGAACCGTCGCCCTGTCCGAGCAGTACGGAGATGCTGTCGTCGGGGATGTTCGTAGTGACCAGGTCGAGGTCACCGTCACTGTTCAGGTCGCAGGCGTCGACGAGATACGGTTGGTGTTCGACGGCATGCTGCTCACGGGGCTCGAATGTGCCGTTCCCGGTGCCATGCAGTACCGAGACCCCATCTTCACCGGTCATCACGATGTCGTCATGGCCGTCATCATCGATGTCGACGATGAGCATCGAGCGGGCATCGGGCGCGGCGTCAAGGGAGGGGGGGACCCGCAGAGCCCCGTCACCGGTGCCGATGAATATCGAGACCGGGATCATGCTTCCGTGACCGACGACGATGTCCGGATTCCCGTCGCCATCCATGTCGTCGATGACGGTCTTTTCCGGTGTGTCCATGGTCTCGTATGACACGGCCCGCAGAAAGGACATGGACCCGGTGCCGAGATATGTCGCAAGGCAGTCCGTCCAGGGGGAAGTCACGGCAATGTCGGGAAACCGATCGCTGTTCAAGTTCCCGACAATCACGGATGTGGGTTCGACGGGGGCATCGATGGTCACTGCTGCCTGGAACTGTCCGTTGCCCATGCCCTCGAGAATCGAGATGTCGTCGCTTTCGAAATTGGCGGTGAGCAGGTCGCGGTTCCCGTCGCGGTCGAGGTCGGCGACGGTGATTGCGACGGGCCTGGAGCCCACGGGGAAGTTCAGTGCCGGCTGAAAAGAGCCATCCCCGTTGCCCAGGATGACGGTGATGTCGTCATCGTGGCGATTGGCCACGGCCAGGTCCGAGGTGCCGTTGTCATCGAGATCACTGATCACGATGGCGGAGGGGACATCCCCGACGCCCAGTGTGGCGAGGGGCTGGAAGGTCCCGTCACCGTTTCCCGAAAGCACGAAAACGAAATCGGACAGGTCGACGATGGCGAGGTCCGCTATCCCGTCGCCGTCGAACTCGCCAATGGCCATATCGCCCAGATAGATCCCCGCCGGATAGCTGCTGATCGCCGGTTTCAGCGTGCCGTCGCCGTTGCCCAGCATGGCCACGACTTCGGAAGACGATACCCCGACCACCAGATCACAATGCCCGTCTGCGTCCAGGTCGCCGATAACCACCGTCCGGGGAGTCTCGCCGGCGGGGAAGCTCGTCGGTAGTCCCAGCCTGCCGTCACCCTCGCCCAGCAGAATGGAAACCGTGTCGTGTGTGTCCGCGGTGATCACGTCGGGAATCCCGTCACTGTTCATGTCCGCCGTGGCGAGGTCCGCGATCCACTCGAGGCCGTTCTTGACGTCCAGGCGAGCGTCGAAGAGGGGTGTGGCGGCAAGGGCAGGGACGATGGTGGAAGCGATGACGGACAGTACCAGGATGAATCTGACGAGACGGCGATCGCTCATGGCGGACTCCCGTAAATGGTCTTCATGAAGGTGCGCGACTGATTCAATCAGGGAACGACAGAGGAGATGCTTTCGACTCCTTGATTCTGACATTCCCGTTTAAGAGAAAGATATGTCGATCCGGTGGTAAAGTCAATAACCGTGGGCTCTCCGGAACTAGCGGCGTCGGAGCATGAATCGTCATCGGGGATGGATCGGTCACTGGTCCCGTGATAGGCGTGTCTCCAGCGCCGTCCCGTCGGTGGTGACGGTGATGTCGCCGTGGACGTCGGTGCGCAGGATGCGGGCGCCGGTGGCCTGCCAGGCGGCCAGGGTCTCGTCGTTGGGGGCGCCCCAGGGGTTCTCGCCCAGGGTGACCAGGGCGATTTCGGCGGTCATGGCGGCGATGAAATCCGGGTCACTGACATTGGCGTGGTGGCCCACTTTGACCACGTCGGCGGCCAGGCCCTCCGGGCCCCGTTCCTCCAGCAGCAACCGTTCGGCCTGCACCTCGGCGTCGCCCATGAGCAGGAAGACCCGACGGCCGTACTGCAGGCGCATCACCGCTGAGGCCTCGTTGAGGTTGGTGAACCCGCCGAGACGGATCACTTCCCAGTCCACCGATTCGCCCAGGTCGGTGATCTTCATTCCCGGTTCGAGCAGGGTGACGGGGATGCCCTTTTCCGCGGCCTGCTCGAGCAGTTCGGCGTGCAGGCTTTCTTCGTACTCCAGGCCGCTCTCCAGGATGCGGCCGATGGCCACCTCGTCGATGAAGCCTTCGAGCCCCTCGATGTGGTCGGGGTGGGGATGGGTGACCACCAGCAGGTCGATGCGCTCGATCCCCCGGTCGCAGAGGAAGTCGGCGATCCGCTCCCCGGCCTCCCGGGGGCCGCAGTCCACCATCGCCGTTTTCCCGTTGGGGCCGGTGAGCAGCAGGCAGTCGCCGTAGCCCACGTGGATCACGTGGAGTTGCAGTGTCGGTTCCATGGTCTCTCCGGTCACCGGAGCGCGGCGCGCGGCGCCGCAACCGGTGAGCAGGCAGATCAGCACGAGGCCCAGGCACCCCCGGATGACAGCAGGTGCGCTCATTCAATATACCCCAGGGCGCGGAACTCCTCCTTGCGCCGCTCGTCCAGTCCGGAGGCGTCTTCCACGGCATCGCTGACCGCCTTCAGGTGGTCGTAGCTGTCGACGAAAGCACCCTCGTCCACCTCGCCCAGCAGCTCGGCGCAGGGATGTCCGTCCATGTCCCGGGCCGGGGGCAGACCCATCAACTGCAGCAGGGTCGGCCCCACGTCGGCCACGGCTATGGCCGCTCCGGCCTCGAACGAACCGCCCGCGGGCAGGCCGGGGCCGGCGGCGATGAAGATGCCGTCCGGGCCGAAGAAGTGCTGTCCGGGCGGGATCGACTTGGGGCGGATGCCGCTCATGCCCATGGAGGCCAGGGTGATCGGTCCGCTGTCGGTCTCCATGGTGTCCGACTGGCGGATCTCCTGGTTGACCTCGGCCCGCAGGTCGCACCACTCCAGCTCCGGGGCCGGCCGCGGGTCGTGGAAGAAGGGCTTGCCGTCGCTGGTCCGCAGGCTGTCGAGGGCGTCGATCACCTGCTGCAGCACATCGTCGGGCACCGGTCGTCCCGAGGGCTCTTTCCCCTCGCCAGCGATTTCCCGGGCCTCGACAAAGACCTCCCGGGCAAAGGAGTGCTGCTCCACGGCCCGGAGCTTGAAGCGCCGGCCATCGGCCTCGATCTCACGGAGGCCCAGACGGCCCAGCAGGGCCTGGACGTTGAGGTCGGCCCGGTTCTGCTGCTGGAACAGCTCGTGCCGCGGCCTGAACCCGTGGTCCGAGACGACGATGATGATGCCCTGGGGGGCCGTTTCCCTGAAGAGGCCCACCAGCTCGCCCAGCCGGCGGTCGTAGTAGCGGTACGCGCCGGCCACCACCGGGTCGTCGGCAGCCACGTTGGGCCCTCCCGGGTTGGGCCAGTAGCCGTGCTGGGTCACGTCGAGCCCGCGCACCAGCACCGCGGTGAAGTCGGGCAGATCGCCCTCGATCAGCCGCCGGGCCGCTTCGAGCACGATCTTGTCCCGGGCCAGGTGCTCCTGCACCTCACCGTAGCCTTCGGCCGCGACAATGGTCTCACCCATGGACGGGTCGACCCCGTAGGCGTCGATGATCTCATCCGCGTCGGCCTTGGGCCGGCGCAGGTCGTCCATGGTGTCGATCCAGTCCACCGGCCAGGTTAGCCGGGTCTTGCGGTGCTCTTCCGGGGGATCGAAGAGGTAGTAGGGCGCCCGGTCACTGAGCAGGTGACCGTTCAGCTCCTCGGCGGGCCAGGTGAGCCACCAGTTGAGCACGGCCACGCGCCGGCCCTCGTGCGAAGCCACCCGCCAGACCGGCGCCGGTTCGAGCATGGTCCCGCGGAACCCGCGTTTCATGTCCGCGAGGTGGATGCCCAGCCTGAGCCACGACTTGCCGGTGGCCATGGTGTTCCAGATCAGCGGCGAGACGGTGGGGATGTAGGTCTCCATGCGGCTCGACCAGCCGGCTTCGTGCAGCGCGGCGAGGGTGGGTAGTTCACCGCGCCCGATCATGCGCGTGCAGACTTCCGGCGAGGCGCCGTCCAGGCCGAGAAAGAGAATCGGCGGCGTTTCCGCCACGGGGGGCTCGGGTCCGCCGCAGGAAACGGCGAAGAGCAGGATCAGGGTGATGGTCATCGTTCGTGCGGGCATCATTCCTTCTCCATCACGAGGCGCCGCGGGCGAGGAAGACCGCGGGGATCGTCTTGAGCAGGATCTTCAGGTCGAGGCCGAAGCTCCAGTTGTCGATGTACTGCAGGTCGAGGTGCATCCACTCGTCGAAATCGACCCTGTTGCGGCCGGCGATCTGCCAGAGGCAGGTGAGCCCGGGCTTCATGCTCAGCCGTCGCCGCTGCCACCGCTGATAGTGTTCCACTTCCTCCCGCGGGGCGGGGCGCGGACCCACCAGCGACATCTGCCCCAGCAGCACGTTGATCAGCTGCGGCAGCTCGTCGAGGCTCAGGGTGCGGATGATCCGCCCCACCCAGGTGACCCGCGGGTCGTGCTTCATCTTGAACGCCGGCCCGTCCATCTCGTTGCTGTCCGCCAGCTGGGCCTTGCGCTGTTCGGCGTCGGCCACCATCGAGCGGAATTTGAGCATGGTGAAGGGGCGGCCGTGAAGCCCAAGCCGCTCCTGCCTGAAGAAGACCGGCCCCCTGGAGGTGAGCTTGATCATCAGGGCGATGGCCAGCATGGGCAGGGCGTGGATGATCAGCATGAGCAGGGCGACAAAGAGGTCGAAGAGCCGCTTCATGAGCAGCATGAATTCGTTGGTCGGCGTGGTGGTGTAGGTCAGCAGGGGCAGCCCCTGCAGGTCGTCGAGCTGGATCTTGGCCACCAGGTGGGGGAAGAAGTTCGCCGCCACCCAGGTGCGGACGCCCTCCTCCTCGCAGAGGAGGAAAATGTCCTCCATGTCCCAGAGCTTGGTCCGCGGAACGGCGAAAATCACCTCGTCCACCACGTTGTGGTGGATCACCCGTTCCATGTCCCTGATGTGCCCCAGCACCGGGCGGCCGCCGAGGTCGCCGGCGGCCAGCACCTTCTCATCGTCGGTGACGAACCCGAGCAGCTTCAGGCCCCACTCGGTGTTCTCCTCCACCAGGCGGGCCAGCTTGCGCGCATGTTCGCCCGAACCGATGACCAGCACGGTGCGGAAGTTGTAGCCCCGACGGCGCCAGTAGCTGAGCACCTGGCGGGCCACCAGCCGCTCGGTGAGCAGCAGCACGTAGTTGATGATCACGAAGCTGATGATCAGCGTCCGGCTGACCACGGCGATGTCGATGCCGCCGATACGGGTGAAGAAGATGAGGATCACCAGCAGGACGCCGCCGGAGAAGACCGCCTTGAACAGGGCCCAGGCCTGGGACTTCACCGAGATCAGCCGCTGAGAGCGGTAGGAACCGAAGCTGTAGAGCAGAACGGCCCAGAGCGGCAGCACGAGGACCAGCAGCAGCTGGTAGGTTTCAAAGGGAAGAATCGGCCGGTAAAAGGCCTTGAACCAGGAAACGTAGCGCACCAGGGTGGTCTGGGCCAGTTCCACGCGCAGCAGGTAAGCCGCCTGGAAGGCCACCACGGTGAGGATCATGTCCATCAGCAGGTGAAACGAGCCGATGGCCTTGGCGTGCTCTTTCAGCATTCCCGTTCTACTCCCGGCCGGCCGCCTTCCCGGTCAGCCGCCGGAACAGTTCTTCGTAGCCGTCGGTGACCAGGTCCCAGGAATACCGGCCGTCCACCCGTTCGGCATTGGCCTGCCCCGAGCGCTCCACCAGCTCCGGCTGGTCCTCGAACCGCTGGAGCAGTTCGGCCAGCCCGGCCGGGTCGCCCAGCGGAAAGTAGTGGCCCGCTTCACCCAGCACTTCGCGGTGCTCGGGGACGTCGGCAGCGGCCACGCAGTTGCCGAAGCCCATGGCTTCCACCAGTGCCGGATGGCTGCCCCCCACTTCGGTGGCCTGAACGTAGCAGTAGGCCCCGGCCTGCAGCTGGTGATACCCCGTGCCGAACACGGTGCCGGTGAAAATGACCCGCGGGTCCGTTGTCGCCTTGAGCCGGTGGATATACTCGCCGGCATATGGCGCATCACCGACGATGACCAGCTTGCGATTGCTGGCCACCCGTTCGAAGGCTCGGATCACCAGGTCCGCGTTGTTCTCCGGCTCCAGGCGGCTGACGTAGAGCATATACCCTTTCGGCTGCAAACCGAACCGCCCCAGCGCTTCGGTACCCGGCTCAGCCCGGGTCACCGCGCCGTAGGGGATGAAGGTCGAGTCCTTGCCGTAGCGCTCGCGGTAGTAGGTCTCGATGGTCCGTGCATCGGTGATGATCGCGCTGGGCAGGAAGGTGCTCAGCCGCTCGGCCAGCCGGTACCACGCGCGGCCCAGCGCGTTCCACTTTTTGCGCTTGCGTTCCAGCCCGTCCACGTTCACGGCCACCGGCGTGCCCAGGAGCCTGGGGAAGAAGGTCACCGCGGTGTTGGCCGCATTGCAGACCAGGATCACGTCGAATCGCCGGGGCAGGGCGTGCAGTGACGAGAGCAGCGAGTGGATCACCGTGTCGAAGTATTTGTGGCGGATGGTGGGCAGCACCGCCAGCCTGACCCCGCGGTAGAGGTGTCCGTGGGGGTGGCTGGCATAGGCCTTGCGGCAATAGACCGTCACGTCGTGGCCCCGTTCGGCCAGCCGTACGGAGAGGTGTTCGGCCAGGGTTTCGAAGCCCCCGTAATTGGCCGGGATCCCGCGAGTTCCGATGATGGCGATGCGCATGTCCACCGGCGGCCCGACGCCGCCATCTTTCCCCATAAACCGCTTTGATTCAAAAAGTTAAACGAAGTGGAGGATACCACAAGGACGGTGCCCTGTAAACAGGGCGTGGACGGCTTCCTGATCCGTGGTATGCTGGCGCGGATCGTGGAAACCAGGGGGGGCAACGGTGGCCGCGGCCCCCCGATACCGGAGGAATGGGTAACGTGGGCCTGAAGATGAACAACCTGCTGGTGACCGGGGGCTGCGGCTTCATCGGTGCGAATTTCGTCCGCTACCTGCTCGAGGAGTCCGGCTTCGACGGCCGGGTGATCAACGTGGACAGCCTGACCTATGCCGGGAACCCGGAGAGCATCGACGACGTGGCTGCCGCTTTCCCCGGCCGCTACCGGTTCGAGAAAGCCGATGTCGGCGATATCGGCCGGATGAAGGAAATTTTCGAGGACTACGAAGTGGATGCGGTCTGCCACTTTGCCGCCGAGTCCCACGTGGACCGCTCGATCCTCGGGCCGGACCAGTTCATCCAGACGAATATCGTCGGTACCTTCAACCTGCTCGAGGTCTCCAGGGCCTGCCTCGACCGGCTGGTGCTCTTCCACCACATCTCCACCGATGAGGTTTTCGGCAGCCTGGGAGCCGACGGCCTGTTTACCGAGTCCACCCCCTACCGGCCGAACAGCCCCTATTCGGCGTCCAAGGCCTCCTCCGACCACCTGGTGCGCGCCTACCACAAAACCTACGGCATGCCGGTGACCATCTCCAACTGTTCGAACAACTACGGCCCCTGCCAGTTTCCCGAGAAGCTGATACCGCTGATGATTCTCAAGGCCCGGGAGGGCGAGCCGCTCCCGGTCTACGGCGACGGGAAGAACGTGCGTGACTGGCTCTACGTGCGCGACCACTGCACCGCCATCTGGACCATCATGACCCGCGGCCGCCATGGCGAGACCTACAACGTCGGCGGGGCCACCGAAATGGAGAACCTGGCCATCGTGGAAATGATCTGCGACCGCCTCGACGCCCGGGAACCGCTGGCTGACGGCCGGCCGCGGCGCGAGCTGATCACCTTCGTCAAGGACCGTCCCGGTCACGATCTGCGCTACGCCATCGATTTCACCAAGCTGCAGGATGAGCTGGGTTGGTCGCCCGAGGAATCACTGGACAGTGGCATCGACAAGACCATCGATTGGTACCTGAGCAACGGCGAGTGGGTCGATCGGGTGCGCAGCGGTGAATACCAGAACTGGGTACGCCGGCAATACGACGAGTCCTGACGGCCCGGACCAGGCGGAAGACACATCGACATCGATTGATCAATACCGCCGCGGTGCCGGCCATTCTCGCCCTTGCCCATCCCACTGGCGCCGGCAGTGGTCGGCCCTCCCGCTGCCGCTGCTCATCGTGGCCGTGTAGATTCCCCATGGGCTGATCGTGCGGAGGTGCTGCTTCCTCGTGCCCTTCGCCCTGCTGACCATTGCTTTCGCGATGGGAACATTTTCCCGCCCCCTCGCGGGCCCGACTGCCCGGCCGAGGGGATGATCAGGCCCCGAAATGGCTCACGGTACCCGTGATCCTGAACTGCACTTTCCTTCCAAGTAATAGATTTTAAATGGTTTTTATTGTTCTTTTCCCGATGTTGCCCTTCCGGGTCCGGTGCCGGCCGGATCTTAATTCTTTCTTTGGGCTAACTTTCGCGTCACCATAGGGGCTCAAGCCCGTATCTCGAACGATGGAAATCCAGACAATACCATTCGGCCCCGATTAGAGGATCACGATCCTCCCGTCGGGAACCGGAACCAAGGGCGTGCCCTGCACGCGGGGAGTAACCATGAGAAAAATGTTCAATGATCGTTCTGCCATCCACCGTATCCCGGCCCTGTTGGCCATTTTCGCCATTATCCTTTCTGTTCTGGCCCTGCCTGCTGTCGCCGGCGAGGGCGAGGAAGCCGAAATGAAGCCGGCCTTCACCAGGGTCGGCCTCTGGGATATCAAGCGCAGCAGCTGGGGCGAGTTCGTCGAGATGTACAAGGCGTTCGACAAGCCGATCATGGAACGACTGCTGGCCGAGGGTGTGATCAGCGAGTACGGCATCGACAGCGACGTCATCCACCGGCCCGAAGGCTACACCCACTCGATGTGGTTCACCACCGACAGCATGGCCGACATGGCCAGGGTCTATGAGGCGTGGGACAGGGCCGGTGAGGAACTGGGCGAGGAGAAGCGGAAGGAGATGGACGAGAAGTTCGAGGGGATGATCCTCAAGCACCGCGACTACATCCTGCGCAGTGAGCACATGAAGGCCCGGACGGCCGAGGTGGAGCACGGGTACTACCACGCCTCGATGTTCCGGGTGAAGAAGGGCGAGAACAGGGACTTCCTCAGCTACTACAACAACCGTTGGAAGTCGGTCTGTGACGAGCTGCTGGCCAGCGGCGACATCGTGGCCTACGGCCGCACCGAAGAAGAAATCGTGACCCACAAGCCGGGAGGCGTGTCAGTGTGGTACATCGTGGACAGCGCCGCCGGGTTGGACACGGTGCGTGCCGCCTTCGAGGCCGACTGGGCGAAGATGGACGAGGAAGGCCGCCGCGCCCGCTGGACGTCGATCATGGAGTTCGTCGAGGAGGGTTCGTACCGCGAGAACCTGACCCACATCATCCACATGGGCATCAAGGCCCGCTAGTCAGCATTGCCCCGCCGGACCGGTCCGGCGGGGCTTTTGTGTTTTAGGGCCGCCGCGGTCAGGGCTGGTAGTCGAACAGCGCTTCGTCAGGCACATCGGCCAGCCGCGGATGCACCAGGTCCTTTTCGGAGAGGATCGGTTCCACGCCCGGCGGCCAGTCGATGCCGATGGCCGGATCGGACCAGAGGATGCCGTATTCGTCGCCGGGGGTGTAGAGATCGGTGCACTTGTAGAGCACGTCGGCCGTTTCGCTGAGCACGAAGAATCCGTGGGCGAACCCCCTGGGCACGTAGATTTGCCTGTGGTTCACCTCCGAGAGATGGACACCGAACCACTGGCCGAAAGTGGGGGAACCCTTGCGGATGTCCACCGCCACGTCGAAGATTTCACCGGTGATCACCATCACCAGCTTGTCCTGGGCGTTTCGCCGCTGATAGTGCAGGCCACGCAGGGTGCCGCTGCAGGAGTGGGAAAAGTTGTCCTGGACGAAGGGCCCGGTTATGCCTGCCTCGGCGTAGATCCGTTGATGGTAGGTCTCCATGAAAAACCCCCGCGGGTCCTCGAAGGCCATCGGCTCGATGACCATGACGCCGGGGAGCGGAGCCTGCTTAAAAGTTTTTACTGGCATTGTTGCTTTCCTCTTCGCTCTCCTCGAGAATGCGCATCAGGTACTGGCCATACTCGTTTTTCAGCATGTCCCTGGCCAGCGCCTCCAGCGAAGCGGCGTCGATGTAGCCGTGCCGGTAGGCGATCTCCTCGAGGCAGGCCACCTTCAGCCCCTGCCGGTCCTGGATCGCCTGGACGAAATTGGTGGCCTGCAGCAGTGACTCGAACGTGCCGGTGTCGAGCCAGGCCACACCACGGCCCAGCAGTTCGACGCGCAACTGCCCGCGGCGCAGGTATTCCGAATTGACATCGGTGATCTCCAGCTCGCCCCGCGGCGACGGTTTCAGCGATTCGGCGATGGAGACCACGTCGTTGTCGTAGAAGTAGAGTCCCGGGACGGCATAATTCGACTTTGGTTCGTCCGGCTTTTCCTCGATGCTGAGCACCCTGCCTCCGCCGTCGAAATCCACCACGCCGTACCGTTCCGGGTCGCGCACGAGGTAGCCGAAGATGATACCGCCCTGCTCCAGCCCGGAGCAGCGCTGGAACGTTTCGGAGAGCCCCTGGCCATGAAAGATGTTGTCGCCGAGCACCAGGGCCACCGAATCGTTGCCGATGAACGGCTTGCCGATGACGAAGGCCTGGGCCAGCCCTTCCGGTCTGGGCTGTTCGGCGTAGGAGAGGTTGATCCCCAGCTGCTTGCCGCTGCCCAGCAGCGCCTCGAAACGAGGCAGGTCCTGGGGCGTGGAGATGACGAGGATTTCCCTGATGCCGGCCAGCATCAGCACGGACAGGGGGAAGTAGATCATCGGCTTGTCGTAGATCGGGATGAGCTGTTTGCTCACCGCCCTGGTGATCGGGTAGAGACGGGTTCCCGAACCTCCGGCAAGGATGATTCCTTTCATGGTTTCACCTCCTGAACGACCATGGTGACTCCGATTACTGTTTGATTATCAAAGAATTGCGTAACGCTAACACCCCCCGGCGCATCGAGTCAACCAAGGGGCTTCGAGCTGCCGCCACGGGAAAACCAGGCAGCTATATCGGCATCGGCACGAATTCGTCGGGCCATGACCGCCCTTCGCTTCTCTGCCACCTGCCCGCGGTGACGCCAGATCCAGGGCAGGGCGGAGAAGGAACTGCGCTCCACGGTGAGCAGGGCGCCGAGCACCAGCAAGTCGCGGAACAGCGTGGGCAGGAGAAAGCGCAGGGCATGGCCCGCGGTCTGATTTTTCAGGCGCAGCAGGAAGCGGTTCTTCACCGAGTGGCGGTTGATCTCCGGTGCAAGCCGTCGCCGTCGCCGGGGCGTCACCGTCCGCCGGTGAAAGGCCCGGGCCGCCGGCCAGTACAACGTGTCCCAACCCATTAGCTGGCAGCGCCAGGAGAGGTCGGCGTCCTCGCGGAAACTCCAGAAGTCGTTGTCGAAGACCTCGCCACCCACCCGGGCGAGGTCCAGCATGGCCCGGCGGTAGAAGGCTGCCGCGCCGCTGACGCCGAAGACATACTCGGCCTCGTCGTATTGCCCTCGGTCCTCCTCGCCGGCGCCGCGGTCAAGATGCCGGCACTGCCCGGTCATGCGGATGCCGGTGGTGTCGATCACACCGCCCTGCCACGTCTCGGCAGGCCATCCGCCCGGCGGCCCTTCGGGCAGCGATCCGGGCATGCGCAGCAGTTTCGGGGCCACCGCACCGACCCGCTCCCGTCCCGCGGCCGCGGCGAGGCACTGTTCGAGAAAATCCGGGGCCAGCGCCACGTCGGGGTTAAGGACCAGCACCCACTCGCCGCCGGTATTGTCGATGGCCCGGTTGTGCCCCGCGGTGAAACCGAGGTTGACCTCGTTGCGCAGCACCCTCGGCCCCAGCCGGTGCCGTTCGGCCAGGCCGGCCGAATCGTCCGAGGAGGCGTTGTCCACCACCACCACCTTCTGCGCCGTGATGGTCTGGCCGGCCAGCGAATCGAGGCAGCGGTCGATGTCCCGGCTGCTGTTCCAGGTGACGATGGTCACGGCGATGGAGGGTTCATTCATCGAGACCCCCATTCACCGGCCAGCCGAAGATGGTTCGTGGAATCACGGCGAGAAAGGCGCCTGCCGCCTCTCTCCGTCCGGCCCGGCCCACCGGACCCTCCAGCCGGACGGGCGTGCAGAGGGCGAGCAGCGCGCGCAGTCCCATGCCGGCCACGATCAGCGTCCGGATGCACAGCCGTGACACCGGGTTGAAGTGCTTTTTGAGGTAGACGGCCTGATTCCGGTAATACATGGCGGTGAACCGCTTGAAATCGAGCCGCCGCATGGTGGCGCCGCCCACGTGCTCGAAGACCGCCCCGGGCACGAAGAAGATTCGGCCGCCGCTGTCCCGCAGGCGTCGGCAGAGGTCCACGTCTTCGAACCAGGCGGGGTGGAAGGCCGGATCGAATCCGCCGAGCTCGTCGAACACCTCCCGGCGGATCATCAGGCAGGCCCCGGCCGGCTGCTCCACTTCCACGGCGCGGCCGTGGTCGAACCCGGCCATGCGATACCCGGCCGAGAACCGGTTGCCCGGGAACCAGCGGTGAAGCAGGAGCAGGTCGGCGGCGATACTGCCCGCGGTGGGCAGCCGGCGCACGTTGAACCCGGCCTGGGTCTCGCCGCCCTCGTCCACCAGTCGGCCGGCCGCGGCGGCGGCTTCGGGGTGCCGGTGGAGGTAGCGGCCAAGCGCCTCCACCGCGCCGGCGCGTATGCGGCAGTCGCTGTTCAGGAAGAGCAGAACGTCGCCGGAGGCTGCCGCTGCGCCGGCATTGCAGCCGCCGGCGAACCCGAGGTTGCCGCGGCCGGTGATCAGCCTCACGTCCGGGAACCGGTGACGAACCAGTTGCGCACTGCCGTCCTCCGAGCCGTTGTCCACGACCACTGTTTCCGCGCCGGCGCCACAATCCTCGATCGACACCAGGCAGGGTTCCAGGTGTTCCCGGGTGTTGTAGCTGACGATGATGATGGAAATCTCGGCCACCGGTCGGTCCCTCTCCTTCACGGCGCCTGTGCCCCGGGGAAGACTTTGCGCAGGGCGCGGCGCCAGAGCCCATGGCGCACACCAAGGGCGGCCACCGAAAGCGCGTAGCCCAGGGCGGCCCTTCGCCCGCCCGGGGCGCCGCCCGCTTCGCCCCGGGAGCGGCGGGTGTGAGGCTGGTCCACGAATCGCTCCAGCGGGGTGAAATTGCGGTCCCAGCGGTAGCGCCGGCCCAGTTCGGCCGAGGCGGAGCCGGCGGCGTCCCTGCGTTCCCTGTCGTCCCGCAGGCCGATGATCGCGGCGGCCATCGCCTCCACGTCGCCCGGGCGCACCACAACCCCTGCGCCGCGGTGCCGAATCTGCGAGGAAAGTTCGTCGCCGCCGGTGGTGATCACAGGGCGTCCGGCCCAGAAGCAGTCGAGCAGCCGGGTGCGGAAGGCGTAGCGGGTTTCGATTCCCTGGTGGTGAGCCAGCAGCCCTGCGTCGCAGGCGGCGAGGTAATCCACCCGTTTTTCGTAGGGTACCCAATCCTCGTTAAAGAGCACCGAGTGACCCAGAACGCCCAGTTCACGTGCATAGTGCCGGGCCTCCGTTGCCGCCCGGTCGCCGGTGGTCACCCCGGGATTGGGGTGGCCCGACCCGAGGAAGAGGAGTTTGACGTCGGGGCGCTGCTCCGCGGCCAGCGCCGTGGCGCGGATGGCCGTGCGGGGATCGAGCCATGGCCAGATGCCGCCTCCCCAGAGCAGCATGAAATCATCCTCCCCGACACCGGTGAAGGCACTGCGGGCCCCGCCAGTTCCTCCACGAGCAGGGAAGGGTGCGGTGGGCGTGCCGAAGGGCACACAGTCGATGAGCCCCCGCAGGCCCGTGTTCTGTTCGTGGTTCGCACGGTTCAGCCGGCCGGCCGCGGCCAGCGAGCCGAGCCAGAGATCGCGTTGCCGCTCCGATGCGCAGAGGAAGAAGTCACCGCAGGCCATGAGCAGCCGCAGCCGTCGGGCCACGTAGCGACGATAAAAGGCGGCTTCGGCCTCGGTCCGGTGCCCCGCGGGCCCGGCCTCGAGCATTTCCAGCTGGAGCGGAGCATAGAGGTCGAAGACCTGCACCGCCCCGGTGGTGGCCGTGGTCCAGGCGGAGTAGGCGAACCCCTGGGAGATCACGATCTCACTTCGCGCCAGTGCACGGTCGAACCCGTGGCCGGTGAGTGCGGCGACACTGAACCCGTCTTCGGGCCACTGCTGCAGGTCGGGCGCCATCAGGGTCACGCGGTGGCCGATACGGGAGAGCCGACGGGCCATCTCCAGGTAACGCACACCCGGGCCGGCGATCTGCCCGCCGATCACATCTCGCGACACGATCAATACGCATCGCGGTGAATTTGATTGTAACTGTCTTTTATTCATGGACTTAACCGCTGGATCATACCACAGCGGGGATTTGCTGTAAAATGAATCCGCTGGTCACCCGGAGGCGATGGTGGAGACGAAACTGCTCAAACTGCACGAACTGTCGGTGAAGTCGGAGGAGGCCCTGCTGCTCCGCGGCGTATCGCTGACCCTCGACGAAGGTGAACTGGTGGCGCTCACCGGTCCGTCCGGTTGCGGAAAGACCACCCTGCTCCGCACGGTTGCCGGCCTCATCGACCCGGCTGCCGGGCGGGTTTCATTTCGCGGCCGTCATCCCCGTGACCATGGCTGGCCTGTTTTCCGGCGACAGGTGACCTTCGTCTCGCAGAGCCCGGTGATGCTCGAGGCCACCGTGCAGGAGAACCTCGCCCGCCCCTTCACTTACCGCAGCACCGCCCACGGCCGGTTTCCCGAACAGCGCGCCGGTCAATTGCTCGACGAGCTGGGGCTGGGGCGGGAGAGGCTCGACCAGCAGGCGCGGTCCCTCTCGGTGGGGCAGCAGTTGCGGGTCAGTTTCATCCGCGCCGTGCTGCTCGAACCGGCTGTGCTGCTGCTCGACGAACCGGCCAGCGCCCTCGACGAGGAGAGCGCCGGATTGCTGCGGCGGTCCCTGGAGAGGGAAGTGGCCTCCCGCGGGCTTTCCTCCCTGCTGGTGACCCACGACCGGAGCGAGGCGTCGCAGTGGTGCCACCGGCGGTTCGACCTGCGGTCCTTCGCCATTGCCGGTCGCGGTGCGGGAGGGGCCAATGGTTGAAAATGCCGCCGCCGGGGTTATCGAACTACAGGCCTTCGACCTGGTGCTGGCCGGCATGCTGGTGCTGGCCGCCGGCCTGGTGAGCATGGCGCTGCGGCTCCGGTTGGAGAAACGCCTGCTCATCGCCTCCCTGCGCACGGTGGTCCAACTGCTGCTCATCGGCTACCTGCTGAAGTGGGTCTTCGGCATCGAGAATCTTTTCCTCGTGCTGGGACTGGCCGCGCTGATGATCATCGCCGCCAGCCGCGCCGCGGTGACCCGCCCTGCGCGCACCTTTCGCGGGGTCTCCTGGTTCGCCTTCCTCAGCCTTACGGCCACCGGCATGGTGACCACGGTCACGGTCACCGGCCTGATCATCGGGGTCGATCCCTGGTGGCGCCCGCAGTACATGATCCCCCTGCTGGGCATGATCCTCGGCAACGGTCTCACCGGAATCTCGCTGAGCCTCGACCTGCTGCTCGAATCGCTGGTGGAGAAGCGGGACGAGGTGGAGATGGAGCTCGCCCTTGGCGCCAGCGCCTGGGAAGCCGGGCGCACACCGATGGCCAATGCGGTACGACGGGGAATGATTCCAATCATCAACACCATGATGGTGGTGGGCATCGTCTCCCTTCCGGGGATGATGACCGGGCAGATCCTTTCCGGCACCGACCCGCTGGACGCAGTGAAATACCAGATGGTGGTGATGTTCATGATCGCCGGCGCCACCGCGCTCGGCTGCATGGTGCTCACCCTTCTCGCCGGCCGCCGGCTGTTCAACAGCCGCCACCAGCTCGAAGCCCACCGTATCCGAAAACGCTAGCCGCCAGCGTCCCCATGTGAAGAATAAATTCCCCCAAAACGGCAATAATGGGCGGTATTCGACAAAAAGATAAAGATATTTCCCTGTTTCGCCGAAGAGTGTTGTTGAGGGTAGCGGTCTCTGGGATGAGATATGAGCCAGAGAGCGTACAGGCCTTTCGACCAACGAAACCACAAGCCGTCAGCAGATTTTCGCATACCAGTGGGCACCGCTTCCCGGTCCCGTTCACAGGGAGATTCTGTCATGAAGCAGGTCATGTCACTCGTCATCAGTTTCGTACTTCTGTCCTGGTGTCCGGGACTGCTCGATTCGGTGCGTGCCGAAGAGGTGTCCCTGAAGTGGGTCTCCAGCTACGATGGGCCTGACGGCGGAGACGACACGGCGGTGGCGGCCGTTGTGGACGGCCTGGGCCAGCTCTGCGTGGCCGGCACGTCGTTCGGCGGCACTGCCCGGCGAGATATCCTGGTCATCAAATACGGGCCGGAAGGGAACGAATCCTGGAGCGCCAGGTACGACAGCGGAGGCGACGATATTGCCGGGGCACTGGCCGCTGACCTGTCGGGGAACATCCATGTTTCCGGCATCTCCCGCAACGAGGGCGAGGCGGACGAGCTGGTGCTGGTAACGTATCGTGCGTCGGGCAGTGAAGCCTGGACGTCCAGCTATCCCGGGCCGATCGGTGTCGAGATGTCGCCGGGCGCCCTGGCCCTCGACCGGTGGGGCAATGCCTATGTCACCTGGCAGGCCGGGGACGGTGATGCGGAAGCCGTTGTGCTCAAGTTCGATGCCGCCGGTACGCTCTGCTGGTGCAGCACCTTTGCCGGGCCGGGCAGTGATGCCGCGGCGCTGGCCTTGAACGGGGACGGGACGCTGTTCGCGGCCGGAACATCGAGGGACGGTGATGCGCGAGGCGACTACCTCATCGTCAAATACGATGCCGACGGCGAGCGGCTCTGGTCAGCCGCCTACCAGGGGCCGGCCGGGGAAGACCGGGCATTGGCCCTCTGCACCGACACGTCGGGCCGGGCCTTCGTCTCCGGCTGCTCGGAGGCGGGCCACGGATGGGAGCTGGCCACCGCGGCCTTCGATGAGAATGGCGACATGTCCTGGGTCTCCAGGGCCGGGGGGAACTGGGACGGGGTGCATGCCAGTGCCCGGATCGGCCTGGATCACAACGGTTGCGTGGTGACCACCGGCTGCGGCAGCGACGGCAACGGCGGCCGGGAGCATGTGACACTGCGCTACGACGAGGCCGGCACCGAACTCTGGTCCTACCGAACATTGCTGCCGGCGGCCGGTGAGGCCCCGGTCTCCCTGGCCGTGGGCGGCGATGGTGCCGTGTACCTGGCCGGGCTGGGCGATCCGGAACGGGGCGATGCCACCTTTGCGCTGGTCAAGCTTGACCCCACCGGGGTTGAGCAATGGTCGGCCAACCACATTGCCCTGGGGCCGGGGGCGGCTTCGGCGCTGGTGGTGGACCGGGCGGGGCGGGTTTTCGCCACCGGTTGGGCCGGACCGGCAGACGGCGACCTCGGGATCGCCACCCTTCGCTACGATCAGGAGAGCGGCACCAGGCTGGTGCTGGCCGCCGATGACCCCTGTGCCGGGCCGGGCGACCAGATCACGGTGACCGTGGCGATGGCCAATGTGGCGGAACCGGTGAGCGGCGGCCAGTTCTTCCTGCAATACGATCCGTCCCGGCTTCAATTTACCGACGCGGCCACCGGGTGCCCTGAGTTCGGTCTGGAGATCTACGAGCAGGTTGACCAGACCGCGGGGACCATCGACTACGCGGTGGGTCTGCCCTTCGGCGGTACCCCGGTGGCCGGTGATCGCGGCCTGGCGGTTTTCACCTTCGCCGTGATCGATTCGCCCGACGGGTTCGGCCCGCCGGTCTCCTTCAGGCAGCATGTCCCCCCCTCGCGGCTCAGCACCGCTGAAGGCGATGCCGTGCATCCCGTGCTCCTCGGGGCGGAGGAGGCCGAGGTGGAGGCGCCGGTATTCACCTGGCTTCCCGGCGACCTGAGCGTCCCGGCCGATGCCGGTTTCTGCAGCTCGGCAGTGGCCTGGCCGGATCCCGAGGCGGAATCCGGCGGCGAGGTGGACGTTCTCGTTTCCTGTGAGCCGTCGAGCGGCACGGTCTTTCCCGCCGGCAGCACCACGGTGACCTGCACCGCCACCGGCGCCTGCGGCCGGACCACCGTGGCCACCTTCGACGTGGTGGTGGAGCCGTTCAACGAAATGCTGGTGGACCTCAAGCTCTTCGGGCAGATGGCCCCCGGCCCGTTCCAGCGATCGCTGGTCTTCGAGCTTTCCGGGCCTGATGCGGTGACCGTGGAGCAGGAGGCCAGTTTCGTCTCCGGGATGACGTCGGCCGTGGTGCCCGTCCCCTGCGGTGATTACCGCTGCGTTGCGGTGCGTGATCCGCTGCATTCCCTGCAGCGGGCCCTCCTGCCCCTGGCCGTGGACGGGACGTCATACCGCGCCAACTTTCGCTCGGCGGGCAAGGTGCTCATCCCCGGCAACCTCAATGACGACCACTGGGTGGACATTCTCGATTTCGGGGTGCTGATGTGGCAGTGGGGGCGTGACTACGGTTCGGGGGACTCCGCCGGGACCGCCGACTGGCCGAATGCCGACGTGAACGGCGACGGGAAAGTGAACCAGTGGGACTTCAAGCTCTTCCGCCGCGCCGCCTTGCGCGGCAGCGAAAGCGGCTGCGGTGATGCACCGGAGTCTGTGCCGCCGCCGTTGGTCTCGGTGACCCTGGAGCAGCTTCAGTATGCAGGCATGGCGGAACTCTCCGCGGGCGACCTGAACGGCGATGGCGTGGTGGACCGCAACGATGTGGTCGCCTTCATTCGCGGCAGTCGACCCTGAGCGTCATGTCACCGAGAATCGAGGCGCTCGTGCAAGTGGTGCTGTACGTCGGCCAATGGCCGGGCGCCGGAGAGGTTGTCCTGTTCCCCGGGGTCCGAGAGCCGGTCATACAGCTCGGTGTTGTGGTGGTGCGCGGGCCGTGACCAGGGGCGGTGGTCCTCGTCGAACCGGGCCAGGACGCCCCTGTGACCCGGTGATTCGACAAGCTTGTATCTTCCGGACAGCAGGGCGAAACGATTGGGGCTGCGGGTGCGGCCCACGTGGCCCTCGACGAGCAGCTCACGCCTGTGCAGCGGGGTCAGGTCACGCAGGGCGGCCAGCAGGTCGATTCCGCCCGTTGGCGGGCCGGCGGCCGCTTCCGGCGGCAGCAGCGAGAGCAGGGTGGGCAGGATATCTGCCGTGCTGCAGGCCGTGCCGGGCGGCAGGCAGGCTCCGGCGGGGATCCTGCCGGGCCAGGAGAGGATCAGCGGAACCCTGGTCACCGCCGGCCGCAGGCTTTCGGCGGTGAAGAAGATGCCCCGTTCGCCAAGGGTCAGGCCACGGTTGGCCGCGACGACGACCACGGTGTTTTCCAGCCGGGACCGCCGGCGCAGCTCGTCGATAACCCGGCCCAGCTGGCGGTCCGCTTCGTCCACCTGGCCGAGGTAGCTGGCCTCGACGTATTCCACGGTGGTTACGTCGTGCAGCCAGCGATACCAGCGTTCCTTGAGGTCCGATCGGCGCTCGAAGTGCGGGAGCAGGCGGATGATCGATTCGTCCCAGCGGTTGTAGCCCCCGCGGGGATAATAGTGGCGGTCGCGGTCCCGCAGGTGGGCCAGCGGCGGGACGAGATCATTGACCTGCAGCCAGCAGAACCAGGGACGGCCGTCATCGTGGCGGAACCAGTCCAGCAGGCCGAGCACGGTCTCCCCGGCCCGGCGGCGCCCGATGCGCGGGGCGTCGAAGACATCGAACCCCCGGGACAGGCCGGTGCGGCCCGAGAGCCCCGGTGTGCCGAGGAAGGCCGCGGTGCGATACCCGGCCCCGCCGAACCGCTCGGCGGCAGTGGGGATTTCGAGGGGAACCCCCCGGCGTTCGTCGTGCCGCCCGTGTTCGGCCGGCAGCGTTCCGGTGAGTATTGTCGTGTACGAGGGCAGGGTGAAGGTGCTCGGTGTGTATGCGGCCAGTGCGCGGAACCCGGTGGCCGCCAGTCCGTTGATCACCGGTGCGCCGGCCCTGGCCGGCCCCGGGCCCCGGGGGTGGTCAAAGGAGGCGAGCACGTCGGCCCGCAGGCTGTCCACGGTGACGAAGAGAATGTTGGGACGGGTGGGATCCTGCGGCGGGAGTTCCACCGTACCGTCGGGAAACTCGATTCGTGGATCGACCCAGAGGCCGTTGTCCCAGGTGACGTCGCCCCCCCCGCCGTGGCTCATGGTAAAGGCGAGCTCCCACACCTGTCCCCCCAGTTCGGCCAGGTCGACCTCGTATTCGAAGACGCGCCGGTGCGCCGACGTGTTCTTCGGGTCGAAAGGCGCGCTGAAGAGTTTGAGCGCCCGTTCCTGCGCTTCGCCGTCCCGGGTGATGCGCCGGGCCCGGAGGTGGAAGCGCACGCCGTCGGGCGACCGCTGCCAGGTGTGGGGCGCCATGCAGCAGCCGAAGCGGAGGACGGCGCCGTGGGGGATGCGCAGGCGGTAGCGCAGGGTGCCCGCCGGATTCTGGCGGATTACCGGGCGCTCCACACCGCCGAATGTTTCCGTGCCCCGGCTGAGCACCCGGTCCACGGTGAGCGAGTTGTGACTCACCGTTTTCTCCGCACGCTTGAACAGTTCGGTGAGCCGGATCACCGAGTGCTGCGGCGCCGTCTCCGGCCCGCGGGCGCACCCCACGGCCAGGGCGAGAAGGACCAGCAGGGCCGCCGGACGGAAAGCCCGCATGGCGATCATCCGCTCACTCGACGTATCCGAGCAACTCAAGCCGCTTCCTCTCCTCCTCGCTGAACCCGTCATCCGCAGGTGTTTCGGGCGATCCGAGGTGTTTCACCATCTCCGAATTTCGCCGGAGCTTCTCCTTGAGTCGTTCGTGCAGCTGCTGGGCGATCTCCGGTTCGCGGTGAATGAGGTTGTGCCGTTCACCGGGATCCTCGGCCAGGTTGAAGAGGCTTTCCCTGCCGCCGAACCGGCCGGTGACCAGCTTCCACTGGCCACGGGTGATCGAGGAACTGTCCCGCGACCAGGACGTGGTCACCGGCGGCTCCCTGGCGGCGGATTGATCGTTCTCGAGCTGCGGCACGAGGCTGATCCCCTGCATCTGCGGCGGTACCGGCAGGTCGAGCAGGGTGAGGATCGTCGGTGCGATGTCGAGGATCTCTACCGGTGTGCGGATCTGCCGGCCGCCGTGTGCCCCGCCGGGGAGTTTGACGATCAGCGGCACGCCGGTCAGCTCATTGTAGAGCTGCATGTGCAGCAGTTTCCCGTGCTCCTGGAACTCCTCGCCATGGTCCGAGAAGAAGACCACCAGGCTCGACTCCCAGAGCCCCGCGGTTTTCAACCAGCTCACCAACCGGGCCAGCTGGAAGTCGAGCTGCCTGACGCCGCGGTCATACATCACGCGGATCGCCTCGCGTTCAGCCGGATCGAGCTGCACATTCTCCCGGTTCAGGCTGGTCAGGTAACTCGAGGCGCAGAGCTCACCATCGGGTGAGCAGCCCCCGAACACCGCTTGCGGTTCGAGCTCGTCCCAGAGCGTGTCGAACCCGAAGGGGGCGTCGTAGGGCAGAGTCCGGTAATCGGAATGGATGTCGAAGTAATGAAGGAAGATGAACTGGCCCCGGTCACGGTTCGTCCAGGCCCAGTCGCGGACCAGCCGGTTCTGCCGCCGGGCGTCGTTGTGGCGCAGGCAGTAAAGGTCGAACCCGCGATCAAAGCCCATTGCGCCCTTGAGAAAGCCACAGGTGGCAAAGCCGGCGGTGCGGTAACCGGCATCCCTGAGCAGGCCGGCAAGCGTGGGGATGCCCTCGGCCAGCCTGGCCGTGCCGTCGGTCTTCGCCACCTGGTGGACGTCGGGTGTCAGAGCGGTGAAGACGCTCATGTGCGAGGGCATGGTCCAGTGGCTCGGGGCCTGTGCCGCGGTGAAGAAGACCGACTCCTCCAGCAGGCGGTTGAGGTGCGGTGCGGTGCGGCGGTGGTGCCCGCAGGCGTCCAGGTGGTCGAGCCGCAGTGTATCCAGTGATACGAGGATCACGTGAGGACGGTCGGCGGTGTCGGCGGTCACCCGGCGCCCTGCGCTCCGCAGCTGGGGGTCTCCCCAGAGGGCCCAGTCGAAGGCCGGATCGCTCGCCGGCCCCGGATCGGTGCGCAGGACGATCTCTCTCGTCTCACCGGCGTATTCGCCGAGGTCCACCGAACAATGGATCCACCGCTGGTGGCCCGGTTGGTTCACGGGGTCGATGTGGCGGGAGAAAAGGGTCGTGCTGCCCACCAGCTCGCGCACCAGCACCTCGAAGGTCACGCCGTCACCGGTGGTGGCCCAGCTGTCGGGGTGGAGGCCGATGCGGAACGTCAGTTTCGCATCGGGATTGATGCGCAGGCGCCAGGTGATTTCCGACTCGGGGTGGGCAAAGATGGCCGGTCGTTCGGTGCCGTCCATGGGCACGCTGCGAAGCTCGATCCGTGACTGGTCGTCCGCCGGTCCGTCGTGGGTCAGTTCGGCTTCGTCAAAGAGCAGGATCAGGTCGCGGCAGGTTTCGACCCGTGCCCCCGGGTGGCCGGATCCCGGTTCCGGCGGCTCGGGGGCACGGCAGGCGGAAGCGGCCAGAGCGAGCAGCAGGCAGAACACGGTCGTCAGCCACGGGGGGAGATCGGCCGGCGGTCGCGCCTTCGGACCGGTGGGGCGCGGCATGTCAGGTCTGTTGTTCACGCTGATCCCTGGCCTACTGCCCGTTGTCATCGGCCTGTCCGCCATCGGTCGGCGGCGGGACGTAGACCGGGTCGCTGGCCGGCGGGATGTAGACCGGCGGTTCGGCCGGCGGAATGTAGACCGGCGGCTTGTCGGGCGGAATGTACTTCGGCGGTTCAGCCGGCGGGATGTAGCCCGCGGCATCGCCGAAACCGCTGCCGTAGCCGTCCCCCTGGTCGCCGAAGAGGTCACCGCCGGTGGCCAGAAAATCGAGCGGATTGTAGCTCTGGCCCTGCCCGGGGCTGATGCCGGTGGACTCCTTGGAGTAGATCTGCACTTTTTCCACCACCGACCTCCCGGGCGCCGGCTTCTCCCGCGCGAGGAAGATGAAGTTGATGTCCGGGACCATTTTGAGCAGTTGTGTCATGCAGTCCTGCTCCCGCATCTCGGTGTAGGAGACCGACACCGGCGTCATGGGCAGCAGGTCGACGCCTTCGATGATGAACTGGCCCCGGTCGGCCAGGGTGAGGAGCAGTTCCTGGGCGGGGACGTTGCGCGCCGTGAAGCTCAGGCGCCCCTTGTCGAAGACCATGGTGTCCAGCGCTTCCAGGGCGGCTTTCGAGCGGTTTGCCGGGTTGAGCTGGGCATCGGCGGCCGTTTTCTCATCGGTGGCGCTGGCCGCCCCGGGCGCCGCCAGGAGCGCGGCGATGACCAGGGCCGCGAGGAGCAGGCAGACCGGGAGTGCGGAGCGGGACTGCCGCAATCGCCGCGACTCGGTTCTAGCTGGACGCATGGATCAGACCCCCGTAGAAGAATGGTAGTCGTCAACGCCCGGGCGCCGCCTGGGCGGGGCATTTGGGGCGGACGACTATCCGCTTGTTAATGCGCAAGTTAATGATCTAGTATACCACTCGTTTCCAAGACCGGGCAATAGATCCGAACCGCCGGCACGGCCCGCCCTGCGCCTCCGTGCGGGCACACCGTATCTGGAGCTGCATACGTGAATCTCGCACTGTTCGTTAGTGGATTTCCCGCGAGCCGGGAGGAATGGTTCGTGCCCACCATCTCGTCACTGGTGCGCGGTCTGGCCCGGCACTTCCGCATCCACGTCTACAGCCTCAAGTACCCCCGCCGCCTTGCCGCCTACCGCTGGCACGGGTTGCCGGTGGCCAGCTTCGGCCATCCGAAACGGATCTGGGTCGGTCCCGGCCGGCTGAGGGCCTGCGTCGATGCCGCGCAGCAGGTGCACCACGGCGAAGGGTTCGACGCGGTGGTCACCCTCTGGGGTGACGAGTCGGCGCTGGCCGCCGCGATGTTCGCCCGCCAGGCCCGCCTGCCCTTCATGCTCAAGCTCTCCGGCGGAGAGCTGGCCTCGATTCGCTCGGTGCGCTACGGCGCCCGGCGCTCGCTCTGGCAGCGCTTCTGCCTCTCCGCGGCGACGCGCAACGCTGACCTGCTGGCCGCCGGATCGGTCCAGCAGCAGGCGGAATTGATGCGGCTCGGGTTCCGGGGCGCCGGTGAATCCCTGGTGCTGCCCTTCGGGGTCGACACCGAACGATTCAGTCCCCCCGATCAGCAGCGGCCGGGCCCATCGGGCGCCGATGACCCGGTGCGCCTGCTGGCCGTGGGGTCACTGATCCGTGTCAAGGGTTTCGACCTGCTGCTGCGGGCCCTGGCCGGCCTGGTGGGGCGGCACCCCGGCCTCCGGCTCCGGGTGATCGGTGACGGGCCCGAGCGTCAGGCCCTGGAGGCACTTGCGGAGGGGCTGGGGCTGGGCGGCAAGGTGACCTGGAGCGGCTGGGTCGACCATGGTGCACTGCCGCAGGCCTATCGTGACGCCGACCTGATGGTCTCCGCTTCGCTGCACGAAGTGCACGGCGTGGCCTGTCTCGAGGCGATGGCCAGCGGCCTGCCGGTGGTGGGGGCGGACGTGGGTGTGCTGCCCGAACTGCTCGAGGCGTCAGCCGCCGGCATCATCTATCCCGCGGGGGACGGGGCGGCGCTTGCCGGGGCGCTGGAGATGGCGCTGGGCAACCGGGAGCGCTGGCCGGCGATGGGTGCCGCGGGCCGTGATGCCGTCTGTCGCTACGCGGCGCAGGATCGCGTGGTGCGGCTCTGGCGTGATACAGTGGAAACCCGTCTGATGAATGGTGGTGCCGGCGGGCCGCGGGCCGTGCCGGCCGGACAAGCGAGGTAGATCATGGCCCGATTTCCGGACCAGCAGCGTTACGACCGCCGGGGAGGCGAGCGCCCGCTCTGCCCCTTCTGCGAGGAGCAGATCGGCCGGGCCAGACCCCTCGACGAGCCGGCGCTCCAGGAGTTCGAGATCGGCGCCTGCACCTGGTGCGGGGCGCTCTACGCCTGTGACCCCACGGCCAAGAAGCGCGGGGCGGCGCTGATGGAATTGCTCATCCAGCTGGCCGGGGGGCAGGTGGACCAGGCGCTGAAACTCGTGGCCGGCACGGACTACGAGCAAAAGACCGTGCTCGACTACAACCCGCGTCTGCACCGGGTCCAGTCGGCCGACGGATTCCGCGGGCGCCACCTCTTCTCCAAATCAGGGTTCGGTGCCCTGGTCTTTGTTCGTCGGCTGATCGACGGTGAGCCGGCGGTGGAACCCGGTGCAGACGATCCCGCCTGAGCCCGTTCAGACCGGTCCTGTCCCGGCCACCGCGGCGTAGGCCGCCGCCGCATTGCGGCCCAGGGCCTCCGGGCCGAGTTCGTCGGTGAACCACCCGAGGATGTCCTCGCGCATCCGTTCCCAGCCTTCGGCTTCCGCCACGGCACAGGTGTTCGCCAGCGCACGCTCCAGTGCGGCGGCATCCCCGGCGGGGAAGTGGCATCCGATACGGCCCTTGCCGGTCATTGCCTCGAAGGAGGGGATGCCGCTGAGCACCGGCCACGCGCCGCAGGCCAGCGCCTCCAGTGCGGCGTAGCCGCTCCCCTCGTGACGGCTGGCCGAGGCGAAGACATCCGCGGCACTGAGCAGTCGCTGAACGTCCCGCCGGTCCAGGCGGCCGAGGAAGGACACCCGGTCCCCGAGCCGGGGATCTGCCGCTGCCAGCCGCTCGAGCCGCGGCAACAGCGGTGCGTCCTGGAAGGCCAGGGCCAGCCGTGCGCCGGGACGGTCCCCGGCAAATGCCGCAAATCCGTTCATCAGGGTCAGCGGGTCCTTGCCCCGGTTGAGCCGGCCCACCGTGACCACCAGCGGATCGCCGTCCAGGCCCAGCGCCCGTCGCGCCTGTCGGCGATCGTCGGGAACGAAGCCGGAGCTGCTCTCCATCACCTCCAGCACCGGTGTCTCGCGGGGGAAAATACCGGCGGTCAGCCAGGGCTCGGCCAGGGCCGCGGCGCTGAACAGCAGGGCGGCGGGGCGTGGCCCGAGGGCCGCCGCTGCCACGCGCCAGGCGGGGCCGGGGCCCCTCCGTCGCCCGCCATGGTCCTGGACCACAACCGGCACACCGGCCGCTTGGCCGGCCTTGATCAGCCTGAAGAGGCGCAGCGGTGCGATCAGGCCGTCGAGATGCACCACATCCGGGGCCAGGGCCCGGATGTCGCCGGGCCAGCAGCGGTGGGGGCGGCGAGGGAAGGGGCGGAAGCGATAGTGCACGCCGTCCCGCTTCAGCTCGGCTTCGGCGGGGAAGGCCTGCCAGACGGTCACCTCGATGCCCTGGCGCTGCACGGCGCGGCACCAGAGTGTGGTGGAGCGGTAGCGGTCGAGCAGCGACCCGGGTCGATCCACACCGGGGTCGACCCAGGGATTGATATAGAGCAGTTTCATCGGTTTGCCCTCGTTTTGGCGCGGAGGCCCGGCAGGGCGCAGCGCCGCATCCATGATAGTCCCTCGATGCGCCGGAAGACCAGCACCCGGCCCTGTCCCGCCCGGTTGAAATGCCCCGGGTTTGAACGTATCCTCAGGCAACGGCACGGATCGGAGGGGGACCGAGCGGGACACGGGAAGCGCACCATGAACAGACCAGCACTGTTGCTCACGCTGCTCGCGCTGGCGGCCGGTGTTGCCATGTCGCTGGCGGCCGGCTGCGGCGGTGGCGGCGGGGCTCCGCTCGAGGTGGGGATTCTCCAGTTCGGTCCCGATCCCACTATCGACAGGGCGCGGCAGGGGGTGGTGGATGCGCTGGCCGAAGCGGGGTACGTCCACGGGCAGCTGGTGGACCTCGAGTTCGGCCAGGGCAGCGGAAACTATGCCGAGACCCGGGCCATCGCCCGGCGTTTTGCCGAGGAACCCAAGGACCTGATCATCGCCCTCACCACACCCGGCCTGCAGGCGGCGATCAGCACGAGGACCTCGGTGCCGATTGTTTTTGCCGCCGTCTACGACCCCTACCGCGCCGGGGCCGCGACCACCGCTGTTGATCACCTGCCCACGGTCTGCGGCGTGGCTTCTTTCCCGCCGGTGGCCGAGACCCTGAAGCTGGCACGGGAACTGGTGCCCGGGCTCTCCCGGGTCGGCACCATCCGCCATCCGTCGGAGGTCTGTTCGGCCTCGAGCCTCAACGTGGCTCGCGAGGTCTCGGCGGCCATGGGCATCGAACTGGTGGAAGCCACGGTGGATCGCCCGGCCGAGGTGGGTGCCGCGGCAGAGCGGTTGGCCGCGGAGGGGATCGATCTCTTCTACATCACCGGGGACAACACCGTGCTGCTCAACTTCGAAGCGGTGGTGGCAACGGCCCGTCGCCGGCGGGTTCCGCTGGTGATCAACGACAACGACCTCTGCCCGCGGGGCGCTGCCGCCTCGATGGGCTTCAATTTCTATCGCAGCGGGCTCGCCGGGGGAAGGCTGGCCGCGCGGGTGCTCGGCGGCGAGGATCCGAGCGGCATCCCGATCGAGACGGTGGTGGTCCAGGAGTTGTGGGTCAATCCTGTCGAGGCACGGCGTCAGGGCCTGGAGATCCCTCCCGGCCTCCTCGCCCGGGCGGACCGGGTGGTCGAGCCGTGAGACGGAAGTCGAGCGAAGAACCAACGAGTTGGGGGGTTAGCGATAATGGAAGAGCAGGCACCCGCGACGATCGACCGGGTAAAGCTGGTGGGTTGCGAACGGACCACGATCACCATGTCCGACCGGACATACGAAGTGATCGCCCTCGACGAGATGATCCGCATCTCCGAGAATGACAACAGCTACTCGATGATCAGGCTGAAGAGCCAGCAGGTGGCCTACAAGGCCACGATTCTGGGCAGTGTGGTGCTCGAGGAGAAAAAGCGGGGGGACATCGATTTCCACCGGCACTTCTCGATCCACTGGGAAAACGAAATCAGCTTCCCTGAACTGGAGTTCAAGGCGCCGCCGCGGGCGCTTTCCCGGCGCTACCGTGCGGGGCAGTCCATCGAACTGGGCCTCGAAGACGTGCCCGAATACCTGGTGGTCTACGATGACGGCGTGGAGGCGGTCTTCACCAGGAACGAGACCCGCGATTTCAGTTTTTCATTCAGCACCGGGCTTTACGGTACCTTTCACAAGGAACCGGACGACTCCTTCACCCTCAAGTTCAAGGGCGACCGGTTGAAACCCGAGGAAGAGGGGTTCACCTCGCAGTCCAAGTTCATCGTCTCCCGCTCGAAGTACACCGGCAACCTGCTGCTGGTGCTCCAGGAAGGGGCCACGGTGAGCCTCATCGCCCCTCCGGTGACCACCACCGAACACCGCTGATCCGGTGGCGGGCCGATCAGGGCGCTGCGCCCGGCCTGAACCCGGTGGGCGGGTCATCGGGGCGCTCCCGGTAGAGGCCTGGAATCGACGGCGTACGTGAAAAAAGCCCGGAGGAACCGGCCTGCGTGCCGGTTGCCTCCGGGCTTCCGAAGTCGTTCGATTCCGTTAGAACGTGCCGCCGGCGATGGTGCCGCCGCGGGTGTACTCGAGACGTTCGTCACGGTAGGCATCGTAGTCGAGGCCCGGAATCAACGACGCCGAACCGCTGCCGTCATAGTTCCAGCCGCGGACCACCGCCGGGGTGCCCGGTTCAGGGCCCGGCACGGTGAGGATTTCGTCGATGCCGTCATCGTCCACGTCGAGGGCCGCCACCCTGGCGCCGTAGAGCATGCCGTCG
>Ga0180429_10000407_pt1 | contig 38414 bp, 25 predicted proteins | sample SS_ome_FD_132428 | JGI IMG/M metagenome (GOLD analysis project Ga0180429, IMG submission 132428) | Hypersaline lake sediment archaeal communities from the Salton Sea, California, USA - SS_1_S_1 metaG | ecosystem: Environmental > Aquatic > Non-marine Saline and Alkaline > Hypersaline > Sediment ...
CAACATCCTTCTGTACGCGTTCGATCCGGACTCGACGGTTCTGTTCTACGACGATGCTGAGTCGTACGGTCAGAACGGCTGGGTGCACGAGGACATACCGGCCGCCGGACAGATCGGCGTCTCGTTCTGGCGCGGCCAGTTCGGCATCGACTTCGTGACGGGACGCGAGTTCACGTGCGACGACAGGCCCGTGGGGACGTGGATGTACGCCGCGGTCGACCCGTTCTCCAGTAAGATGGTGGACGACCAGTGGACGTGGCTGATGAGCCCCCCGATCGACGTCAGCGGCGCCGACAAGCTAGTCGGCAAATGGGACATGTGGCTGGACATGCCGCAGACCAGCGGCGACGGCTTCGACCTCTTTCTTGCTTCCGACGACCTCGAGGAGTGCGTGACCGATCCGGCCGGGTTCGTTGACGAAGACCCGGGCTGGTGGTACGGCGGTCCGTTCTGGGGCACCTGGACCGACGACTGGGACGCCTTCGCCGGCAACGACTGGCTCGCGATCGTCTGGGACGTCAGGCAGCGTATAGACCCCGTCGACGTGCACATGGCGGGCATCTTCGTCAACCGAACGATGGTAGGTATACCGTCAGGCGACGCCGGGACCCAGTTCGATCTCGATACCTGGTCGAGGTACAACGACTGGTATCAGGAGCAGATCTCGGATGCTCTGGCCGACACCGGTCGACTGCTGATCAGCGATGACGACGGGATCGCCACGGCGCTGGTCGTGGCCTCGAACGACGGAGGCGCGACGTGGGAGTCCTACCCGTGCGCGAGGGAGGACGAAGAGAGCGACTGGTGGGAGACTCCGCCGCCGGTCAACCAGATAACGCCCGGTTCACGGATCATCTACTACTTCTCGGCCACGGACGGCGTCGGCAACACGGCGACCTACCCCGACGACGCGCCGCGGCGCATCTTCGAGTTCTCGATCCTCCCGATCGAGGGCGACACGGCCGACCCCGGCCTCCTGCTCGTCGACAAGCACGGCAGGCGAATGCCGGGTGAGGACCGGAACTACCTGCATACGTCAGAGTACTACTACCGTGAGGCTCTGGAGATCCTCGGGTACGAGTGGGACGTCTATGACGTGGAGGTGCCTTCCGGCACGAACGAGCAGTCGCACGGCCCGGACAGCGTGGCCTACAAGTACTACGACACGATGGTCTGGTTCACGAACGAGTTCAACTCGTACACGATCGAGCCGTTCGACCAGTACAACCTGCTCACCTGGCTCAACGGCGCCGGAGGGGGCAAGGAGAGGAATCTCCTGCTGAGCGGCAACGACATCGGGTACGAGCTGATGGACGCGGGAACAGAGACCCTCAGTTTCTACGAGACGTGGCTGGCCTCGACGTACCACGCGAACGCGGTCGGAAGCGTCATAGTGGACAGCGTGCCGACCGTTCGCGACGTTGCCGGCGGCAGCACGTTCATGGACCATGACGATGGCGAATGCGTGCTCACGGGCGGCTGCCCGAGCATCAACTACTTCGACGTCGTGGGGCCTCGCGGCGGCATGGTAGGGAACGAGGCGGCCATAGAGTACGTCAGGGCCGACAACTCGACCGACCCGTCGGGCGTGGCCTACACGCACCCGACGCTCGGCTACCAGACGGTCAACCTCGGATTCGGCATGGAGTTCATGGTGGACGGCATGCAGACCGGGAGGACCGCCGGCTACTTCACGACGGGCATGGAGGATCGCGCCAACCTCATGGGCAACATCCTCGAGTACTTCGGCAAGACCCCGACCGGACCGGGAACGGGCGTCGACTACACGGGCGGCAAGAACGCCCTGTCGCACGCCCATCCCAACCCGTTCAACCCGGTCACGAAGATCGCCTACAGCGTCAAGGAGGCTGGTCCCGTGACGATAGAGGTCTACAACGTGGCGGGGCAGGTCGTGCGGACCCTGCTCGACTCCGACCTCGACGCGGGCGCGAGTGGTTACGTCGTCTGGGATGGGACGGATGACGGCGGCGGGCGGTGCGCGAGCGGTGTCTACTTCTACCGCATTGCGGCGCCCGGCTTCGCCACCTCGCGCAAGATGGTCATGTTGAAGTAGCGCGACGCTTGGACGCGTGACTCCCGGAGCCTGGCGCTCCGGCATAGAGGGGGGGGCCGTGACCGGTCCCCCCTCGTTCCTTGAAACGCGGCGCCGACCGCGACCTTCTCACGGTGGCTCCAGAGACTGGTGGCGGGTTTGAAGCCTGCGCTCTTGCTCGCTTCCAACTAAACGTTCTGCGGTTTCCTGTGTCGAATTGGGTGAGTCGGGAAATAGCGAGAACGCAACGCGTGTTCCACCTCACCCATCGCCCGGGCAAGGCCAACAGGTCTCGTGAACGGGCACTTCTGCTTATCCTCACGGGACGATTCGACAGTACATCCGAGCAACTGGGATTGCCTCCTGCTGCAAGGCGCAACTCACTCACTGCGAGCGCCCCCACCGTGTGCGGTTACCGGACCTCCGAGACAGGAGATCCCCCGCGGCGGGGAGTGAGGAGCCCTGAAACTGCACTCATCCGATGAGCAGGGCTGTATCACAGGACAGAAGGGGGATCGCAATGAAGTGGAAGACCCCTGTGGCGCTGACCGCCATCGCGGTCATCGCGGTGTTCGCCTGCACCGCTGCCGCCACAACCACAGACACGAAGCCCTTGAGCCGCGTGCCGAACCCCTCGCCGGGGACGGTCTCCTCCGGGGAGCTCAACGGCGCGAGACTGGAGACGCTCTGGATCTTCGACGCCGATTTCTCGGACCTGGCCGGTGACAACGCCGGCTGGACCACGTACGACAGAAGCGGCACGCTCGCCAGCACCAACTTCTGGCACCACGACACCATCAGAATGGGCGGCTTCGCCCATCTGGGCGACAGCACGTGGTGGTGCGGCACGAGCAACCCGTGTTGGCGCCAGTCCAGGGGCTATGCGAACGACTGGATCCAGATACTGGAGCGCAGCTTCAACGAGGCGTCCGAGCTGGCGGCGTCGACCCCGCTCTTTCTCGAGTGGGACCAGCGCTACGCCATCGAAAAGGACTACGACTACGGCCACGTGGAGATATCGACCGACGGAGGAACGTCGTGGACGGCGCTGCTCGACCCGCCCGTCACCAACCCCGGATTCGCCGGGTCGCCGGGTTCGTCTCAGGACTGGAACAGCTCGCCGCCTCTTGGATACGGCGGCCACGTTGTCGTAGACCTGACGGCGTACGCCGGGACGACGTTCGACGTTCGGTTCCGGTTCGAGTCGGACCAGGCGTATTCGTCTCAGGACCAGTTCAACAACTCTCCGCTCAACTCCGTCGAGGACGGCGCGTGGCAGCTGGACAACATCACGCTCTACGCGTTCAACCCCGACTCGACCCTCCTCTACTACGACGACGCCGAGTCGAACGGCGACAACGGCTGGGTCCACGACGACTCTGAGGCAACCGGCCAGACGGGCGTCGCGTTCTGGCGCGGGCAGTTCGGCTACGACTTCGTCACGGGCAGGGCGTTCACGTGCGAGAACCGCGCCGTAGGCAGCTGGATGTACGCCGCGGTCGACCCGTTCACCAGCAAGATGGTGGACGACCAGCTCTCGTGGATCATGAGCCCTCCTATAGACATCAGCGGGGCAGAGAAGCTCGTGGGTCTGTGGGACCAGTGGTTCGACTTCCCGGAGCCCTCCGGCGACTACGCGAACCTGCTGCTGGCGTCCGACGACCTCGAGGAGTGCGTGATAGACCCCGCGGGATTCGTGGACGAGGAGCCCGGCGGCTGGTTCGGCGGACCCTTCTGGGGCGTCTGGCGAGACAACTGGGACGCGTTCGCCGGCAACGACTGGCTGGCCGTAGTATGGGAGACGGGCAACGACGACGAGGCGACGGTTCCGCACATGGCGGGCCTGTTCTACAACCGGCAGAAGGTGGGCATTCCCTCCGGCGATGCCGGGACGGTCTTCGAGGTCGACTTCTGGAACGACTTCCACGACTGGTTCGAGGGACAGATAGCCGACGCCGTCGCAGACACGGGACAGATCATGGTGGACGACGATGACGACATCGCGTCCGTGACCATGATGGCGTCGAACGACGACGGGCTCACGTGGCACTCATACGCGTGCACGAGGCAGGATGAGGAAGGCAACATCTGGCTGTTCCCGCCGCCCACCGACCTCATCGTTGCGGGAACCGAGATTCACTTCTACTTCACCGCCGTCGACGGAGTCGGCAACACCGCCATCGACCCCGACGACGCGCCCGACCACTACTACGAGTTCTCTATACTCCCGATCACCGCTTCCGTCAGCCAACCGGGCATCCTGCTGGTCGACAAGCACGGCAGGCCGCTTCCCGGCGAGGATCGCAGTGGAGGCGGGCTCAACTACGAGAGGCCGCTCACCAGCTATCACTCACAGTTCTACTACACGGAGATGCTCGAGATCCTCGGGTACGAGTGGGACGTGTTCGACGTCGACGTCGAGTCCGGCAGCAACGAGCAGTCGGACGGGCCGGACAGCAGCGGGTACAAGTACTACGACACGCAGATCTGGCTCACGAGCGAGTTCGACACTCACATCATCGACAAGGTCGACCAGGTCCGCCTCGTGGACTGGCTGAACCAGGCGGGGGCCGGGAAGGAGCGCAATCTGCTCATGACCGGCAACGACATCGGGTACGAGCTGATGGACGTCGGCAGAGAGACCATGTCGTTCTACGAGACCTGGCTCGCGTCGAGCTACCTCGGGAACACCGTGGGCGCCGTCACCGTGGACAGCGTGCCCACCGTCAGGGAGTTCCCCGGTGGCAACGACTTCATGACGCACGACGACGGAGCCGTCCTGCTGCGCGGGGCCTGCCCTGTGCTCAGCTACTTCGACCTCGTCGCTCCGAGGTCGGGTATGGTCGGCAACGAAGCCGTTGCGGAGTACGTGCGCGACGACAACTCGACGGACGCGGCGGGTGTTGCCTACACTCACCCGACCCTGGGCTATCAGACGGTCAACCTGGGCTTCGGAATGGAGTTCATGGTCGACGGAAGGCACGCGTCACGGACACCGGGGTACTACTACACGGGCATCGACGACCGTGTGGACCTCATGGCCAACATCATGGAGTACTTCGACAAGACGCCAGGAGGGTCAGGAACTGGCGTTGTCGAGGGCGGACTCAGGAACGCGCTCTCGCACGCGCATCCGAACCCCTTCAATCCGTTCACGACGATAGCATACAGCGTGAAGGAGGCCGGGCGCGTGACCATAGAGGTCTACAACGTGGCCGGCAGGCGGGTGAGAAAGCTGCTGGACACGGAGATGGAATCCGGCACTACTGGCCACGTCGTGTGGGACGGCAACGGCGACGACGGGGAGCAATGCGCCAGCGGAGTCTACTTCTACCGGATAGAGGCCCCGGGCTTCGCCGCGTCGCGGAAGATGATCATGCTGAAGTAGGACGATCTGGGGGCGGGGGGCCCGGCGGCCTCCCGCCCCACCATCGCCGCGCTGCAGTTGGCTGATGACCCCGGACGGCCGGCTCCAGAGTGACCGTCTGGGAGCAAGAGTGGCAGCGTGGCCAGAGTTCTGGGGACCCCCGTAACTGTTTGTTAGAAAGCGAGTTGACCGATTGCGGTGAATAGTAGTCGGCCGACGGAGCAGGCGGCCACACTGTGCGCAACGGGTTGCCTGGCAGGGACTTGCAGAGGTTGTGGCCGTGAGCTTGACATCTTGACAAACACCCAGAATGATAGTATACTCGTCCTGAGTTGGCGGAGACCGTGCGGTCTCCACAGACAGATGGTTGCGGCGTGCAGGTCGCCGCGGGCTCTGCGAGCAACCCAGGGGAGGGGTGCCTATGTGGGAGTGAGACGTGGCCGGATGGTGGCGAGGGAACTGACACCGAGGGCCGCGTCGGTAGTGAGCGCGCGCTGATGGCGCGTTCAGGCAACCTGCAACAAGATGTGTGGATCTGGTGTACCTCTCAGAGGGAGGAAGCAATGAACAAGCTGTTTATCGTCCTGGCCATTATGGCGCTGGTCGCGAGCACGGCCGTCGCGAAGCTCAACGTCGATACGCCGGCGACTGAGCTGAACGGCCCGAGCCGCGAGAACGTGCTGTTCTGGTTCGATGACATGGAAGGCGACGTCAGCCTGTACGGCACGGCTGACCTGACGCAGGGCGCGTCGCCGCACTTCCACTGGGACACGTACTACGCGTACGGTGGCTCTGGTGAGTCCTGGTGGTGCGGTAACTTCGACTACGACGCCAACGGTGGCTACGGCAACAGCTGGGACGACAGGCTGGTCATCCCGACGCTGGACCTGTCCACCGCGACGTATCCGATCCTGACCTACGCGTACCGTCACGACTCGGAGCCCGCCTACGACTTCACGTACGTGCAGGCCGAGAGCCTCGGTGTCTACAGGAACCTGAACCGTGGCTACGACGGCGTGCAGGCGTGGACGGACATCGGCGTCTACGGTTTCGTCCTTGTCCCGTACGATGACCCGTTCAACGCCCGCTTCCGCTTCGTGTCGGACGGCGCCTACTCTGACCAGGACGGCGACTACCTGTCCGACGGTGGCGCGTTCGCCGTTGACAACATTCAGGTGTTCGACTACTTCACGGGCTATGTGTACTTCTACGACAGCGAGCCCGAGCCCGCGCGCGAGGGTGAGTGCGTTCCGGCCGTCCCGTCTGCCGCCGGCGACTACTGGCACCTGATCGACAGGGCCTGCCCGGCGCTTTCGGACCCGCACAGCTGGTGGTGCGGTGACGACGCGGACACGAGCTTCGTGCCGCCGAACCTCCAGAATGCGCTGTTCTCGCCTCTGGTCGACATCAGCGCGGCCGCGGCGTGCACGGCTCACTTCGCGATGCACTTCGCTATCCCGACGGTCGACAACGACTACGTGTCGATGTTCGTGACGGCCGACGGTGCGAACTACTACAGCATCGGCGGATGGTGGGGCGACTTCGGTTCGTGCGACGGCTGGGGTGGCACGCCTTACAACATCGGCTTCGACTGCACGCAGTTCGACTTCCCCGGTCCGTACACCTACGCCGGTTTCGTGTGGGTCATGAACACGACCGACAACGGCTGCGGTCCGGCCGGTGGTGGCGACGCCGGTGCCATGATCGACGACCTCTGGTTCGAGGGCCCGCTGGCCGGTTCGCCCGTTGAGGAGACGAGCTGGGGCAGCATCAAGGCCATGTATCAGTAGTCAGAGATCGGTAGTTTTCCATCTCTCCCCTTCGGAAGCCCGCGGACGCAAGTCTGCGGGCTTCCACTTGTACGGCCATGCCCGAGGGGCGCGGCCGGCACGAAGACCGACCGGCGCGGTGCGCCGGTCGCATTCAGGCTGGCTTTGGTGTTTCGACGGGCGGAGACCCTTCGGGCTGGTGTCACTGGGAGGGGCTCAGACGCGATCGGTCGTCGCCGCGTCTTCTTCGTTGGCCCCGTCGCTGATCGTTTCGCGGACGATCCGAAGGAGCCCGGGGAGAGAGTACGGCTTCTGCAGGAACGGTAGCCCCATGTTCCTTATGGTCTCCCACTGCGAGCGAGTGCTGGCGTGACCGCTGCTCATCAGCACTCTTAGATCGGGGAAGCGCTGAAGAAGCTCGTTCGCGAGATGGACGCCGCTCCGGTCGGGCAGGACGACATCGCTGAAGACCAGGTCGAACCGGCCGCTCTCTCTGTCGAAGACCTCGAGCGCCTGACCGACGTCGGCGGCCTCGAAGACCTCGTATCCGTGCTTGCGCAGCACGGTGGCCGCGAGGTCTCGAACGGAGTCCTCGTCCTCTACCACGAGGATCCGCTCCCCCGCGCCCCACTCCCCACTCGCGGTGTCCCGCGCCGCAGGAGGGCCATCCGAGACGCGTTCTACTGAGGCCGGCAGGTAGACCTCGAACGTCGTGCCCATCCTCGGTGTGCTCAGAGCGTAGATCCACCCACCGTGCTGCTTGACGATTCCGTAGACCACCGAGAGGCCGAGACCCGTGCCCTTGCCCGGGCCCTTCGTGCTGAAGAATGGCTCGAATATGCGGCCCATGGTGTCCTGGTCCATGCCTCTTCCGGAGTCCTCTACCGACACGCACACGAAGTCGCCGGCGCGGGCATCGGGGTCGCCGGCAACGTGTTCCTCGGTCAGAGTGACGTTGCGCGTCCTGATGGTGAGCGAGCCGCCCTCCGGCATCGCGTCCCTGGCGTTGACCGCGAGGTTCATCAGTACCTGCTGGATGCTGCCCTCGTCTGCCATGGCCGACCGGAGACCATCGTCCAGCACTGTACTCACGGAGATGTCCTCCCCAATGAGTGGCGCTAGCATCTTCACCATGCCGAGCGTCGTCGAGTTGATGTCTATCGGGTGCGGCTGGATGGGCTGTTCGCGACCGAACAGCAGGAGCTGCCGCACCAGAGCGGCGCCCCGGTCGGCGGCGGAGCGGATCTTCTCAAGGTCTTCGTGCAGCCTGTCGGACTCGTCGACGGACATCAGCGAGAGCTCGGTGAAGCCCTGAATGGCAGTGAGTAGATTGTTGAAGTCGTGGGCCACGCCGGAAGCCAGCGTTCCCACGGCCTCCATCTTCTGGGCCTGCAGAAGCTGTGCCTCCACGACCCTCTTCTCTTCTTCCGCCTGCTTCTTCTCGATGACGGCCGCGAGCATTCCCGCTACCGTGTCGAAGAATGACTTGTCCGCCTCCTCGCTGATCTCAACGGGCGAGCGGGCGAACAGTTGCATGACGGCCAATAGGTCGTCGCCCGACCCCTTGATGGGGTAGGAGACCATGGAGCCGATGCCGAACTCCTCGAGCCTCTCGCCGTGAGAGTCAGACACCTCGTGCACCGATACGTCCGGAGCGAAGATCGGCTGTCCAGTGGTCGCCACGTGCGCCGCGGTGCAGTGGTCGTCCTCGCCAACACGCTGGTCCTTGATGCGGGCGCGCTCCTCATCGCTCAGCCCCACTGTGGCCACCGGACGGAGGACTCCCGCGCCGGCGTCGTAGGTCCTGAAGGAGCCCCCGTCAAACCCGAGTATCTCGACGAGACCTCCGAGGACGTGCTCGCAGAGCTGCGGGACGTCGCTGTCGCGAATGGCCGCCTCCGCGATGATGCGGAACGTCGCTCTCTCACGCTCCCTGCCCGCCTCGGTCCTCTTCCTGTCGGTGACGTCGCGCATGATGCCTTGGTAGCCGACCGTGTGCCCGTCAGGCCCGCGCCTCAGAGTGGACGAGAGCAGACAGTGGATCTTGTCGCCGTCCTTGTTGAGAAGCGTTATCTCGAAGCCGCGGACATACCCGTCCTTTTCGATCGCCTTCTGGAACTCGATCCTCTGAGACGGGTCGGCGTATAGGCCGTGGACGTCGCGTTCGAGCATCTCCTCGCGCGTGTAGCCGAAGAGAGTCACGGCGGAGGGGCTGATCTCCAGCAGGCGCCCGCTCTCGGACGTGATGTAGATGACGTCGATCGATTCCTCGAAGAGCGAACGGTACTTCGCCTCGCTCTCGCGCAGCGCGTTCTCGATCGCTCTGGTCTCCGTGACGGGGTGGAGCGTCACCACCATCCCGGAGGGTCCCCCTCCGCTCTCGTCCTTCAGTGTGGCGTGTACGGACACGCACCTGGTGGTCCCGTCGGGCCTTGCGATGGAGATCTCATACGGAGACGTGGAGCCCCGGGCCATGTCGGCGGTTCTGTCGAGCACAAGTTTCCAGTCGTCATCGGAAAGGAACTCTCTGATGCTTCGTCCGTCGAGGTCGTCGGGCCTCACCCCGAACGCCTCGCCGGCGGCGCGATTGGCGAACGCGAAACGATGGTCGACGTCCAACCAACAGACGGGGACAGACAGTCCGTCCACAAGCGCACGGTATTCCCTGTCGCCCGAACGAAGGGAGGCCTCGGCCTGACGCTGGTCCGTGACGTCCGCGCCGGCCAGGAGCACACCTTCTGTCTGGCCATGGACGTTCTTTCGGGGGATGGCCGAGAGGAAGGCGACCCGTCGAATGGCGCCGGAGCCCGAACGCAGCCCCACCTCGCACTGCTCCGATAGACGTCCGGAGAACGCGCGTTCGAGCCGCGAACGAGCGTCGGGGTCGAGCTCGTCCGAGAGAAGATCGAGGAGGGTCGTGCCCTCGAGTTCCTCGGCGCTGCGCCCGAGACAGGTGAGCGCCGCCTGGTTGGCGTCGAGAAGGACACCACCTGGATCGACGACCACGCAGAACATCGGACCACGGGAGTAGAGGGCCTCGTGCCTGTCCTCCATCCCGGCCAGTTCCTCCGCCAGTCGTTGGACCTCGTTCTTGATGCCGTCGAGCTGTGCCACCTTGCGCCTGAGCGATTCGAGCTCGGCGAGCATTGGTCCTGACGGCCAGGGCGTCTCTGCCATTGGTGGTCCCCGTGGCTTGCGTTCCGTTGCATGGGGCGCGTCGGGCGCGGCGGCCGCCGCGGGACTACCGCGCTGCGCAAGGGCAGCGGCGGGGACCGCGCAAGTACACACCCCGCGCGGGGCGTCCCCGCGCGCTTGACAAGGTACGTTGCATGGGTCGTGCCGGAAGTGTGGTGTGACGGTGTCCGCGGGGTCGCTCGGTGCGAACGATTCAGGGTGGGGACAGGGGGCAGTGACCGGCCGGTCAGTTCCGTCGCGTGCGGCTCCGGGTCCGCGGGCCGTTCAGCTTGCCAAACGCGCTGCAGAAGGCCACAGGGGCGTTCTACGGGGCTGCGGGCGGTGAATGAGCTTGACTCCGCCGATTCCCGGTGATAGCCTGAATGCTCGGGAAACCACCGGATTACGCCACCTGAGACGCCTCAGGGCAGACGGAGGACTAGTATGAGGCCAAGCAGGGAACTTCGCAACCCGTGGGCGGTTGCGCCGATGCTCGCAGTGCTCGTGACGGTCGTGCTCGTAACGAGCGCAGCCGCCGTGCCTTGCCCCGACGTGGTCTTCGTGCGGGTAGGCGACAAGTTCGCCGCGATGGGCTGGACGCTGGGCGTGGAAGAGTCCGAGATCGACGACTTCGGCGGATACCGTCTCTGGATGCGAGAAGCGTGGAAGTACCCGGACGAATCCCCTGAGAGCTTCACGCTGGTGAGAGAGTACCAGTACGGTGAGGACAACCCGGAAGCCGCCGGCTACTGGCCGTTCGACCCCTACTACGAGCAGCCGACCCGAGCCGACAGCGCCGCCATGTTCCAGAACGCTTTCCCTTACGAGTTCGCCGTCTCCACCTTCTCGGAGAGTGACCCGGACGCTGTCAACTACGACTGCATCGAGGAGACGCGAACGGGTATCGTCTATCCCAGAGTGGGCGTCCGAAGCGGTCTGGATGAGGTCAAGTGCATTCCGAACCCGTATCGCGCGTCCGCGGACTGGGAGTACGGCGGCAACCGGCGCGTGAGCTTCGTCGGACTGCCGAAGCGCGCTACGATACGGATCTACACCGTGGCCGCCGACCTCGTAAGGACGGTCGAGCACAGGGACGCCGAGAGTGACCTGGAGTTCTGGGACCTGAGGAACGAGGACGGCGAGGAGGTTGCGCCCGGCGTCTACATCTATCAGGTCGTGCAGCGCGACCCGGTTGACGGCGGCGTGATCGACACCATCGAGAGCAAGCTAATGGTCATCAAGTGAGCACGCGGGCGGGCCTCGGCCCGCCCGACTGGCGCTCGCAGTGTGCAGAGGCCGCTCGACCACGAAACTCCCGGTACCGGATTGAGTTGGGGGCTCCGAGGTCGGGCGGTCTTTCGCTGGTGGCGGCGTTGGCCGCCGATACAGAGTGGAGGGAGCTAGATTGGGCGCGACCATCATCGAGAGGATAATTGGGGGGCACGCGGGACGGGAGGTGTCGCCCGGCGACACGGTCGACGTCACCATCGACGCGCGAGTGGCGCGTGACTTCGGCGGCGCGAACGTGGTCAAGAACATCGTCGACCACGGGCTGGTCATCGACGATTCCGGGAAGACCTACTTCACTTTCGACTGCAACCCCGGCGGTTCGGACCAGAAGTACGCCGCCAACCAGCAGATCTGCCGAGGCTTCGCGCGCGCGCGGGGAATCTCGATCTACGACGTCAATTCGGGCATCGGCACCCACCTGGCCATCGACGAGGGACTCGTCGGTCCGGGCGGCACCGTCGTCTCGACCGACTCGCACGCGAACATCCTTGGCGCCATAGGCGCGTTCGGGCAGGGGATGGGTGACCAGGACATAGCGAGCGCGTGGGCGCACGGGAAGGTCTGGTTCAACGTGCCGAAGTCGATGCGCGTGTTCCTGGACGGAACGCCCGGGCCGGCGGCGACTCCAAAGGACATCGTCTTGAGACTGGCGCAGCACTTCGGAGCGAGCGGACTCCTTGGCTACGCTGCCGAGTACTACGGCGACGCCGCGGAATCTCTGTCGCTCGACGGCCGCATCACGGTCGCGTCGATGGCTACGGAGATGGGCGGCATCATCACGTTCTTCCCGCCGAGCGAGGCCGTGGTCGAGCACTGCCGCGCCGCGGGCGCGAGAGGCTTCACGCCGGCATACGCCGACCCGGACGCCCGCTACGACCGGGAGGAACGCGTAGACCTGGAGGGTCTGGGGCCGATGATCGCCCGGCCGGGCCATCCGGACGACGTCGTGACAGTCGGCGAGGTAGCCGGCAGGAAGATAGACTCCGCCTTCATCGGTTCGTGCACGAACGGACGCTACGAGGACATGGCCGCGGCAGCCGCGATCCTCGATGGCAGGCGAGTGGCGCCTGGTGTCGTCCTCAAGATCGTCCCGGCTACCGACAGCATCTGGCGGCGCTGCCTCGCGGACGGGATAATGGACGTCTTTAAGAAGGCGGGCGTGCTCGTAGGCAACGCGGGTTGTGCCGGATGCGCCGCGGGCCAGCTGGGACAGAACGGGCCCGGAGAGGTCACCGTCAGCACCGGGAACCGCAACTACCCCGGCAAGCAAGGGAAGGGCGAGGTCTACCTGGCCTCTCCAGCCACGGCCGCGGCCTCGGCGGTGGCGGGCGAGATCGCGACCGCCGACAGCATCCCTAGTGAACCATCGGTGTTCATGCCGGATCCCGCGCTAGCGGAGGCGGAGGCCGTGACGACGGGCGGCGGGGTAGCGGGCGGTGACCGTCCGACGGTCGTGAGGGGCAAGGTGTGGGTCGTAGACAAGGACAACGTCGATACTGACATGATCTTCCACAACCGGCACCTGGCTATCACAGACATCGCGGAGATGGGACAGCACACGTTCGGGAACCTGCCTGGGTGGGAGAGCTTTCCGACAGACGCGGGCGAAGGCGACATCGTGGTCGTGGGCTCGAACTTCGGCTGCGGGAGTTCCCGTCAGCAGGCGGTCGACTGCTTCACAAGCCTGGGTGTTGCGCTTCTCATAGCCGAGTCGTTCGGCGCCATCTACGAGCGCAACGCGATCAACGCGGGCATGCCCATAATGGCAGCCGAGCTGAAGAGCTCCGGCATCGAGACCGGAGACGAGATCGAGGTCGAACTGACCACGGGGAAGATCACGCACATCAAGAGCGGGAGAGTCTTCGAGGGGCGCCCGTTCTCTGACGTTCAGATGGAGATCTACCAGCGCGGCGGGTTGCTGGCGGCGGCATAGATGTCCAGCCGGGAGTGACACGCGCAGACGAACGAAGGCACGGAGGCATCACACCGAGAAGGAGGGCGCAGTGAGCGCAATCGGCCAGGCGGGCCGGAGGGGCGACAGGGTTCGCTCGGACTGCTGGATATCGGTCGAACTCAAGGACTCGGGCGGCATCGACGTCACGATCAAGAGCCGCGTCCAGTCGATGTACGGGGACTCGATCAGGCGGACCGTTACTGAGGGACTGGAAGAGCTGGGCGTCAAGAACGCAGCCGTGGAGGTGCAGGACGCGGGCGCCGTCCCGTTCGTCATAGAGGCTCGGCTCGAGGCCGCGGTCAAGGACGCGGATCCGGAGGTCTCGGCGGAGCTGCTCCCCCCGCAGCAGGAGTTCACAACATACGGGACCAGTCGCGACCGCTTCAGGCGATCGCGCCTGTATCTGCCGGGCGACCAGGTCAAGCTGATGCTGAACGCGGGGCTTCACAAGCCCGACGGCGTCATCGTTGACCTTGAGGACAGCGTCGCGCACTCGCAGAAGACGGCGGCGCGCTACGTCGTTCGGAACGTGCTCCGCTCGGTCGACTTCTTCGGCTCGGAGCGCATGGTCCGCATCAACCAGACTCCGATGGGTCTCGAGGACCTGCCGTTCATCGTACCGCACAACGTGCACATCATCCTCATCCCGAAGTGCGAGACGGCCGACGACGTCAAAGCGGTCGACGCGAGAGTACAGGAGATCCGCAAGGAGAAGGGTGTTGCGAACGACGTCTACCTGATGCCCATCGTCGAGAGCGCGAAGGGGTGCTTCAACGCGTACGAGATCGCCTCCGCGTCGCAGAACGTGGTGGCGCTGACGATCGGGCTGGAGGACTACACAGCGGACATCGGGACGCAGCGCACGAACGAGGGACGCGAGAGCTTCTGGGCGCGGTCGCAGGTCGTCAACGCGGCGCGCGCGGCGCAGGTTCAGCCGATCGATACGGTGTTCTCGGACGTCACGGACATGGAGGGGCTCCTGGCTTCCGTAATCGAGGCCAAGGGGCTGGGGTTCGACGGCAAGGGTTGCATTCACCCGAGGCAGATCGAGACGATCCACGCGGGGTTCGCTCCGGCGGAGAAGGAAGTGGAGAAGGCGACCCGCATCGTGCTCGCCTTTGAGAAGGCCGAGGCCGAGGGGCTGGGCGTCGTCTCGCTGGGCAGCAAGATGATCGATCCTCCGGTGGTCAAACGCGCGCTCCGCACGGTCGCCCTGGCGATCGCCTCCGGCGTGCTGCCTTCGGACTGGCGCGATAAGGGAGGGGACGATGCCTGAGACCAAGCTCGTTAAGAACGCTGCGGGGCGCATGGTCCCCACGGAGATCAACGGCCGCGAAGTCGTCCCCTACAAGGGCGTCGCGAAGCACCGTCCCGAGGGACGGAAGGCCGCGCCGCGCATCTCGACCGTGATGGACTACCCCGACAGCGGCGACAAGACCGTCCGGGATATCAAGGCGGCGCTCGTGGCGGCCGGCATCAAGGACGGGATGACCATCTCGACGCACCACCACCTGCGGAACGGCGACTACGTGGCGAACGCGGTCTTCGAGGCGGCGGCGGAACTGGGCGTCAAGGACCTAATGTGGTTCCCTTCGGCGTCGTTCCCGTGCCACGCCCCGATCATCGAGCACATGAAGAACGGCGTCGTCCACCACATCGAGGGCAGCATGAACGGCCCGCTGGGCCGGTACTGCTCCGAGGGGAACATGCGAGGACTGGGCGTGCTGCGCTCCCACGGCGGCCGGTACCGGGCGGTGCAGGACGGTGACGTGCACATCGACATCGCCGTCATCGCCGGGCCGACGGCCGATCCGTTCGGCAACGCGCACGGCCTGACCGGGCCTGCGGCGTGCGGACTCATCGGTTTCGCTCTGGCGGACTCCGAGTACGCCGACAAGGTCATCGTTGTCACGGACAACCTGATAGACTTCCCGTGCGTGCCGTGGCAGATCCAGGGCAACAACGTCGACATCGTGACGACTATGCCCGCGATCGGTGATTCCAGCAAGATCGTCTCGGGCACGACGCAGATCACGAAGAGCCCGGACAGGCTGCGCATCGCGGAGATGACCGCACGCTTCGTGAAGGAGGCCGGCATCATGCACGACGGCTTCTCCTTCCAGGGCGGCGCGGGCGGCACCGCGCTCTCGTTCGCCATCTTTCTGATGGAGATGATGAGGGAAGAGGGCATCAAGGCGAGGTTCGTGCGTGGAGGCAGCACTCAGTACCTGACGCGGATGCTCGAGGAGGGCCTGACGGACTACATACTCGACGGCCAGACGTTCGACCTCGAGGGCGTGCGCTCGATGAGGGAGAACCCGGGACACGTCAACACGAGCCCGTTCACGAGCTACAACTACCACGGCAAGGGCAACTTCGCTTCGATGCTCGACTGCGTCGTGCTTGGCGCGACGGAGGTCGACGTCAATTTCAACGCCAACGTCGTGACGCACTCGGACGGCTACCTGCTGCACGGCATCGGCGGCTGGCAGAACTGTCTGTTCTCGAAGTGCACCATTCTGCCGATCCCGGCGTTCCGAGACCGCATCCCGGTGCTGGTCGATGAGGTAACGACTCTCGTCGGGCCCGGCGAGCTCATCGACGTCATCGTCACGGAGCGAGGCATCGCCATCAACCCGCTCAGGGAGGACCTCCACAAGGCGGTCGCCGGCAGCGACCTTCCGATCAGGCCGATCGAGGAGATCAAGGCCGAGGTCGACGCCCTCGTGGGTGGCGTTCCCGAGAAGCCGAACCTCGGCGAGGAGGTGGTTGCTGCCATCGAGTGGGTCGACGGCACCGTTATCGACAGCGTGAGGAAGGTGCTGCCGAAGGAGTAGGCGAACCTGGCGCCCACGGGAGTGGGTTCTTCACGGCCGACGGATGCCGGACGGCACGGGTAGAGAGGCGGGAAGGCCATTGGCCGAGATATACGGTCAGCTCTCAGGTGTCAGTGCGATTCTCGCGGGGTTCGCGATAACGTTCCTCGCCCTGCTTCTCGGGCACAAGGAACGGAGCCGCTGTCTCTCGGCCTCGATTGCGGTGACGACGATCGCCGCGGCGAGCCTGCTGGTCTCCGCTCTGGGCTGGACTCTCATAGGGTCGCTGCTGACTCAGGTGCTGGCCCAGCTGGGCCAGGAGGGGCTGCAGGACCCCAGCCTTCAGTGGGTCGTCGACGGTCACCGGACCCTCTCGTACACGTTCATCGTCGGCCTGTTGTGTCTGTTCTCGATGCTGGGTCTGAGCGGATGGCTCAAGAGCCGAGCGCTGGGTCTTTTCTCGACGGCGATAGCTGTTGGGGCCGCTCTGGTAGCGTGGAGCATCCTCAGGCACACGATGGGTTAGCGCGAGCCCGACACAGGGGCGCGCGACCGGAAGCGAACAAGGAACGGGGCCTCTCATTGAGAGGCCCCGTTTCATCTTACAGCGACTACTTGCGATGCTAGTGCTAGGCAGCCTTCGGGGGCCTGAGCGAGAACGCGATGACCGCGGCCACGAGACAGCCCACGCCGGCGATGGTGAAGGCCAGTGGGAAGTTGTTCAGGTCGCCGAGCTTGCCGCCCATGATCGGACCGACGATTCCGCCCACACCGTAGGCCAAAAACACCCAGCCGTAGTTCTGCCCGATGTGCGTCGTGCCGAAAGTATCGGCAGTCGTGGTCGGGAAGAGGGCGAAGTTGCCGCCGAAGTTGAAACCGATAAGAGTAGCGCCGAGATAGAGCAGCGCCTTAGTGCCGGCCACGTACGGGAAGAGGATGACCAGAACTCCCTGCGTCGCCGTCATGATGACGACCGACAGCTTGCGGCCCAGCTTGTCGCTCATCGCGCCCCAAGCAATGCGTCCGATGCCGTTGGCCAGGGAGAAGAACACGGCCATTGCCGTACCCGCGACCGCCGATGCGGTTACGGGGTCCATACCGTTGGCTTCGAGAGCCTGGCCGGGGAAGAGCTTCATCAGGCCGATCGACATGAGTCCTGCACCGGCGCTGAACAGGAAGGTGAGGAATATCATGTAGAACTGTGGAGTCTTGAGCATCGCGCCGGAGTTGAAGTCCACCGTGCCGGCGACGGCCGGCTTGCCGCCGGTAGCGGCCGCAGGCGGAGTGTACCCCGCAGGCAGCCAGTCCTTCGGAGGGAAGACCATGACGAGCGCGCCAAGAATCGTAGCGATGGCGAAGACGATTCCGTAGACGATGAAGGTCGCTGACAAGCCGATGTTCTCGATCATGTGGCCCCAGGAGCCAGCCATCTTCACCCAGATGGTCGCACCGAAGCCGAAACCGGCGACCGCGAGACCGGTGATGAGCCCCTTCTTGTCAGGGAACCACCGCATGCCAACGGCAATGGGAACAACGTAGGCCAGACCGATGCCCGAGCCTCCGATGATGCCCACGAAAATGAAGATGGGCCAGAAGGACGTGCCGCCGAACAGACCGGCCAGGAGGTAGCCTCCTCCAAGCACTATACCACCGGCGATCGCCAGCTTGCGTGGACCGATCTTGGGCATCATCCGTCCAGCTATCACCATGACGATGGCGAAGAGCGCCAGCCCCGCCGCGAAGACCATCTGTGTTTGGGCCTTGGTCCAACCGGCCTCCACGAGCGGCTTGGTGAAGACACTCCAAGCGTAAATCGCACCCAGGCAGAGCTGGATGAGAATCGCGCCGACCACCACGAGACCGCGATTCATAGTCTTCTGTTCTGCCATTACTTCTCCTTGGTTGAGGCAGGGGCGGCCCTGAACGAGCCGCCCCTAAAGCCTCCGGCCTCAGCTAGTGGGCCTTCCCGATCTCCTCGACCGCCTCGGGGTTGGCGAGCGTCGACGTGTCGCCGACCTCGTCACCGACCGCCTTCGCGCGAATGACGCGACGCATGATCTTGCCCGAACGGGTCTTGGGAACGTCGTGAACGAACCAGATCTCGTCGGGCCTGGCGATCTTGCCGATCTCCTTGCCGACGTGCTCTCGCAGCTCCTGACGGAGCTCGTCCGAGGGCTCGACACCCTGCCTCAGGACGACGAATCCACACAGCGACTCGCCCTTGAGCTCGTGCGGCTTGCCGATGACCGCGGACTCCGCGACCTTCGGGTGGCTGACGAGCGCAGACTCGACCTCGGAGTTGCCGATGCGGTGTCCCGCTACGTTCAGGACGTCGTCGGCACGGCCCTGGATCCAGAAGTAGCCGTCCTCGTCCATGCGGGTTACGTCACCGGCGAGATAGGTCTTGTCGAACCTGCTCCAGTAGACGTTCTTGTAGCGGTCGGGGTTCTTGTAGAGACCGCGAAGCATGCCAGGCCAGGGGTTCTCGATGACGAGGTGGCCGCCCGCGTTCGTGATGGGCTCGCCCTCCTCGTTGTAGACCTTGGCCGAGATGCCGGGGAACGGCTTGGTAGCGGAGCCCGGCTTCAGAGGAGTGATGGGCAGCGGGGTGATGAGGAAGTGGCCCGTCTCCGTCTGCCACCAGGTGTCCATGATCGGGCACTGCTCCTTGCCGACGTGCTTGTGATACCACATCCACGCCTCGGGGTTGATCGGCTCGCCGACCGAACCCAGCAGGCGGAGCGACGGCATCTTGTGCTTGTCGGGGTGCTCCTCGCCGAGCCTCATGTGGGCGCGGACCGCCGTCGGAGAGGTGTACAGGACCGAGACCTTGTGCTGCTCGATCATGTCCCACCACCTGTCGGCCTCCGGGAACGCCGGAGCGCCCTCGTAGAGGACCGATGTGACGCCGAGGATCATCGGGGCGTAGACGATGTAGCTGTGACCCGTGACCCAGCCGATGTCCGCCGCACACCACCAGACGTCGTCTTCCTTGAGGTCGAAGACCCACTTCAGGGTCGCGGCGGTGCCAACAGCGTATCCGCCGTGTGCGTGCTGGATGCCCTTGGGGTGGCCGGTCGTTCCCGACGTGTAGAGGATGTAGAGGATGTCGTTGGCGTCAAGCTGCTCGGTCTCGCACTCGCCCGACTCGGCGGCCGTGATCTCGTGCCACCAGTGGTCGCGACCCTCGGTCCACGGCACGTCGTCACCCATGCGCTTGTAGACGATGACGTTCTCGACGGTCTTGGCCAGGTCCATGGCCGCGTCGGTCTGCTCCTTCAGAGCGACCTTCGAGCCACGGCGCCAGAAGTGGTCGCACGTGATGGCCAGCTTCGCGTCGCAGTCGTTGAGGCGCTCGGCGAACGCCGCCGGGCTGAAGCCCGAGAACACGACGGAATGGATGGCGCCGATCTTGGCGCACGCGAGCATCGCGATGGGCAGCTCGACGAGCATCGGCATGTAGATGCCGACCCTGTCGCCCTTCTTGATGCCGAGCTTCTTCATGGCGTTGGCGAGCTTGTTGACCTCGCTGTACATCTCAGCGTAGGTCCACTCCTTCTTCTCGCCGGGCTCGCCCTCGAAGCGGAAACAGATCTTGTCCTTCGTGGCCGTCTTCATGTGACGGTCGAGGGCGTCGTGGACGATGTTGTACTTGCCGCCGACGAACCAATTGGCCCACGGCGCGTCCCACTCGAGCACCTTGTCGTAGGGCTTGTAGAAGTCGAGCAGCTCGTTCGCCATCTCACCCCAGAACCACTCGATGTCCTGCGTCTTCTCGAGCAGTGCGTCCAGGTCCTTGATGCCGTGCTTGTCCATCCAGGCCTTGACGTTGCTGTTCGCAACCAGGTCCGCGGGCGGATCGAACAAACGGTTCTCCGTCATCAGTACCTGAATGTCCTTCTTCTCTTCGGCCATGTCCTTCTCCTTTTGAGTGGACGGTCCTCTACCTAGAACTTGTACATGAACGACAGCTGCACACGACTGTCCTCGTACGTCTCTCCACCGACGTACTCCGTCTCTATCATCGCGTACTCGGCGCCGATCACGGCCGCCGGCGCGACACTCCAGAGAACGTTGCCGTAGTAGGTAGTGTTCTTCTCGTAGCTGTTACCGGCAATGTCGCCCTCGGGGATCTCCGGGTCGTCGGTTCCGGCACCGACGTTGAACTGCCACTTCTTGTCCGGCTTGACGGTCAGCTGCGCCCACCATCCGCTCGCCTCGATCTCGACGAGCTCGTAGGTGCGGGAGGACTCGGACGGAACCACGGCGATGCCCTGGCCGACCCCGCCGAGGTACTGCGCCAGGTTCTTGCCCGTGAAGTACTGACCTGAGAGCTTCACCCAGTCGCCGAGCGGGATCGTGGCGTCGACCGCGACCACGGTCTGGTCGAGCTCGGCCTCGAAGATGCCCATGCTGTCAGCGTGAGTGGCCTCCTCCTTGGCCATCAGGCCCGACACTCCGATGGTCGCCGCACGGCCGCCGATCTCGGTGCCGTAGGAGAGCCGGCCCTGGAAGCCCGGGGTTCCCACCCTCTCGCCGCCGCCGCCGTCGCGTCCCATGCTCCGGGTAGCCGCGACCTCGACGTTCATCTCCGAGCCGCCGCCGACCGGTATCGCCTTGGTCAGTCTGATCTGCGGCCTGCGGTAGCCGATGTCGCCCGACTTCCACAGCACGATGTAGTTGAGCGTCGTGGGCACAATGGGGGAGATGACGTCAGACGTCTGCCCCGCGAGGATGTCCGCGTGTTCGGTCTTCATGACCATGTAGGCCTTGCGAAGCATCGGGCTGGACTTGTTCTCGCCTCCGGCGCCGTAGAAGTCGAACTCGACAACACCGGACAGGTCGACCTTGTCCGTGCCGCCACCCGAGATCTTGAGGCCCAGTCTCGTCTGCTTGGCCGTCATGTTGAACTCGGACTGCTCGTCGCCACCGGCGTAGGGAAGGACGACATACGCGAAGTCCCCGTCGTTCGTGAGAGCCGAGTCGAACGAGGCGTCCAGCTTGACGTAGCCGTAAGGGGTCACTTCCACGCCCGCCTGCGAGGATGCCGCGGCGACAAGTAGAACCGCGACCACCGCTACTGCCTGGAAACGTCTCACCATACACGAGTCTCCTGTCTGAGGTCCTCTCCGTCTGCGTTCCTGGGTGTCGCTATTCGCCCATCTCGATGAGACCGGCCTTCATCAGCTCTATGGTCTCCTGACGGGCCTTCTTGATGATCGCGCTGCTCTTCTCGTACAGCTCATCGCGCGTCATCGTGAACCTGGCGATGCCCTGCTCGATCGCCTTCATGCCGACGGCAGCCGCCTCGCGCGGGAAGACCTCCCACTCGTCCATGGTCGGCGTGATGTAATCGTCGGTCAGCCCCTTGTCCTCGGCGCAAGCCGCGAGCTCGTGTGCCGCCGCGATGGCCATCTCGTCCGTGATGGTGCTGGCGCCGACGTCGAGCACGCCCCTGAAGATACCGGGGAAGCCCAGCGAGTTGTTGACCTGGTTCGGGAAGTCGGAGCGACCGGTGGCGACGATGCGCGCGCCCGCCTCCTTCGCCTCCCACGGCCAGATCTCCGGCACCGGGTTGGCACACACGAAGACGATGGCGTCCTTCGCCATCGAGGCGACCCATTCCTTCTTGATCGTCCCTGGGCCCGGCTTCGACAGCGCGATGAGCACGTCGGCGCCCTTCATCGCGTCAGGGATCTCGCCGACTATCTGCTCTCCGTTGGAGTTGACGCACATGTTCCACTTCTCGGGCTCGTCCTTACAGTCCTCACGGCCCTTGTGCAGCGTGCCCCTGGAGTCGCACATGATGATGTTCTCGGCGGGGGTGCCGTCACCGATCATCACGCGCGAGATGGCGATGTTAGAGGCGCCCGCGCCCACCATCGCGATCCTGGCGGTCTTCTTGTCCTTGCCGACGATCTTGAGGGCGTTGATGAGGCCGGCGAGCGTGACGCACGCGGTGCCCTGCTGGTCGTCGTGCCAGACGGGGATGTCCATCTCCTCGCGCAATCTGTCGAGAATGCGGAAGCACTTCGGCTTCGAGAGGTCCTCGAGGTTGATGCCGCCGAAGGAGGGCTGGATCCACTTCACGGCCTGGATGATCTCGTCAGGGTCCTTCGTGTCCAGACAGATGGGGAAGGCGTCGACACCGCCGAGGTACTTGAACAGGATGGCCTTGCCCTCCATGACGGGCATGCCCGCCTCGGGGCCGATGTCGCCTAGGCCCAGGACACGCGTGCCGTCGGACACCACCGCGACCATGTTGCCCTTGTTCGTGTGCTCGAAGACCTTCTCTGGGTGCGCGTGGATGTCCTTGCACACCGCAGCGACGCCGGGCGTGTACCAGATCGCGAAGTCATCGAAGTCACGAATGCGGCACTTGGGAGTGACGGCGATCTTGCCCTTGTAGAAGGGGTGTAGCCTCATAGCGTCTTCGTTGGGCTTGTTAGCCTTGGCAAGCAACGCTTCTACGTCGTGCTTCTCTGCCACGTCTTCATCCGCCTTTCGTTTCTTCGCCCCGGTTCGCCGGGGCCGCCAGTGAGACACAGGTCCCTGGAGCCGGAGAGGCCCATCGCGTCGGCTCGACGTTCCTTTGCACGGCCGTGCCGGGACGTCCGGCGCGTGCCGTTCAGTTCGGGCAAGGGGCCTGGTTCAGCCCCTCTCTCCTTGTTGGGCTGATGTCAAGACAGGGAGAAGGCGAACTTCTCCCGGATAGTCGAACGATTATACAGGCTGGTGGCTCTGAATCAACCCCTTTTTGCCGTTTCTAGGGGCCTTACAGTGTGATTGGGTGTTCGTTCGATGGGCGGAGGTCGTGTCTGCGGAGCGGGTCTAGCCGAGGTGAGAGCAGGCCTTGCAGGACGGTTCCCGTTCGACGGTGACGACGTCGAAGCTAGGAACCGCGCCCTCCATGACGAGGAGCTTCCCGGCGAGGGTCTCGCCGGTCCCGGTCAGGAACTTAAGTGCCTCCATGGCCTCCAGCGTTCCTATCGCTCCCGCCGTGGCGCCCGGGACCGGGGGATCGACCGCGGGGCGCGTCCGGTCGACGAAGCACTCGAGGCACGGCGTGGCGGGGGGGTGGAGGAACGAGAGGTAGCCCGTGTACTCTGAGACGGCGGCGTAGACCAGAGGCGTCCCGGCCGCGATGCACGCCCTGTTGAGCGCTACCCGCGTCTCGGGATTGTCCAGGCAGTCGAGGACGACATCTGCACCCTCGATGAGGCCGGCGGCCGTTGCAGGTCCGATCTCGGCCACGACTGGGCTGATGGAAACGTCCGGGTTGAGCGCCGAGAGACGGGGCGCGGCCGTCGTCACCTTGGGCCTAGTAAGGTCGTCGCGCCCGTAGAGCACCTGGCGGTTGAGGTTGGAGCGCTCCACCGTGTCCGCGTCGCAGATGACGAGCTCGCCTACCCCCGCTGCCGCCAGGTAGACTGCCGCGGCGCAGCCGAGACCGCCCACTCCCGCGACGAACACCCGGGACGCCAGCAGCTTCTCCTGGCCCTTCTCCCCCCAGCCCGGGAGTGCGATCTGCCGCGAGTAGCGGTCCTTCTGGTCGCTGGTGAGGGGCATAGGGTACTCCGCGGAAGGCGGCGCCCGGCTGCCGCCGGCGCCTGCCACTGTCTACCCGCCGGAGACGGGAGGCTGGAGCGTAATGACGTCGCCGTCGGACGGCCGGTAGTCCAGACGCTCGAGCTTGCCGTTCGCGAAGGCGAAGGCGACGAGGCTGTCGGGGACGCCGACCTCGCCGAGTATCTCGCGGAGGGACTTGTCGCCCTCCACCTCGACGCGCTTCGTGTACTCGTCGACGTCGGGCTTGAGCTTGTCCCTTAGCTTGCCGCCGGAACGGAGGAAGATGACCACGCGCTGTCCCTTCGGATCGGTCCGGCCCACCGCTACCCGGGCGACCGGGGCGGCCGGCGGGTCTCTCGCTACATGGCTTTCGGCTTTAGCTTCTGCCCACGGACCTTGGGGATGCCACCGTCGATGGGCTTGCCCAGGAAGCCGACCTTCTTGAGGTTGTCGGCCGCGTGCGGGATGCCCAGCTCCTCGAGAATCTCCCGCGTCGGGTTGCCCTCGCTGTCCCATCCGCGGTTGTAATAGTAGTCGTCGAGCATCTTTTCGAAGTTCTCGGGGCCGACTATCTTGCCCGCGGCCGGTCCGTCGGGGATCGGTTCGTGCAGGTGCCGTCCGGGAGCTATGTCGAACTTCCTGCCGGGTCCGCCGTTCCTCTCGATGTAGTGGCAGCGGTTCTGGTTCCAGATCCGCTCCGATATCTTGAAGCACTCCTCCAGCGTCAGGTCCCATCCCGTCAGCATGTTGATGGCGTCGACGTGCTCCTCAGGAGTGACATCGATCTCGCCCCAGAACAGACGGCAGCAGCTCCACGTGTCGAAGAGCGGGCGCAGGTGCTGCAGGTAGATGACGACGGGCGCCTTGCCCTCGACCGTGTCGCGCCCAAGCTCTATGTCGGCCGTGATCGCCCAGCTCTTGCTGTGGTGCGCGCCGATGTCGCACGTGCAGTAGGAGAGGAGCTGCGCGGGATACCACCTCGTGTCGTACCCGCTGAACTCCATGCCCTTCGCCTGCGACGCGAAGTGGATGGTGTCCTGCCCTATACGCTCGGCCGCGCCCTTCGTGCCGTGCGCGAGCGCGTCGCCGATGCCGCGGCGGTATACGATCATGTCTACGACGTGCTCGAAGTCGTCGATGTTGCCCCACTCGAGGGAGTGGCCCTCGAGGTCGTCCTTCGTGATGATGCCGCGCTGGTAACACTCCATCGCGAACGCGACGGTGCTGCCGCCGCTCATCGTGTCCATGCCCAGGTTGTCTAGGATGTGGTTCGCGTAGGCCACCTCGTTGATGTCCTTGAAGGCGCAGCTGCCGCCCACGAGCGCGATGGTCTCGTACTCGGGTCCCTCGACGTACTTCTCCGGCTTGCCCGGCACCTTGGCCTTGGCGTACTTCCCGCAGTTGATCCAGCAGCCGAAGCACGCCTTGTCGCTGACGAGGCAGTCTTCGACGAGAGACTCGCCGTCGATGCCCTTCCAGTCCTCGAAGTAAGTCTGCTGGAAGTTGCGCGTGGGGAAGCAGCCGCGCTCGTTCGACCAGCCGACGAAGAACGCCGTGCCGTACTTCTGCCAGGGCGCCATGTTGGGATGCGTCTTCGTCCTCTGAATGATGTCGTAGGTGAAATTGCCCAGGGCCTTGACGTCGTGGCACTTGAGACCCTTCGTGCCGCGCACCGCGATGGCCTTGAGCTTCTTCGAACCCATCACCGCGCCGACGCCGCACCTGCCCGCCTGCCGCCCGAAGTCGTGGGTGATGCACGAGAAGACGATGCCGTTCTCGCCGGCCGGACCGATGGTCGCGATCTGGAAGTCCTCGCCGAGGTCGTCCTTCATGCGCTTCTCGAGGTCCAGGGAACCCATGCCCCAGTAGTCTCCGGCGGGTCGCAGCTCGACCGTGTCGTCGTCGATGTAGAGATAGCTGGGCTCGGGGGCGATTCCCTCGAAAACGATAAGGTCGTAGCCCGCGTACTTCAGCTCGGGACCGAAGTGGCCGCCCATGCTCGAGTCCGCGTGGCCGTTCGTGGCGGGGGAGATGCAGCCGAAGCCGACCTTCGAGCCAACAGGGCAGAACGAGCCGGTCAGCACGCCCGTGGCGACGACGAAGCGGTTGTCCGGTCCGAGCGGGTCCGCGTCTCTCGGGACCTCCTCATACAGGATCTTCGAGACCCATCCGCGCGCGCCCAGCCAGTTGCGGGCGAGGTCGGGGTCGGTCGCCACCTTCCTGATGTTGCCCGTCGCCAGGTCGATTCGAAGAGTGGTTCCGCCGAAGCCTTCCATGTCGTTCCTCAGTGAGTTTGGGTGTTCGGTTGCCGCCCGCGCCGCACCCCGCCGCCCGGCGGCGCGCGCACGCGCGGGGCTACTATTCGTCGACCGCCACGATGGCGCCGGTGTTACAGACCTCCGTGCACTTCATGCAGAAGTTGCAGATTATCGGGGTCGCGGCCGTCGGGTGCGTGAAGACGACTCCGAACGGGCACGCCTCGACGCACATGCCGCAGTCAGTGCAGGTCTCTGGGTCGATGACGTATGCGCCGTTGTCCTGGCGGCTGATGGCGCCGACGGGGCACGCCTCCATGCACTTCCCGCACTGCACGCAGACCTTCGGGACGAAGTAGCCCGGCTCGGGGAAGTGGGGCTCTATGGCGAGCGCCGCCTTCTTCGGGTTGATCTCCTCGAAGTGCTCGATGGTGCAGATCTGCTGGCACAGCCTGCAGCCGGTGCACTTCTCCTTAGTGACCTTGATCTTCATCCGGCCTCCGTGGTGTCTCAGTCGCCCTGTCGTGTCTTGCGCGTGCGGAGCTCGAGTGTCTCGACCTCTGGGACGTCCTTGAGGACCCCGGTCATGCCCTCGAGCGCCGAGGCCATCACGCCCTGTACGAACGCGTTGAGAGGGATCTCCTCCCCGTTGATGAGCAGGCGAGTCGCCCAGGTCTGATCGGGGGGGAGCTTCGCGAGCTTCTCTATGAGGTCGCAGAGCTCGCGTGTCTGGTCGCGGGTGTAGGTCGGCCCCTTGCACTCCGTCGGCTCGTCCGCGACGACCGCCACGACTCCGTCTATCGAGTCCAGTTCTAGATCGCCGCCGAGGATGACGATCTTCTTTCCCGGCGACCTCTTGTAGCCCTCGACCAGGACGATGTCCCCGGGCGCTGCAACGCGGAACGACAACTCGTCGACCCCGCGTCCTTCAGACCGCTGCGCGATCGTGAACTCGTCGCCGGTTATGACCGTCACCGCGGCGCCCGCCTTGCGTACGCGAACGGTGTCCGTGTCCTCCGGCTCGAGCGACGGGTCGACGTGAGTGTGCTTGATGTACGCGACGGTGCGGCCGCGCGACACCAGCTCGCGCGTCAGCGACTCGATCAGCGACGTCTTCCCCGTGTCCTTGGCGCCGACTATCTGGATCCAGTTGGTAGCCATGCGTCCTTCCGTGGTCCCGTGCGGCTCGAGCCGCCGAAGAGGCGTGGCGGACCGCGCCGGTCAGACTAGTAGCGCAGTGCGAGCGCTGTGACGATCCCGGCGAGGCCGGACAGCGCCGCGGCGATGCGGTATACGAGCCAGTTGGCCGCGTTCCAGGTCCGGCTGCCCGACTCGAGCACCGACGCGAGCCGGAGGCCGGCCCACGCGGCGGGTAGCGCGAGGACAGCGGCGATCGGGCCCTGAACGAACGTGTATTCGTTGAACTTGTCCTGCATCGCCCAGTAGGGATTGCCGAGCACGTCGCGCGCGAAGAAAGAGAACGCGACGAACGAGACGAGCGTCAGAAGCGGCGCCGCGATCACCACGCTCACGCCGCTCGCGCGGGCTACGCTGGGGTCGGCGGACCGCTGGCGCGCCTCGATCAGGGAGAAGCCGGTCTCGAAGAGGGCGCCGACCATGAGCACCGCGGCCACCTTGCAGCCCCAGAACGGATGCTGGAGGAACTTGAAGGCCGAGGCGACTAGCGTCAGGACGAGCGAGCTGCCCGGAGACGCCCAGACCCTGCGTCCCAGCACGAGGAAGAGCACGCCGATGGCCGTGAGAAGCGGCGCGCGCGGGATGCTCTTCGCCCACATGGCCTCGCCGATGCCCAGCTCCGCCAGCCCCCATAGAGAGCCGAACAGAACGATGCTTGCGATGATGAGGTGCTTCGACTTCATCGGGTTCTCCCTTGACGTGCCACCGTTGCCGGGCGCGGCCGCCGGTCGGATCGCGCCGATCACTCAAGAACTTCGATTGTACCAGAACCCCACCTGCGGGTCAAAGAGCCGCCGTAGCGGTGGCGGAAACCGTCGGTGTGAAGTACAATCATAGTAGGACGTCCTTTGAGGCTCCCATCGGCAGACGGGCGAGGGCCGACAAGGGGAGGGCATGGCAGGAACACGCTCGAGAGGACAGCTGCTTGCCGGAGGTTTGCTTCTGCTCCTGGCGCTGGCAGCGTATGAGCCGTCGGGAGCGGCGAGCGCGTCGGACGGTGGCGGGCTGGCCGGATTCTCGTTCGGGGTCCGTGGTGGCGTAGGGTTCGCCCAGCACGTCGGTATTGAGGAGCGTGACTCCGACTACTCCGTCGCCAGCAGCTGGCGCGTCGGAGTTACAGGCGGGGCCTTCGTCTACTGGCCCATCACTGACCGGCTGGGGCTTCAGCAGGAGGTCGTCTACTCGCAGAAGGGCTCGAGCCAGCGCATCACCGTGACCATTCTCGAGGTCCCCACGGAGCTGGACGTCGAGTACGAGGTCGACTACATCGAACTCCCGACTCTTCTGAGATACACTTCCTTCCGAGGCGACAGCTTCTCGCTCTACTCGCTGTTCGGCGCCGCCATGTCGCTCAAGACGCGCGGACGGTACTCGCTGTCCGGCGTGCTCACCGACGGAGACCAGGTGATCCCGCTGGCGGCCGACGCCGACCTCAGGGAGGTCGACCTGTTCGACTTCTCGTTCGTCTACGGGACGGGAGTAGAGCGCGAGGTCGGCGGCGTCCTCGTGGGCCTGGAGTACCGGTTCGCGATGAGCTGGAACACGCTCTACATGCCGACCTACGCCTACGTGCCGTTCGAGGACGAGGAAATGCTCATCGAGAACGAGCCGGTACCCCTGAAGAACCAGAGCCACTCCGTCACACTCGGCGTACGCTTCTAGGAGGACATCATGAGGACACTGGTCACACTATGCGGGCTGCTCCTGGCCGTCTCCGCTCACGGCTACGAACACTGGAACGACATCAGGCACAGCGCGGCGCTGCCGGACACGACGGTCGTGGTACGCGTAGAGAACCCCAGCGGAGCCGGCGTCGAGAACTACCTCCTCTACGCCGGTGCGGGAGTCGTGGAGACCGCGATGTCCCCAGTGATCGACGGTCCGATGACGGTGTCGGCGGCGGCCCCGGGTCCCTCGGTCGCCACCGCCTACTACGGGTTCCGTCTGGTTCAAGGTTCGGAGCTGGACCTCGTGCCCGTGAAGCTGCCGTCCGGTTCCAGCCCCCAGCCGGACGATCTGACGCGCATCGCCGAGGACCCTCTGGGAGACGAGATCTTCGGTCGGGAGCACCTCGACATCGTCGACTGCCGCGTGAGCTTCTCAGACACAGAGCTCCACGGTTCGATCACGAACGCGGGCGGCGGCTTTCCGGTGAATCAGCTGCTGACGTTCTTCAGCTATCTGATCGCCATCGCCGATCCTGAGGCGGCCGACCCGGACACAGTGTTCGCTCTCATCCAGACATACGAACAGGCCGGCATCATCAGCCCGGGGCTCTACAAGGTCACCGGCCCGACGACCGGCGACCTCCTGAAGATCGGGGAGATAGACGTCGAGGAGTTCTCAGGACAGAACACCCTGATGCTCACCTGTCAACTGGACGACCTCATGGCCGATCCGTACTTCCAGTCGTGGTACGACCCATCCGACCCGCGCATAGGCGTCGCCGGGTTCACGCAGCGGATCACCATCCTCGGAGGGGCCGCCGACGCCGACACCTCGCCCGGCGGGACGGTTCACTTGAGGGAGTTCGCGATCGAGCCGGGTCCGAACACGCTGCCGGTTCTGTCGGACGCGGCCTTCGTCGGCGATGGGGCGACGTCGGCCGCCGAGATCGACTACCTCGACGCCGACGCGCACTGTCCCGTCGTCTCGGAGATCGTGTTCGACGGCGCCGAGACCTTCCTGCTCTACCCGCAGGACACCGACTACGCGGGCGAGGTCCGCTACCGTAGCGATGAAGGGATAGGGCCGCTGGCTGGCGACACGTGGCAGAGCGCCGTCTTTCGTTTCAGCGACAACCAGACCGACGTGGTCGAGCACTCCGAGACCAACACGGGCGCTCCGGAAGGAACCTCGCTGGCGCTCGCCGTCTCGCCGAACCCCGTTCGTGGGGCCGCGACCATAGCGCTCACGCTGCCGGCTTCCGGGCACATCGACGTGGCCGTCTACGACGTCCGTGGCGCGCGGGTGGCGACGCTCGCCGACCGGTCGGCCGGTCCCGGCGCAGTGACTCTGGGATGGGACGGAAGGGACTCAAGCGGACGGCAGGCAGCGTCGGGTGTCTACTTCCTCAAGGTCGCCACCCCGAGGTCGGTGGAGCTCAGGAAGTTCGCGGTGGTGCGGTGACCCGCCTCCTGCTTCGGCAGACCTACCTGTACATCGCCTTGATGGCGCCCCAGGTCGTGGGCTCGACCGGGTTGTCGCAGTACCCGCATCCTGTGTAGTGGGCCCCGATCAGGACGTCGAGCGGGTTGTTGGCCGGCGCGCACGGCGAGTTGACGCACAGCGTGTAGTCGCCGGCCGCGACGTCGCAGAAGAGCGGGTCGACGAACAGGTTGTCGGACGGGTGGATGCCCGCGCCCGCTAGGGAATCACCTCCGGCGTTCCCGAAGACCGCGCAGGCCGTCACCCAGGCCGCGGACCCCAGCTGGACCGATACAGCGGCGCCGACGCCTGCGAAGGACGCCACGGTGCGCTCCAGCACCGACTGCGCGTCCCGCGTGGCCACCACCGACGCGTCGTCCGCGCGGTTGCCGAACAGCGTGCACTCCGTCAGCTTGACCAGCGAGTGGTCTGCGAGCGCGACGCCGCCTCTGTGGGAGCGGTTCGCGTCGAACGTGCAGCGGTCGAACGTGTTGCCGGGGGTCCGGGACGCGTCCATGAAGCAGGCGGAGCCGCCCCACATGTGCGCGTGGTTCCCGGTGAACAGGCAGCCGTCGACGTCGGTCAGTCCCTCCCTACCGAAGACGGCGCCTCCTCTCTCGGCGGTGTTGCGCATGAACTCGCAACCGGAGGCGGCCAGCCTCCAGTGTGTGCTTGCCACTGCGCCTCCGTCGGCGGCCTCGTTCTCTTCGAACACGCAGTCCGTGGCCTTCACGATCCCCGTGGTGCCCGATTCATCGGCGAAGACCGCGCCGCCCGCCGAGGCGGTGTTGCGCCGGAAGGTGCATCGCGAGAACGTGACGCTCTCCCCCTCGCAGAAGACGGCGCCGCCCGAGTGTCTGGCCATGTTGTTCTCGAAGAGGCAGTCCTCGATGTCGATCCGACCGCCGTAGCACGTTATCTCCATCGCCCCCGCGCTCTCTGTAGAGTGGTTGCCGATGAAACTGCAGTTGCTCACGGTGACGATGGCCGGGAAATGAGTCGTCAGCTCGACGCTGGTTCCGGTGTTCCAGGACCACGGCCCGGACGTGCTCTGCGCGAACGAGCAGCTGTCCACCAGGACGTACGAGTTGCTGCGGAGGAGCATGCAGCGCCCGTTCCCGACGAAGCTGCAGCAGGCGAACGTCACCGAGTGCAGTCCTGCGTGCAGGCTTCCCAGATAGGCGCCGTACTGATTGCCGTCGAATTCGCACCCCCTGACGGTGACCTTGCTGGGCTCGTCGAGCCTGATCGCGTAGCTATTGTCGGTGAACTCACATCCGCTTATCGTTCTCTCTCCGTAGCCTGTCGCCTCTATCAGCGCCCGGTCTCGAAAGACGCAGTCTCTTATCCTGAACGCCGCGCCGTCTTCCGCGTACACGGCGTAGGGACTGGCCGCGTCCCCTGCGCTCGTGAACGTGAAGCCGTCTATGGCCATCGCGTCCGTGTGCCAGCCCTCGAGCAGAATGCCTGGCTGTCCCTGAAGGTCGATGATCGTGACCTCGTGACCACCGAGAGACACGAGCGTCAGGTCCTCGCCGGTCACGGTCAGGTCGCAGTTGCCGGCACCGCCGTAGACCCCCGGGTGGACGAGGACCGTGTCGCCGTCGGACGCCCAGTGGATGCCGAGGAAGATGGACGAGTAGCCGTTCTGCCCGGTGGCGTCGACCGGGATCGTCGCTGCGCCGGCAGCGGTCGCCAGAAAGACGGCGGCCACGAGGCTCACAGGGAGAAGCGCTGCTCTGTTGCCGGTGTCGGTCATCTGTACATCGCCTTGATGGTTCCCCAGGATGTCTGCTCGACGGGTGTGTCGCACGAGGAGCAGCCCTCGCCGCGGGCGCCTATCAGGGCGCCCCACGGGTTCCCTCCGGGGAGCGCCGGCGAGTTGGCGCAGAGGTTTAGGTTCCCGTCCCAGAATCCGCAGAACAGCGGGTCGACAGAGAGGTTGTTCTCAGGGTCGTCTCCGCAGACCTCGTCGCCACCGACGTTGCCGAAGACGATGCACTCACGTATGGTGGGAGAGCCGGTCCCCACGCAGTCGACTCCCGGTCCGTGGTTGTAGAAGGAGATTATCGTGCGTTCGACCAGAGGCTCGCAGTCCCCGAACCTGAGGAGCGCTCCGTCGTCCCTGTCTCTCATGCGCCACCCGCAGAACGTGCAGTTCTCGATGAGCGCGTCACCGATGTCGGTGTGATAGAGCTCGACGTCGTGCCCGATCTCCTGCGTGCCGGTCTTGCCTTTGTTGTTGAAGAACTCGCAGCCGGTCAGGGTCGGCGATGAGTACTCACCCCACACAGTCCCGCCACCCATCGGTTCGTTCCTTTCGAAACGACAGCCATCGATCACGGGAGAACACCCGAACATGTGGATCGCCGCGCCGCGTCCCGTCTGTGAGGAGTAGTAGCCGCCCGACCTGTTGTAGTAGAAGGCGCAGTCGAAGATGGTCACAGAGGAGGGCCTCCTCAGGCTTACGGCTCCTCCTCTGCGGGCCACGTTCGACTCGAACACGCAGCCTACCAGTTCCACCTGGGATCCCAGGATCCGTACCGCGCCTCCGAAGGCCGTTTCGTCGCCGTAGTGGGTGGACACCGAGTTGTCGCTGAACGTGCAGTCTATGACGACGGCCGTGGACTCGTCGAGGAACAGGGCACCCCCGAAGTCGTCGGCCGCGTTCGAGGTCATGTCGCTGCCGCGAAGCGCTATCCCGCCGTTCTCGACGGCTATCGCTCCTCCGTCGACCGCCTCGTTCGAAGTGAACGTGCACGAGTCGAAGACAGGATGGCCGCGCAGGACCCGAACGGCGCCGCCGAGTTCGTCGACGGCGCACGACAGGAATCCGCAGTTAAGGAACATCGGGGAGGAGTCGACGATACGGGCGCCCCCGCCGGTGGAGTGGAAGCCGTTGGTGACCGAGAAACCGTCGACCACGGAGAGCGTGTCCTCGCCGTCGTCGAAGAGGAAGGCCCTGGCGGACCCTTCGCAGTCGATCACGGCCGCGCCGGGCGTTATCGCGCTCAGCTCGATTCGGGCACCGTGGAAGTCGAGGTTGGTGTTGAGAGGCCCTCTGTACGTCCCGTTCTCGACAACGACCCTGTCGTAGTCGCCTGCGGCGTCGAGGCCCTGTTGGATGGTGGAGAAGTCTCCCCCGGGGCCGACCGTGATGGTATCGGCTGAGGCACGCGGGAGCGCGCTCGCCGTCACGATGGCGATGGTCAGGGCGAACGTAGGTGTGTGTCGCATGGCAGCTTCCCTTGGGTAGGGAAGGTCTCGCAGAGGGCGACAGCGCGAGACTACAAGATAGGTGTGGGAACTGTCAATAGCGGGGCGGTCGATAGGCGTCGGTAGGGGAACGTGCGCAGCCCGTCACGGCCCGGAGCCTCGCGTTACGGCGGGGAGCCTCGCGTCACGGCCCGGAGCCTCGCGTTACGGCGGGGAGCCTCGCGTCACGGCGCGTCGCACCCCTCGCCAAACGCGCCCATCCGGACCCCCCACTCGTTGTTCTCCGGGAGGCACGGTGAGTCCGCCCGGAGCGTCAGGTCCTCGTACTGCACGTCGCAGAGCAAAGGGTCCTCGTAGAGCATGCTGGTCGTGTAGCTGCCGCAGATCTCGTTCAGGGTCCCGTTGCCGAAGACGCACGAGAGCGTCGTGTAAGGAGAGCTTCCGTCGCAGAAGATGCCGTCGCCGGGCTGGCCGAAGGCGATGATGGTGTACCTGATCTCCGGAGTGGAGTCGTCCTGCGCGCACACGGCGCTGCCCTGCGAACCCTCGTTCTCGACGAACGTGCACGACGTGATGGTCGGGCTCGACTCGCCGCAGAACACGCCGCCCCCGAACACAGCGTAGTTGTCCAGGAACACGCAGTTCGAGATCTCCGGAGACGAGAACACGCACGCGAGCCCGCCTCCAGAGCCGTAGGCGCCGTTTCGGAGGAAGGTGACACCGTCGAGCGTCGCGTCCGAGCTGACGCACGTCATCCCGCCGCCCTCGACGTTCGAGCTGTTGTCGTTGAAGAGGACATCCTCGAGAACGGGCGATCCGTTCCTCGAATACACGCCGCCCCCGCCGTAGCTGGCCTCGTTCGCGACGAAACGGACATTCCTGATGGTCACCGACGAGCCCTCGAGATACATCCCCGCGCCCCGAAGCGTGTCGCCGCCCGTGATGACCAGGTTCTCGATCACGGGGGACGACGAACCGTCGATGTAGAAGCCCCTGCCCGTGCCTCCGCAGTCGATGACGGTGTCGTCGCGGGACCCCGCGCCCATCACTGTCGGGCTGGTGTTCGCGAACGCCAGGTTGCGGTTGCCTGGGCCAGTGTACGTCCCCGGCTGTATGACGACGACGTCGATGCTGCGGGCCGCCGTGAGTGCCTCCTGGATCGTTCTGTAATCGCCGCCGCCACTGGCGTCTACGGTCAATGTCCTGCTGCCGGGGTCGGCCGGATTGGACTCAGAGCAGCCGGCGAGCCAGAGCGAGGAGCACGCGGCGGCCAGCGCAAGAAGGGCCACGCGAACGGCGGGCCTGAACCCGGCAAGGATAGGGGAACACTGGTTCACGAGGGCTCGTCTCCAGAAGGATGGTTAACGGGAGGGCACTCTCCAGCGTACCCCCGTCCCATCACTGTGTCAACGCTGGGCGCCCTGATTCTTGACCCCATTCCCCGAGCCGGATATACTCGAATGCTGCGACACCAGCGTCACACCGTCGGCCAGCCTCTCCTCCTGAGCCGCTTCACAGGAGGGCCGCATCGGCCGGCGGTTCGTCTCGGTGGACGCTTCACACGGATCCAGGAGGCCGCGCCGGCGGAGTGGGGCGCGCTGCCTTCAACGCAGGACAGGAGGATACGTTGGGCGACCTCAGCGCGCGGCTTGCCGCGCGGGCGCAGGGCAAGGAGCCCTCGCCGATCCGCGAACTCCTCAGGTTCATGAAGACAGAGGGGATGATCTCCCTCGGTGGCGGGTACCCGAACCCGGACACGTTCGTGTTCGACCGCGTCGACGTGCGGTTCAAGGACGGCGCCGAGACGACACTGGACGGGGCGGAGCTAGTGACGGCGTCGCAGTACGGCGCGTCCGACGCGCACGCCGGGTTGCGTGACGAGCTCCTGGCGTGGCACCGCGACAAGGACGGCGTGGAGCTCGACGCGTCCCGGCTGGTAGTGACTAACGGCAGCCAGGAGGGCCTCTTCATCATGGCCTACCTGTTCGCCGACCCCGGCGACTCCATCGCGCTCTCCGAGCCCGCGTATCCAGGCGCGCTGTCCGCGTTCAGGTCGTTCACGCACAACTTCGTGTCGGTTCCTCTCGACGACCGCGGCATGGACACGGTCGCGCTAGAGGCGGAGTTGACGACGCTCGAGCAGAAGGGCGGAAAACTACCGAAGTTCATCTACACGGTGCCATCTGGCCACAACCCGGGCGGGGTCGCGCTGTCTCTCGAGCGGCGGAAGCACATGCTCGAGATCGCGCGGCGCTTCGACCTCCTCGTGCTCGAGGACGATCCCTATCAACTGGTCAAGCTGGACGGTTCCGACCCGCTTCCCTCCATACAGTCGATGGACGAGGACGGCCGGGTCGTCAGGCTCGACAGCTTCTCAAAGGTCTTCGCGCCGGGCCTGCGCATCGGCTACACGACGGGCCCCTCTGATATCGTCCGCCAGTTCGTGCTCTTCAAGCAGTCGTCGAACCTGCACACGAGCACGTTCATCCAGGCGGTCCTTCACAAGTACATGACGACCGCGGGACACGACGCTTTCCGCGCTCACATAAAGAAGAACTGCGAGTTCTACCGAGCGAACCGCGACGCGATGGTCGACGCGGCGCGCGAGTTCCTTCCGGAGGATGTGAAGTTCAACATCCCGACGGAGGGGATGTTCATATGGTTCGTGCTGCCCGAGTCCTGTGACGCCCGTCGGATGGTCGATGAGCACTGCGAGAGTCTCTTGGTGCTGCTGGTTCCCGGCAGCGCGTTCTCGACACAGGGGAAGCTCGGCAACTGCATGCGCGCGAGCTTCAGCATGGTCACCCCGGAGCAGATCCGGGAGGGCATGAGACGCTTTGGAGAGATGGTCAAGAGGGAACTCAAGTAGGACAGTCACTCAAGGAGGTGGTTGATGGCGAAGCCGACCATCGTGACGATGCCTGGAGACGGTATCGGACAGACGGTTCTGCCGGAGGCGCTCAGGGTCATCGAGGCCGCGGGCTTCGAGGCGGATTACGTGCACGGCGACATTGGATGGGAGTTCTGGAAGAGCGAGGGGAACGCCCTCCCTGACCGCACGATCGCGCTTCTCGAGGAACACAGGCTCGGTCTCTTCGGCGCCATCACGTCGAAGCCGAAAGACAAGGCCGCGGCCGAGATCAACGACGAGCTCAAGGAAGAGGGCTACGTCTACTACAGCCCGATCGTGGGCATGCGGCAGCACTTCAACCTCGACCGCTGCATCCGTCCGTGCCGCTCGTTCCCGGGCAACCCGCTCAACTTCATCCGCCGCACCCGCGACGGGTTCGAGGAGCCGGAGGTCGACGTCGTAATCTTCCGCCAGAACACCGAGGGTCTCTACGGCGGCGTCGAGTGGACCGCTCCTCCGCCGAACGTGCGCGAGGCGCTCGCCACGCATCCGAAGATGAAGAAGTTCCTCGACGTCCCGAACGAGGACCTCGCGGTCTCGACTCGAATCTTCACGCGCCAGGCCTGCCGGAGCATCTGCCGCGCCGCGTTCGAGTACGCCGACAAGTTCGGCTACACGTCGGTGACCGTCTGCGAGAAGCCCAACGTCATTCGCGAGACCTCCGGCATGATGGAGGCCGAGGCCAAGAAGGTCTCCGCCGACTTCCCGGGCATCGATCTCTGGAGCACGAACATCGACGCGCAGATGATGTGGCTGACGAAGAACCCGGAGGACTACGGTATCATCATCGCCGGCAACATGTTCGGCGACATCGTGTCCGACGGCTTCGCCGGTCTCACGGGCGGTCTGGGCTTCGCGTGCAGCGCGAACATCGGCGACACGTGCGCCGTGTTCGAGCCGACGCACGGCTCGGCGCCGAAGTACCAGGAGCTGGACCCGTCGATCGTCAACCCGATCGCGATGATCCTCTCGGCGTGCATGATGCTCGATCACATCGACGAGGCCGAGAAGGCCACGCACATTCGCGAGGCCATCGCCCGCGTCATCAAGGCGCAGAAGGTCCAGTCCTACGACATGATGAAGCTGCGCGGCGGCCCGGACGCGATCGACCAGGGCGCGGCGACAACGCAGCAGATGACCGACGCGATCATCGCCGAAATGTAGAACGAAGGGACGGGGCGTCGCGCGCGGCGCCCCGAGACCTCAGGAGCGGACCATGGGAATGACATTCGCGCAGAAGGTGCTGGCTCGCGCCTCGGGGAACGACTTCGTCGTCCCGGGCCAGATCGTCGCGGTCAAGCCGGACCACCTTCTGACGCACGACAACACCGCAGCCATAATCGGCAAGATCGGTGACGAGCTCGACAAGTACGGCGTGATTCGGAAGGACATGCCGGTCATCGTGCTCGACCACGTCGCGCCAGCCGCCAACGAGAAGACGGCGACGGGTCACGCGAACGTCAGGGAGTACGTCAGGAAGCACCAGCTTCCGAACTTCTACGACGTGGGGACCGGGGTTTGCCACCAGGTGGTCGTCGAGAAGGGCCACGCGCTCCCCGGGAAGATACTCGTTGGAAGCGACTCGCACACGTGTTCGTACGGCGCCGTCAACGCGTTCTCGACCGGGATCGACCGGACGGAGGCCGCGGCGCTCCTCCTCGTGGGGGAGACGTGGTTCAAGGTCCCGCCGACAATC
>Ga0180429_10000408_pt1 | contig 38394 bp, 36 predicted proteins | sample SS_ome_FD_132428 | JGI IMG/M metagenome (GOLD analysis project Ga0180429, IMG submission 132428) | Hypersaline lake sediment archaeal communities from the Salton Sea, California, USA - SS_1_S_1 metaG | ecosystem: Environmental > Aquatic > Non-marine Saline and Alkaline > Hypersaline > Sediment ...
GCTCCTCGAATCTCGCGCGCCTTGCCCTCGCCCATGCTCGCTCGGCCCTCTTTCCTCGGCACATTTCGCTAGTGCTACCTGGCAGCGTCACCGACGCACGGTGACGCTGCAGAGGTCGCCACGGTGCTCACCGACTGATGGTGACTGCGCTCCTCTGTGCCGGGGGCGCTGGGCCGGCTGCGATGGGCGACGGCCGCGTTGCGCGAAACTCTGCGGTGCTCACCTACAGATGTAGGCTGCGCTCCTCGAATCTCGCGCGCCTTGCCCTCGCCCATGCTCGCTCGGCCCTCTTTCCTTGGTGGGTTTCTTGAGGGGTTCCCGGCGGCGTCGCCGATGAACGGCGGCCTTGCGGCGCTCTCGCGCATGCTCGCACCGCCCCGTTTCCCTGGCGGTTTTTTTCGGGGGCTTTTGCTGCGGCGCGGTGCATCCCGCGCGCTGCATCTCGTGCTTGTGACGCGGCCGGCCTGTGCGGCAAGCTGGCGATCGCGCCGCCGTCGCATGTCGTGACTCTGGCCGGCGCGAGGAGGATCCCGACATGGCACGACCGAACGGCATACATCACCTGGCCATCATGACGGCGGACGTGAAGACGCAGATCGCGTTCTTTGCCGATGTGCTCGGCATGCGCCTGACCGCGCTTTACTGGATGCACAACGTCGACGGTTATTTCCACGCTTTCATGGAACTCAACCCGAGCTGCTCGATCGCGTTCGTGTTCGCGCCGGCGGTGGCCGAGATTCCCGTCGAACCCGGAATCTCGCACGCCGGTAACCCGGTCGCGCCGTGCGCGGCCGGCGTCGCCCAGCACATCGCGTTCAACGTCGATACGCAGGAGGAGCTGCTCGCCATGCGCGATCGCATTCGCTCGCATGGCGTGCGCGTGCTCGGTCCGCTCGATCACGGTTTCTGCGAGTCGATCTATTTCGGCGGGCCCGAGAACCTCGTGCTCGAGGTCTCGACCTCGCCTGCGGCGATCGATGCCGAAGCCTGGATTGATCCGGAGGTCGTGGCCTTGAACGGGATTTCTGCCGAGGAACTCGAACGTTTCAAGAACCCGCCCGCCTACGTCAACGCGAGCGACGACCCGGTGCCGCAGCCGCCGGCTGGAGGCGGGCGACCGGAGTACACGCGCATGAGCGAAGGCTTCGCCGCCGCCTTCGACCTGCCGGACGAAGTCGTGACGCGCGAACTCAGCGAGAACACGCCGCCGGTGCAGGTGGCGTCGGCGGGTTGAGCGGGCTAAGGGCGCCGCGGAGCGGCGCTGCGCAGCCGCCGGCGGGCCGCGCAGCCGAAGCCGACGAGCGACGCGGCCAGCAGTGGCGCAGCGGCCGGTAAGGGGACGGCGGCCGGGAACGGCGTCGGCGCGAGGACCGTGATCCCACCATGCTCGGTGAAGACAAGGGGACTGCTGGCGTGCAAGGTCATGTCCGGACCGCCGATTAACCTCGGGCTGCCCAGCTGAAGGTTCCCGCTCGATATGATACCGGTGAAGCTCGACGTGTGCCCCCACGTAATGGCACCCGGGCTGCTGCCACCAGCAGCGCGCGGTCCACTCGTCAACGTCAGTCCTGATGAACCACCGGCACCCGCATTGACCAGGGCATTGTGCGGACCGATCGATGCCGGATCGACCGGCCCACCGTTCTCGCCAGGGAAAGCCAGGTAGTACGTATCCAGTCGCAGGCTTCCCGTACCCCGGAGTGCCGAACTGATCAGGGCGCTGTCGCGCAGCACCACCGCATGCGGGCTGCTCACCCGCAGCGTACCGGCATTCCCGGCGAAACCGCGCACGAACAAGGTGCCCCCGGCGGACAGGGCCAGGCTGCCGTCATGCCAGCGTTCGGTGCCGCGCAGCAGCGCGTCGCCATTGACGACGACCGGCGCCGCATCGCTCGTCGCGCCGAGTGCCGCATCGCCATGCGGCCAGGCGAAGTTGATGCTGTCGAAAATCACCGCGTCCTGACCCAGCAGCGTGATGTCCGCGGCGCCGTGGCCGGCGAAGTCGACATAGAGATCGCCACTCACCGCGAGGTCCAGCGCGAACGTCGCGCCGGCCGGTTCGATGATCAGCTCGCCCGGCCCGGTGAGCGTCGCTGCGGGGCTTGCGTTCGCCGCCAGTGACAAGGCCACGGCCAGCGCCAGGCAGCATCCCCGCCTTACCGCGGTACGTGCCCGCGGCGCGGCGCCACGCCCGTTCGAATCGACTTCCTGCATGCGGCTCCCTCCGTGTTCGCGCGGCGCGCAATGCCTGCAGCATTATGGCTCTTTTTGCGCATGCCCGTTACCTTAGGCGCGGTATCGCTTTCAGGGGAGATTCACATGCTGTCACGTTCGTGCCTGGGCCTGGCGCTCACCGCGCTCACTACCGCCGCGATCGCCGCGACGACCATCGACGACACCACGCTGACCGCGCCCGATGCGGCCGACTGGCCGGGTTACGGCCGCGATTACTCCGAGCAGCGCATGAGTCCCCTCGACCAGATCGACGCGACCAACGTGCGCGAGCTCGGCATCGCCTGGTATCTCGATCTGCCCGAGGACCGCTCGCTCACCGGCACACCGCTGGCGGTCGACGGCGTGCTCTACTTCAACGGCAGCTACAACGTGGTGCGCGCGGTCGATGCGAAGAGCGGCAAGCTGTTGTGGGAATACGATCCGAACGTGACGGAAGTCTCCGGTGACCGCCTGCGCATGATGTGGGACTGGAATCGCGGCATCGCCTACTGGAAAGGCCGCGTCTACAACGCGACCATCGACGGCCGCCTCATCGCCATCGATGCGAAGACCGGCAAGGCAGTGTGGACGGTGCAGACCTTTGATCCGAAGGAAGCGTTGATCATCACCGGCGCACCCAAGGTCTTCCGCGACAAGGTCATCATCGGCAACGGCGGTACCGAGTGGGGACCGGCACGCGGCTTCGTCACCGCCTACGATGCCGCAACCGGCGAGCAGGCGTGGAAGTTCTACACCGTGCCCGGCAACCCCGCCGACGGCTTCGAGAACAACGCGATGAAGATGGCGGCCAAGACCTGGACCGGCGAATGGTGGAAGCACGGCGGCGGCGGCACCGTGTGGCACGGCATCACCTACGATCCCGAGTTCAACCAGGTCTACCTCGGCACCGGCAACGGCAGCCCCTGGAATCCCAAGATTCGTTCGCCGCAAGGTGGCGACAACCTCTTCCTGTGCGCCATCGTCGCGCTAGACGCTGACACCGGCGAGTACAAGTGGCATTACCAGACCACCCCGGGCGAGGCCTGGGACTACAACTCCAACATGGACATCGTGCTGGCCGATCTCGACGTACCGGCGCCTGACGGTGGTACCCCACGCACGGCGAAGGTGATCCTGCACGCCCCCAAGAACGGCTTCTTCTACATCATCAACCGCGCCAACGGTAAGCTGCTTTCGGCGGAGAAGTTCGCCAAGGTCGACTGGGCCACGCACGTCGACATGAAGACCGGCAAGCCCGTCGAGCGCGCCGGCGCGCGTTACGAGGACGGCGAGGAGATCGTCTGGCCGAGCCCGTTCGGTGCGCACAACTGGCATGCCATGTCCTACAACCCGGATACCGGGCTGGCCTACTTCGCCGCCATCGAGATGCCGGGCCTGTTCACCGACAAGCACATCGACGTACAGGCGTGGGAGTCGCCCTACTTCCAGTTCGACCCGGCGATCGCCTTCGGCGCCGACTACGTGCCGGACGATGCCGGGACGGGCGCGCTGCGCGCATGGGACCCGCTCTACCAGGAACTCAAGTGGGAAGTACCGCTGCCCGGGGTGTGGAACCCGGGCACGCTGACGACCGCCGGCAACCTGGTCTTCCAGGGGCGCGCCGACGGCACCTTCTGGGCCTACCGTGCCGACAACGGCGAAGTGCTGTGGCACACCGACCTCGGCCTCGGCGTCTCGGCGCCGCCGATCACCTATGCCGTCGACGGCACGCAATACGTCGCGCTGCTGGTCGGCTGGGGCGGCGCCGGCGCGGCCACGCCCGGCTTCGTCGGCGCCCAGCATGGCTGGGCCTACCGTGCCCACCAGCGGCGCCTCGTCGTGTTCGCCCTCGGCGGCGAAACCCCGTTGCCGACCCAGCCGCCGCCGCTGCACCCGCAGCCCCTGCTCGTGGAGGACTTCGCCATCGACACGGCGCTGGCCGACCGCGGCGCCGACCTTTACACGGGTGTGTGCATGATGTGCCACGGCGCGGGCGCCGGCGCGGCGGGCTATGCGCCCGACCTGCGTGCCTCGCCGGTGATGCTCTCGCTCGACGCGCTGCGCGAGATCGTCATCGGCGGCAGCCGGCGCGACCAGGGCATGCCCAACTTCCCCGAGTATGGCGATGACGAACTGGTCGCGATCCAGCACTACGTGCGCCGTCAGGCCAATACCCCGGCGCCGTGCAAAGCCTGCCAGGCGGCACGCTGAGCGCGTAGACGATCGATGCGAACACGCGGACGACACGGCGCTTGAGCGGGCGCGCCGCCATCACCGCCGACAGCCTCAACGCCGTCGACCTGTTTCGCGGCCTGCCGCCTGCCGATCGGCAGGCGATCGCCGCGCGCCTCGTCGCCGTGCGCCATCCGGCCGGCAGGATCATCGTCAGCCAGGACGACGGCCACAACGACGTCTTCTTCATCCTGAGCGGCGACGTGCGCGCGACCTTCCACGGCCTCGGCGGACGCGACGTCCAGTTCCGCGACCAGCATGCCGGCGAGATGTTCGGCGAACTCGCCGCCATCGACGGACGTCCGCGCTCGGCCGCCGTCACCGCACTGAGCGAGGTATTTCTCGCGCGGGCCAGCGCGCGCGACTTCCGCGGCATCGCTGCCGGCTACCCGGAAGTCGCACAACGACTGTTCACCCACCTCGCGCAGCTCGTGCGCGCGCTGTCCGACCGGGTGGTCGAGTTCTCCACCCTGGGTGTCAACAACCGCATCCACGGTGAGCTGCTCAGGCTGGCCCGCGAGTTCGGCGTCAGCGATAACGCCGCGCTGATCCGGCCGGCGCCCACGCACGCCGACATCGCCAGCCGCGTGAGCACCCACCGCGAAGCGGTCACACGCGAGATCGCCGCGCTCGACCGTGCCGGCATCCTGGTCCGCGCGCGCGGCCAGCTGCACGTCGTCGACGTCGCACGCCTCGAAGCCCTGGTCGCTGCCGTCACCCGCAACTGACGCGCGGGCGATCGCATCGGCTCGGTGGCTTTTGCCACAGCGCGCCGTACCGCCGACACCTAGCATGATCCCAACCTCACAGTGTCGCGATACCCCGCGACAGGAGTCATGGACATGCAACAACTACGCGAACTCGGCCCCCTGCTCGGCGTCGCGCTGGCCAGCGCCGCGCTGACGCTTCTGCTCGCGATGCGGCTCGCCAGCGCGCTCGCCCCCCCGCTCGCCTGAGCACCCCACCCGCCTCCCCGCTTCGCCGGGCGCCCCCTCGCCCGGCCGCCTTTTCCCTCACGCACGCCCCAAGTGGCGAAACGTTGAGCAAAAGTGTCAGACACTTTTGGCGCTGCAGCATGATGCCGCGGCGGCGGCGGCGTGTGAGACCGGTTCTAGTCAGCCTCGCCTGCCGACGACATAATCGGTCGTGGCCGCGCCGCGCGCGTGCGCCCACGAGGAGGAGGAGCCCCACATGAAAATCGCCTGTTTTCACCTGATGCCATACCGCGATCTGCCCGCGGATTTCGAGCAGAAACACAAGTCGGCCTGGTTTTCCCTGCCGTTCAGCGCCGTCGGCGACGCCAACAAGGCCGCGCAGTATTACAACTGGACGCTCGACGAGCTGACCTTCGCCGCCGAGAACGGTTTCGACGGCGTGTGCACCAACGAGCACCACCAGAATTCCTACGGCTTCATGGTCAACCCCAACATGATGGGCTCGGTGCTGGCGCGCGCGACGCGCGGCACCGACTGCGCCATCGTGCAGATGGGCGAGACGGCCGTGTTCCTCAACCCGCCCATCCGCGTCGCCGAGGAATACGCGATGCTCGACTGCATCTCGGAAGGGCGGCTCGTCGCCGGCTTCCCGGTCGGACTCGGCGGTGACTTTTCCTACAGCTACGGCATGGCCCCGCTCGAGCAGCGCGCGCGCTACTACGAGGCGCACGACCTGATCAAGAAAGCGTGGACCGCCAGGGAAGGATTCGCCTGGAACAGCAAGTACTACCAGCTGCCGATGGTCAACATCTGGCCGCAGCCGGTGCAGCAGCCGCATCCGCCGATCTGGGTCCCCGGCAACGCCAGCCCGAGCACCTGGGACTTCGTGATCAAGAACGACTACTCCTACTGCTTCCTGACCTACTTCGGCGCCAAGGGCGCCAAGCACATGGTCAACGGCTTCTGGGACCGTTGCGAGGAGATGGGCCGAGACCGCAATCCCTACCGCATGGGTTTCCTGGTCCCGGTCGGCGTGTCGGAGACCGACGCGCAGGCCGAGGCCGAGTACGGTCCGGCCGCGGAGTTCTTCTACCACAAGGGTCTGCACCTCCCCGAGCAGCTTCTCGCACCGCCCGGACACATGACCCATTCGAGCCTGACCCATCTCATCACCAAGCGGCCTTTCCCGCCTTTCGACGAGCTCAAGCGGCTGCGCTACAAGGACATGAACGAACGCGACTTCGTGGTCTGCGGCAGTGCCAGCACGGTGCGCGATCGCCTGCTCGACATCATCAAGACGCTCAACGTCGGCCACCTGATGATCCTGCCGCAGTTCGGCTCGTTGTCGCACCAACAGACGATGACCAACATCGAACGCATCGGTAAGGACATCCTGCCGCACCTGCGCGGCGTGTGGGACGGTTCCGGCTGGCAGGATCACTGGTGGCCACAGGCATGCCAGAAACAGACCCGGGCCGCGGCCTGAGCGAGAACGAGGGGAGAGAACCACTACCATGGCAAAACCACGCAAGCGCACCGTGCCGGTCCTCGGCGGTGCCCTGGAAATGACCGTAAACGTCGCCGGCAAGGGCAAGCCGCTGGTGTTCCTGCACTCCGCCGGCGGCTTCTACTGGGATGATTTCCTGGACGAGCTGTCGGAGCACTACAAGGTCTACGCGCCGCACTTTCCCGGTACCGCGCCGGGCCGCCCCAACGACATCGACCAGCTCGACAGCCTGTGGGACACCGTCATCGCCTATGAAGACCTGCTCGACGCGCTGAAGATCCGCAAGTGCCGCCTCATGGGACACTCCTTCGGCGGATTGCTCGCCGCCGAGCTTGCCGCGCAGCGCCCCAAGGCGATAGAGAAGCTGGTGCTGATCGCACCCATCGGCCTGTGGCGCGAAGATGCGCCCTACTCGGTGTGGAACTGGTGCTCGCCGGGTCCGGAAGAAATCATGGACGTGCTGTTCTACGACAAGACCCACCCGGATGTCGTGCGGCGCATGACGCCGCCCGACAACCCGCGCAAGGCCGACCAGTGGACGATCGATTTCATCTGGACGCTCGGCTGTACCGGCAAGGTCATCTGGCCGATCCCGGACAAGGGCCTGAAGAAACGCATCCACCGCATCAGCGCGCCGAGCCTGGTGGTGTGGGGCGAGAACGACAAGCTGATCCCGCCGGCCTATGCCGAGGAGTTCGGGCGCGCCATCGCCGACGCCGAGGTCTTCATGATCCCGCAATGTGGTCACGAGCCGCCGCTCGAGCAACGCGGCCGCCTGGCCGAGCGCGTCGGCAGCTTCCTCGCCGCTTGACGCAAGCTGCGCAACGCCGGCACGGCAGGTCGCCAGGACAGGCCGTGCCGGCCCCCGAGCTTCTCCCCACATGAGTACCCATACCGCCACCATCAGCTGGGAAGCCGGTCCACACGGCTTCCGCCGCGGGCGCTTCTCGCGCGTCCACCGCTGGCAGTTCGACGGCGGCCTGGAAATCACCGCCGCGGCTGCACCCTCGGTGATCCCGGCGCAGTGGACCGATGCGGCCGCGATCGATCCCGAGGAAGCCTTCGTCGCCGCCATCGCGAGCTGTCACATGATGAGCTTCCTGCACGTCGCCAATCGCGCCGGCCTCGACGTCGCCCGCTACGACGACGCCGCGGTGGGCCATCTTGCGAAACGTAGCGATGGCGAGCGCTGGATCGCGCGCGTCGAACTCGCGCCGCGGGTCACCTGGGGCGAAGGCGAACCGCCGGACGCGGCTGCCGAGGCCGCGCTGCACGAGCACGCACACGCGATCTGCTTCATTGCCAACTCGGTGGCCAGCGAGATCGTCGTCACGCCGCATCGCCCCTGATCCCCCCCCGGATCCCGCCCCGATCCCCGACCCCGTGCGCGGCACGGGCGAGCCGATATACTGTCGGCCACGCAAGGAGGGACACGACATGAGCCACCGCATGGGCTTCGGCATCTTTCTCGCCCCGTTTCATCGCGCCGGCGAGAATCCCACGCTCGCTTTTCAACGCGACCTCGAGCTGATTCAACACCTCGACGCGCTCGGCTACGACGAAGCCTGGATCGGCGAACACCATTCCGCCGGTAGCGAGATCATCGCCTCCCCCGAAATCTTCATCGCCGCGGCGGCGGAGCGTACACGCCACATCCGCCTCGGGACCGGTGTCATCAGCGTGGGCTACCACAACCCGCTGTGGGTAGCGCAGCGCCTCGTGCTGCTCGACCACCTCACGCGCGGGCGCATGATGTTCGGCGCCGGCCCGGGATCGCTGCCGACCGACGCCGCGATGATCGGCATCGAACAGGCGCAGACGCGTGATCTCCTCGAGCAGGGTTTCGACATCATCATGCAGCTGCTGACCAGCGAAGAGCCGGTCACGTTCCAGAACGAGCGCTGGGACCTGCGCGAGGCGCAGCTGCACCTGCGCCCGTACTCCAACCCCTTGTTCGACTGCGCGGTCGCCGCGGTGGCCTCGCCTTCGGGCCCGCGCCTCGCCGGCAAGCACGGCGTCGGCCTGCTCTCGCTCGGCGCCACGCAGGCGGCCGGCTTCGATGCGCTGGCCATGCACTGGGACGTGATGGAACAGCGCGCGGCGCAGTTCGGTACCGTCGCCGATCGCGCCAGGTGGCGCCTGGTCGGCATGCTGCATTGCGCCGAGACGCGCGACCAGGCGCGCCAGGATGTCGCCTACGGCATCGCCTCGTGGTTCCGCTACTTCCAGTCGATCGCGGGCCTGCCGCACATGAACCCCGAAGGCGACGAAGTCCACGAGATGATCGATTACGTGATGGACTCGGGCATGGGCGTGATCGGCACACCGGACGACTGCAAGGCGCAGATCGACAAGCTCTGGTCGCAATCGAACGGCGGCTTCGGCAGCTACCTCATGCTCGCCCACGAGTGGGCCAACACGCAGGCCACCCGGCGCAGCTACGAGCTCATCGCGAAGTACGTGATGCCGGAGTTCCAGGGCCAGGCCCAGGCCACGCGCAACGCGGTGGCGCACGCGCGCAAGCTGCGCGAGAAGCTCAAGACCGAGCAGCAGGCGGCGCTCGACGCGATGAGTGCCAAGCACGCCGCGGAGATGGCCGAAATCGAGAAGAACCGGGGCAGCGGCGGCTGAACCGCTCGCGCACGGGCGCACGACATTTCCACGGGAGGGAAGACGGATGGACATACTCAAGCTCGCGACCGACCTGTTCATGCAGAAAGTCGGCGGCGGCAATCTCGATGCCGCTACCGTGCAGGGCGCGCTGGCCGGCCTGCTCGGCGACGGCGGCCAGGTCGACATCGCCGGCATCGTGGACAAGCTGCAAGGCAGCGGGCTCGCCGCGCTGGCCACCTCATGGCTGGGTGACGGCGGCAACGCGCCGATGGTGCCGGCCCAGGTGCTGGAGATCTTCGGCCAGGGGCAAATCGCCGACTTCGCCGCGACCACCGGCATCGAGACCGAACGCGCCGCTGGCGGGCTTGCCGCAATGCTGCCGGAGCTGGTCGACAAGTGCTCCTCGGGCGGCAGCCTGCTCGACGCCGTCGGTGGCGCCGGCGGCCTGCTCGGCGCGGCCTCGAAACTCTTCAAGTAAGCCCCGGCGCAGCGAGGGGTAGGGCCCGAAGCGCAGCTCGCGCGGCACGCGACACGCCTCCCGCCCGCCAACAAGGCACCGGCCCGACGGGTGCAGCGTCCCTCGGCCCGGCATTCGAACACATCCGCGGACGGCAAGCAGCCGCGCGGTAACAGGGGAGCACCGCATGGAATTCGGCGTCACTTTCACCTCGCGCATCGGCGACTACGATCTGGTCGCCCTGGCCGAGTCACTCGGTTTCGACCAGGCATGGTTCTTCGATTCGCAGATGATCTACTCCGACGTCTACGCGACGATGGCGGTGGCCGCGCGCGAGACCCGGCGCATCCGTCTCGCCACCGGCGTCGCCGTGCCGACCACGCGCATGGCGCCGGTCATCGCGCACAGCATCGCGAGCGTCGCTCAGCTCGCGCCGGGGCGCGTCGAGCTCGGCGTCGGCAACGGCAACACGGCGCGCCTGACGATGGGCCTCAAGCCCGTGCCGCTCGGCCGCATGAAGCGCGAGATTCGCACCATCCAGGCGCTGCTGCGCGGCGAAGAGGTGATGCACGACTGCGAGGGCGAGCAGCACCTGATCAAACTGCTCCATCGCGACCAGGGCTTCATCAACCTGGAGCAGCCGATCCCGTTGACGCTGTCGGCCTTCGGCGAGAAGACACTGGCCTATTGCGGCGCCGAGTGCGATGCCCACCTGACCTGGAACCCGACGCCGGAAAGCCTGGCGGCGAATCGCCAGATTCTCGACGCCAGCGCGCGCCAGGCCGGCCGCGATCCGGCGACGATCCCATCGAAAGCGATCTTCCCGCTCGCGCTGCTGCGCCCGGGAGAAACCGCGGCCAGCCCGCGTGTGCTGCACAGCCTCGGCCCGTTCATCACCAACCTGCTGCACGTGTTGTGCGAGTGGGACGATGCGCTGCTACCCGGTGACGACTCGATTGCGCCGCTGGTCCAGCGCTACCGCGACTACGTGCACGGCCTGCCGCCCGAACGCCGCCACCTGATCCTGCACGAAGGGCACCTGGTCTACACCCGCCCCGACGAACGCGACTACCTGGTTCCGGAAATCGCGCAGATCGCCGGCATGATCGGCGATCCCGACCAGGTCATCGAGAACATCCGCGCGCTCGAGGCGGCCGGACTCACCCACTTCGCATTCCAGGTCACCGACGATCCCATCGGACAGATGCGCGCCTTCGCCGAGGCGGTGATCAACCGCTACTGAGCACCGCCCTCATCGCCGCTCGCTGCGGATCACGCCGGCACTGGCGAGCGCGGCGATGGCCTCCGCATCGAGACCAAGCAGGCCGCTGAGCACCGCCTCGTTGTGCTCCCCGAGCAGCGGCGCGATGGCCTCGGCCACTTCGGGTTGGGCGGAGAACTTGAACGGGAAACCCGGCACCTGCACACGGCCGAGGATGGGATCGTCCACCTCGCGCACCATGCCGCGCTCGACGAAGTACGGGTGCTCGAGCGTGTCGAGCGGATTCATTACCGGCGCCGCCGGCACACGGTGCGCCTCGAGCGCGGCGACGACCGCCTCGTCATCGGCAAAGCCTGCCGCCCACTCCTCGATGATGGCAATCAGCGCGTGGCGGTTACGAGCGCGCGTGCCGCCGTCGGCGAAACGCTCGTCGTGTTCGAGCTCGGGACGTCCGAGCGCCGCGCACAAGCCCTTCCACTGCAGCTGCAGCACGGCGATGACGAGATAGCCGCGCGGCCCGCGGAACACGCCGAACGGCGCGATCAGCTCGTGGTGTTCGCCGGTGCGGCGCGGCTGGAACTCGTCGCCCATGACGGAGCGGCCATGCACGTTGTACTCGTGCATGTGGTAGACGGCGTCGACCATGGACAGGTCGATGTACTGCCCCTCACCGGTGCGCAGGCGGTGGAACAGCGCATAGCCGATGGCGGCGAATCCGTGTACACCGGCGTTCGAGTCACAGATGCCGATACCGACCGGGTGCGGTGGGCCGTCGGCTGGACCGGTCACGTCCATCAGGCCGCTGAAGGCCTGCGCGATCCAGTCGTAACCGGTCTTGTGCGACAGCGGACTGACGCGGCCGAAAGCGGACACCGAGGCCATCACCAGCGACGGGTTGATGGCCTTGAAGGCGTCGTAGGTGAAGCCGCGCTTCTCCATCACGCCGGGCCCGGCGTTTTCCACGACCACGTCGACCTCGGCGACGAGGCGGCGCACGAGATCCTGTGCTTCGGCCGCATGCAGGTCCAGGCACAGGCTCTGCTTGCCGCGATTCTGCTGCACGAAGAAGCCGCTGCGCCCGTCGCGCAGTACCGGCAGCAGGCGTCCGGGATCGCCGCCCGGGGCCTGCTCGATCTTGATGATCTCGGCGCCCATCTCCGCCATCAGGCGCGTGATCGAAGGTCCGGCGAGATACTGCGTGAAATCGAGCACGCGGATACCGTCCAGCATCATCATCGTCGTAGTCCTCCCCTCCTGGTGCACATGGCGCACACCTCGATGTTAACGAATCCGGCGGCTGTGACGCCGTCGCGCTCGATCTGGCATGATGCCGCCCGCACTGACGTCTACCTGGGGAGACCACGACATGACCGCGAAACGCATCCTGCTCACCGGCGCCTCGTCCGGCATCGGCGCCGCCTGCGCCGGCCTCTTCCACGCCGCCGGCGACGAGGTCACGTCCCTCGACATCAAGGACGCGCCGGCCGGCGCCAGCCGCCACCAGCATTGCGACATGAGCGATCCTGCTTCGATCGACGCCGCGCTGGCGGCGCTCGAAGGCAACTTCGACGTGCTGCTCAACGTCGCCGGCGTGCCGGGCACGCTCGACCCGCTGCTCATCATGCGCGTCAACACGCTGGGACTGAAACACCTCACCGAGGCCATGCTCGAGCGTCTCAACGCGGGTGGCGCGATCGTCAACATCGCCTCCATTGCCGGCTTCAACTGGGGCCGCCACCTCAAGGACATCAGCGAGCTGCTCGCGATAGACGATTTCGCGGCGGCGCTCGCCTGGTGCGAAGCGCGCGGCATGGATGGCAACGCGGCCTACCACTTCAGCAAGGAATGCGTCGTCGTCTACACCATGCAGCTCGCCGCGCTGGGGCCGCCGCGCGGCATTCGCGCCAACAGCGTGAGCCCGGGCCCGGTCGCCACGCCGCTGTTGCCGGCGTTCAAGGAACAGGCCGGACAGGGCCAGCTCGACTGGGTCATCGACAGCATCGGGCGCGCTGCCGAGCCGCTCGATATCGCGAACGTCGTGCAGTATCTCGCGACCGGGCCCTCCGCCTACGTCAATGGTCGCGATCTCATCGTCGACGGCGGCTTTACCGCCGGCCTCACGATGGGCTGGATCGACAAAAACGAGTCCCCCCTCGTCAAGGCGCGCGCCGCACGTTCATGAGCGAGGAGGCGTCGCGCACCGGTCCGACCGCGCCCGACGACGACACGCCGCCGGGAGCCACGCGGCCGTGGGCCGAGGCCATCGAGAGTCTGCGCCAACGCCGCGCGCTCGCGCTCGAACAGGGCGGCGCGGAGGGCGTCGCACGCCAGCACGCGCGCGGCCGGCTCAGCGTGCGCGAACGCATCGATGCCCTGGTCGACGACGGCAGCTTCCACGAGCACGGACGAATCGCGGGAGGCGCGACGCTCGACGACGACGGCGGGCTGGAGAGCTTCACGCCGGCCAACTATGTCGTCGGCATCGGCCGCATCGCCGGTCGCCGTGTCGTCGTCGGCGGTGAGGACTTCACTCTCAAGGGCGGCTCCCCGAACGCGGCAGGCCTGCGCAAGAGCGTCTATGCGGAACATCTCGCGCTGACCTACCGCATGCCGCTGGTGCGGCTGCTCGAAGGTGGTGGCGGTAGCGTCGGCAGCGGTGACGAGGATCCGAACAAGCCGCGCACCGTCGGCGAGCCGGTATGGGCCGAACCGCGTTTCGCCGTCATCGCCGAGGCGCTGGGCGTGGTGCCCGTGGTCTCCGCTGCCCTCGGCCCGGTCGCGGGCTTTCCCGCCGGTCGCCTGGTGGCATCGCATTTCTCGGTGATGACGCGCGACACTGCGCAGGTGATGATCGGTGGTCCGGCCCTGGTCAAACGTGCGCTCGGGCGCGAGGTGAGCAAAGAGGCGCTGGGCGGGGCCGACGTGCATGCGCGCTCGGGCGTGGTCGACAACCTCGCCGTCGACGAGCTCGACGCACTGGCCCAGTGCCGGCGTTTCCTCTCCTACCTGCCGAGCCACGTCGACGAACGCGCGCCGCGGCTGGCGGCGAGCGATCCCAGCGAACGCATGGACGAGGTACTGGCCGACATCGTGCCGAAGGACCGCCGTATTCCGTTCGACATCGTCGCCATCATCGAACACATCGTCGACCGCGGCTCGTTCTTCCGGATCAGCCGCGATTACGGGCCCGGCCTGGTCGTCGGCCTGGCACGCCTCGCCGGCCAGCCGGTCGGCATCACCGCCAACGACTGCCGGCACAATGCCGGCGCGATGACCGCCGCCTGCGCGCAGAAGATGCGGCGCATGATCGAACTGTGCGAGACCTTCCATCTGCCGCTGGTCAACTTCGTCGACGAGCCCGGTTTCATGATCGGCCCGGAGGCGGAAGCGGCAGCGACCATCCGTTACGGCATGGCCGCCGTCGCCGCGGCGGCGCAGGCGAGCGTGCCCTGGGCCTCGGTCCGCGTGCGCAAGTCCTTCGGCGTCGCCGCCGCCGCGCACTACGGGCCGCAGGCCTACGTGCTCGACTGGCCCTCGGCCGAGAGCGGCGCGCTGCCGCTCGAGGGCGGCGTCGCGGTCGCGTTCGGCCGCCAGATCGCGGCCGCGGAGGACCCGGAGGCGATGCGCCGCGAACTCGAGGAGCGCTTCGAGCGGGCGCGCTCGCCGTTTCGCCCGGCCGAATCCTTCGCCGTGCACGATCTCATCGATCCGCGGGAGACGCGCCCGCTGCTGTGCGAGTGGATCGAGGCGAGCCAGGCGCGCCTCGATCGGCTGCTCGGACCGACGCGGTTCCCGCTGCGGCCCTGAGCACACGGCGCAGCGGCGATCCCGCCGACCCGCCGCTAGGCGAGGTCGAGTGCGGCGCCCAGAGTGGCGCCGATGCCGTCGTGAATCACGAGATCGGCCGCCTCGTCCTGCTCGGTCGGTTCGCGGTTGATGATCACCAGGCGCGCCCCGTTACGCTTTGCCAGCAGCGGGAAGCCGGCCGCCGGATAGACCACCAGCGACGAACCGAGCACGATGAACAGGTCGCAGGCCAGCGTCTCGCGCTCGGCGCGTGCCATCGCCTCGACCGGCATCGCCTGGCCGAATGACACCGTCGCGGTCTTGACCAGGCCGCCGCAGGTATCGCAGACCGGCGGTTGCTCGTCGCGCGCGAAGGCCGCCACGATCGGGTCCAGCTCGAAGCGCTTCGCGCAGTCCAGGCAATGCGCGTAGGTCGTATTGCCGTGGAGTTCGATGACCTGCTCGTCGGAAACCCCCGAAGCCTGGTGCAGGCCATCGACGTTCTGCGTGATGATGGCACTCATGCGGCCGGCCGCGACCAGCCCGGCAAGTGCCCGGTGCCCGCGGTTGGGGGTGGCCTGGCGGAAATCGCGATCCATGGCGATCTTGCGCCGCCAGGCTTCGCGGCGCATCTCCTCCGACCGCACGAAATCGTCGAACAGGATCGGGCTTACCTTCGACCAGATACCACCGGGGCTGCGAAAATCGGGAATGCCGGATTCGGTGCTGATGCCGGCGCCCGTGAACGCGACCATGCGGGTGCTCGCGTCGAGCAGGCGCGCAAGGGCAGCCGTGGCATCCTTCATATCGACGTCTCCTGCATTCGCGACACCGAACCGAAAGCCGGTTCTTGTTAGCATGGGCACCTGGGATCAGCGAGGGTAGCCGCGCGCCGCGCGGCCACGCAACCACGACAATGAGCGACGACGGCGACGAACACATTCCGGCCGAGCTGCGAGCGCAGGACAGCGAGGTCGACTATGACCTCGACAATGCGCTCGGCGCGATGGTCTCGCTGCGTGCACGGGTACCGGAGGACGCGTTCACCGCCAGTATCCTCGGCACCGAACGTGCCGGCCACGGCGTGGTGGTGAACGATGCCGGCCTCATCGTGACCATCGGCTACCTGGTCACCGAGGCCGACGAAATCTGGATCATCACCGCGCGCGGCCAGGCCGTACCCGGCCACCTGCTCGGCTATGACTACGAAACGGGCTTCGGCCTCGTGCAGGCGCTCGGCCGCCTCGACGGCCCGGTCATGCCGCTGGGTAGCGCCGCCGGCCTCCATGTCGGCGAAACCCTGGTGCTTGCCGGCCACGGGGGTCGCAGCGCGGCGCTGCGCGTCCGCGTGACCGCACGACACGAGTTCGCCGGTTACTGGGAGTACGTGCTCGACGACGCCTTGTTCACCGCCCCGCCACATCCGAACTGGGGCGGCGCGGCGCTGATCGCCCCGGACGGCCGACTCGCCGGCATCGGCTCACTGTACGTCGACCAGCTCGTCGCCACGTTGCCCGAGGTCGATGGCAACATGATCGTGCCCATCGATCTGCTGCTGCCGATCGTCGACGAACTGGCCCACTACGGGCGCACGCTCAAGCCGGCACGGCCCTGGCTCGGCATGTTCGTCTCCGAAGTCGACGGCCATTTCGTCGTCGCCGGCACCTACCAGGACGCGCCGGCGGCGCGCGCGGGCGTTGCCGCCGGCGACGTCGTCACCAGCGTCAGTGGCAGTTGCCCGGAGACGCTCGCCGATCTGTTTCGCGCCGTGTGGGCCAGCGGCACGGCGGGTTGCCCGGTCGCGCTCGCACTCGAACGCGACGACGAGCCGCTGGCGCTGATCGTCGAATCAGTCGATCGCCGCGATTTCTGGAAAGCGCCGGACCTCCACTGACGCTCGCGTGCGCAGCGCCGCGGTGGCGCGCAACGCAGGCCCGAACACCGTCACGCCGCGCTCGCGCGGCGCGTGCGGTACCAGGTCTCCTGAACCAGGAAGGCATCGGTGCTGGCGCGGTGGCGCGGCGCCGCGAGCTCGGCGGCGACCGCATCGCGGGTAACCTGCCATAAGGCCATCTGGTCCTCGTTCAGCACTGCTTCCAACGGACTGAGCGTGAAAGCCTGCGGGACGCCGGCAGCGAAATACAATCGACGCAGCCAGCGGTCGTCGACCACCCAGCCGTCGCTGTATACCGTCGCTCCGGCGAGCAGGCGGTTGAGCGCGCGGGCGACCTCGGCGACCGGCCGCCCGTGCGCGCGCAGCTGTGTGCGGGTGATGCCGTGCAAGGCCTCGGCCTCGGCGCTCCAGTGGGTCCAGTCGGCACAGGGTACGACCAGCGAACACCAGCGGCGGCCGTCGGCGAGCGCGACGCCGACCTCGATGGGATAGCTCGCCGCGCCGAAGCCCGAGGCCTCGATGTCCAGCACGCCGAGGCGGCGTGCCTGTCGTCCTCCTGCCTTGTGTGCCCCCATACGGCGCCTCCCGCCGAGCCGCGCGGCGCCTTCCGGCGTCGCCATACATCGGTTATGTTGCCTGCGTCGAAGTCAGGAAGCCCCGAACAAGCGCGCGAGCATGCCCCGGCGCAGCGCAGCGACATGTTCGGAGCTTCGCTCAACGATAACCACCACGCGACGACGATGCACGCGCCCGCGCCGCGCCAGGAGCCGATGCCGATGACCCAGTCTCCCGCCATCCCGCCACCCAGCCCCAGCGAGCTGGCCGAAGCGGCACGACAGCTGCACCTCCATCTCGATGCACGCGAACTGGCCGGTTTCGGCGCCCTGATGCAGAGCCTGGTCGAGGATCTCAACCGGCTCGACGGGTGGGCCGCACCGAAGCTGCCGGTGCGCTACCCGCGCGGCGAGATCGTGCGGCCGGCGGCGGCCGACAACCCGTGTAACGCGTGGTCTTACCAGTGCGTGATCAGCGGCGCGCCGAGCGGTCCGCTGGCGGGCAGGCGCGTCGTCATCAAGGACAACATCGCCGTCGCCGGCGTGCCGATGCTGAACGGATCGGCAGTATTCGAGGGTTGCGTGCCGGACGAGGACGCGACGGTGGTCAGCCGCGTCCTCGATGCCGGCGCGACCATACTCGGCAAGGGCGTGTGCGAGAACTTCTGTTTCTCCGGCGGCAGCCATACCTCCGCCACCGGTCCGGTGCGCAACCCGCACCGCGCGGAGTTCATGTCGGGCGGGTCGTCGAGCGGCTGCGCGGCGCTGCTGGTGAGCGGCGCCTGTGACCTCGCGATCGGCTCCGACCAGGGCGGATCGGTGCGTATGCCGGCTTCGTTCTCCGGCTGCGTCGGCCACAAGCCGAGCTACGGTCTCGTGCCCTACACCGGCGCAAGCCCGATCGAGCAGTCGGTCGATCATCTCGGCCCGATGGCGATGTCGAGCGCCGATTGCGCGCAGCTGCTCGAGGTCATCGCCGGTGACGACGACGGGCGCGATCCGCGGCAGCGCGGGGACCTCGCGGTCAAGCCCTACGCCAGCCTCGTCGACGCAGGGATCCGGGGCTTGAGGATCGGCATCGTACGTGAAGGCTTCGGCACGCCGGGCGCCGAGGCCGACGTCGATGCCCGCGTGCGCGAGGCCGCGTTCAGTCTGCGCGACGCCGGCGCCACGGTCAGCGAGATCTCCGTGCCGCGCCACGCCGAGGGCGGTGCCATCATGATCACGAGCATCCTCGACGGCACCTTGTCGACGTTCACCGACCTAGGCCCGAGCGGCCCCAATCCCAAGGGACATTCGCTGATCGAGGCGATCCGCTTCTACCACGACGCACAGCGCGAACGCGCCGATGCGATGCCGGTCACGGTCAAGACCGTGCTGCTCTGCGCGCGCGTGATGCGCAACCGCTATGGGCGCTATTACTCGGCCAAGGCGCAGAACCTCGTCCACGAGCTGCGCGCTGCGTACGACGCCGCTTTCGCAGAAGTCGATCTGCTCGTGATGCCGACCACGCCAATGAAGGCGCACCGCATCCCGCCGGCGGATGCCGCACCGGAGATCGTCATGGGCTCGGCACTCGACATGCTCGGCAACACCGCACCCTTCGACGTCACCGGGCATCCCTCGCTGAGCGTGCCGGCCGGTTTCTCCGACGGCCTGCCGATCGGCTTGATGATCACCGGCCGTTACGGCGAGGACGATGTCGTGCTGCGCGCCGGCCATGCCTTCGAGCAACTCTGAGACGCAATCCGCGGCCACCCTCGAACTGCCCTACCGGGCGCCGTTCGACTGGCCGTTCTTTCTCGAATTCCATCGCGCCCGGGCCATCGACGGCGTCGAGCGTATCGACGGCGAGCACTACGTGCGCGTGCTCGTGGTGGCCGGTGAACCCGCCCTGCTGCGCCTCGGTCCCGGTGCTGGCGAGGCGCTGCGCGCCGAGGTGCGCGGCGCGCCCGCCGGCGCGCTGCCGACCCTGACCCGGCGCCTGCGCGCGGCGTTCGATCTCGATGCCGAACCGGCCGTGATCGCGCGGCATCTCGGCCGCGACGCACGCCTCGCACCGCTGCTGCGCGCACGCCCCGGGCTGCGCGTGGCCGGTTGCGTGGATCCTTTCGAGCAGGGCGTGCGCGCGATCCTCGGGCAGCAGATCAGCGTGCGCGCCGCGATCGGCCTGTGCTCGCGCCTGTGCGAACGCTGGGGCCGCCCGGTCGCCTTCGCCGGCGAACCGTCCCTCGCGCGGGCGTTTCCCGCGCCTGCGGTCCTGCGCGAGGCCGATGTCGCGAGTCTCGGCATGCCGCGCGCGCGGGGCCGCGCGGTCGCCGACTTCGCCGCCGCGGTGGCTGCCGACGCGACCGTGCTGGAACGCGCGGCGACGCTCGACGAGAGCCTCGCACGGCTGCTCGCGCTGCGCGGCATCGGTGCCTGGAGCGCGCACTACATCGCGATGCGCGCAATGCGCGAGCCGGACGCCTTCCCGGCCAGCGACGTCGGCCTGTTGCGCGCGCTCGGCACGGCCGACGGCCAGCGGCCGAGCGCGCGCGAAGCCGATGCCCTGGCCGCCGCCTGGCGTCCGTGGCGTGCCTACGCCGCGCAGCACCTGTGGGCCGCCGATGCCGGCTGACGCCGCGCAGCCCTGGCGCCGCGGCGAACTGACGACGCCGCTCGGACCCTTGGTGCTCGTGGAAGATGCGGCAGGCCGCCTGCGCGCCGCGGAATGGCTGGATGCGGAGTCGCGCCTCGCGCACTGGCTCGCGCGCCAGTGCCTCGATCACGTTCCGCAAAGCGTCACCGTCGACGCGCTCGCGGCGAGCGCGCCGCTCACCGATTACTTCGCGGGCGCGCTGTCACGCCTCGACGACATCGCCGTTGCACTCCGCGGCACGCCGCTACAGCAGGCGGTATGGTCCGCACTCCGCATGCTGCGTGCCGGAGAAACGCGCAGCTACGGCGCGCTCGCCGCGAGCCTCGGGCGGCCGCGCGCGGCGCGCGCCGTCGGTGCGGCCAACGCGGCCAATCCGTGCGCGGTGGTCGTACCGTGCCATCGCCTGGTCGGCACGGACGGCGCACTGACCGGCTATGCCGGTGGCCTCGCGCGCAAACGCTGGCTGCTGGCGCACGAAGCGGGGCCGGCCGGGGTAAACCTCAGTGGCCCAGCGCGGCCAGCGGCGTCATGGCGCGCACGGTGCTGTTGAAGCTCTGGCCGGTCAGCCAGACGAGGAAGGTCTCCTCGGGCATCGGCCGCGCGATGTGGAAGCCCTGGGCGTAGTTGCAGCCCATCGCCGAGAGGTGGTTGAGGCTGCGCTCGTCCTCGACGCCCTCGGCAACCACCTCCAGCGACAACTTGCGGCCGAGTTCGATCGCCGAGTGCACGATGGGCGCCGCGGTACCGTGATCGTCGACCGCGGCGGCGACGAAGGAGCGGTCGATCTTGAGTTCGCTCACCGGTAGCTCATGCAGGTAGGTGAGCGACGAGTAGCCCGTGCCGAAATCGTCCACCGACAACGCCACGCCCATCTCGCGCAGGGCGTTCATGACGTCGATGACGCGTTCCGGGCGATCCATGAACGCGGTCTCGGTGAGCTCGAGGCAGAGCGCTTCGGGGGGCAGGCCGTTGCGCGCGAGTTCGCTGCGCACGGCGGTGACGAAGTCGTCGTCAAACAGATCCTGGGGGGTCACGTTGACGCCCACCCGGATGTGAAAGCCGGCCGCGTGCCAGTCGGCACAGGCGGCCAGCGCGCGGGTCAGGATCCAGCGTGTGAGCACACGCATGAAGCCGGTCGATTCGGCGAACGGAATGAAGCCCTGCGGCGGCACCAGGCCACGCACCGGGTGGCGCCAGCGTACCAGGGCTTCGGCGCCCGCGATGCGTCGTTCCGGCAGTGCGATCAAGGGCTGGAAATGGAGTTCGAACTCGCGCCGCTCGAGCGCCACGCGCAGCTCGCCGAGCAGCGACAGCTCGGCCACGTTGCCCGACTCGCACTCGACCGACCAGCGCAGCGCACCGAGATGGCGGCGCTTGGCCTCGAACATGGCAGCGTCGGCGAGTCGCAGCAGTTCGCCGGGCGTATGCGCGTCGTCGGGGAGCACGGCGATACCGATGCTCGCGCTGACGTCGACCGCGGTGCCGTCGACGATGATCGGGTGTTCCACCGCGTTGATGATCTTGCGCGCGACGAGTTCGACGAAGTCGTGACCAGTACCGGGCAGGACGATGACGAACTCGTCGCCGCCCTGGCGTGCGATCAAGTCGCTCGCCCGCAGCGTGTCGCCGAGTCGCGCAGCGACTTCGCACAGCACGCGATCGCCGGCGTCGTGCCCCAGCGTCTCGTTGACCAGTTTGAAACGATCGAGGTCGACCATCAACAGCGAGAGCGTGCCACCGGCGTTCTGCGCACGCGTACAGTGGTCCTCCAGCGCACGCCCGAGCATGGTGCGGTTGGCGAGTCCGGTGAGGTCGTCGTGCAGTACCGACGGCGAGCCGAAGCGGGAGCGCCGCCACCACAGCCAGGCCAGCCCGGCAACCGCGAGGCACCCCGCACACGCGGCCAACGCGACGGTAATCGGTACGAGCGCAGCCCATGGTGTGTCCGTAGGCCGGGCCACCACCAGCATGGTGCCGGCCCGGGGCCCCGGCAGTGCGGCAAGCGCGTGGTGCTCGCCCGCTATCGTCGCGGTCCAGGGCGCGGCGCCGGCGAGGCGCAACGCGGCACAATCGAAGCTGGCCGCGAGGCAGCGTGGCGACGCGGCATCCGTGACGTCGAGGAGCGCCAGGCTGATGCCGTGCGCAGCGGCGAGCGTGACCGGGTCCACTGCCGCAGCGCCGTCGGTGCGGGCGAGGTGCGCGTAGCGTTCGCGATCGCGCTCCAGGGTGTCGAACACCTGCGCCTCGCCGAGCGTATGGTGGACATGCCACTGGGTGAACAGGGCGATTGCCTGGATCGCGAGCAGGGTCATTACCAGGCCCGCCACCAGGTGGCGCTCGCGATTCGACATGTCCATTTACGCGCAGGCTTCCCATGAAGTCGCTTTATCGATGGACTGGGTAGCGGCCAGGCAGGCAAGTGCTTGAATCCCTGGCTACCCGATGTCGAATCGCGGGTGGCGGCCTCCGCCGCCCGCCCCCGCGCGGCCTCCTCAGAAGTGGACGCGCGCGCCGAGCACCGCGCCGACGCCGGGCAGCGGGGCACGATCCTTGACGAAAGAGGCGTGACGTCGCGCGGTCTGGTCGGCGAGGTTGGTCGCGCGCGCAAACAATTCGATCTCACCCGGCTGGCCGGCGCGGTAGGTCCAGGCCGCGTCGAGATTGACCATGGTGTAACCGTCGGTGCGCGTCTCAAGCGCGGCCGGAGCATCGACATCGGTGACGCGTACCAGCTCGAAACCGACGACGAACGGGCCGTGCCTCCAGCGTGAACCCAGACCGAAGCGCAGCGGCGGGATACGCGGTACCTGCGCTCCGCCAGACAGCTCGGCGTCGACGTAGTCACTCCAGGCATTCAGATCGAGCCGGCCGCGGGCATCGTCGAACAAGGTGGTGTTGGCCGCGAGTTCGAAGCCCCAGAAGCGTGCGTCGCGCTGACGCTGGTCGAGCAGCAGCAGCGCATCGTCCTCGTCGACGACCAGTCCGCTGCGGGCGAAGTCCGGTTCGACGCGATCGGCGACACCGTCACCGTTGCGATCGTTGGATGCGAGGTAGACGAAATCGTCGATGTCGTTGTAGAACACCGTTGCCTCGAAACGATAGCGCCCGCTGTCCTTGCGCCAGCTCAGATCGATGTTGGTCGAGGTTTCCTCGCCGAGATTCGGATCGCCGATTTCGAAGGTGTTGGTTGCCAGGTGCGGACCGCCGGCGAACAGTTCCTCGATACTCGGCGCGCGCTCGGAGCGCGTCACCGCGAGCCCGAGCGACCAACCGGGCCGGTAGGCGTAGCCGACCCCCCCCGAGACGCTGAACAGGTCGTGCGCACGGTCACGGCCCCGCGTGCGATCGCGGGCGTCCTGTTGCTCGTAGCGCAGACCGGCATCGAGGTGTACCGCGCCGTAATCGGCTTTCTCGAACACGAACACGGCGATGCTGTCCTGCGCTGCCGGCGGCACGAAGGCTTCCTCGCCGACGGCGGCAAACGTGCGGTCGCTGTACTGCAGCCCGACGACCCCGTCCCAGGCGCCGAGCGGACGATGCACGAGTTCGACGCGGCCTTCGATCTCCTCGTTCGAGAACGCCGTACCAACGGCCCCGTCGCCCTCGATCTCGTCGTGCATATAGTCGCTGTAGGCCCAGCGGGTGCGGGCGCGATCAATGCCGAGCGCGCCCAGCGCGAGCTCGGCCTCGACGTCGAAGCGCGTCTGCTGCAGCGCGATCCGCGTACCGCCCTCATCTGCTTCGAGCGCGTGATCGTCGTCGTGGTCGTGATCATCGTCGTGACCATGATCGTCGTCATGGTCGTCCTCTTCGTGATGATGATGACCGCCCGGCACGCCGTAATCGTTGGCAAGATGGCTGACGTTGAAGCCGAGGAATCCGCGTGCGCCGATCCACGACGCACCGACGGCGTAGTTGTCGGTCTCGGTGTCGCTGTTGGCGAGCGTCCCGCGCCGCTCGTCGGCGTCAGGACTGACCGAGGCGAAGCCCGGGATGTCGATGTCACCGTTGTCGCGGCGCAGGCCGTCGGCGTGTAGCGCGAAGTGCTCGCCGAGCGGCAGCTCGGCCTGCCAGGCGCCGAGCCAGCCGTCAGCCGCGGTGTCGTAATGCGCATAGAGTTCGCCCGTCACCGTCTCCGGCACCGCGCGCGGTATGCGCCGGTTGACCACGTTGACCAGGCCGCCGCTCGCTCCGCTGCCGTAGAGCAGGGTGGCAGGGCCGCGGAAGATCTCGATCTGCTCGGCGAAGATCGGCTCCACGGCAACCCCGTGATCGGGGCTCAGGGTCGAGACGTCCATGGTGCCGATACCGCCTTCGAGCACGCGCACCCGTGCGCCGCCCAGGCCGCGGATCACGGGCCGGCCCACGCTGGCGCCGAAATCGCTGACGTTGACGCCCGGCACATGGCCCACGGTCTCGCCGATCGAGCGCTTCGAGCGGTGTCGGAGCTGCTCGGCATCGAGCACGCTGACGGGCGCGGCGAGATGGCTTTCGATGGCGCCGAGCGGATCGGCAGTGATGACGACTTCCTCCAGCTGGTGCGGATGCCGGTGCGGCGGGGTCTCGTCGCGCTCAGCGGCGACGGCGGCGCCCACGGGAACGAACAGGACAACACCGCAGCAGCCGCGCAGGAGCGACCGGGTGTACCGATGATGTCGACCGGAGGCCGGAATGAGACGGGACATGCGAATCTCCTCGCAGAAGAACGACTGGCCGCGCCGCGGCGGCGAAGCAGCGGCGCGCCGCCCGCGGACGCGGGCGGGCGAAGCAGTTGTCAGGCAGCGAGGAGCGGTGGGGGTCCGCGCGCGGCGCAGTACTGCGCGCGGTGGCCGGCCGGCACGTCGCGCAGCGCCGGCACGGGTAGTGGCGGCGCCACGAGGGGCGGCGCCAGCCATGGCGTCACGGCGAGAGCGGCATGGCCCGGGCCATGGGCGAGACACGACGCGCACAGACCGCCGCGCTCGATGTCGGCGTGACCAGCGAGGTCGACATCGTGCCAGGCCGCCAGTGCCTGCGCACCGAGCAGCACGCTCGCCAGCACCAGCACGACGCGCGCGGCTCGGCGCAGGTGTCGCAGACGGAGGAAGGCGTGAACGAGTTGCATGCGGGTCAGGCTGGAGGACCGAGCGGGGTGTTACTGTATAACGCCGCCACCAGCCCGCACAAGGCCTTGCCGCTCAATGCGCGTGGATCGCGATGTTGAACGCGAGGCCGACGCCTATCAGGACCAGCTGCACGAGCGATTCGCGCATCCCGATGCGCCGGTTGAGCGCAGGCATCAGGTCGGACACCGCGACGTAGATGAAGCTCGCCGCGGTGAACGTCAGCAGGTAGGGAATGAACATGGTCATCTGGCCGAGCGCATACCACGCCAGCACCGCGCCGACGATCATCGCGAGCGAAGTCAGCAGATTGAACACCAGGGCGCGCGCGCGCGAGTAGCCGCTGTGGATGAGGATGGCGAAGTCGCCGAGTTCCTGCGGCACCTCGTGGGCGATGACCGCGAGCGCGGTGACGACGCCGAGCGAGGCGTCGTGCAGGAACGCCGCGGCGATCAGCACGCCGTCGAGGAAATTATGAAACGAGTCGCCGATCAGGATCAGCGTGCCGGTCGGCCCCGGGATGTGATCACAGCCCGCGTCGTGGCCGCCGTGGTGGTGGTGATGGCGCCAGATCAGACCTTTCTCGAGCACGAAGAAAATCAGGATCGCGACCAACGCCGTGCCCATCAGGCCCTGCGCGCTGTCGCGCGCCTGCGCCAGCGCTTCCGGCAGCAGGTGCAGGAAGCCGGCGCCGAGCAGCATGCCGATGGCGAAGCTGATCAGGTAGTCGGGCGATTTCTCGCGGATCCGCTCGGGCAACAGCAGATAGGTCGCCGCGGCAAGAACACTGAGCACGCTGCCGAGCAGGCTGAAGACGAGAACCCAGAAGAGCGAGCTGGTCACGATGCGTGCGGGGAGCGGCCGGGCGGATCGAAGCGGGTGGACGAAGCTTGTTATAGTATCACGCACTTTCCCCGCCGGGCGCCGATGCGCCACCGCTCGCATGACCCGTTCCGTCATCCAGGATTTCGTCGCCAGCGACCACGATCACGACAGCTGCATCGATGCCGCGCTGGCGCGCGCGCAAGCCGTTTGCCAGGCACGCGGCGAACGCCTCACGCCGCAACGCCGCCAGGTGCTCGAGCTGGTCTGGCGCAGCCATCGACCGGTCAAGGCCTACGACCTGCTCGAGCGCCTCTCCACGGCTGGCCGCCGGGCCGCGCCTCCGACGGTCTACCGTGCGCTCGAGTTCCTGCGCGAGGCCGGCCTGGTGCACCGCCTCGAATCGCTCAACGCCTTCATCGGCTGCCCGCGGCCCGACATGCGCCACAGCGCGCAATTTCTCATCTGCACGCGCTGCGGGGCGGTCGCCGAAATGGACGACGCCAGCCTGACGGCCAAAATCGACGCCAATGCCCGGCGCCTGGGCTTCAAGGTCGACGACGAGAAAATCGAGGTCAACGGCACCTGCCGCGAGTGCCGCGAACGCGACGCCCCCGGCTGAACGCCCCCGGCGGCGTTCAGCCGTCGCCGCGCCCCGCCGTGTCGGCGAGCTGGCGCTGACGCTGGGCGTCGAATGTGGCCGCCTTCACCGAGGCGCGCACCACCGGGACCTCGTGCGCCGCCAGGGGCGCCATGCGCGGTTTGCGCGCGAGCGCGGCCTCGATGAACGGCGCCAGCTCATCGGCCTTGGCGGCCTCGCGCGCAGCCACGTCGCGCGCGAACTCCGGCATCACCTCGGCGGCGAACAACTCCAGAGACTCGCAGATGTTGGCGTGCGGGTTGCGCCCGGCCTGTTGCATGAAGATCACCTGGTCGACCCCCGCATCCTGCAGCGAGGCGAGGTGGCGGCGCATGTCGTCGGGCGTGCCGATGCCGGCCCCGTCGTACTCCGCGCGCGACAGCGCGGCCTGGATGAGATGATCCGAGGCATCACCACGCTTGGCGCGAAAGTCCTCCCACATGTTGCTGTAGCCGGGTACGAAGTCCTCCGCGACCAGGCGCTGCTGCGCATAGCGGAAGAACTCGAAGTTGTCCTGCCCGCGACGAATCGCCTCGGCGCGATCGGCGTGCATGGAGAACGCCGATACCATGGCGATGTTGGCATTGACCGACCAGCCGAGCGGCACGCATTCCTCGCTTCTGATGATGTCGTAGTAGATGCGCGACCAGCTCCGTGCCTCGTCCGGGTCGAGGAACGAAAACGCCAGGGCGCCAACCCCGTTGCGCGCCGCGGCCTTGATCGTCTCGCGGTTGGTGCAGGCCATCCACAAGGGCGGATGCGGCTTCTGCAGCGGCTTGGGCAGCACGTTGCGACACGGCATCGAGAAACCTTCGCCCTCGAAACCGGGATACGGCGCGAGCACCATCATGTTGCAGATCTGCTCGGCCGCTTCGAGCGCCAGCGCCCGCTTGCTGCGCGCGCTGATGCCGAACGCGCCGAGTTCGAGCCGCGTCGCGCCCTCGCCGATACCGAACTCCACGCGTCCGTCGGAGAGCAGGTCGAGCGTGGCCAGGCCTTCGGCCGTGCGCGCCGGGTGGTTGTAGTTGGGGATCACCTGGCGGATGCCGTGACCGAGCCGGATGCGCGCGGTGCGCGCGGCGGCGGCAGCAAGGAAAACTTCCGGCGCCGAGGAGTGCGAGTACTCGTCGAGAAAGTGATGCTCGACGTCCCACGCGTAGTCGAAACCCAGCCGATCGGCCAGCGCGACCTGCTCCAGCGCCTCCTTGAACAAGCGATGCTCGTCGCCCTCGGCCCAGGGCCGCGGCAACTGCAACTCGTAGAAAACTCCGAACCGCATGACTCCCCTCCCGGCGTGATCCCGGCCCCGATGGTACCGCAGGCTCGCCGCACGTGTGGCGCGCCGCCGGCGGCCGATGACGCGGTCGACATTGCACTGCGATCCTCATTGATCTCCGCCCGGATTCGATGCAATCTTTGCCGCCCTCGAGCCGCTCGTGCCAAACATGTTCCTACGCCCTTTCGCCCTGCTCCGTACGCCGTGGCGGCTCGCGCTTGCCGTCGCCATGCTCGTGTCGGGTGCGCACGCGCTGGCGGGCGAACCGCGCCGCATGGGCTGGCTCGAATGGAGCTGGCTCGAGCCCGGTCATGTGCGCCTGAAGACCAAGCTCGATACCGGCGCGCGCACCAGCTCGCTGCACGCCGAGGACATCGAGACCTTCGAGCGCGACGGCGAAACCTGGGTGCGCTTCCGCGTGCCGCTGAGCGACCGGCCCGAGGACACCAACCTCGAGCGCGACCTCGTGCTCGAACGCCCGGTGGTGCGCGAGATCCTGGTCAAGGACCACCACCATGCGCCGGCACCGCGTTACGTCGTCGAGATCGACCTGTGCCTGGGCAACGAAACACGCCCGACGCAGGTCTCGCTGGCCGACCGGAGCCGCTTCAACTATCCCCTGCTGCTGGGCCGCCTGGGTATGCGTGGACACATCATGGTCGACCCCGACGCCAAGTACATCGCCGCGCGCTGCGCGCGTCGCCAGGCGGTGCAAGAGCGCGACGAGACGACGCCGTGAACCCCTTCAAGCTCAGCCCGCGGACATGACCATCCACGCAACGCGCGACCACGCCACGCGGCGGCCCGCGCACGACCGGACAGCGCCTTGAGACGTCTGCAGACATCGCTGCTGGTCATGCTGCTCGTCACCGCGGCGTCGGCACTGATGTATCTCAAGGTCTCCCAGCTCGGCCTGCCGCTCACGCCGGGCCAGCTCGAACCCGTGTGGGCGGTGGAAGCGAAGATCGAGTTCGACGGCGAGGGCCGCGCGGCACTGGTCAAGTTCGACGTTCCCGACGAGCTCGGCGCCTTTCTGCGCCTCGACGAGTATTTCGTCTCGCGCAGCTACGGCCTGAACATCGAACAGGACAAGGATGACCGCCGTGCGGAATGGTCGACGCGGCGCGCGCGCTCCACGCAACGGCTCTATTACCGTACCGAGATGGTTCCGCGTACGGTCGAGGCGGCCACCCAGACGCCCAAGGACCGCCTGCCCAAGCCGCCGGCCAAGCCCGATTACCAGGAACCGATGGCATCCGCCATTCAGGACCTGCTGAGCGAGGTCCGCGCGGAATCGGCGAACGTGTTCACCTTCGTCAGCCAGTTGCTGGTCAAGCTCAACGCCCCCACCCCGGGCGGCAACGTCGAAGTCATCCGCGGCAAGGTCGAGCGCGGTTCGGAAGCCTGGATCGAGCGGCTGCAATACGTGCTCGCCGGCGCGCGCATCACCACCCGGATGGTGCGCGGCATCGTGCTCGAGGATCGCATCGCCAACCAGCACCTGGTGCCGTGGCTGGAGGTGCACAACGGCCAGCGCTGGGAAGGCTTCGATCCGCAGACCGGCGACAAGGGCTATCCCGAGAACTTCGTACGCTGGACGGTCGGCAACGATCCGCTGCTCGAACTCGACGGCGGGCGCAACGGGCGCGTCTCCTTCGCCGTCTCGCGGTACGCCCAGTCGCTGACCAGCGTCGCGCGCGGACGTGCCGAGGTGAGCCATTCCTGGCTCGCCAACCTGCTGTTGTTCGACCTGCCGATCAATACCCAGAATGTCTACCGGATCCTGCTCATGGTGCCGCTCGGCGCCATCATCGTCGCCTTCATGCGCACCATCGTCGGCATCCCCACGCTCGGCACTTTCATGCCGATCCTGGTCGCCATCGCGTTCCGCGAGACCGAGCTGGCCTGGGGTATCGTGCTGTTCGTGGTGGTGACCCTGGCCGGCCTCTCGCTGCGCTTCTACCTCGAACGCCTGCAGCTGCTGCTGGTGCCACGGCTGTGCTCGGTGCTGGTGCTGGTGGTCCTGCTGATGCTCGCCATCAGCCTCATCTCGGGCAAGCTCGGGCTCGATCGCGGCTTCTCTATCGCGCTATTCCCGGTCGTCATCCTGACCATGGTCATCGAGCACATGTCGGTGGTGTGGGAGGAAAGCGGCCCGGGGGCGGCGATGCAGGAGGGCCTGGGCAGCCTGCTCGTCGCGATCCTCGGCTTCCTCGTGATGACCAACGACTACCTGACCCACATCGTCTTCCTGTTCCCGGAAGTGCTGTTGTTGCTGCTCGCCGTTTTCATCATGATGGGCCGCTACACCGGTTACCGGGTGAGCGAAATCATGCGCTTCAAGGACATCGTCGAAGAAACGCCGCCCGATGCTCGGCCGGATCGCTAAACTGCGCGCCGCCGGCGTGGTCGGCATCAACCAACGCAATCGCGGCTACATCATGCCGCGCAACCCGCGCAAGCTGTATGCGCGGGTCGACGACAAAGTCGCCACCAAGCGCCTCGCCCAGGCGGCAGGTATCGCCGTGCCCGAGTTGTACGGCCTCATCCACTCGGTGCGCGAGGCCGAGCACTTCGATCGCTTCGTCGAGAACCGCCGCGACTTCGTGGTCAAGCCGGCGCACGGCAGCGGCGGCAAGGGCATCATGGTCGTCACCGATCGGCGCCGCGAGCTGTTCATCAAGGGCGACGGCGTCGCCTTGCCGCGCGCCGAGCTCGTGCACCACATGCAGAACGTGCTCGGCGGCGTGTACAGCCTGGGTGGCCATCCCGACCAGGCCATCATCGAGTACCGCGTCAAGTTCGACCCGGTGTTCGAGACGGTCAGCTACCGCGGCGTACCGGACATCCGGGTGCTGGTGTATCGCGGCGTGCCGGCGATGGCCATGCTGCGCCTGCCGACGCGGCGCTCCGACGGCCGCGCCAACCTGCACCAGGGTGCGGTCGGCGTCGGCATCGACATGGCGCGTGGCGTGACGACACTCGCGGTATGCCAGAACCATCGCATCGTCGAACACCCGGATTACGGCACCGCGCTCGCTGGCCTCGCGATCCCCGGCTGGGAGACCCTGCTGCTGCTCGCCGCGCGCTGCCACGAGCTGGCGCCGCTCGGCTACCTCGGCGTCGACATCGTGCTCGATGCCGAGCTCGGCCCGCTCGTGCTCGAACTCAACGCGCGCCCCGGACTGGCGATCCAGATCGCCAACGGGCGCGGCCTGCGCGGCAGCCTCGACGCCATCGATCGCGCGGCCCCGGAGCCGCTCGACGCCGTCGCGCGCACGGCACTTGCGCGCGAGGTGTTCCTGGCGCAATGCCCGGCATGACACGCGCCGGGCGCCACCGGCGGCCCCGCGACCTGCTCGCCGTGGGAATGCTCGCAGCCCTTGGTGTCGCCGCCGACGCGACCGAGGTCGCCACCGAGGCCGCGCCGCCGCTGCCGGTGACCGTGCCCGACTTCGGCATCGAGTCGATCGAGGCCATGCCCCTGCCGGAGCGTGGCGCGGGCAGCACCGCGCGCGACGACGGCAGCGGCGCCGCCGATCCCGAGCAGCAGCGCGATACCGCGGCGGCTACCACGCTGCCGGCGACGGCCGACGCCGGGCGCGCACCGATCGTGGAGATGGGCGCTCCCGGCGACAATGAGCCGGCCTGGGGGCCGCTCGAGCTGCTCGGGCAGCGCGTCGCCGCGGGCGCTCGCGCCGACCTGCACTGGACGGCGGGCCAGTCCTTCGCCGGCAGCGCGATCGACACGCCGGTGATCGTGATCCGCGGCCACCAGGCCGGTCCCACGCTGTGCCTCACCGCCGCCATCCACGGCGACGAGCTGAACGGCGTGGAAATCGTGCGCCGCGTACTCGCCGGGCTCGACGCGGCCGAACTCTCGGGCACCGTCATCGGTGTCCCCATCGTCAACCTGCTCGGCTTCACGCGCGGCAGCCGCTACCTGCCCGATCGGCGCGACCTGAACCGCTATTTCCCCGGCCACCCCCGCGGCAGTTCGGCCTCGCGCATCGCCTACGTGTTCTTCACCGAGGTCGTGCAGCACTGCACGCGCCTGGTCGATTTCCACACCGGTTCGTTCAAGCGCACCAACCTGCCGCAGCTGCGCGCCAACCTCGACGTGGCCGAGGTACGCGCCTTCGTCGAACGTTTCGGCGCGACCTCGGTACTGCACAAACCGGGCGGGCGTGGCACGCTGCGCGCGGCGGCGACCAACGCCGGCATTCCCGCGGTCACGTTCGAGCTCGGCGAACCCGGCACGCTGCAGCTCAAGCACGTCGAGTTCGGAGTCAAGGCGCTCGACACGCTGCTCGACAAGCTCGGCATGGTGAAACGCTTCCGCCTGTGGGCCGAGCCGCAACCGATCTTCTACCGCTCGCGCTGGTTGCGCGCCTACCGCGGCGGCATCCTCACCTCGGACGTGCGCGTCGGCGCCCACGTCGAGTCAGGCCAGTTGCTCGGCGAGGTGATCAATCCGCTGACCAACGAGCGCTCGGAGATCCTCTCACCGCACGAGGGCCGCCTGCTCGGCCGCGCACTCAACCAGTTCGTGCTGCCGGGCTTTGCCACGTTCCATATCGGCATCGCGGCCGACGCCGATGGCGCCGCCACGGGCACCGGCGCGCCCGGGACCGAGGACGGCGACATCGACGAGGAGGCGCTGCCCGACGAGGGCTTCGACGACGATGGCGACGCCGACATCGAGGCCGATCCCGACATCGCCGCCGAGGTCGACATCGGTGAGCCTGTCGACGACGAAGTCCATTGACCGCGGCGTGCCGGTCTCGCGGCCGTGATGCGCGCCGATGAGCCGCGGACGGCGCCTGTCACGGCCCGAACGCCAGGCCCTGCGTCGTTCGCAGCGCGAGGCGATCGGCTCGTCGGTGACGAGCGGGGTTTGTGACAACTACCTCGGCGCGTTCGCCATCTTCCTGCAGGCGAGCACCCAGCAGGTCGGCTGGGTCGTCGCCATTCCACAACTGGTCGGCGCCTGGGCCCAGTTGCTCTCGGTGTGGCTGGGCCGCCACGGCGTACGCCGCATCGGCCTGATCCTCGCCGGCGCCGCGTTTCAGGCGGCGATGGTCGTGGTCTTCATCGTCCTGTGCGTGTTGCCGGGGTCGGCACCGATCGCGCTGCTCATCGCCGCCGCGATGCTGTTCCAGGCCGGCGGCCACCTGGTGCAGCCGCACTGGCGCGCCTTGATGGTCACGCTGGTGCCGATCGCGCGCCGCGGTCGCTATTTCGCGCGGCGGTCGCGCATCACGGCCGTGACGAGCTTCGTCGCGCTCGCCGCTGGTGGCCTGGTGCTGCACGTCGCGGCGCAGCTCACGCTGCCTGCGGCCGGTTTCGCGCTGTTGTTCGGTACGGCGCTCGTCGGACGGCTGGTCTCGCTGCGGCTGCTCGGCAGCCTGGCGGCATTCGACGATGGCGCGACGGGCGACGCGACGGCGCCGCCGCGCACGCTGTGGCGCGAGCTCGTGGCGACGCTCTCCGACCAGGCGTTCCGGCGCTTTACGCTGTTCGTCGCCCTGATGCAGGGCGCCGTCGCGATCGCCGGACCGTTCTTCTCGGTGCACATGCTGCGCAATCTCGGTTTCAGCTATGCCGAGTTCATGGCCAGCCTGGCCGCCTCGATCCTGCTCCAGCTGCTCACGCTCAACAGCTGGGGCTACATCAGCGACCATCTCGGCAACCGCATCGTGCTGGTGAGCACCGCCCTGGTCATACCCGTGCTGCCCCTGCTGTGGGTGTTCTCGGGCAACTTCTGGTACATCCTCGCCGTGCAGGGACTCGCCGGCCTGGCCTGGGGTGGCTTCACGCTGAGTTCGTCCAATTATCTCTATGACCTGCGCCCGCCCGGCAGCGAGCTGGCCAGCTTCGCCGCCGTGCAGGCGGTGGTCAGCGGACTGGCCATCTTCTGCGGCGCGATGCTCGGCGGCTGGCTCGCCGCCGCGCTACCGGCGGCCGTCGACCTCGGCGGCGTCACCCTCGTGTTCACCCATCCGCTGTACGGCGTGTTCCTGCTCTCCGCCGCGCTGCGCCTCGCGGTGACCCTGTGGTTCACACCACGCGTGGCCGAGATCCGCCTCAGCCAGGCGGCGACGGTCAACCAGGTCATCTACCGCCTGGCGCGCTTCAACCCCGTCACCGGCGTGGTGATGGACATGCTGGGCGCCGTGCGGCGGCGACGCTGAGGCCGGCGGCTGCTCAGTCGAGTGCGACGCCCGACGCGTTGAGCCGGCCGAGCGCCTGCGCGAGGGTGTGGGTGATGACGATGTCGTCACCGCCGCCGGCGGCGCCGTCGGGGCCGCGCGAGGTCAACGTGAAGACGGCGTTGGCCATGCCGATCGGGCTGCCGCTCCAGATACCGTCGTCGGCGCCGGCCACCCCGAAAGCAGCGCCACAAGCCCGCGCATCAGGAATGGCGTAAACCAGCTCGTTGCCCCAGGCATCCTCACTCTCGGCCGCAGCAAGACCGAGACTGGACCACGGGAAACGGCCAAAGCCGGCGATGTGGCCGTCCATCGCCCCGTCCGCGATGCCATCGATATCCTCGTCGGCACAGGGAATGACCCGGCTGACGGTGCGTCCTCCGCCCACCGGAACATCAGCACGGGTGATGACGTAACCGTAGATGGCTGCAACCAACCGCTCCATCCGCGCGAGCGTCAACGCCGCCTTGCTCTGCACCTCGCCCTCGGCGGCGAGCGGGCGCAGCAGGTCATCCTCGGTGAATACGCGCACGAGGTCGTCGTAAGGCGTTGCCGGATCGTCCGAGTAACCGGCGGCGACGAGGAACACGTCGTCGTCCTGGTTGTCGCGTTCGGCCAGCGCGGTGGCCGGCGACGCGGCGAGCTGTGACCCTTCCAGGGTAAACGCGCCATGGGCGTTGGGGCCGGTCGAGACCAGGGCGGCGACGCCGCGATCGGTGCGCAGGCGGCGCGCCGGCAGGCTCGCGTCGCCATCGGCCTTGTCCCACAGTTCGATCTCGTTGACGGCGTCGTTCCGCGCCCAGCTGCCGTTGGTCAACGAGTCCGCGCGGGCGGCGCTGCCGACGACGAGGTAGAAGTGCTGGTGACCCCAGCCATCGGCGAGCTCGCGCGGCGGCACGCCGAGCGCGCCGGACGGCAGGGTGCCGCGGAACACGCCCGTGCCGGCGATCTGCAGCGCCGGGGCACAGGCGGTCCCGGCGCCGTCCAGGGCCTCGCGCGCGTAGGCGGCGGCGTCCGGGGCGAGGTCCGGATCGGCCGGACAGGGCAGGCGTCCGTTGCGCGCAACGAAGGTCCCCAGCAGCAGCTCGGCGTGCTCCAGCGCGCGGTCGGTCTCCTTGATCTTCGCGTTGATGCGCAACGCGCCGATACCGGTCATCGCGCCTGCGACCAGCAGGCCGATGATGGCGGTGACGACGGCAAGTTCGATGAGGGTGAAGCCGTGCTGGGAGCGGTGGCGCATGGAATCGCGGACGTATGGGTTTCCCGCGCCGACTATACCGCCTGCGCGGGCGCCGGTCCCGGATCGACCGCCGCCACGGCGGAACGTGACCTCGAGCAGGCCCATCGACGGCCGATAGGTTCTAGAATAGGTGTGAGACCAGACGCCAACCCGTGTTCAACAACCAACCGCATACCACAGGTGAGGATTACCGTGAGCAATTTCGACCAGCAACTCGAGAAAATCAGGTCAGCCAAGGGCTTCATCGCAGCATTGGACCAGAGCGGCGGCAGCACGCCGAAAGCACTGCGGCTCTACGGCATCGACGAGGATGCCTGGTCGAGTGAAGAGGAGATGTTCGATCTCGTGCACCAGATGCGCACCCGCATCATGACCAGCCCGGCCTTCACCGGGGAACGCATACTCGCCGCGATCCTGTTCGAGATGACGATGGACCGCGAGGTCGCCGGCAAGCCGACCGCCGATTACCTGTGGGGCGAGAAGCGCGTCGTGCCCATCCTCAAGGTCGACAAGGGCCTCGCCGAGGAAGGCAACGGCGTACAACTCATGAAGCCGATGCCGGATCTCGACAAGCTCCTCGCGCGCGCCAAGGACAAGGGCATCTTCGGCACCAAGATGCGCTCGGTCGTCAAGCAGGCCAATGCCGCCGGCATCGACGCCATCGTCGCGCAGCAGTTCGAGATCGGCCGCCAGATCTGCGCTGCCGGCCTCGTCCCGATCATCGAGCCGGAGGTCGACATCCACTGCCCCGAGAAGGCGGCCGCCGAGGATCTGCTCAAGGCCGGTATCCTGGCCGCGCTCGACAAGCTGGGCGAGAACGAACTCGTCATGCTCAAGCTCACCCTGCCCGAGCGTGACGACTTCTACGCCGAGTGCATCGCGCACAAGAACGTGGCACGGGTGGTCGCCCTGTCCGGCGGCTATTCGCGCGACGACGCCAACGCGCGGCTGGCGCGCAACCACGGCATGGTTGCGAGCTTCTCGCGCGCACTGACCGAGGGCCTGAGTGCGCAGCAGAGCGACGCCGCGTTCAACAGCATGCTCGATGCCTCGATCGAGAGCATCTACCAGGCTTCCATCACTTGAAAGCGTCCCGCCGCGGGCATCTCGCCCTCCTGCTCGCCTTCGCCGCCGCCCAGCCGGCAGCGGCGGCGGACGGCGACGCCGGTGAACCGCTCGGCCGGCGTCACTTCCTCGACCATTGCGCGCCGTGCCACGGCGCCAATGGCCGCGGCGACGGCCCGCTCGCCGCCGAACTGATCCGCCAGCCCGACGACCTGACCCGCCTCGCGGCCGACAACGGCGGCTCGTTTCCCGAGACGCTGGTCTACCAGGTCATCGACGGGCGCCGCATCGTGCGTTCGCACGGCAGCCGCGAGATGCCGGTCTGGGGGCGCCGTTTCCGCCTCGAAGGGGCCGACGAGCAAACCGTGGAGCTGCGCATCACCGCGCTCATCGACTACCTCGACAGCCTGCAGCAGCCCACTGCACCCTGAACGGCCATCGTTGCTGGTGCCCGGCTGCTGGTGCCCGGCTGCTGGTGTCGGCTGCTGGTGTCTGACACTTTTGGCTGCTGGTGTCTGACACTTTTGGTCAAAAAATAGTCAAAAGTGTCAGACACCAACGGTGAACACGCCCCCCGGATCAGGGCTCTACCCGCGTGATCTCGAGCAGGCCGTCGCGCCCGATTTCGTAGCACGCGCCGCAGCGCCAGCGCGGCATGCGCCGCGCGGCCACACGGCTCGCCGCGCACACCGGGCAGCGATGCAGGTAGCGCGCCGGCAGGCTGGCGCGTTCGCGCACCAGCGCGATGGCCGCGGCATCCTCGAAGCGCACGCGTGGCGTGAAACCGGCCGCGCGCATGAGCTCGGACCATTCCGCCCCGTGCGGGCGGATGCGCGGGCCATGCAGCTCGTAGGCAGCGATGTGGGCGAGTTCATGGACGAGCACCTCGCGTACCAGCACCGGCGTCATCTCGCGCACGCCGACGGCCAGGGTCACCAGGCGGCGAAACGGCGCGCAACGGCCGATCGAGCGGAACATACGCCGACTGAACCGCACCCGCACCGTCGCCGCGATCGGCGTGAGTTGCCAGCGCGCGAACCACTCGTGGGCATCGGCGGCGATATCATCGGGGAAGGCTTGTTCGAGGCGTAGCATGTCGCGTGCAGAGCGTCGTGGCCGGCGCAGCATAGCCGATTGCCGCCTTGCCCGCTGCCGCGCGAGCCATTAAGGTCCCCCCGGTATCACGCAATGCTGACGGGGGATTAGCGCGGAACGATGACTGCAAGGGGACCGGAGATCGTGCACGAGAAGTTCGCCCGCCTGTTCCGGGCGGGCGACCTCGAAGGCCTGCTCGAACTGTACGAAGACGAAGCCACGTTCGTTGCCGAGGACGGTAGCGCGAGCCGTGGCAAGGGCGCCATCCGCGCCGCACTGAGTGAAATGCTCGCTGTCGACGGCGAACTCGAAATGGAGACGCGCTACGCCGCCTGCTGCGGCGACATCGCGCTGCTCAGCAACACCTGGCGCCTGACTGGCACGGACGCCGATGGCGCCCCGGTCGAACTGTCCGGGCAGACCTCGGAGGTCGCGCGCCGCCAGCCCAATGGCCGCTGGTTGCTGATCGTCGACCACCCCTGGGGCGGCGGCACGGACGAGAGCGACTGAAGCCGCTTCGGGCGCGCGCCGGAACGCCGACGAGCCGCGCGCGGCGCATCGCGGCAGCGCCCGCCGCGGCTGTTCAGTTGACGCCTTTGCGCCGTACCAGCGCCTCGCGCTTGAGCCCGAGGTTGACGATGCGCTGGAGCAGCGCACCGTAGGAATAGCCGGCCGCGTTGGCAGCACTGGCGAATTCCTCGTCGCGCGAGATGTCGCAATTGGGATTGGCTTCGATCAGGTAGACCTTACCGTTCGGCGCGAGGCGGAAGTCCATGCGCGCGTAACCGGCCAGCTCGAGCGCGCGGTAGGCGCGCTTGGCCATCGAGGCCAGCTCGCGCGCCACGCGGTCGGGCAGATCGCGGGCCGGCCCGATGTCGATGCCGTGA